>SKEQ01000249.1_pt1 | contig 40955 bp, 39 predicted proteins | sample 4826751 | NCBI WGS metagenome assembly SKEQ01 (sample SAMN11008805, study PRJNA524170) | human gut metagenome | biome: Human fecal sample; material: Feces; isolation source: fecal sample from pouch patient p44 | host: Homo sapiens | place: Israel: Tel-Aviv | collected 2013-07-11
TATGTTATTATTTTATATTAGATTATTGAGATTAAGGAGATTATTATAGATGAATAAAAGAGAAATAAATCAAAAATTAATCGTTAATTACAAAAATCATCTAATTGATGAAGAAAAAAGTTTAGCAACAATAACTAAATATATACGGGATATTGAAAAATTTTATCAATATGCGGATAAAAAGGAAGTTACCAAGGAATTAGTTAAATTATATAAAGAAGAATTAATGAAATCATATAAGCCTACTAGCATAAATAGTATGCTTGCAGCATTAAATCAGTTTTTTGAATATAATGGTTGGCTAGAATGTAAAATCAAAGAACTAAAAATTCAAAAAAGAGTTTTTTTAGAAGAAAGCAAAGAACTATCAAAAGATGAATATAAACGATTAGTTAATGCTGCTCGAAAGCAAAAAAACGAGCGTCTATATGTTTTACTGCAAGCAATTTGCTCAACTGGAATACGTGTTAGCGAACATCGATACATTACAGTCCAAGCACTTAAGGATGGGTATGCGCAAATATATAATAAAGGAAAAGTAAGAGAAATTTTTTTTAGTGATGATCTAAAAAGAATCTTATTAAAATATTGTCATAAAAATAAAATTGAAAATGGGGCAATATTTGTAACCAGAAGCGGAAGACCGTTAGATCGCAGTAATATTTGGAAAGCGATGAAAGATTTGTGTGATGATGCTAAGGTTGAGCGCAGTAAAGTTTATCCTCATAATTTACGTCATCTTTTTGCGGTTACTTACTATAATTTAAAAAAAGATATTGCACGTTTAGCAGATTTATTAGGACATTCAAGTATGGACACTACTCGTATTTATACAATGTCAAGTGGTCGTGAATTTAAAAGATATTTTGATCAGATGGATCTAGTATTTTCTAACCGAAAAAATAATTAAAATAAAAATCAAATACCACATAACACGTATTATGTGGTATTTGATTAACAAGAACTATTCTTCTGAATATCATTTTACATCATTAAGTTAATTTTAACAAGGAATTTGAAATATTATTAACAGCATTTTTATGGGAATCTCGGACAATTATTTTCTTTTTTTCTAAAATATATATTTTTTAATATTTTTAAAAATTTATTCACACTTAAAAGAACCTCAAATTTTTAATTTTTTAAGGTTGTTTTTGCAGTGTTTATTTTTTATAGTAGTTTACCACATAATACGTGTTATGTGGTAAATAATATATATTTAATAAGATATTGAGGGGTACAGAAGTGGAAAAAGAAGAGTTATTAGGTCAATTAAGAAATATTACAAATTGTATGATTATTTCTGATTTAAGGTATGTTGGTAAAGATGTATTGTATTCTGCAATTCTGTCTTTAAATGTTGATGATTATAGTATGAAAGAATGGCATGATGCAATTATATATTTAACTGGAAATGATGTAGATAAATCAATTGGTAAAGCTGCTGCAAAAGAATACCTATGTGACTATTATCGTCATAATTAAAAAACATTGGAGTATCTTCCAATGTTTTTTATAGTAAATTAATATTGTGTTTAGTACATTCATCAATCATTTCTTGTGGCCAAATACTTGCCTGAACTTCTCCAACATGAACTTTTTTCAATAATAACATACATAGTCTTGATTGCCCGATTCCACCACCAATTGTGTATGGTAATTCTTTGTTAACGATTTGACTATGATAAGGGAGTTTAAGACGATCTAAACAATTTTCAGCTTCTAATTGTTTTACAAGTGTATCTTCATCGACTCTAATTCCCATTGAAGAAATTTCTAATGCACATTGTAATGGTTCAAACCAGAATAAAATATCCCCATTTAAATTCCAATCATCATAGTCAGGAGCCCGACCATCATGTTTAATTCCACTTTTTAATTTACAGCCTACGCCCATTACAAAAACACATCCTAATTCTTTACAAATCGCTGTTTCTCTTTCGTTAGGAGTTAAATCGGGGTAACGATCTTCTAATTCTTGAGATGTAAAGAAATGAATTTTATCAGGAAGGCGGTTTACAGCATGTGGATATTTATACCATACCTCATGTTCCATATGTTTGATTACTTTAAAAATCTTTTTAACATGACGTTTTAAAGTTTCTTCAGTACGTTCTTCTTTAGCGATCACTTTTTCCCAATCCCATTGATCTACGTAATAAGAATGTAAATTATCAACTTCTTCATCTTTTCTAATGGCGTTCATATTTGTATATAAACCTTCATGCATTTTAAAACCGTATTTTTTAAGTGCCATTCTTTTCCATTTAGCTAGTGAATGAACTACTTCAATTTGTTCTCCAGGTATTTCATTAATAGTAAATGAGACAGGTGATTCGAAACCATTTAAGTTATCATTTAAACCACTACTTTTTTGAACGAATAGCGGAGCAGATATTCTTGATAAATGTAGAGCGCGTCCAATCTCTTTTTGGAAAGTATCACGAATATATTTAATTGCTTCCTGGGTTTGACGAAGATCCAAAACTGGATCGTAGTTTTCAGGTATAATTAAGTTCATTGTAATTATTAATCTCCTTTTAATTATTTTCTACATTGTAACATGTATAAATACATGTATACAACTATAAAATCGAGTAATTTTTATAAACGTTTATTGTAAAAAGTAAAAAAAGACGATAAGATTATAATTACAATAGAAGGAGGCATAAAAATGGCACTTGATGAAATAAAATATCAGACATATGTACAAATCTTAAAAGAGGAATTAGTACCGGCGATGGGGTGTACAGAGCCAATTGCTCTTTCTTATTGTGCTAGTAAGGCCCGTGATATTTTAGGAACTACTCCAACACGCTGTCTAGTTGAAATAAGTGGTAATATTATAAAAAATGTTAAGAGTGTAATTGTACCTAATACAAACGGATTAAAAGGGATTGAAGCAGCAGTAGCAGCAGGGATAATTGCTGGCAATGCGAACAAGGTATTGGAAGTAATTGCTGATGTAAAAAAAGATCAAATCAAGGAAATAAAAGATTATTTAGAGCATAATTGTATTATAGTAAGACCATTAGAAACGGAGCATATCTTAGATATTAAAATTACTTTATTTGATGATGATAATTATGCCATGGTCAGAATTGTTGATCAACACACTAATATTATATCAATTGAAAAAAATCATAGAGTTTTATTCTCTAAAGAAAATAAAATTTGTAATAATGAAATGGTAATTGATCGTTGTAGCCTAAACGTTAAGGATATTTTGGAATTTGCCAATATTGTTGATCTAAATGATGTCAAAGAGATTATTTCAAGACAAATTGCTTATAATAGTGCCATTGCAAAAGAAGGATTAACTAATAATTATGGCGCCAATATTGGTAGTGTTTTATTAAATTCAGGACAGGATATTATTACTCGTGCAAAGGCATTTGCCGCTGCAGGAAGTGATGCACGAATGTCAGGGTGTGAATTGCCAGTTGTTATTAACTCTGGAAGCGGCAATCAAGGAATGACCGTTTCTTTACCAATCATTGAATATGCAAAAGAGCTAAATGTTAATGATGAGAAGTTATACCGTGCTTTAGTACTAGGAAATTTGATTACGATTCATCAAAAAACTGGAATTGGTCGTTTATCTGCTTATTGTGGGGCTGTTAGTGCCGGATGTGCAGCTGGATGTGGAATTGCTTATTTATATGGTGCTGATTATGAATGCATTGCTCACACAATTGTAAATTCACTAGCAATAACTTCAGGAATTATTTGTGATGGTGCAAAATCTTCTTGTGCGGCAAAAATTGCAGCTAGTGTGGATGCTGGTATTCTTGGATATAAGATGTATTTAGATGGTCAAGAATTCAAAGACGGTGATGGAATCGTTGTTAAAGGTGTAGAGAATACGATTCGTAATGTTGCTCGTCTTGGTAAAGAAGGAATGAAAGAAACAGATAAAGAAATAATTAAGATCATGACAAACTGCTAACTTTTTATTTTATTAGTATGCTATGAAGTGTTTATTATTTTATAGAATGAGTTAAAATTATAATCATGTGGTATAAAATGAAAATATTGGAGAAATAGTATATTTATGATGACAGAGAAAAATCATCTCAAAACAACTGACTGATTAATTGAGGATTAGTGATAAAATAATTTCAAAATGGGAATGTGGAGTTTCCTAAACAAAAGGATATTAAGGAATAACCTGTATTTACCTGCTTGCAAATGAATATAGGTATAAGAGAAATGTTGTAAATGTATTTCTATTATTCTATAATGAAACAAAAAGCAGGTGGGGAAATGGATATTAGAGTTTTAAATTATTTTTTAATGGTTGCAAGAGAAGAAAATATAACAAGAGCTTCACAACTTCTTCATATCACACAGCCTACGCTTTCAAGGCAGCTTATGCAGCTAGAGGAAGAATTGGGTGTCAAATTGTTTCAAAGGAGTAATCATAGTATATACTTAACAAATGACGGCTTATTATTTCGCCGTAGAGCACAGGAAATCGTGAATTTGGCAGATAAGGCACAGGCGGAATTAAAACAAGATACTGATGTATTATCAGGAAACATTGCAATTGGCTGTGGAGAAATGAGAAGTGCACAAGAAATCGCAAAACTTATCACTGATTTTCAAAACATATACCCTTTCGTACAATTTGAGTTATATAGCGGAAACAACGAAAATATTAAGGAACGTATGGAACAAGGTACTTTAGACTTGGGCTTGTTATTAGAACCAGTGAATGTCGTAAAGTATGATTTTATCCGTATGAGGACAAAGGAACAATGGGGCGTTCTCATTCATAAAGATAATCCCCTTTCTAAGAAACAGGTAATCTACCCTGGTGAATTAGTAGGCACAAAGGTTATAACAATACACCTTGATACGCCAGTTCATCATGAGTTGGCAAGTTGGTCAGGGGATTTTGCGAAAGAAATGGAATCATGTGCAAATTATAATCTATTGTATAATGCTGTAATTGTTGCCAAAGAGAAAAAAGGAGCAGTTATCTGTGTGAAGTTAGATAATTATTATGATGACATGAAGTTTATTCCTTTTGAACCTAAACTTGAATTAACTTCTGTACTTGCATGGAAAGACCGTCAATCATATTCTAAGGCAACAAATACCTTTATCAGTTTTATAAAAGACTGCTATAAACATAATTAAAATAGAAATTCAATATTTGTATTTCTGTTAATTCAACATAAGCATTAGACATATCAATGAATGAACTTTAAAATATAGGTGTAACAAGATAACCCGCTATCTTGGTGCACCTATTTTCTTTGAAAGGGGTGGAAAATTGAACCTTTACATGAGGGGTGAAAAATACAATACAATCCTTAATGATTTGGGGTTCACAAATGCAGAAATTGAATTATATATTAGACTTTCACATTTAGGCACTTCAACAAAAGAAAAACGAATACAGATAGTAAGCGAAAAACGTAGAAAAATTCTTGAAGAAATTCATGTAAAAGAAAATCAATTACAGGAAATAGATTTTTTACGGCATGAATTACAGAATGCGTAAATGAAAAGGAATTGAAAAAAATGGAGTTTATCACTTTAAGCAATGGCGTAAAAATGCCTGCACTTGGATATGTAACATTCACAATGAGCAATGAGGAAACAGAGCGTTGCGTTTTGGAAGCAATTAAAACTGGATATAGACTGATTGATACAGCACAAGCATATTACAATGAAGAAGGTGTTGGTAATGCAATCATAAAATGTGGTGTACCTAGAGAAGAATTATTTATTACAACAAAGATTTGGATTGAAAATGCTGGATATGAAAAGGCAAAGGCTTCGCTTCATGAGTCTTTGAAAAAATTACAGATAGAATACATTGATTTAGTTCTTATTCATCAGGCGTTCAATGACTATTACGGAATATGGAAAGCCTTAGAGGAAGCATATAAATTAGGAAAAGTAAGGGCAATAGGAGTGTCTAATTTTTACCCCGACAGATTTATGGATTTAGCAACTTTCAGTGAAATTAAGCCTATGGTAAATCAATTAGAAACTCATGTTTTCCAACAGCATAAAAATGATAAAAAGTTTTTAGAGAGATATGGAACAAAATTGGAAGCATGGGCACCATTTGCCAGAGGTAGTCAAGGTATTTTTGAGAATGAAGTTTTAATGAAAATTGCAAAACAGCATAATAAAACAATCGGGCAAGTAGCATTACGTTTTCTAATTCAGAATGGAATAATCGCTATTCCTAAGTCGGCTCATAAAAATAGAATGGAAGAAAACTTTAATATATTTGATTTTTCACTATCAGATGAAGAAATGAAAAAAATTGAAGAATTGGACTTGGGTGAAAATGTATTTATGAACCACGAAAATGCAGAGGATATTGATAAATTTTTCAAAATGTTTCATGTCGGGCAGAAATAAAAAGGAGAGATGAAAAATGATAAGACATATTTTTATTGCAACAATCAAAGAGGGAGTAACTGACAGTGAAATCCAAAAAGAAATGGAATTGATGAGAAGCATGAAAAATGAACTTCCGGAAATCAAAGAAATTATCGTAGAAAAAAGTACAGGGTGGATTGGTCTAAGTGATGTTGTTACTATGACGATTGATGTAGAAAGTAAACAAGATTTTGACAAAGTTATTCAGAGTGTTGCTCATCAAAAGGTAAGTGCAACAGCACCAGACTTTTTCAGAACAGATAATTTTATATTAACACAAGTAGAATATGAAAAGGAGTAGTGTAAAAATGAGTAAATCTTTAGTAGCGTATTTTAGTGCAAGTGGTGTAACCAAAAAAGTAGCAGAAAGATTAAATGAAGTTGTGCAGGGGAATTTGTTTGAAATCGTACCAGAACAACCTTACACAAGTGCTGATTTGAATTGGACAAATCCTAAAAGCCGTTCATCAGTAGAAATGAACGATAAATCGTTCAGACCAGCCGTTAAAGAAAAAATAAGTGATATGGGAGAATATGACATAATCTATTTAGGATTTCCTATCTGGTGGTATATTGCTCCTACAATCATCAATACTTTTCTTGAACAATACGATTTAAGGGGTAAAACAATTATTCCATTTGCGACATCTGGAATGAGCGGAATGGGAAAAACAAACGATTATTTAGAAAATTCATGCAAGGGTGCTCGTTTGATGAAAGGGCAAAGATTTGACGAAAATGTTAGTGCAGATGAATTATCTGATTGGGTTAAAAAAATGAAATAAAAGGAGTAATGACTTATGCAAAATATATTAGTAGTATCTGGACACACAGACTTAAATAATTCTGTTGCAAATAAGGCAATATTAGAAAGGCTTGAAAATAAATTACCACAGGCTGAATTTGTCTATTTAGACAAACTTTATTCAGATTTTCAAATTGATGTTGAAGCAGAGCAAGAAAAACTTTTAAATGCAGATATAATTGTTTTGCAATTTCCTATTTTCTGGTATGCTATGCCTTCATTACTAAGTCGCTGGCTTGAAGAAACATTTCAGCATGGCTTTTCCCACGGTTCAACCGGTGATAAATTGAAAGGAAAGAAATTGATTGCTTCTTTTACGACTGGTGCTCCAGAATTTATGTATAGTTATGAAGGGGCACAGAAATATCCTATTGAAGATTTCCTCCCGCCGATAAAGGCAATGTGTAATTTGTGTGGATTGGATTACTTTGGATATGTCTATACAGGCGGAGTATCTTATCAAAATAGAAATGATATTGAAAAAATGGCTGAAATGAAAGAAAAAGCAGTTATGCATGCTGATAAATTATTGGAATTGTTAGAAACACTGTAACAAAAAAAGATCATATTTTTGAAAATTGGAAATTAATCAGAAAATAAAAGCTAAATATTCTGATTAGTTTTATATATAAGTAATTTTGTCATAAATATAAACTCTACCGATGGTTGATTGAATAATCAGAATTTTAATAGTAGTATAGGCTCAAGGAGTGAAAGATATGAGCAATATAGATAATGAAAAATGTGGATCCTTCATGATGGAGTTATGAAAAGAGAAAGGTTTGACACAAAAAGAATTTGGAGAAAAATTATGTGTATCAGACAAGATAATCAGCAAATGGGAGCTATCACGATATCCAATACTTGCAAAAGCTTTAGAATTGAGTTATAAGGAGTTATTAGATGGTTGAATTTGGTTTCAACACAAGAAAAGAAAAATATTACTTATGATAGTTGCCAATGGCTGGCAATTCTACATTTTAATTATCGAGATCTGGTAATTTTAAAAGTACATGTATAAATTTGTGAAAATAAAACATATATATTATTTAATCAAAGCACAAATTATCTTCAATATACAACGATGATATGTATTATTATGATTTTTTGATTGAAATGGGGTTAGAAATCTTTGCTGCTAATTTGGATAATTATAATTTTGATTATGATTTAGAGGTTAAGAGTGATAATCTATTAAAAGTGGCTAAAGAATCACAATAACAATACTAAAAAAGTTTTAGTATATACTGATTTTTATTTTTGAGAAAATGCACATATTGATAATGATTGAATAAATAATAAAAAATAGTATTATTTTTTTAGCGGTGCAACAAACAAAACGCCCCGAACCCGCATAAATGCTTGATTTTCCGGTATATACAACCGCGGTTTCAAATGCTCAAAAAAACACTTTGACGCTTTTTTGCCGCCCTAACTCAATAAGGCAATATGAAACGATACGGGCAGATATAAGAAAAATCATACTGTTCGAGAGCGAAAGCACTTGTTGCTTTTGCTCTCTTGGATGCCACGCAAGCAAGGGCGGCTGGTTCTGCTATTTGTTTTCTGAAAGGCATTGACAGGAGTATGAAATCATACTATAATATTGAGTATGATTTCATACTTAAAGGAGAGCAAATATGAAGTTTGAAAAACATCCCGTTCTACAAGAATTTGACCGTTTGAATAATGCGATTGATGAGCTTTATCACGATATTTGCCTAATGCAAGGACTTTCCGATAGTGCTTATGCGATTTTGCAGGCAATTCTTGTGTTAGGAAACGGCTGTACGCAGACAGAAATTTACAAGTACACACTCTTGAATAAGCAAACCGTCAATTCATCGGCAAAAAAACTAAATCAAGACGGAGTGATTGAATTTCAAGCAGGTGTCGGACGAGAATTAAAAATCTATTTGACAGCAAAAGGCGAGGCACTTGTAAGGGAAAAAATATTGCCTATTGAACAAGTGGAAAACAAAGTCTTTGAGGAAATGACAGAAAAGGAACATCAAGAGATATTGCGTTTGGTGGAAAAATATCTAACATCTTTCCGCAGTAAAATTGAAAATCTATAAGAGGAATAATGATGATACACAAATTAATCAGTACAATCGGGTTGGGCATTTTAGGTGTTGACCCATTTACAGCAGTTTACCTTTTGTCTATGGGACTGCGGCAAGAAAAGAAGTCGAATATTACGCTGTTCTTCCTCTCCTATGCGGGATTTAGCGTTTTTATCGGCGCTATACTTTCCGCTATTTTCGGTGCTACGGCAGTAGATATTCTTAAAAGTATAGTGCCTGGGGACAATAGCCCGTTTTGGGCAGTTCTGGAGTTTACGGTATCCGTTTTTATTCTGATATGGGTGCTACGAAGATTTTTGGATATTAGCAAAAAAAATGAGAAAAAGGAGAAGAAAACTGTTAATGGGGCTTGGATTAAGTACCTAAGTACCGGCTTTGTATTTGCAATCTCTTGTTTTACTGACCCCACTTATTATGCCGTTATTCTTATGGGCGGTGAAGTGGGAAACTTTCTGACCGCAACTCTGCTCATGACGATTTGGTTTGTAGTCAGTCAGTTTATGGCACTAATTGTCTATGTCGCCAACAGCCTAAATCTATTGGACAAGTTGGTTGCATTGGTTGATAAACTGAAAGCGAAAAATATAAAGCCTATCACCTATACCATCTATGCCGTATTATTAATCATTGCTATCGTATTGCTGATTGATACAGGATTTTATTTATTTGACGGCAGATACCTGTTTTAATTAATTTTTAGTGTTTTCAATGTCCTTGTCCGTGATATGAAACAGAGAAAAGTTGTTGCGGTTTTCCCCTTAAAATTGCCAAAGACCTCATACTGATTTGTTATAAAGGTAGAAAATAAGGCAAATGAGGTTAACTTATCAACGACAAAAAATGCTTGCATTTTACGGAAAGGGTACCCCTTTCCTATGCTTGCTACGGAACTTTTCATAAAGGAATGGAAAGGAAAAGGATAATCAGAACAGATAGCAGCTTGCTTTGGAATGTTACGCAGTCAAATGATATTTTTCAGGGAAAAGATATAAACACCTTACCCTATCAGTTTTCGTGTCTGCAATGCCGTTCGTGCAAGGCTTAATGAGCCTCTAATGCGTAACATAGAGAGTAGGAAAAAATCATCTTCTGCATTTGATTTTTGCTTTTGTATTTGACGCTTTTTTGACGCCCGCGCTTACAAAACGAAGCTGTGCGGAGATATGACAGAATATATAGAGATATGGGAAAACCATTGAAAACACAGGAATTTTCGGTAGGTCTATAAACACTTGCAAGAAGTTATAAGACGATTTCCGTCTATAAAATCAATAAAAAAATATCTAATTTTAGTTGGTCAAAATATTGATTATGAAAAAATTGTTATATAGAATAAAAATGGAACTTTAAAAATTGCTCTAACTGGTGAAACAGCTATATTAGCAAACAAGTGCATTCACGTTTTTGAAATCGAGTATACTTGTAATAAATTTATGCTAAAGGTCAATGGTGAATTTAAATATATTTATGAAGTTGAAATCGATAGATAAAGTGTTTGAGTAATTTATGCTTAAACACTTTTTTGTTGAGAAGATGAGATAAACCTTGTATAATTAAGAAAATAATTACAGGGGGAAGTTAGAATGCGAGATTTAAGCAATATTAAAAATCTAATTATTAAAATAGGTTCATCATCATTATGTGATGATGAAGGGAATATTAATAAAGAGAAAATTTTAAATTTAATTCAACAAATAGCATATATTAAGCGTAAAGGGATAAGTATTACATTAGTCAGCAGTGGTGCTATTAATGCTGGAGTTCATGTAATGAATCTTGAATGTCGCCCGCAAACTATTCCTCAAAAGCAAGCTCTGGCAGCTATTGGACAGGCTTCATTAATGCAAATATATGAAGATTTATTTAGCTTATTTAATTTAAAATGTGCACAAATTTTATTAAATCATGATGATTTTGATGATCGTAAGCGGTTGATGAATTTTAACAATGCAATGCAGGCATTGATTGAATATGACGTAGTTCCAATTATTAATGAAAATGATACTTTAGCGGTCGAAGAAATTAAAGTTGGTGATAATGATACATTAGCATCACTGGTAGTACCGGCTGTTAATGCAGATATGGTTGTACTAGTCAGTGATATTGATGGATTATATGATGATAATCCACATACGAATAAGAATGCAAGATTGATTCGTAATGTCGATGGGATTACTAAAGAAATTGAAAGCATGGCAAAAGATGCTTCAAGCAAGGTTGGAACTGGAGGAATGATTACTAAGATTAGAGCAGCTAAAGTTTGTAATGACTTTGGCTGTGATATGGCTATTGTTAATGGTAACCAACCAAACGTTTTGATTGATCTGATTGAAGGAAAAGATGTGGGTACTTATTTTGATGGTAAACCTGGAAGACTCCTTAATTCTAGACAACATTGGATTATGTATCGAAGTATGCCAAAAGGAACAATCGTTGTTGATGAAGGTGCTAAAAAAGCATTAGTTACATGCCACTCAAGTTTGTTGCCTAAGGGAATTATTGAGGTAAGAGGAAATTTTTTAATTTCGCAGATTATTGATATTGTTGATGGTAATGATAGTCTGTTAGCACGTGGAATGGTAAATTACTCAAGTGATGAGATAAGATTGATTAAAGGATTGAACACTAGTGAAATCGAGGATGTTTTACATTATAAAGATTATGATGAAGTAGTTCACGCAAATAACCTGGTATTAGTAGAAGGAGTGAAAAATTAATGATAGAAGAACAATTAAAACAGGCTAAACTAGCTTGTCGAAAGATGCAAAATATTGATAAAGATACTAAAATAAAAGCTTTAGAAGCTATTAGTAAAAATTTGATTTCTAATATTGATTATATCGTGGCCGAAAATAAGAAGGATGTTGCTTGCGCCAAGGAAAACGGAATCAGTGAGGCAATGGTTGATCGACTTTTATTAACTAGGTCACGTATTGAAAGTATTGCTAATGATGTTTTAAAAGTAGCTGGATTACATGATTGCATTGGTGAAGTTGTTCGTGAGATAAAACGTCCAAATGGCTTAATCATTAAACAAGTTCGTATTCCCATTGGAACAGTAGCTACTATTTATGAATCTCGCCCTAATGTTACAGTTGATATAGCTGCTATTTGTATAAAGACAAATAATGTTTGTATTCTAAAAGGCGGAAAAGAAGCGATTAATTCTAATATTGCTCTAGTAAGGGTAATCAAAGAGGCAATCACAAATATTTTACCTGAAAATGTTGTTAATTTGATTGAGAAAACAGATCGTAGTGTTGTTACTGAAGTTATCACAGCCAATAATTATATAGATGTTGTCGTTCCTCGGGGGGGAGCAGGGTTGATTCAACATGTTGTAAATAATGCAACTGTCCCAGTAATTGAAACTGGTGCAGGAATTTGTCATCTATACATTGATCAAGAAGCTGATTTAGAAATGGCTGTTGAAGTTGCAGTTAATGCTAAAATTTCTCGTCCTTCAGTTTGTAATGCGATTGAAACTATTTTAGTTCATCAAGGTGTTGCAAATGAATTTTTAACGTTATTAAAACCAAGGTTTGATAAAATTAAGATATTTGGTGATGAAATAGTTTTAAAATATCTAGAAGGCAATAAGGCAACAACCAAGAATTATGCTACTGAATATGATGATTATATTTGTAATATTAAAGTTGTGAATGATATCAATGAAGCGATTGAGCATATCTATGATTATTCAACCAAACATTCTGAAAGTATTATTACTGATAATGAAGATACAGCTAGATATTTTATGGATTCTTTAGATTCTGCCTGTGTTTATCATAATGCTTCAACTCGTTTTACTGATGGTGGAGAATTTGGATTTGGCGCTGAAGTTGGAATTAGTACTCAAAAATTACATGCACGTGGCCCAATTGGACTGCAGGAAATGACATCAACAAAATATAAAATATTTGGGAATGGGCAAATAAGATAGATATAGGCAAATTAACTGTCTATATCTTTTTTATTTTTAGTTGAATCAGATTAGAATTTTGAAAGTTAGATAAATATTTTGATTGTATTAAAATTACTAATTTATCCAATAATAAATTAGTAAATAATTGAGGTAAATAAATGAATAAACAGTTTAAATTAATAATTAAGATATTATTGATGATAATATCAGGTCGTTATTATTATAGCATCTTAACTAATGAGTATTGTTATAAATTTGTTGATCAAAAAAAGATTCAAAATTTAAAGACTAATACCTTGGGGATAGGAACATATAATATAAAATCCTTAAATTATGGGAAAAATGATTTAAAAAGTTTTAATAAGGATATTATTGATTTAAAACTTGATATTATTTGTTTGCAGGAGGTAGATAAGAATTCTTTACGTTCAGACAATTTTGACATGCTAAAAATCATGACAAATTCTAGTGGATATTGTTATTATTATTTTTATCCTACCATGTGGATTTTAAGTGGTTACTATGGTTTGGGAATCTTAAGTAAATATTCTATAATAGAAGTTATGGCTCAACGATTACCAAATAGCATAATAAGGGAACCGCGTATCCTTACAAGAACAAAGCTCTATTTTAATGAGCAGATAATTAATATTTATAATACCCATTTAACTTATGCGGATAATCAATATCGTATTAAACAAATGGATTATGTAAAAAAGCATGTTGATTTTAACAGTTACAGCATCTTAGCTGGTGATTTTAATTCATTTAAAATGAACAATAAATTTAAAATGGAAGGGGTAAAGTGTATCAACGAGAATAAAAAATACAAGACTTTCTGCGAATTTGCAGCACCTGATAATATTTTTTATGCAGATTTTTTTGAATTAAAGAATTGTGGTTTGAAAAAATCATCATTTTCTGATCATGATTTATTGTATGGTGAGTTTTTTCTAAAGGGTTAGATTCAAGACGAATACATAATTGTTAATGTCTTGACATCGATTATAATTATCACTAAACTATAATTAAATTATATAAAAGTGAGGCTAAATTATGAATATTGATGAAAGAGTGAAAAAAGCATATGCTTTACATCATTCAGGTTATAACTGCGCTCAGGCAGTACTTGGGGCATATGTGGATTTATTTGATTTAGATATGGATAGGGCAATGACTATTGCTTATGGTTTTGGTGGCGGTGTCGGGATGACAAGAGAAATTTGCGGAACTTTAACTGGTGGGGCTATGGCTTTAGGACTTAAATATGGTAAAGGTGAAGCAGATGTTAAACAAAAAAAATTTGTTAATGAAAAAGTAGCAGCTTTGTGTAAAGAATTTGAAGATTCTCATGGATCAGTGGTTTGTGGAGAACTACTAGGATTATGGGAAACAAATAAAAAAGTTAATCGTGCTACTTGTGATGATTTAATTGCTGAAGTAGTAAGATTACTAGAAAAATATTTAGTTGATTAAGATGTCAAATTTGACATCTTTTTAAGTATGACGACTTGTCATACATTTAGGGTGAAAGTCCTTCGTGAACGTAGTTGTCGACGAATCGCATAGTGCATCGGAAATGTATTTGAGCCAAAGGACATATACACTAGGATCTAGGCATTAGAAAGTGAAAAGGAGAAGAGCATGCAAATTATGTCTAAATTATTAGAGGAAGTCTTATCTAAGAAAAATATGATACTTGTCTATAAAAGTACAAGTCGTGTGGATAATGTAGCCAATGATGAAATAAAAGATTATGTTAATTAAAACTAGAAAGACATCAAAAGACAAATCGAAACAAGGTTTTACAAACCACAACCTGTTAAAAGGTTTGAAATACCAAAGCCTAGTCATGGTGTTAGAAAACTTGGGTCAATCATGGTAGAGCAAGACAAATATCATACGCTATTAATTCGTGATAACTAAAACATGTGTTGTGCGTGCTGTAGCAAAAGAAAGGCTAGCACATAAAGACTAGTTAGTTGTTTGGATTATTATTTATTGAGATATAAATTGAAATTTAATTAAACTGCCGTATATGGAACCGTATGGACAGTGGTGTAAGAGAGGAAAATTATTTAAAATTTTTCGCTACTTGATTATAAAATAGTTGACAATGGTTAGTAGGCTAACTATAATGGTTAGTGTACTAACGGAATAGTTAGTCATCTAACTAATGAAAGGAGGTACATCATGGAAGAGATAAGTTTTGATGATGTTGAAGAAGTAATTAATAATTTTCAAGGGTTAAATAAAACAATGCATTATATGATGATGGAAAAAACAGAAAAGTTTGATATATCACCGGATCAAACAAGGTTATTATTTATGTTGCAGAATCATCAAAACATTAATCAAAATGCTTTAGCAAAGAAGTTAAATATTACTAAAGCGACTTTATCAGTGAGATTGCAGCGCCTTGAAAAACTGGGTTATTTAACTAGAACACAAGATAAAAATGATAAACGTAATTATATTTTAAATATTACAAAAACTGGAGAGGTATTTATTGAGGCGGCAATCAAAATTATGAAAGAAAAAACAATGATTATGTTTGAAGGGGTTTCTAAGGAACAGATAACTGTTATTAATGATGTTATTAATATCATGAAAAAGAATATTGAAAAATGTAAAGGAGAAGAATAATGCTAAAATTAAAACATTATTTTAAAAAGTTTTGGGCACCAATTCTACTTTGTGTAGGATTATTATTCTTACAATCACAATCAGAATTAGCATTACCTGATTATATGTCGGATATCGTTTCGGTAGGAATTCAGGCTGGTGGCTTTGATAGTGCAGTAAGTGATGTTTTGAGTGAAGAAACATATAATCATTTATTAGTACTGATGGATGAAGAGGATCAGCAACAATTTATGGATGCATATAAATTAGTTGAGCCCAGTAATCTTGATAAAGATACTTTAGATAAGTTTCCTAAAGCAAAAGGTCAAAATATCTATAAATTAAAAGATCTAAGTGAAAAAAAATTAGACCGTTTAGAGAGTATTTTAGTTAAACCAATGTTGATGGTAACATCAATTGATGGAATGGATAAAAATAGTAAAGAATATCAAGAACAGTTTGGGCAATTACCGCCAAATATGACACCTTACGATGCTTTAGCAATGATGGATAATACAACTAAAGCTAAAATGTTTAGTAAAATTGATAGTCAGATGGAAACGATGGGTGAATCAACTTTAAAAATTGCTGCCGGTAACGGTGTAAAAGCAGAATATTCTAGACTAGGTTGTGATACTGATAAGATTCAAAATGACTATATTTTATGGTCTGGGTTAAAAATGTTAGCAATTGCATTAGCTGGTACTGTATGTGCTGTTGCTTGTGGGTTCTTGGCTAGTAAGGTTGGGGCTGGTGTTTCGAGATTATTACGTCGTGATGTTTTTGAGAAAGTTGAAAGTTTTTCAAATGAAGAATTCAATAAGTTTTCAACTGCATCACTGATTACAAGAACAACGAATGATATTACCCAAGTACAAATGGTCGTAATTATGTTCATTCGAATAGTATGTTTTGCTCCAATGATGGGAATTGGGGCCTTGATCAAAGCTTTTAATAATACACCATCAATGACTTGGATTATTGGTTTAGTTTTATTGGTGATTTTTTGTTTGATTGGTGTTACTTTTGCAATTGTGATGCCAAAGTTTAAGATCGTACAATCATTAATTGACCGTTTAAATTTAACAATGCGGGAAAATCTTTCAGGTATGCTAGTAATTAGGGCATTTGGTAATGAAAAGCATAGTGAAGAAAGATTTGAAAAGGCTAATGGTGATCTAACAAATGTCAATTTGTTTGTCAATCGAACAATGGCTTCATTAATGCCGATTATGATGTTCATTTTTAATGTGGTAACATTATTGATTGTATATTATGGAGCAAAACAAATTGATTTAGGTAATATTGCAATCGGACAAATGATGGCTTTTATGCAGTATGCAATGCAAATTATTATGTCATTTTTGATGATTGCAATGATTTCAATTATGTTGCCACGGGCTAGTGTAGCAGCAGATCGTATTTATGAAGTTATTTCAATGGAACCTAAAATTGTTGATCCTAAGGAACCTAAAGCTTTTATTGAAAGTAAAAAAGGTTTAGTTGAATTCAATAATGTTACATTTAAATATCCTGGTGCTAATGAAGCAGTATTAGAAAATATTAGTTTTACTGCAAAACCTGGCGAAACTACAGCATTTATCGGTTCAACGGGATCCGGTAAAAGTACGTTAATCAATTTAATTCCTCGCTTTTATGAAGTAACTGAAGGTAATATTAAGATTGATGGTGTTGATATTCGTGATGTTAATCAACATGATTTAAGAGATAAAATCGGTTTAGTACCTCAAAAAGGATTATTATTCTCAGGAACCATTAGATCAAATTTAACTTATGGTGCACCTGAGGCTACAGACGATGAACTTGAAGAAGTAATTCGGGTAGCTCAGGCAAAAGAATTTATTGATAATAAAGAAGAAAGATTAGATAGTGAAATTTCACAAGGTGGAACAAATGTATCTGGCGGTCAAAAACAACGTTTAGCAATTGCTCGAGCTATTGCTAAAAATCCAGAAATCTTTATTTTTGATGATAGTTTTTCAGCTCTAGATTTCAAGACAGATGCTAAATTACGTCAAGAATTAGATAAGATGGTTAAGAAGACTAAAAATACAGTATTGATTGTCGGACAACGTATTGCTTCAATTATGGGAGCTGAACAAATCATTGTTTTAGATGAAGGTAAGATTGTTGGAAAAGGAACCCATGAAGAGTTAATGAAAAATTGCGATGTCTATCAAGAAATCGCATATTCACAATTATCAAAGGAGGAATTAGGACATGAGTAATCAACCAAAAAGAAATGGTCCTAAATTCGGACCTGGTGGTATGCACGGAATGCGTGGCGGTGAAAAAGCTAAAGATTTTAAAGGTACTTTAGGTAAATTATTTAAATATTTAAGACCGTATTATTTTCGTTTAGTTATAGTTGTGATTTTTGCTTCAGCATCAACGGTTTTTGCAATCGTAGGACCAAAGATTTTAGCTAAAGCAACAGATAAATTAAGTGAAGGTATCATGGCTAAAGTAGCTGGTACTGGTGGAATTGATTTTGATTATATTGGTCAAATTATTTTGATTTTAGTTGGATTGTATTTGATTAGTGCTTTATTTAGTTATATACAAGGTTTTATTACTTCAACTATTTCACAACGAGTTGCTTATGATTTAAGAACATCAATTTCTCAAAAGATGGATCGGATGCCATTAAGTTATTTTGATAAACATACTAGTGGTGATATTTTAAGCCGAGTAACAAATGATATCGATACAATCGCACAATCACTAAATCAAAGTATGTCACAGGTAATTACGTCGACAGTAACGGTAATTGGAATCTTTATCATGATGTTGACTATTTCACCAGTTATGACTTTGATCGCAGTTTGCGTATTACCAGTATCAATGGTTTTGATTGGTTTAGTAATGAAACGTTCACAAAAATATTTTGCGCGTCAACAAGCTGCTTTAGGTGATGTCAATGGTCATATTGAAGAAATGTATGGTGGTCATAATGTGGTTAAAGCATTTAATGGTGAAGCTGCTTCAGTAGAACAATTTAATGAGTATAATGATAATTTATATGAAAGTGCTTGGAAGTCACAATTCTTTTCGGGTTTGATGCAGCCAATCACAGGATTTGTTGGAAATGTTGGATACGTTGCGGTATGTTTATTAGGTGGTGTTCTTGCTGGTGGTGGTAGTATCACAATTGGTGATATTCAGGCCTTTATTCAATATGTAAGACAATTTAATCAACCAATAACACAATTAGCACAGACAATGAATATGTTACAAAGTACAGCAGCAGCGGCTGAACGTGTTTTTGAATTTTTAGGTGAAGAAGAATTAGAACCAGAAACACCAAAAGTTACTGCTGATGAGGTGGCTAAAGTTGAAGGTTCTGTTACCTTTGCTGATGTTAATTTTGGGTATTTAAAAGATCAAACGATTATTAATGATTTTAGTTTACATGTTCATGCGGGGCAAACTGTTGCAATTGTAGGACCGACTGGTGCTGGAAAAACAACGATCGTAAAATTATTAATGCGATTCTATGAATTAAATAGTGGTTCGATTCTTATTGATGGTAAAGATATTCGTGATTTTGGACGTCAGGATTTACGATCATTATTTGGAATGGTTTTACAAGATACTTGGTTGTTTAATGGAACAATTAAGGAAAACCTAATGTATGGAAAATTAGATGCAAGTGATGAAGAAGTCAAGGAGGCTTGTAAAGTCGCTTATGTTGATCATTTTGTACAAACATTAGAGAATGGATATGAAACAATGATCAATGAGGAATCATCTAACATTTCTCAAGGGCAAAAACAACTTTTAACAATTGCACGTGCTTTCTTAAAAGATCCAAAAATTTTGATTCTTGATGAAGCAACTTCTTCAGTAGATACAAGAACAGAAGTATTAATTCAAAAAGGAATGGAAAAGCTAATGGAGGGAAGAACAAGTTTTGTCATTGCCCATCGTTTATCAACAATTCGTGATGCTGACACAATTATTGTAATGAAAGATGGTGACATTGTAGAACTTGGAAATCATGATTCATTATTGGCTAAAGATGGCTTCTATGCCTCATTGTATCGTTCTCAATTCGAGGGATCAGATGAATAGAAACAGTTTAAACAACTGTTTCTTTTTTTGCTTTTAAAGCGGGAATTAGTTATAATTATAAGGAAATGGAAGTGATGATGATGAAGCAGCAAGCAATGTTTAAAAACATGTCAAATGAACCACTGGCAAATCGCCTAAGACCAACAACTTTGACTGAATATGTAGGACAGAGGCACTTAATTGGACCGGGAAAGATTTTGTACCAGCTAATCAATAGTGATGTTGTTCCCTCAATGGTTTTTTGGGGACCACCGGGAGTTGGGAAAACAACTTTAGCACGCATTATTGCAAATCAAACAAAAGCTAAGTTTATTAATTTTAGTGCGGTGACTAGCGGCATTAAAGATATACGGGCAGTTATGAAACAAGCACAGGAAGTTCAGGATCTAGGCGAAAAAACAATCGTCTTTGTAGATGAAATTCATCGCTTTAATAAAGCTCAACAAGATGCTTTTTTACCATATGTTGAACAGGGGAGTATTATATTAATTGGGGCTACTACTGAAAATCCTTCATTTGAGATTAATTCTGCCTTATTATCAAGATGTAAAGTTTTTGTTTTAAAAGCACTAACAACCGATGATTTATTTGGTTTATTGCATTATGCGCTGATAAGTCCGAAAGGGTTTAAAGATCAAAATGTTATGATTGATGATGATTTATTATACATGATTGCTGGTTTTTCTAACGGTGACGCTCGAGTTGCTTTAAATACTTTAGAGATGGCAGTCTTAAATGGAGCAATTACTCATGATCGAATCGTAGTGGATAAAGAAACGATTGAACAATGTATCAATCAAAAATCTTTATTATATGATAAAAAAGGTGAAGAACATTATAATATTATTAGTGCTTTGCATAAATCAATGCGTAATAGTGATATTGATGCTTCAATTTATTGGATGTCACGAATGATTGAAGCTGGTGAAGATCCTCTATATGTAGCAAGGAGGCTGATTCGATTTGCTTCAGAGGATATTGGAATGGCTGATAGTCGTGCTTTGGAAATTGCAGTAGCAACATATCAAGCATGCCATTATAATGGCATGCCAGAATGTAATGTTAATTTAGCTCATTGTGTAACTTATATGGCCTTGGCACCTAAATCTAATGCGTTATATAAAGCATATGAACGAGCAAAACATGACGCTTTGAATACAATTGCTGATCCCGTTCCTTTACAAATTCGCAATGCGCCAACTAAATTAATGAAAGAATTAAATTATGGTAAAGGTTATCAGTATGCGCATGATTATGATGATAAAATTACAAATATGCAGTGTTTACCAGATAATATTAAGGATCATCGTTATTATTTTCCTACTAATCAAGGAACAGAGGCAAAGGTGATTAAACGGATGGAACAAATTGAATATTTACGAAAGCATCATAAGGATTAGGGATTAAATATGAAGGATGAATTAGGATTAGGATATTGTGGTCTTGTTTGTGGGCTGTGTAGTGAAAATGAAAGCTGTGTTGGTTGTAAAAAAGGTGGGTGTCCAGAAAAGGATTTTTGTAAAAATTATCAGTGCTGCACAAAGTCAGGATATGATAGTTGTTGCCAATGTCCTGATTTTCCTTGTCAGGATAGTATTTTACACAAGTTACGGATTAGAACATTTTGTAAATTTATTGGACAATATGGGGAAGAAAAATTAATTGTTTGTTTAAGGAAAAATGAGTCTAATGGAGTAATTTACCATTATCCTAACAGCCATTTAGGAGATTATGATTTAGAGAGTGAAGAAGCAATTTATCACTTGATTTTAAAAGGGAAATAAAATACTGCTTGTGATAATGGTGATATTTTATTATAATGATGAGGTATTTAAAGGAGAAGTTTCAATGATAAAAAACATAATTGGCGGAATCGCTGTTGGTATTGCTAACGTTATTCCAGGCGTTAGTGGTGGAACCATGATGGTAATTCTAGGTATCTTTAATCGCATGATGGATGCTATTAGTGGAATCTTTAAAAAAGAAAATCCTAATCGCAAAGAAGATATTATCTTTATTTTTCAGGTTTTGGTTGGCGCTGGAGTTGGAATAATTGGATTTGCGAAAATATTGGAAGTGTTATTTGAATATTATCCAACGCAGACGATTTATTGGTTTATTGGTTTGATTGCTTTTAGTATTCCTTTATTTTTAAAAGGGGAAATGAAAGGTGAAAAACTTGTAATTATCCCTTTTATTTGTGGTTTAGCAATTATCTTTGGGTTAGAATTTTTAAATCCTGGAGAAGGGAAAGTAGTTGTTAATCCTGATTTTCCTGCTCTAAGTGCTGGTTTGTTTGTTAAAATGATAATTATTGGTGCCGTATCAGGAGCAACTATGATTATGCCCGGTGTTAGCGGTAGTATGGTTTTATTAATTTTAGGAGAATATTATCTATTTAAGTCTTATCTAGCAAATGTTACTAGTTTTAGTCTGGATGTTATTATGCCGCTAGGATTTATGGCAATTGGTATTGCTGTAGGAATAGTTGTTAGTGCAAAATTATGTTCATATTTCACTAAAACTCATAAAGCTGGATTCTTGAGTTTGATTTTAGGATTGATCGTTGCTTCATCATTAGTATTGATTCCTTTTGATGTAAGTTATAATTTAAGTTTAGTTGTGACATCAATTATTGCAGTTATTTTTGGAGGAATCATTGTTCTTGGATTATCTAAGATTCAATAGTTAAAATATAAAAAAGAAGTTATTGATTGTAAAACCAATGACTTCTTTTTCTGTGTGTCGAGCATGGCATACATCTAGCTGGTGAAAGTCCAACCACGGGTATTTACCGCCAAGAGTAGTGAACCACAAGCCGTTAGTAGTGATGCTATGGGCGGAGGAAGTGGTGTGGCAAAATCTTCGAGGTTACGAAAAGAAATTTGATGAGGCTGAATGGTGGACAAGGTTGCAGAACAAACCAAGTCCAAAAGGTAAACGTAAAACCAAGACAGTAAATCAAAAACCTGTGAAGATAAAAAAGATGTATGCCTTACCTCGGGAGGCCTTGTGGACGATGAAGTCCAGTAAACTTTAAAAACAGTAATGATACCATCGATAGAAAAAGATTTATCACAAGAAATCAGATGAAGTCATAGCAGTCAGAAATGATGAAGGACTGAAACGTTTATAGAGTGTAAATCGCTATAAGTAATATTTGGATAGTCCGAAAGTGAGGATAGCAACTATTATTGATAAGGGGTTATTAGAATTCAAAAGCACTATTATCAAAGATTTTATTTTAGCATTTTGTGATAGTCAGTTTATTGCCAAATACGATTATTTAGAGATGCTAAGTCAGCTGATAGAAATTTTTTATTACTATTGAAGTGAAGTTGACGAGGGAGTGAGTGATATGTATATTGAATTCGATTTAGGAATAATTCAGCTAATAATTAACTTTTATTGCTTGTTTAGTCATTTTTGTTAGTTTATTTTGGTATTCAACTAGACCTTTGGTCTTAGGTGCTAGAAGGAAAATATGCAAGAAATAATTTTAATGATTAAAAGACTAGCAAAATGATTAAAATTAACTATAATATAGTTAATCATTAAGGAGGATAATTTCATGAATGTTGAAATAATTAATGTTGGGACAGAATTGTTATTAGGAGAAATTGTTAATACTAATGCAACTTATATTCAAAAAATGTGTAAAGACTTGGGGTTTAATGTTTACTATCAAACGACAGTTGGTGATAATCATGATCGTTTTAAAGAATGTCTAGATGTAGCTTTTAAACGTGGTGCTAATTGTGTAATTACGACTGGGGGATTAGGACCTACCCAAGATGATTTAACAAAAGAATTATCGGCAGAATATTTGGGTTTAGAATTATTATATAATGAAGAAGAAGCTAAAAAGGTAGAAGAAAAATGTCGATTTGTAACGGGATGGGGTGATATTCCGGAAAATAATTTTAAACAAGCTTTTTTTCCTAAAGATTGTTATATTTTAGAAAATGAAGTAGGGACAGCAAATGGCTGTGTAATGTCGAAAGATGAAAAGATGATTGTTAATTTGCCTGGTCCGCCTAAAGAAATGACTTATGTTGTTGATCATGTTTTAAAAGATTATTTAAGTCAATTTAAGCAGGATATTATTTACACATATGATTTTCTAACCATGGGAATAGGGGAAAGTCGGGTTGATGAGGTCTTAGCAGATTTAATTGATCACCAAGAAGAAGTTAGTATTGCTCTTTATGCTTCAGAAGAAACAGTGCGGGTTCGATTAGGTTGTAAAGCAAGCGATAAAGAAACTGCTGATAAAAAAATTGCTCCAATTAAGACAGAAATTGAAAAGATTTTAAAAGATTATATTATCAAAGAGAAGAATTTAAAAGAGGCCTTAGCAAATATAATGCCATCTTATTGGACAATTTATGAATGTGATAATTTTACGCTTAGAGATGATTTTAATCTTGGTCACAACCATACTGAAGATACAATGAATTTATTAATCGATTGCCGTGAACATCCTTTAGGATCAATTATTAAAGTAACGATTGATTATCAAGGACGAAAAGATGTTTTCGAAATACCTTTATTAAAAGATCCAACTTTATCATATAATAAGTTAGAATCAAAAATTATTGAGCGAGTTTATAAATTTTTAACTCAACCAGGTTATAATTAGGAGAATAAGATGCTAGAATTTAGATATGATACTCAACTATTGATTGAAGGTAAAAATCTCGATGAAGATGTTATCAATGATTACATTACTGAACATTTTAAAGGAGATTGTTTGTTAGCGGTTGGTGATGATGAGTTGATCAAGATTCATTTCCATACTAACGAACCGTGGCAAGTGTTGGAATATTGTGCATCACTTGGTGAAATCTATGATATCGTTGTTGAGGATATGGAACGTCAGTCAAGAGGGTTAAAAGGATAAATAAAAAACGTCACTAAATTAATCAGTGACGTTTTTAGATATGTAAAGTTGGATCATTAGCAATTAGTTCAATAAATTTGTTTGTAGCAACAGATTGAGTTCGTCGTTTTGGATAAGCATAACCGATACTGCGTTTAGGCAATGGTTGTGATGTTTTTATTTCATGAAGAATCCCTTGATCAAGTAATTCTTGGGAGAATTCTTTAATGACACAAGAAATTCCTAGTCCTGCTCTGGCAAAGTCCAACAATAAATTATGAGCTCCAAGTTCAATTGTTGGCTTTAATAATAGTCCCTTATTAGCAAAGTAATTATCGATACGATTACGGGTATTTGATGACTTTTCTAAAAGAATTAGGGGCTTATCAGCTAATTGATTGAAGGTGTAAATATGATTATCAGGCTTTTTAGAAACAAAAATATCATGAACTTGGAAGCATTCTTTAATTACTAAAGAATCATCTTTGATGGGAAGATTTAAAAAACCGAGATCTATTTGATCAGATTTCAACAATTCACGGGTTTCTAGACTGGTTCGGTTGATTACTTTGATTTTAACCCCAGGATATAGTTGTTTGAATTTAACGATATAATTAGTTAAAAAATACTCACTAAAAGTATCACCGGCTCCAATAATTAATTGACCATCTTTTAATTCATGATAATTTGATAACTGGTTTTCTACTCCGGTAATCAATGCTAAAGCTTTGTCAATTTGCTGATGTAATAATTTACCCTCTTTAGTTAAACTAACACCTTTAGAATTGCGAATAAATAATTGAGTCTGTAGTTCTTTTTCAATACTGCTGATTGTTTGGGAAACTGCAGATTGAGAAATAAAAAGATTTCTAGCTGCGATTGAAAAAGATAGGGTCGTAGCAGCTTCATTGAATATTTTGTATTGTTCTAGTTTGATATACATATAAGTTCTCCTTATATCATAATTATAATATATTAATTTTACTAATAGCTAAGACTATAATATAATTATTCTGTAAACTAGTCAAACTATTATATTAATGTATATTTATTGATGCATTTTGTTAGTTTATTGTATATAATGTAATAGTAAATAAGAAAGGTGTGAATTTAATGGCTGGAGTTGTTGTAGTAGGAAGTCAATGGGGCGATGAGGGTAAAGGTAAAATTACTGATTACCTGGCTCAAAAAGCAGATATCGTTGCTAGATATCAAGGTGGTAATAATGCCGGGCATACAATTGAATTTAATGGTCAAAAGTTTGCTTTACGTTTGATTCCTTCAGGGATTTTTAGTGGTAATGATGTTATTTTAGGTAACGGAATGGTAATTAATCCTAAAGCTTTACTTGAAGAAATGAAATATTTAAATGATGCTAATATTAGCACTGATAAGATCATGATTAGTGATCGGGCTCATGTTATCTTACCTTATCATTTAGAAATCGATGAAATTCAAGAAACTAGGCGTGGAGCTAATAATATCGGAACGACTAAAAAAGGAATTGGACCTACATATGTCGACAAATATGAACGGGTGGGAATCCGTATGGGTGAATTCATTGATGAGGAATTATTTAAAGAAAGATTAGAAGAAGCTTTGGCTTCTAAAAAAGCGCAATATCCTGAACTTACATGTAGTGCTGAGGAAATCTTTGAAGAATATAAAGAATATGCTAAAATCATTGCACCAATGGTTTGTGATACTGGTGTTGTTTTAGATGAATGTTTTCAAACTGGTAAAAATGTATTATTTGAAGGGGCTCAAGGAACAATGTTAGATATTGACTATGGTACATACCCATTTGTTACTAGTTCACATCCCGGTGCTAATGGAGTAGCTGAAGGCTCTGGAATTGGCCCATTATATATTAATGAAGCAGTGGGAATTGTTAAGGCTTATACAACAAGAGTAGGTAGTGGGGCTTTCCCAACAGAAATTGAAGGTGAATTGGCTGATCAAATCCGTGAACGTGGCCATGAATATGGTACGGTAACAAAAAGAGCAAGAAGAATTGGATGGTTTGATGCTGTTGTTGTTAATCAATCAAGAAGAATGTCTTCATTGACGGGAATTAGTTTAATGTTATTAGATGTATTATCAGGGTTAAAGACATTAAAAATCTGTACAGCTTATGAATTAGATGGTAAAATCATCAAAGCATTACCTTCAACGATTAAACAGTTGAATAGGGTTAAACCTGTTTATGAAGAAATGCCAGGATGGGATGAAGATATTACTAAGGTTACTTCTTTTGAGGAATTACCTGAAAATTGTCAAAAGTATTTAAGAAGAATTGAAGAATTGATTAATTGTCCAATTGCAATTTTCTCTGTTGGTCCTGATAGAGAGCAAACAATTGTGTTAAGAGAAATTTTTAAATAGGAGGATAGCTAGTGAAAAATGAATTAGTAATTGTAATTGATTTTGGTGGTCAGTATAACCAATTAGTAGCACGTCGAGTACGTGAGTGTAATGTTTACTGTGAGATTTATTCTTATAAAGTAGATATTGAAAAGATTAAAGAGATGAATCCTAAAGGGATTATATTAACGGGTGGACCTAATAGTTGTTATTTAGAAGATTCACCTACTTATCAAAAAGAATTATTTGAATTAGGGATACCGGTATTAGGTTTATGCTACGGGGCTCAGTTAATGCAGCATGTGTTAGGTGGTAAAGTAGAAAAAGCTGATGTTAGAGAATATGGTAAATCTCATTTAATTGTTAGTAAACAAGAATCTAAATTAATGAAAGATGTGCCGGTAGAGTCGATTTGCTGGATGAGTCATTTTGATTATATCTCAAAAATTGCTCCAGGCTTTGAAATTACATCTTACACTAAAGACTGTCCAGTTGCTTCATGTGAAGATGAAGATAAGAAGTTATATGCAATCCAATTCCATCCCGAAGTTTTACATACTGAATACGGAACAAAAATGTTATCTAACTTTGTTTTAGATGTATGTAATTGTAGTGGTGATTGGCGTATGGATTCATTTGTTGAAGAACAAATTAAAGCTATTAGAGAAAAAGTTGGTAATGGTAAAGTATTATGTGCTTTATCTGGCGGAGTTGATTCATCAGTAGCAGCGGTATTATTATCTAAAGCAATAGGAAACCAATTAACTTGTGTTTTTGTTGATCATGGATTACTTCGTAAAAATGAAGGTGATGAAGTAGAAGCGGTATTTGGACCTGATGGTCAATATGACTTAAACTTTATTCGAGTTAATGCCCAAGAAAGATATTATGAAAAGTTAAAGGGTGTTGAGGAACCTGAGGCCAAACGTAAAATTATCGGTGAAGAATTTATTCGTGTTTTTGAAGAAGAAGCTAAAAAGATTGGGACTGTTGATTTCTTAGTTCAGGGAACTATTTATCCTGATGTTGTTGAAAGTGGATTAGGTGGTGAATCAGCAGTAATCAAATCTCATCATAATGTTGGGGGCTTACCTGATGCAGTGGATTTCAAAGAAATCATTGAACCATTACGTGATCTTTTCAAAGATGAAGTTCGTAAAGTAGGTCTTGAATTAGGAATCCCTGAATACTTAGTATTTAGACAACCGTTCCCAGGGCCTGGACTTGGTATTCGGATCATTGGTGAAGTAACAGCAGAAAAAGTTAGAATCGTTCAAGATGCTGATGCAATTTACAGAGAAGAGATTGCAAAAGCAGGATTAGATCGTTCAATCGGTCAATACTTCGCTGCTCTTACAAATATGCGTTCAGTGGGGGTTATGGGTGATGAAAGAACTTATGATCATGCTATCGCGCTTAGAGCTGTTAACACAATTGATTTCATGACAGCAGAAGCTGCTCAAATTCCTTATGAAGTATTAAATAAGGTTATGTCTAGAATTATTAATGAAGTTCGTGGGGTAAATAGAGTAATGTATGATATTACTTCAAAACCACCAGGAACGATTGAGTTTGAGTAATAAAGGAAAATCCTACAGCCCAGTGTTTATGAGGGTTGTAGGATTTATTTTTTTTGGTTGATATTAAATTGATATTAAATAGAGTTCATATTTGTTTGGTGTTAGCAGCTATATACATAAGATCCCATCTGGTCTCAATGCATATTCCTTATTTTCTGATTCGGCTAATTGAAGATCAATGGATAATATTTTTTTATAAAGTCCTTCGGTGTTTATTTTCTTAAAATCGGGTTGGGATTCTTTAAATAAACTTTCATATTCAGATAACTTATTAAAGACCTCTTTATTCAAACCAATTGTATAGTTTCCAAGTTCAGTAACAAGATATGTACTATCTTTGATTGTTTGACTTTTAGTTTGTTTTGTAAGTAATAAATTCATTATATTTCGATAATACAATATAATGGCCTTATCGATATATATTGTCAGTTTTGTATCTCCAACTTCATTCGGATCTATATCCAAATAGGTTAAAATATCATTTTTAAAACATGATGCAATCACATGTTTGGAAAAGGTGTTATATTCATAAGGCCAACCATCAAGTTCAATAGAACTAATTGAATCAAGTTGAGTTTTTGCATTTTCAACGGTTTTATTTGTGGGTCTTTCATCAAAGGTGCCTTTTGCTTCAAATAAAACTGGATCAGTTCCATTTTGTAATCCGAAAAAATCTGGAGTTTTGCCAGAAGTAGAAAAACATATTTGAGGATCTTTTAAGTGAAAAAGATATTTAATGTTGTATTTCTTATCAGCAACTGCTTTTGCTGCAATCATTCCCATAAAGAAAGATATGCTTGTTTTGATAGATGTCTCAGAATACTTATAGTCTTCACCGATTGAGAAATTTGTTCCATCTATGAGAGCCATTTGTACTAGAGATTCGTAAAATACTTGTCCACTAGGACCAACAGACCTGTTTGAAAATCCTCCAGCAGAAATAGCATAACTTATTAATTCTGCTATAGTAAAGTTATAGTTATTGTTAGAGCCAATAAGATTATTTTTAAAGTCATCATAATTATTATAATTTTCAATTTCTATATTTCCCATATATGCCCTCCGTGATTTAATTTTATCAATAGATTTATTTGATAAACTTTATGAATTAATTTTTATAATCCCACTGTAACTTCCACTCCACATATTCTTCTTTCGTGATTACCCCATTATGGTAGTCACGTTTTTTTTGTTGCCATTCTTTAAAGCACTTTCTATATTCTGGTAATGCAAACATTACTGCAATCGGCGATTCAATAGCTTCTCCATCTGTACCAGCTGGAATTTTCATGGATGGCTTATCAATATCCTTATCTGTCTGAAATTCAAATAGAGCTATCTGCAACGGAAACTCCTCTTCAAACCAGAAAAACGATTCCATCACATCTAATGGATTATCGAATTCATATGTTTTTAGTGCATTGTAATTTACTTTTAAAATGTCAGCCATCTGGCGCAGCATAGGCTCCTTGATGGTTTTTCTATTGTCAGATTCATACTGTGAAACTCTGATATCTGCACTTCCAGTATCAAATCCCAAAGCAATTCCGAGTTCTTTTTGTGTCATACCTCGAAAGGTACGGATAAATCGAATTCTCTTACCTGTTGTCATTGGAAACCTCCTGTATTTTTTATTAAATCTAGTATAGCAGAGCCTGCTCTGAAACTCAATATAAACTTAATAAAATTGTTTTAATAAACAAAATTACGTTTAGTTAACGAAAATATATTGACTAATATAAAAACATTAAGTATAATACAACACATAAACGAGACTTAACGAAAAAACATTAAGTATAAAAGGAGGACAGATAAGAAAGAAATGAATTACTGAAAATTGAATAGCGATATATCTTGGCAACAGATTTTGCGATGATACCAGACATGGTGGAGCAAAACATAATGACACTCCTTTAAAGGGTGGGAAAGGATCTTGAACAGAAGAAGCCCACAGCTGATAGCGCAGCAGAGGTTGCCTGAAATGGTAACACCAAGATATATGTAGAACGCAAAACAACTTATAAAACGAAAGGAGGCATGTGAATGGAAGCAAGTATGTTTATGGATGTAAATGAAGTAGTTGAAATCTTAGGAGTGAAAAAACCTACTGCATACAAGATTATTAGACAACTGAATGACGAGCTGAACGGCAAGGATTTTGTAACAATCGCTGGCAGAGTCAGCAGACAGTATTTTATGGAACGTTTTTATGGCTTACAAAAAGCTATTAATAGAATTTAAGGAGGGCAATGAATGTCAGCATACAAAGACCAGAAGACCGGTAAGTGGTATGTATTTTTCTACTACCGCAATTGGCAGGGAGAGAATAAAGGTAAGACTAAACGAGGCTTCGCAACAAAACGCGAGGCCTTGGAATGGGAAAGAAATTTCAAGTTGAAGCAGAGCGAAAACTTGGATATGACCATGAATGAGTTTTACAAATTATATGAAGAGGATATGAAGCCAAAGCTGAAATTAAACACGTGGCTTACAAAGAAACACATTATTACAGGAAAAGTATTACCATACTTTGGAGAGCGTAAGATGAATGAGATTACAGCCGCAGATATTTTGAAATGGCAAAATGTAATGATTGAATCGAAGAAAGAAAACGGGGAACGATTTAAGCCCGGCTATCTGAAAACAATTCATGATGAGCTGTCGTGTTTGTTTAATCATGCGGTGAGATTTTATAATCTGAATGAAAATCCATCTAAGAAAGCTGGAAATATGGGGAAAGAGTCCAAAGAGGAAATGCTTTTTTGGACAAAAGAGGAATATCTGAAATTTGCAGATGTAATCAAAGATAAACCTCAATCCTATTATGCTTTTGAGATTTTATATTGGTGTGGTATCCGTGTTGGAGAATTACTTGCACTGACCATGAATGATTTTGATTTGGAGAAGAAAATCTTAACCATTAATAAATCATATCAACGATTAGAGGGCAAGGACGTAATTACTTCACCAAAGACAGCAAAAAGCAATCGTGTCATTTCTATGCCGGATTTCTTGGTAAGTGAAATGAGGGATTATATGAATATGCTTTATAAATGCAAGCCAACAGATCGTTTGTTTCAGGTAACGAAAAGTTTTCTTCACCATGAAATGGATCGTGGGAGCAAAGGATCAGGAGTTAAGAGAATTACAATTCATGATCTAAGGCATTCACATATTTCTTTGTTAATAGATGCAGGTTTTACTGCAGTAGATATTGCAAATAGGGTTGGACATGAAAGTATTCGTATTACTTATCATTATAGCCATATGTTTCCGAGTAAGCAGATCGCAATGGCAGAGAGATTAAATTTTGAAAGAATGGAAAGTGAGGGCATGAACGATGAGTCAGAAGATACTAGATAAAAAGAATCGTTGGAGAAGCTTAAATGTTGGATTTCGAATGTCTCCAGAGGAGGCAAAAGAACTGAATGACCGTGTGAAATTATGTGGCATGCAAAAGCAGGATTATTTGATACAAAGTGCATTGTATCAGCAGATAACAGTTAGAGGTCACAAGGCAATGTATGACGAATTTCGGAAGCATTTACAACATATCGAAAAAGAACTAATTCGTATTGAGAAAGCTTCAGACATGGAAGAGGAACTTCTTACTCCACTTCGAACAATTCTGGAGATTATGTCAGAAGTAAATAAATTGTAGGAGGCGCTATGGAAGAACAGAAAATTGAACTTAAGATGATTAATATGGCGGATATCATGGCTAGTCAGGTGGACTGGCTGTGGTATCCGTTTATCCCTTATGGGAAGCTTACCATTATTCAGGGAGACCCAGGAGATGGGAAAAGTACTTTGATACTAAATATTGCTGCTAGACTATCCAAAGGTGAAGGATTCGAAGAGGATATGACACCAATGGAACCAATGAATGTGATTTATCAGACTGCAGAAGATGGACTTGCTGATACGGTAAAACCAAGACTTGAACAGGCAGGAGCAGATTGTAGTCGTATCTCCATTATTGATGAAAGTGAGAAATCTATTTCTATGGTTGATGAACGATTGGAGGAAGCTATTGTTAGGCAGAAAGCAAAGCTTCTGATATTAGATCCAATTCAGGCATATTTAGGTGGCGGTACAGATATGAATCGTGCTAATGAAGCTAGGGATATGACAAAGAAGCTTGGAGCATTAGCAGAGAAAACAGGATGTGCCATTGTTCTTATCGGTCATATGAATAAAGCTGGTGGAAATAAGGCGGCATACCGTGGAATGGGTTCCATTGATTTTTTTGCAGTAGCAAGAAGCGTCATTCTTGTTGGAAGAATTGAAGGGCAGGATAATATGCGAGCAGTGATACAGATAAAAAATAATCTAGCAGCGTTTGGTCATGCCAAAGCATTTGAACTTTGTGAAGAGGGCTTTCGCTGGTGTGGTGATTATGAAATCACTGCTGATGAGGTTCTAGGTGGAATTATTCCAAAAGGTAGTAAACTTGAGCAGGCGAAACAGTTCTTACGAGAGTTGTCGGGAGAAAACGTGAAGATTCTCAGCACAGAAATTATTGAGCAGGCAAAGCAGGAAGGAATATCTAAGCGAACCTTAGAAACTGCCAAAAGTGAACTTGGCATAAATGCTAAAAAAGTCAATAACAGCTGGTATTGGGATTTAAGCAAGTATGAAGTGTAGATTATTGAGGAAGAACGCAACATTGCAAAGTATCAAGATTTGCGGTCTTGTCATTGCGATGTTGTTTTTACAATAAGTCAAGATTGCAAATTGCAAGGTTGCAATTAGAGACTCCTTGCGATGTTGCGGTCTTGAAATGAATGAAAGGAATTATAAAATCATGAGAAAACAAACCATATTTGAAAAATTAGAAATAGAATATCAGGAAATTGATGGGATATTTTATCCTGTCTTATCTGTTCCTACAGAAGAAGAACAACTGAAAGACGTAGGAAAGTATGGGAGAATGTGGATTGGTCATATGAAGAGTATTTATCCGATTCGATATCGTAGTCTGGTGAGATTTGGAGAATTGAACAGCAATGCGATGGAAGTAAATGAAGTTGCATATGATTTGCTTGATGATATTGAAAGTGGCTGGTTGCAAAAGCACAAACCCCAAAATGCAAATTCGTTTATAGAGCAGTTACACCTTCGGAATCAGGCGAGGATGATGGCGGAAGAAATGGTGCTTCATGATGTAGTGTATCAGTTTCATTAATATCATGCTCTCAGTTTGGACTAGGTGTAAAAATTGTGTTCGGAGGTTGCAAAGTTTGTGTCCACATCTATGGGTACATTTTAGAACAATTTGCAAATTGTGATGGCAGTTTATGCTGTCATTTTGGGGTCGTGATAGTAAAAAGTGCTATCACAGAGCCAATGTGCTAGCAAAAAGTGCGTTCACTCGAAAAATTTTAGTGAGTGCACAAAATGCTATCAAATCAAGTCGGTGATGGCATTATTTGCTATCAAAGAGAGAAAGTGAATGCATATTGTGCTATCACTCGAATTAATATGCTCAATTGTGGTAGGAGTACTTAATACCATATTTAAGGATCGGTAGGACTTTGTCCTACCATTTGTGCTTATTGACAGGACAAAGTCCTACCAGAAAATATAAATATTAAGGATTTAACAATGATATGCGGATTCACTATGGTGAGTCCGCTATATTTAACCCCGTAGGGCGCAAAACCTGTTTTATCAGGTTGCATTTTTGTCGGCAATGGCTCACGTAGTGGGACTTTGATGACAAAAGTGCTTTTGCGTTACTTTTGACAAAAGTAACAAAACTTTCCTTGAGAAATTTTCATTACGTGCCGTGACCGGCACCTATTACAGATAAGAGAGGGTGGTGCGATACCACAATAATTTGGAGGAGAAATGTATGGAAAGGACAATAAGTATTATGAATGGAGAAGGCTCCTTGAATCATAACAACAGAACATTTACTGCTGATAATGTGGATTCAAGTAGAACTGCTCTCAATGTAACTTTTATCAATGACAATATAAAAACAGTTTATCATGAATTGTTTGATCAGGCATTAAAAAGTTACAACGAAAAACAAACACGGAAAGACAGGAAGATCAAGAACTATTATGAAAAGATTTCACGGAGTAAGCAGGAAAAAACTTTTCATGAAATTGTGATTCAAATTGGAAATAAAGATGATATGAATGCTCGTGATTGGAAAGGAGAAACAGCTAGAGATATACTGAGCGAATATTACCATGGATTTCAGAAACGTAATTCTAATCTCAGAGTGTTTAATGCAGTGATTCATATGGATGAAGAAACACCACATCTTCATGTGGATTATGTTCCTTTTGTTGCAGAAAGTACTAGAGGGCTCGCTACAAGAGTCTCTTTAAAAGGAGCTTTAGCAAAGCAAGGTTTTGTTGGAAGTTCAAGACAAGATACAGAATGGCATCGCTGGGTTGAAGCAGAAAAGCGTGAGCTTGCCGCTGTTATGGAGCGTTATGGTGTGAAATGGAAGCAGCTTGGTACTCATAATCAGCATTTATCCGTTTATGACTACAAAAAGCAGGAACGGATAAAAGAGGTTGAGGCTCTTGAAAAGAAGGTTGATAGTACAGAGGAAGAATTCCTTAAAACTAATAAACTGCTTGGGAAAAGCAAGAATGAACTGGAGAATCTGGAAACTATCAAGACGATTGCCCAATTGGAGAATGAAGCGCTGGTGGACAAGAACAATCAGTTGAATAAGGAATTTGAAGTAATAAATACTAGATTTATGGCTATGACAGAGGCTGTTGCTTCTGTGGATTCAATTATGTATGAGATTGATAATGGCAGAGAATATCAATTGGAACAGCCAACAGCATTGATGTCTGCAAAGAACTATAAAGAGAAACTTGTAGATCCATTGGTAAAGAAGCTTAAGCAGTTAGTACGAACGGTTTATAGTAAGTATGCTGATTTGAAGGTGAAAATCAGACGATTGGAATTTGAAATGGAGACTATTTCAGAGAATGTGGCTGATCTTAGGAGACAGATAAAAGAAAAAGATGCTTGCATATCCACGTTACAGGTAAAGGCTGATAATTTTGATAAGATTGCAGAATATTTAACACCGGAGCAGATTGATGAGATGATCAAGGCGGTGGAAGAGGTACGGAGAATGCATAAGCAGCAGAGGGAAATGAATAAGTATTATGAGGAGTGGAAGAAACGGTAAAATAATGTCGCTATCCTATTTGCCATATTTCTTTTTTAGGACTAAACAGGATAGATATTTCTATTAATAAAATCACGTTAATAGTTGAATTTAAATAGAGAACTTGGAGAAATTGTGTTATAGTATAACAAGGTTCTTTATATTATTTATGATTTAAAAATCCTATATTTGGGACATACGAGATGATATATTAATTTATATAGCAGTAAAATAAACATTACTTGGAGGTATATAGAGTGAATGAGGAAAGAAAGAGACAACTTTTAGCATTACTTGATGAAGCTCAAAAGGTTGTACAAAATGGGCAAGAGATTTCTACAGAGTATGCACGTGTGTTATTTCCACCAGAACGAAGGGAATATGAACTAACATATTATGGAAAAGAAAGTAAAGAACAGGTGATTGCACAAACATATGCTGCACCATTGCAAGAAGATAGAAAATTTATTAATGAATCTGATGGAGATTGGTCTAACAAGTTAATTTTTGGAGATAACCTTCAGGTGTTAAAAAGTCTTGTGGAACTGAAAAAAAAGGGTAAATTGAAAAATGCTGATGGTTCAGATGGGGTACGATTGATATATATTGATCCGCCGTTTGCATCTAAACAAGATTTTGCAAATAATGAAAAAGCTTATTCAGATAAGATGAAGGGAGCGGAATTTCTGGAATGGCTAAGAAAAAGGTTAATCTTATTAAGAGAAGTAATGGCCGATAATGGATCAATTTTTGTACATATGGATTGGCATAAGGTCCATTATATTAAAGTTCTGTTAGATGAGATATTTGGTGAAGGAAATTTCCGTAATGAGATAATTTGGCATTATGGAACATATGTTGGAAATACCAAGAATAACTTTCCAAGAAAACATGATTCTTTGTTAGTATATGGTAAAAGTATGGATGAAAGAGTCTTTTTCCCTCAAAGAGATGGAAATCCAGAAAATGATGCAAATTATAAGAGGTGGGGGAGCTATTTTAATTCAAATAATGAAATTACTGGGGCAAATTATCCAAAAGTAGATTCAAAATTTGATGGATATGTAAAAAGATTTATAAAAGATAATGGAAGAGAACCTAATAAAAAAGATGTTTTATTGAAGGTAGATGGAAAATTGGTGGATTCTGTCTGGGACATTCAGTCAGTAAATCCAATGGCTAAAGAAAAGAACGGTTATCCAACTCAAAAGCCAGAAGAATTATTAAAAAGAATTATTGAATCTTCATCAAGTGAAGGTGATATAGTATTGGATTGCTTTGGAGGTTCAGGAACTACGGCTGCGGTGGCTGAAAAAATGGGGCGCCGTTGGATTTCTGGGGACATAGGAAAATTATCAATATATACTATTCAAAAAAGAATTCTAGAAATTGAAAATTACAAGACTTTTACAGTTTATAATGCAGGACTATATGATAATACCAAGTTGAATGAGTTCGACGAGGAACAATGGAAACAATTTGCTATGTCTCTTTGGGATATTGAGCCATTTGATAAAATGGTAAAAGGTATTCGTTTTGATGGTTGGAAGGATGCAGCTTTAGTAAAAGTATATACTCCGCAGGAACTAGATCGTATAGGTGGATTAATTACGGAAGAAACAATAGAGGAATTGTATCATAGATTAGGAAATAGTATTGGAAGTGAATTATATATTGTTGCACCAAGAGGAAAATTTGCATTTGCAAGTGATGAATTAGATGGAGATGGTGAGTGGAATATAACATTCTATTTTTTACGAATACCAAATTCAATGACAGAAAGATTTACTGATAATTTTAGTGCGCAGATTCAAGCATCTGATACAGATTCGGTAAACGATGCGATTGATGCAATTGGTTTTGATTTTATTCGTCCACCTAAAGTTGATTATGAAATTAAACGCAATAAGTTGAAAATCAAAAGCTTTAATGCAGAGGCAAGAATAAAAGGAAAATATGAGTATATAGGATTTGAAGCATTTTCGATGTTATTAGTTGATTATTCCTATGATGGAAAGGTGTTTTCTGTGGATGAAGTCTTTTATCATAATGATTTTGTCGATGGCTTGATAGATTTTACGAATGATAAAATAGAAAAACAGGCAATGCTTATTTTTATTGATAAGTTTGGAAATGAGTATAAAACTACATACGGAGGTTAACTATGGAGTATAGGGAAAGTGATCTGGTACTAAATGTTAGTAAAAATGTTGATCCATCTGTTTGGGATGAAGGAAAATACTCAACATTTTTCGATATTCTGTTTAAAAATAGAAAATATCAAAAAGAGGCTACAGAAACAGCATTAAGATATATGAATTCAGGAGAATACAAGTGCCTTGAAGATTTAGCTAAGGAAAATTACAATAATAACGAGGCACTGAAGGAACGATTTAACGGCAATATAAATTCTTTTTTAGCTGAGCTAGGTTTACCTAAGAAAATTTCTGCAACACTTGATCTTGCCACTGGAACTGGGAAAAGTTTTGTGATGTATGCATTAGCAGTATGTATGTTAGCTGAGAAAAAAGTTGATAGAGTTCTTGTGTTAACTCCAAGTATTACAATTGAAAGTGAGTTAACTATTAAATTTAAAAAATTAGTAGAAAATTCTCAACTAAATGCAGCGTTGGGAGATAATTATATTGCCCCTTCTATAATTAACGGAGATCAAACTATAGTTGATAATTCAATTGCCATAGAAAATAGAGATGCAATATATAAAAGTCAAGAAAAAAGGAATTCTATTATTGATAGTTTAACAGGAAAAGGCAATAGAACACTGGTTCTAAATGATGAGGTTCATCATGTTTTTTATACAGAAAATAATCAATGGAAATACTTTATCGAAGATGAAGGAAAAAAAGGAATTGATTTTAAGTACGTTATAGGACTTACAGGAACAGCATACAAGCGAAAAAATAAGACAGGAGATGCAAATGAATATTTATCAGATGTTATTTTCCGATATTCTTTACGAGAGGCTATTGAGCAAGGCTTTGTAAAGGATATTGAATATATTGATAAGGCGGATATGCCTTCTGATCAGGATGAAAGATGGCAGGTAATACTCGATTCTCACGAGAAGATATCTAAAGAGCTTAGTATGGTTAGTTCTATAAAGCCAATTACTATTGTTGTAAATGGAGAAAAAAGAAGAGCTGATACTCAGACAAGAAAATTCAAGGCTTTTTTAATGAAAAAGAGGGGATTGTCAGAAGAAGAAGTAAATAAAATAGTTCTTTGTGTGCATAGTGGAGATAATGTTGCAACTGATAGGTTGAAACTAAGAGATGTGGATAGTGTTGGTAATGAAGTAGAATTCATTTTTAGTGTATCTATGTTAACTGAAGGTTGGGATGTAAAAAGAGTATTTCAAATTGTTCCAGATGAAGAGAGAGCATTTAATTCCAAATTACTTATTTCACAGGTTTTGGGTAGGGGATTACGAAAACCAGAAGAATGGAAGAGTGAATGGGGAATTCCTAAAGTAACAGTATTTAATCATGAAAAATGGGCACCGAGAGTAAAAAATCTTGTGGATGAATTACTTGACTTTAAGAAATGCATTATTACTGGGGTTGATGTTAATTCGCAGTATAATTTCGAATTATTAAATGTATTTTATGAGCCTGTTGAAACATCCACAACAAAGACAGATACTAAAGAAAAAATGACGTTCTTAGAAAATGGATACGTAAAAATTCCTACAGACTCAGAGAATGGTAAGGTAGAAATTGAACTATTAGATATACAAACTAATAATTCAAGAAATAGAACATTAAGTTATTTTAGTGAAACATATACAATAAAAACTATTGCAGAGTTAATGTATAACAGATTTTCTGATTTGCCTACAGATGAAAAAAAAGAGTATTATGAACAGTTGTGGTCAGTTGAAAAACTGGAAGATATGATAAAAGATTCTTTAGAAAAAAGTAGCAATAAACTAATAACTAGGAAAATAAAAAATGCATTTCTTAATTCTATGAATGTATTGTTTAGAGATTATTCAAAATCAGTTACATATGAATCAAAGCCAACAAAATATGAACCAATATCTACGGTAAATCTTCAAAAATGCACAACAGAATTATCTACTTTAAAAAAGAATAAAGTTTTATTCTATTCTGAAAGATATACTAAAGGTGAGTTAGATGATGCATCAAAAGTTGCGATAACTGAAATTGAAGATACAACTAACTCTTATAGACATCAAAAAATTGAAAATGTTTACTTATTTAAATCTCCTCAAAATGGTATTATCACGACAGGAGATCCAGAAACCAAATTTGTCAAGAGATTATTGAATGAAAAAACAGTAAAAGCATTTGATTCATTTATTAAATCTCATGATATGAGTTTTTACTATTTAGATTATACTTGGAGAAAAGGTACACATCAACAAAATGGCCAATTTAATCCTGATTTTTTTATAAAAAAAGATAATGCAATAATTGTTGTTGAAATTAAAGATGATTCTCAAATAAGTAACCCAGATCCTGAAAATATCGGAAAATATAAAGCGGCAATAAAGCACTTTGAAAGAATTAATGTATATTATGAAAAGCTTAATAATGCATGTAAGTATAAGTTTACATTCCTTACACCAAAAAATTATGATATGTTTTTTGAAAAACTTACGGATAATAGTATTGATTCTATATTAAACTTTAATAGTGAATTGGACGTAAAACTTAGTCAAGCAAAAGAGAATTAATGTATGTACAGTGTATTCTTATGGAATGTTATGAATAATGGAGATTGATATTAAATTGATATTAAAAGCTCCCCAAAAACCATGAAATACATATAATATGTGCAAAAACTTAATGAAAATATATTAAGTTACATCAAAAAACACCACATATATCTTTCCCGGTAGGGAGTTTGAATAACAAGACAAAGGCTAAAAGCCCCGTAAACACTGGGTTTTCAGCCTTTTTTTATTTATTTTGAGTACAAATTGAGTGCAAATAGTCGTATTAAACCGATAAAAGTACTCATTTCACCAGTATCAAAATAGTATCATTA
>SKEQ01000344.1_pt1 | contig 40953 bp, 69 predicted proteins | sample 4826751 | NCBI WGS metagenome assembly SKEQ01 (sample SAMN11008805, study PRJNA524170) | human gut metagenome | biome: Human fecal sample; material: Feces; isolation source: fecal sample from pouch patient p44 | host: Homo sapiens | place: Israel: Tel-Aviv | collected 2013-07-11
CAAAAGTTGATAAAAAACAAGAGTATCAGGATAATACCGATAGAATCGAAGTGGAGCGCACCTTCAGCCTGAGCAAACGCTGTTATGGTATGAGCTGCATTACCACAAAACTGGAAGAAACGCAGTTGACATCTATCGCATTATCTGTATTCGTGACGAATCTGTTCAGGATTCAGAGGCGAATACTTTGTGCTCTTTTGCATCTGTTCCGATTCTGGCATGACCGGAACAGATGTAAGAGTTGGAAGTTACAGATAGCTGCTTAATCAGCAGACACTAACCTAAAGAATTTAGAGAGATGGAAAGATGAAATTTAATAAAATGATACCCGAATTAACTGTAAGTGATATAAATAAAACAAAAGAATTTTATTTGAATATATTGGGTTTTAAATTAGAATATGAAAGAGAGGCAGATAGATTTATTTTTCTATCTTTTGAGGAAACTCAATTGATGTTTGAGGAGATGCATGAAAATGGTTGGAATGTTGCAGAGATGTCGTATCCTTTTGGACGTGGTATTAACTTTTCCATTGAGGTAGAGGATATTGATATGATATATCATAAACTCATTTTAAATGAATATCCATTATATCGTTCTATGATGACTAATAAGTATGAATCTAATGGTGAATATATTACACAAAAAGAATTTTTAGTACAAGATCCAGATGGATATTTATTAAGATTTACTGATTGACAGATAATTGCTTTGATTGCATTGTTTGTTGTTACATTCTTAGTTCATTTAGCTTTTCCTGATATAGAATGGCTTTGGAATAGAATGTAGATATACTAACACCACATACAAGAAAATAGATTAGATGTTGTAGCGGAGTAAACTTAAATCAAACAGGCAAATTATACTGTTGGACGGCGATTATAAAATAGATGACGAATTATCACTATTTACAGTGAGTAAAACAGATAAGTTTTATTCTCCCGCCAATAAGAATCTTTATGATGAGAAGGAAAAAGATATTTTTAGACACGAGCAAAATTCAATTATTTCAGAAAAACAGGCAGTACTTATTATGGGATGTGGACATGCTGGCGTTGTTAATATCATGCAAAAAGCAGAGAAGTACCGACCATGTTTTTGTATTGGTGGTTTTCATTTGTTCAATCCGTTTACAAGGAAATCAGTATCAAAGGGACTGTTAGATGATATTGTGATGGAATTACAGAAATATAAAGACACGAAGTTTTATACGTGTCATTGCACAGGGAAGGCAGCATTTGACTATTTGTCTCATCATATGAATAACATATATTATATATCTTGCGGAGAAACTGTTGAAATTTAGTATTTTAACAAATACAACTTCTGTTTACTGATGCATATTTGAATCAGAATAAAGTAGATTCTGTCGGAACATAGATTTCATATCCATGAAAAATGGTGATGGAATGATGTTACCAAAATGGAAACAAAGAAAATACAGGATGGTGCTTTCTTTTTGAGTTTTGTCGTTATATGATACGAGCAAAGGGAGGTACAGAGTATGGCATTTGGAAATAACATCAAAAAATTAAGAGAAGAAAAAAATCTGACTCAACAGCAGCTTGCGGATAAATTGTATGTATCAAGACAGACAATCTGCAGATGGGAAAACGGCTCAAGATGCCCGGATTTGATCACAGCAAAAAAGCTGGCACTTGAATTGAAGGTGAGTATGGATGAGCTGATATCGGATGAAGCGGTGCAGGATATTCAGATTAATTATGGAATCTGGAAATCAGAAAAAATAAAGAACAGAAGAAAATTACAAGAATTTCAAAAGAAAATATTGAGTTTTATACAGACTGTAGGTGCGGTGTTTTTGGCAATTATACTTCTTTTGCGGGTTCAACTGGATATGAGCGTACCGATGTGGTGTACGATACTTTGCCTTTGTGTCGTTGCAGCGGCATTGATTCTTCATTTTGTGATTTCTAAGAAACTGGAAGATATGTAGGTGCGGTTAAATGTATGGAGAGGTGAGGCGGTCGTGTTCTTGAAAACAGAAAAACTGACAATCCAAAAACTGACAACAGAGGATTTGTTTCCACTGTATCATGTGCTCTCGGATTCCGAGGTGATGGAAGATGCGCATAAAGTTTTTATCGGCTATTTGCAGACTGTGACTTTAAAAGAGAAGGAGAACGAAGATGGCAAAATTAGAACAGACAGTAAGTGGAGATTTTTATGAATTACTTCGTAAAATTGAAAATGGCATACAGAACAGTAGTATGTCAGCCTCATTGGAAGAGTTCAGTGATTTTGAAAGTGGAACTGCCAGATGCAGTGTTCGTGTTTTCGAACGATATAGTTATGTTGGAGATAATCGGGTGAGCCTGAATGTAACTCTTTTTCAGAATGGAAGCGGACCGATTCAACTTTCTGCGATTGCTGCAGGTGGCAGTCAGGCAATGCTTTTCAAAATCAATACCTGGGGTGAAGAAGCGTTTCTTGACAAACTAAAGGAGCTATTGTAAATTAAAAACATGGAGGTTAGAGCGTATGAAACGAATTAATTACTCGGTGCAGTTTTAAAATTGGCAGCAGATTGTATCGAGGTTAAAATAAAAGTAAAAACATATGCTGGCAGGGCTGCACCGATCAAATCATTTTATTTATAGAAAATTTGAAAGGAAGCAGTTAAAATGAATAGAGCAGAATTAAAATCAATTTGGAAAAAGGAAGAGAAGACGGCATATATCAAAGGTTGGGATTTTTCGCATATCCATGGGAGGTATGAGGAAGAGAATGATTTGCCATGGGATTATGAGAAGATTGTGAGACAGCATTTAACGGATACGGCCAAAGTGTTGGATTATGATACGGGCGGGGGTGAATTTTTATTGTCTCTGAATCATCCGTTTGCCAGAACAGCAGCGACAGAAGGATTCGAGCCGAATGTGCGATTGTGTCAGGAAAAGTTGCTGCCTTTAGGAATTGATTTTAAAGAGTGTAATACACCTTCAAGGATTCCGTATGATAATGAGACATTTGATATGATTATAAACAGGCATGGAAATTTTGATGCCAGGGAATTGTATCGATTATTAAAAAAGGGTGGAATCTTTGTTACACAACAGGTTGGCGGCGACAACGATAGAGATTTAGTGGAAATGGTTCTGCCTGAAGTGGAAAGTTCGTTTCCTCATTTAAATCTGGAAGAGCAGAGAAATGCGTTTGTCGATGCAGGTTTTCATATTCTTGCTGCAGAGGAAGCGTATCGACCAATTAAATTTTATGATATTGGTGCGTTTGTATGGTTTGCACATATTATTGAATGGGAGTTTCCTGGTTTTTCAGTTGATAAATGCTTTGAGCAGTTGCTGAAAATGCAAAAGATAATTGAGAATCAAGGGAAAATTGAAGGGACGATTCATCGGTATTTGATTGCAGCGAGGAAATGATAGATTGTGAAGAAGTTTTTAGGTCTCTTGTCTGAAAAAGGCAAGGGGCTTAATTTACATATGGAGAAGTAGAATGAAGAAGTTATTTGTTGTATTGGGAATTTGTTTATGTCTGTGTTTTGGATGTGCCGAGGATAATCGCTCACCGATTCTTCCGAAAGCGGAGAATGTTGACTCTATTTGTATTGATTTCACGAACAGTACTCAAAAAATATATGATGATTCAGAAAGCATCCAGAAGATATTATCAGAGATTGCGACTGGAAAACGAACGGAGAAACAATCGATTCAAGATTATCCGTCAGCAGAAGAATATGGAACGATAAATATTGAAAATAATGGTGGAATGACAACCATGTTTTATTATGAAGAGAACGGGAAATATTATATTGAATGTCCATATAAAGGAATTTATGAAATAGAAAACAATTTTGAAGATATGATTTAAATCCAGAAGCTACAAAGGAGCCGAAAACGATTCTAAAATGATAAGGGGATATGGGTGATTTATAAAAAGATAGAAATCAAAGAAATGGAACATTTCTGGAGTTTGTTAAATGCTCTTGATGCAGAAACGAATTTTATGATGTATGAGCCAAATGAAAGAAAGCAGCATATGGATATTCAAGAATTAAAAACGGATATCTATCATAGAGTGATACATGGAAATGACTTTTTACAAATTGCAAAGGCAGACAATAAAATAGTGGGGTATCTCCGGGCAGAGAGGGGAGAGTTTCATCGAAATTTTCATACTGCATATATTGTTGTGGGTGTATTGAACGAGTATCAGGGGAAAGGGATCGGCACGACTTTTTTTGAAAATCTGGAAAAGTGGGCGAAGGCAAATGCTGTCATTCGGCTGGAGCTTACTGTGGAATGTCATAATGAAGCAGCAAGAAAATTATATGAAAAAAGTGGTTTTAAAGTAGAAGGAATAAGGGCAAAATCAATGTTGGTAAATGGAGAACTTGTGGACGAGTATTATATGGCAAAAATTTTATAAATTCCGAATAAGAAAATTGAAATCAGGAAGGAGCTTTCTATGAGCCATATTTTAATCATAGATGACGATATTCATATCAATGAAATGCTGGAAGAGGTTCTGATACAGGAGGGATATCAGGTTTCCCATGCCTATTCCGGGACAGAGGCATTACTGTTTCTGGCAAACGAAAAGCCGGATCTTATTTTATTGGATTTGATGCTGCCGGGGCTTACAGGAGAGGAAGTGCTGCCGCAGATTGAAAAAATTCCGGTGATTGTGATGAGCGCAAAGGTTGAAGTGAAAGATAAGGTTGCTCTTTTGCTGAATGGCGCGGAGGATTACATTACAAAACCGTTTGAAATTGAAGAATTGCTGGCAAGGATTGTTGTGCAGCTCAGGAAAAGTACAAGACTGGATTCTTCGGAAAAACTGATGTATAGAGAAATTACAGTGAATATGGTTACGCATGAAGCATGGGTTGGGGAACATGAGGTAAAACTGACAAAGACAGAATTTGCTATCTTGAAAATTTTGCTGGAGCATCCAAAACAGGTGATCACAAAGACTGTGCTGCTTGACCGTGTCAGCGAAGAAACACCGGATTGTATGGAAAGTTCACTGCGGGTTCACATCAGTAATTTGAGAAAGAAGCTGAGGGAAATCTCGGGGAAAGATTATATAGAAGCAGTATGGGGAATTGGTTTTAAGATGGCAGAGTGAGAAATATTTACAGTTTCTTTGCACTTTTCTTAACAGCTTTCTTAACACTTTACAGATAGAATATGTTGGAAAGAAAAGGTAAGGAGGCCAAATTGTTATGGAGTATGTATTAACTACCGAGCATTTATGCAAAAACTATGGGCACTTTAAGGCGCTGAACCAGTGTTCTATGCATGTTCCGAGAGGTGCAATTTATGGATTTGTAGGAAAGAACGGGGCGGGGAAAACTACATTGATCCGTCTGATCTGCGGGCTGCAAAGACCGACATCCGGAAGTTACAGGTTATATGGAAGCGAAAATACGGACAAGAAAATTGTGGAAGCGCAGAGAAGAATCGGCGCAGTTGTGGAGACCCCGTCGATTTATGTGGATATGACGGCGGAAGAAAACATGAAAGAGCAGTATTATGTTTTGGGCTTGCCGTCTTTTGAAGGGATCCCTCAGATTTTGAAACTGGTGGGTCTGGAAGATGCGGGGAAGAAAAAGGCAAAAGATTTTTCTCTCGGGATGCGTCAGAGACTGGGAATTGCGATTGCGCTGGCAGGAAAACCAGATCTGCTTGTGTTGGATGAGCCAACCAATGGTCTGGATCCACAGGGGATCGTAGAGATGAGAGAACTGATATTAAAGCTGAACAGAGAAAGACAGATCACGGTGCTGATTTCAAGTCATATTTTGGATGAATTGTCAAGACTTGCTACTCATTATGGATTTATTGACAAGGGAACTATAGTGAAAGAGATTACGGCAGAAGAGCTGGAAAATACCTGTAGGAAATGTGTGAAACTGCAGGTGACGGATACTGCTGTACTCGCTCATATTCTGGATAAAAGAGGTCTTGAATATGAGATCTTGTCAGATACGCAGGCAAATGTTTATGGGGAACTGGTAGTTTCCGATGTTGCGTTGGAGTTGGCAGAACAGAATTGCAGGATGTTTTCCGTGCAGGAATACGAGGAAAGTCTGGAAAGCTATTATCTCAACTTAGTGGGAGGTGGCAAGCATGAATAAATTATTTCGTGCGGGACTCTATCGGCTTCGCAAAAATAAGGGCGCATATGCCTGTGTTATCATTCCTCCCATCTATAGTGTCTGCCTGATGCTTTCGCAATATATGCAGATGAAAGAAAGTGGGGCAAATTATCTACTGGATCCGTTTCTATTTCATTTTTTGCTGGTGATGGGAGTTTTGCTTTCGGTATTTGTCAGTTTATATGTTGGAACAGAATATCACGATGGAACATTGAGAAATAAACTGATCAGCGGTTCTTCAAGAAATGCAGTATATGGATCGAATCTGTGGATCAGCTTTCTGGTTGGGACGTGCAGCGTGTTGTTGGCTTATACGGCAGGGCAGGCCGTACAGATTTTTAATCAGGGAGTTCTGAATCTCGGAAGAATGATGGGATATTCGATTTTGATCATTTTCGGAACGAGCCTGGCAGGATTGTATCTATTTAATCGGAAGGATATCAAATAGGAGAAGTGAGTGGAAATGGAAGTTGGAGTATGGTGTGGAGCAGGGATTCTGGTTTTGTATAATATTGTGCTGCAGATCAAGGTGTATCTGTTGCGAAAATCAGCAAAAGAAATCCGGAAAGATTTTCAGAAATTATTGAAGACCAATACAAACACCATAATCCAGATTTCCAGCCGTGACAGGGAGATGTGTGCGCTGGCTTCTGCAATCAATCTGCAGTTGGAAACATTTTATGAGAAAAGACGCTGCTATGAACAGGGAAACCTGGAACTAAAAGAAGCGGTTACCAATATCTCTCATGATCTGCGGACGCCATTGACTGCGATTTATGGTTATTTGAACTTACTCAAAAAAGAAGAGTGTCCGGAGCATATAAAGCGTTATCTGGATGCGATTGAAAACAGGGCACAGGCACTCAAACAATTGACGGAAGAATTATTTCGTTATACAATTGTGATATCAGAAGCGGAAGAGATGACGCTTCAAGTCTTAACGTTAAATGGGATTTTGGAAAGCAGCATATCCGCGTATTACTCCGTTTTAAAGCAGAATCATATTGTTCCGGAGATTTCGATTTCGGATCAACAGATCACGGGGAGAGTAAATGAAAATGCTCTGTCCCGTGTTCTTGGCAATATTCTCAGTGATGCGGTGAAGTACAGTGACGGCGATTTGAAAATTGTATTGTCGGAAGACGGTGAGATTCGGATTTCCAACCATGCATCAGGTTTGTCAGAAGTACAGGCAGAACGATTATTTGATCGTTTTTATACCGTGAATACGGCCAGAAAATCAACAGGCCTTGGATTGTCTATTGCAAAGGCACTGATGGAGAAAATGGGCGGAACCATCACAGCGGATTACAGAGAGAATGTACTGGAGATCTGCGTGAATGTGCAGAAGTTATAATGGAATTACAGATTAGTGCCCGTAGTCTGTGCTTCGGGAGACAAATTTATTGCAGATCCCGAGCAGAAAATAAAAGTGCATGAAATGTTTGATGCGGATATCTGTGAAATGGAGGCTGCGGGAATCGTACTTACCTCTAATCGAAATCAGGTGCCATGCATGTTGATAAAATGTGTGAGTGACGGAATCGAAGGCGGTTTTGAAGAATTTCAGGAGACAATGGATACGGCAGCAGATCTGTGTCTGGAGGTAGTGGAGAAGATTGTTGCCGGAATGGGACGATAGGAAGGTGGAAAAAAGAATGAACATCAATCGTGAAGAGATGCTTGCCCTGACAAGGCGCATGACAGTAAAAAGAACGTCCATGACCAGAATCGCAGGATGCTATGCAGACGCAGAAGGTTTTATTGACGGAACATTTAACGTGAATTTTCTGAAACTATCTCCTGCAGAACGTGAGAAAAATCTGGAGCTTGCGAAAACGGTTCCATTTGCACAGACCAATCAGAATCTGAAACGCTATGTATTTCCAGAATCTGAACAGGGAGGTATGCTGTGTATTTGTTTCATGATCGGTATGATATTCCTGCAAAGGCGAAGGATAAGGAACGACTGGGAGAATCTGAGCAGATGTTTGAGTATCTGATCTGCGTGATCTCTCCGGTTACAGGAGATTATGAACCGGGAAAACCGGAATGTGGATTTTTATTTCCGGCCTTTTTTGACGGGGGAGCGGCATTGAATTGTGTGGATGTGTTTCAGGTGGATTCAGAAAATCCGCATCAGGAATTACTGCAGATATTATTTTCTGAAAAATCTTGAAAAACGGAGTTTTTTCAGTACAATCAAGCGCAAAGGTAAAAGAATTGAGAGATTTGAAAGGAGAAAAGATGAATCAGAAAATAGCACTTGTTGTATATCCGGAATTTAGTTTTCAGGAAATTGGAAATTTGAGTTCACTGTTCCGCTGGGGATTTGACACCAGGACAGTTGTGGTTTCCGGGGATAAAAATCCGGTCAGGTCTGAAGAAGGATTTGCGATTCTTCCAGATATTACGTATGAAGAGTTTTGTGTGGAAGAATATGATTGTCTGATTTTACCGGGATGCAGTGATATCAGCCAATCGATTCGGGATGAAAAGTTAATGGAATTTTTGAGGGGCTTGGAAGGAAATGAAACTTTTCCAATCGGAGCCATCTGTGCAGGACCGATTTATTTGGCAAAAGCAGGACTTCTGAAAGATAAAAAATTCACCAATTCCATGTATCTGGAAATGAACGAAAGACTGCCATTTATCGATATGGAGAATATACAGTATCAACCAGTTGTAGAAGATGGTAATGTGATTACAGCACAGGGCGATGCCTATCGGTTGTTCGCAGTTGCAATGGCAAGAAAAGTAGGATATCAGTGCTCCGATCATGCCTATTTTGGTGTTGGAGAGGAGTGGAAAGAGGAAGACTTTGTGCATCACCTTTCAGATGCAGAGTGGAAGGAGTTTGAGAAAGAATTTGCGGATTTGATTAGATAAATCTGGAAAAGGACTTGAAATTCAATGAAGATCAAGTCCTTTTCTTTTTAAATCTGTTTTGTTGTCCACTTGCTGCAATCCCATACTGCGTGTACGACATCCTGGTAAAATTCCGGTTCATGGCAGATTAAAAGCACACTTCCACGATAATCAAGCAGTGCTTTTTTTAAAGAATCTTTTGCATCCACATCCAGATGGTTTGTCGGCTCGTCCAAAAGCAGGATATTGGTATCGCGATTCACCAGTTTACAGAGTCTTACTTTTGCCTGCTCTCCTCCGCTTAAGACGCGAACCTGGCTTTCAATGTGTTTTGTTGTAAGTCCGCATTTTGCCAGAGCAGAACGTACTTCATATTGTGTGAATGAAGGGAATTCCTGCCAGATTTCTTCAATACAGGTTGTTCGATTATCTCCTTTGACTTCCTGTTCAAAATATCCAATCTGCAAATTTTCTCCCAGTTCACAGGTGCCGGAAATCGCAGGAATCAGCCCGAGAATACTTTTCAACAATGTCGTCTTTCCGATTCCGTTGGCGCCGACCAGAGCAATTTTCTGCCCTCTTTCCATAGAAAGAGACAGTGGTTTTGACAATGGTTCATCGTATCCGATCACAAGATCTTTTGTCTCAAAAATATATCTTCCCGGAGTTCTTCCGTATCGGAATTTGAATTCCGGCTTCGGACGTTCTGCTGCAAGCTCGATCACGTCCATCTTGTCCAGTTTCTTTTGTCTGGACATTGCCATATTTCTCGTAGAAACACGCGCTTTATTTCTTGCTACAAAGTCTTTTAATTCGCTGATTTCTTGTTGCTGCCTTCTGTAGGCTGCCTCTAACTGTGCTTTTTTAACGGCATATACTTCTTCAAAATGATGATAATCTCCTACATAGCGGTTCAGTTCCTGATTTTCCATATGGTAGATAATATTGATCACATCGTTTAAGAATGGGATATCATGGGAAATCAAAATAAATGCATTTTCATAGTCGATGAGATACCGCTTCAGCCATGCGATATGTTCTTCGTCCAGATAGTTGGTCGGCTCATCCAAAAGCAAAATATCGGGCTTTTCAAGCAGTAATTTTGCCAGAAGGACTTTGGTGCGCTGTCCGCCGCTTAAATCGGTTACGTCTCTTTCGAGACCGATATCCAGAAGTCCAAGTGCTTTTGCAACTTCTTCAACTTTGGCATCGATAATATAAAAATCGTGCAGAGTCAGGGTGTCCTGAATGGTTCCCAACTCCTCCATCATTGTATCCATTTCTTCCGGAGAGGCCTCTCCCAGGGAATCGCAGATTGCATTCATGCGTTCTTCCAGTTCAAACAAATATGAGAATGCGGACTTTAATACATCTCGAATCGTCATTCCTTTTTCTAAGACTGTGTGCTGATCAAGGTATCCGACACGGACATTTTTTGCCCATTCAATCTTACCTTCATCCGGCATCAGTTTTCCGGTAACAATATTTAAAAAAGTGGATTTTCCTTCTCCGTTTGCGCCCACCAGTCCAATATGTTCTCCCTTGAGAAGGCGAAAGGATACATCTGCAAAAATAGCGCGATCTCCAAATCCATGTGTGAGATGCTCTACATTTAAAATACTCATGACATAACTCCTTTTTGGTCGTATTTCATTTATCAGAACCATTGTACAGGAAAGAGTTGTATTTGTCATCAAAATTCACCTTTTTGCAGATTTTCCATATTATGTACTGTAATTATATGAAAGGAAAGAACACACTATGCAAAATAATCGGTCTTATTCCAGAAACGAACGGTTTACCTGTCAACAGCAGCCTTATCGCAATATGCCGGTGCAGCGTCGACAGAATCCTTCTTCCTCCTGTGGTGAAGCAGTCTCGCCACCTTGTTCCTGCCGCATTCCCCGTGATCCGCTGGAACATATGACTCTCGCGATGGCATATGTTCCCTGGCAGACATGGGAAGACACTTATGATGTTCATAAGGGATTAGAATGTGGAACGATCTTCCCTGTTTTAAACAAACCATTTTATGGAAAAGGGGGATGTAATCAATGACAGACCGTCCATGTAGAACAGAATTGTTAAATCATATCAACGCTGTCAGTTTCGCGGTGGATGAAGTGAAATTATATCTGGATACCCACCCGCAGGATCCGGATGCACTGGCTTATTTCGAAAAATACAGCCGGATGCGCAATCAGGCAATGAAAGAATATGCCATGAATTTCGGACCTTTGACGATCGATACAGCCACAGCATCCTGCAGTGAATACTGGAAATGGATCAATGAGCCGTGGCCATGGCAGGAAGGAGGATGCTGATTATGTGGAATTATGAAAAACGATTGCAATATCCGGTAAAGATTACACAAACGAACCCACAGATTGCCAAAGTGATCATTTCACAATTTGGCGGCCCGGACGGGGAGCTCGCTGCATCGATGCGGTATTTATCTCAGCGGTACACCATGCCATATAAAGAGGTGACCGCAACACTTACGGATATCGGCACGGAGGAATACGCTCGTAAAAGATGCAGCTAATAAATATACTCCGAAAGCACCGTTATTTCGGCACTTTCGGGTACACATCGATTGTGAATTCAGAGTTTTTCTGGTTTTTCTTGTTCCGTTTCGTCTTAGTCAGAACAATCCTGTCAATCAGCTGTCTCAAGGCGCTGTTCTTTTCCGAGACAGTCAGAGAGTCCCACTCACTCAATAAATTCTTGCACTTCGGCACAAAATTTTTCCGGTTTGCCTGTCTTGCGATTGTGGTATGCAAATCTTCACGGGCAGCAGTGATGTTATTCATGCAGTCTCTGATCCGCTGCTCCAGTGCATTCGAACGCTCAATAAAAATTTCTTTTGTGTAAATTCCCTGCTCTAAAAAATCGAATAAGGATTCCCTCTGTTTTAAAAGCGTCTGATGTTCAGTCTCAAAATTTGTGACGATCAATTCTTTTGCGGCAATAGCAGCAGTATCTTCCTCATGAGTGTCAGCAAATTCATATTTGGCTATGTAGTCTTTCAGCCACCCCAGAAGAGCTTCTTCCAGTTCATCAATCCGGATACCGACTGTGGAGCACTCTGTATACTGACAGATCAGCATATCATAGGGCGTTTTCGTTTGCGCTTTCTTACGGACCATAAGCCGATCGCATTGTGAGCATCTGACCAGACCTGCAAATAGATTTTGTATCGGTCTGTCGTTTCTGACTGGAGCAGAAAAACATCCTTTTGGTTGGTTCGCGCGTTTAAATAAGTCTGGGCTGATCCGTGGCGCCCATGCCGCATCTGAGAGGATGTAATCTGTGGCTTTTGGACGGGACTTTACTACACGCCCATCTTTTACAGCCCTGACAGTCTTACGATGCCCCCAGCGGACTTTACCGATGTTTGCTGGATTTGAGATAATCCCTTTTAAAGTAGAGGGCGTAAAAGGTTTGCCACTCCTTGCAAGGATTCCCATATTGGACATATAGGTACAGGCTTTCTGGTATCCGTACTGCTTATTTCCGCACAGATCATACATTAGATCAAGGACGGGTGCTTCTGTCTGATGTGGGGCGAGAGAGTAGTGTTTTCCATCCGGCGCAATGACGCGCTCCCATCCATAAGGGGCAACATTGCCAACGTAATAACCGTCAGAACTGGAACGTTCCCTGCCACGCTGCATTCGGCGCTTGATTGTGGCGTACTCCCGGCGGCTCATAAATAAACTGAACTCAAAGTACTCATTATCATACTCGTTTGCAGGATCGTAGGTTTTATTTGGTGTTACAATCCGGGTGTTGGAATAAAAAAATGCACGCTGCACACGCCCCTGATCGATCGTATCACCTCTGGCCAGACGATCTACGTCCATTACGAGGGCACCATCCCACATACAGGCTTCTACCTCAGAGAGGACTTGCGTCATGACTGGACGGGCATCGATACTGTCTCCAGACACAACTTCCCTGTAAATCGCACCGATCGGAAGAGAGAGCGTCTTTGCCAACTCTAACAGGGTAGTAATGTGGCGTTCCAGAACATCAATCCCTAGCGCTTCCAGTTCGGCGTCTTTTCTTGACTTTCGTGCGTAGATAAAATAAGACATTGTATCACACTCCTATGTAATTGTATTTAAATTTGGGTACAAAAATAACAGCCAGCGCAAAACATATGTTCCGCTTGCAAGCTGTTTCCGAAGATGATACAATATTCTTGGATTTTAATCGCATATCTTCGGGTATGTAGACCGTCTCTGTTGGCGCAGGGGCGGTTTTTATTTTATTGTGGTGGATGGCAAATGCCGCACGGTTCATAAACCCCGCGTACCTCAGATAGATGCTTTTCTATCTTAGATTTTAAAGTTCTGCATCCAGCGCTATGATACTTGGCTCCAGTGTTTGTTATATACACTATGGGATCATCTTGGCTTTGCTGTGCAGCCTGTTCTTGCGCTGCTTGTGCTGCAGCTTGCTCTTGTGCAATCCTTTCTTGTTCAGCAGCGGCAGCCTGTTCTTGCTCAATTCTTGCCTGTTCAGCAGCCTGAGCTTCCTGCTCAAGTCGTATTCTCTCTTCTTCCTCAGCCTTTAATCTTGCTTCTTCTTCCGGGTCTACAACTGTAATATTTTTCGAACTACTCTTAATGTCTCCGTTCGCCGTGAAAAATAGTGCTGTATCACCGGAATTTTCGAATGTAATAATTGCTTTTCCGTCCTCATATTTAAGAGTTGCAATGCCGTTTTTCGACAGTTCTAACTCTTCGATTTTCGCATCTGACGGACTCGGCGTAATCCTTACTTCTGTTACATCGCCTACGTTAAATCTATCCTTCCCCCAATCTACCGATATAGAGTTTAATTCCGGCGTGGAACCTAACCATATAAATACTATCAGAGATGTAGCAAATACAACTAAGCATATTATGGTATTTCTGACTCTATAAGGCCGGAATTTTTTGGATGCAATGCAGTATATCAAAATCGGTATAGCAGGTATCCAAAAAAGTGAATACGCCGCAAGTGCGATAGATATCATTATAAGTAAGACGATAGATGCAAGACACCCTCCACCACTTGTGTTTGATGTTTTTCTCATTGTTTTTCCTTTGTCTTCCTTTGTTTTTCCGTTCTCTGTTTCTGTGTAGTACAGTCCACTCCCTGGAATTCCAAAACTCTTCGTTCTCTTCCCATTGGAATTAACTGTGTAATGCATTCCTTTTCCTCCGAATGTAAAGCTATGACTATTTTTATTAAGATTAAACTTTACACCTGGAGCGATTTTGAAACTCTTCCTGAAACGTAATCCCATTCCTTTTCTATTTCACCCTCTTTTCTCTTCTGCCCATTTTCCCACAACTTATATATAAACGCCGTAGCGATTATACCATTTCCAGTATTTCCCTGTAGTTTCCAGTATCGGAATATACTACAATTAAAATATTATGAAAATACTACTCGATAAGATCATGCTCGATAAAAACCTATCTACTCGGCAAGTATCCATTGCGACCGGAATATCAAAATCAACGATTAACCGTATTGCAAACGGTGAAATATCGCCGACAGCTGACACACTGGAATTGCTTGCCAAGGGCTTAAAAGTCCGAATTTCTGACCTTATCGACTCTCCATATCAATAAGTGTCCCAGATCTGGGACGATTGTCCATTTTCGCGTAAGTTTCCATGTTTTAGATTGTTAACTTAATAGAGAGGTACATAAGTACCAAAAAATAACAGAACAAATGTTCGAACAAAATATTGATTTTTATTTACTGAAATAGTATTATGTATTCAGGGATTTCGAACATGTGTTTTTGCAGTTAGGGGGATCGCGAATGGACTACAAAAAACTTATTATTGAATTGGTTAGCAAGTCCAACAACATTGAGATGTTGGAACTTGTATACCGATTCTGCAAAAAACTTTTAGGCTAGGGGAAACCCTAGTCTTTTTTAATTAAGCTCTCTGCGAGCTTCTCTAGGACTTCCCATTCATTTTCATCCAGCTTGGCAAGAGCTTCTACTAATCTTTTCTTAAATGTATTATCTTCCATTATAAGATCAGTAGCAAAGTCTGTAATCAGCTGGTTTCTTGTTAATGGTACAAACATTTCACCGTTTCCGGTTCTTAACCACTCTTCATTTACATTGAATTCTTTGCAAATTAACTTATATAAGGATTCTTTTTGATCTGGGCGTTTCAAACGATCGTATTCTATATTAACAATAACACTTTCGCTGACGCCAAGTCTTTCTCCAAAAACTCTCCTAGACATACTTAAGTCTTTTCTTAAGATTTCAATTCTTTCTCCTATATTTAATTCCAAAAGGCTACCTCCTTTCTAAAATTAGTATATCATCATTATACTTGTTAGTCAACAAGAAAAATATTTAAAATTTTTAAAAATCTTATTGACAAACAAGAAAATATGAGTTATTATTTGTTCATCAACAAGAAACAACACAGCAAACCAAAAGCGAGGAAATGAAAATGAAATTATACGATATTATAATGGCGGCGGATGCCGATACCAGTATCACAGTAAGAATCAAACTGTATGGTGCAAAGTTTGAAACAACACACTATGCGGAATGGTTTTTGGAAAATGATGATCTGATGGAGAGACGTATTGTTGATCTAAGAGTTTTCAAAGACACATTGATTTTAGACCTTGAATAAATATTGAAGCTGTCCTATCGGCATGACGGGGAGGAAGAAGGATAGGACATGAAGAAAGAATATTCAATCAGAACGGTGAAAAACGGAAAACTTTTTATTCCATTGAGTTATCAAGGAATTCCCTACAGATTTACAACAACAAGTTACGAAAAAGCAAAAAAACGTTTCGATTATTTGGTGGAATCAAATAATTATGAAGAAAAGCTTGTCCTTGTAGAAAGAGAAGTAAGCGAATATAAAGTAATTGAATAAGCCGGAACGTTCCGGCACTGTAATGCAGCCGAAGCCGGTTCAAAGCCCGGATTGAGAAATGCAGAGGACAGAATATAAGGAAAGGAGGCGAAGAAATGAGAAATATGGAATTCAGAAGAAGAGAACGAGAAATTTTACATAATTATATGGAGTTTTTGGCAGCTAATCACAAAGAGATAGAGCCAGCCATAATGACTGACTCTATATGTAAGTTGCACAGCGAATTAAATTCCACCACTGATATTAGTATTAAGTTTTGCGGAATTATTCTTGCTATCTTGCTTGCGAATCTTGCGGTAGGCTTCTTCGTACTTATCAGCAATTTCTTCAGGAGTAAGGCTTGATAAATCCTGATTTCGCAAGTATAGCATGGTTAATGCTTCGCATTTTGTGCTTGGAAATGTAGCCATATCATTTCTCCTTTCGTTTTACTCAGGCATGGCAGTGCCCTGTATTTACAGTATAGGAGATAAGCAAAAAGAAAGCAATCCCGCCACGGAGGTTACGACGGCAATAAAAATAGGAGGTAAAAGGTATTGAACGAATTACAACAGAAATTAGACAGCCGGGAAGTGGCTGAGATGGTTGGAAAGAAACACAAGAATTTGTTAGCCGATATTCGTGTATATGTATCCGAATTAGGAGAGCTGAAAATTCAGCCCACCGATTTCTTTACAGAATCCACGTATACGACAGCACAAAATAAAACGATGCCGTGCTACTTAATCACAAAAGACGGGTGTGAGTTAATTGCTCATAAGCTTACTGGAATTAAAGGAACAGAGTTCACAGCAAAATACATCAAGCGATTCCACGAAATGGAAGACATCATCAAAGAACACATTCCACAGGGCAAAGAACTCCTCGCACTGGCGGTCTTAGAAGCGCAGAAGACAATCGAAGAGCAGACAGCGCAAATTGAGGAAATGAAGCCGAAAGCGATATTTGCGGATGCTGTCGCTACCAGTCATACATCCATCTTAATCGGCGATCTGGCGAAGATTTTGAAACAGAACGGCGTTGGAACAGGGCAGAAGCGCTTATTTGAGTGGTTGCGTGAAAATGGGTATCTGAGTAAGAGAAAAGGAACGGAATGGAACTCGCCCACACAGAAATCCATGAATTTAGGATTGTTTGAGGTAAAAGAGACAACAGCTATGAATCCAGATGGTTCCGTCCGGATTAACAAAACCACAAAAGTAACCGGCAAAGGACAGCAGTATTTTATCAACAAGTTTTTAAATGTAGCATAGGAGGTACACATGAGCGAAAAAGAAAAGGAAATCATTAGAAAAGTAGCGCAAGCACTGCCAGATATGTCCGACATGAATAAAGGATATTTTCTCGGCTTCGCAGAAGCTATGGCATCGCAGAAGAGCCAGAAGAACGAAGAAAATAAAGAGAAAGAAGATGACTAGGACAACATATCATGGACAATCTAACCATCATACATATTAGAGAGGTGATGATTTTGATCGTAGAAACAGTAAAAGTAAAAAATGCAACAATCCGAGTACATGATGATTGTTATGTGGATCGCACAGAAGAGGAAGTTAAAAAACTTATAGATGGATGTTGCCGGATTATTCAGGGAGCATTGATGCGAAAAGAGAAAACCGCTTAGGCGGTAGAAGGGAGGACAAGCATGGTAATTAAAGGTACATACCACTGCCAGACTACCCAGCAGCCGAACGCTTTAAACAGTTGGGATATCCGCTCCGTATCGGTTGAATTGCCGGAAAAGGACAAGCCTTACTGGCATAAGATTGCAGCATCTGTGATCGGGTTCGTGCTGGCGTTGATCGGATGGTGGTTGGTGTTTGGGTATTAAAAATGAGCACCTACAAAAAGGCTGGGGAGCCGTAGGTACTCAGGAAAAAATACGATTCTATATTAACAGATTTTAGGAGGATAAGCAATGGATAGAAAGAAAATACATGAACTTTTAGACTTAATTCTTGAGATTCAAGAGCGTGGAAAAGGTAAGGATGGGTACCCTTATGTAAACATTGAATTTTCGAATTACGGTAGCAAAATACTTCTCTGTGCGCAAGAAAACGGATTTGCCACGAATGAAGGTTACGATTTGTTTGACGATATTGAAACAGATAAGCAACTAGATGATGCAATCGTTTTGGTAAAAGTATTACTGGAAAAGGCAGTAGATAGGGTGGGCAAATAATATGTACGGATACACGGAAGAAGCGGAGGAAACATCAGACAAAGAAGTAATTGAAAAACAGAGATATTTTAGGGTGCGTAAAAGACACTATCAGAATTATTGTGATTTTATGGAGGAAATAACAAATGGCAACATTATACGAGATTGATGAAGAAATTTTAAATTGTGTAGATCAGGAAACAGGAGAGATTATCGACCCGGAAAAGCTGGCACAGTTGCAGATGGATTTCGACAAAAAGGTAGAGGGAATTGCTCTCTGGATCAAAAACCTCTTATCTGACGCAGAAGCAATCAAAGCAGAGAAAAATAAACTGGCTGACCGCCAGAAATCATGTGAAAACAAGGCAAGAAACTTGAAAGAATACCTGTCTGGATATTTGTGCGGAGAAAAATTTAAGACAGCAAGAGTCAGCATCTCTTATCGAAAATCAGAGAGTGTAGAGGTACAGGATGTTTCAAAACTGGACAAGGAATACTTGAAATTTGCTGATCCTGAGGTTGATAAAACAAAGGTGAAAAAGGCACTGAAAGATGGTGTTGAGTTATCTGGAGTTGTATTGGTACAGAACAATAATATTCAGATTCGGTAGGTGTAAGCATGGGAAATTTGGATTTATATAACAGGGTGAGAGCTGTTCCGGAAGAAGCGAAGAAGCCGATTAAAGGCGGTCGATTGAACGGAATGACGGATATTAACCCTATGTGGAGAATTAAAGTGCTCACAAGTGAATATGGTCCGTGTGGTATTGGTTGGTTTTACAGGCCAGTTAAAAAGTGGACAGAGCAGGCAGGAGGAGAAACAGTTGCATTTGTAGATATTGAGCTGTTTGTAAAGGCAGATGGTGAGTGGTCACAGCCAATCTGTGGAACCGGAGGTAGTAAGCTGTCGCAAAATGAAAGAAATGGACTCTTTGTTTCCGACGAATGTTACAAAATGGCAACAACAGACGCTATTTCTGTAGCTTGTAAGCAACTTGGAATCGGGGCTGACGTGTATTTTGAAGCGGATAGAACGAAATATGATTCGCCGTTTGAACGGGTGGAACGTGTGAGAAACGAACTGAGAAAGTACAGATGCTCAGAAGTGGAATTTATGAAGGTGTATAGGCTAGACGCTATCGAACAGGTGACTGATAGACAAATTAAAGATTTCGCAGAAAGAATGGAGAAGGTAAAGCATGACAGTGTGGGTCAGAAGTAAAGTGCAGATGCCGAATTACGTAAAGGAAGGCATCAGATCATTGATAAAGTTGATTTGCGACAAAGATGTCGATGTGAGTATTGCTCTGCACAAAGAATCAAAAACAGACCAACAAAGGAAATACTTTTGGACACTGGTAAAAGAACTCCGCAGCTCTATGAAAAACGGACAGACTGAAAATGATGTGTACCTGCAACTCTTAAGAGGATACGGAACATCAGATTTGATAAGTCTTCCGTCCGATCAGGTGCATCTTGCAAGAGCTTGTTACCGTATTGTAGAGGTGCAGAGTCAGGAAGAGTTTGTGAACAAAGAAAATGAGCGCATTACTGTTTACACTTTGCGCTGCTGGAAAGGATTGAGCGAATACGACACAAACGAAGCATGCATGTTAATAGACGGAGCAGTGGAAGAGTGCAAGAACCTTGGTATTCCGACGGATACACCGGATGAGATTCGGAAAATGAAAGAGATGTGGGGGATTGAATTATAAGCATTGATTACAGCGACATGGCATTCCCAAAGCCAAGGCGAAAGAAAAAGAAAAAAGGTCATCAAAGAGCATCCGGCAGACCAAAGAAGCTGTGGAGCATATTTACAGAGGACATGGATCATTGCATGTACACCGGAGTTTACGGAGTGGAGAGGCATCATGTTTTTAGTCACACATCGAAAGAAATTGAACTTTCGGAAGATTACGGATTCATAGTTCCACTGAGACCGGATCTGCATCCAAACGGAACAAGGGCAGGGGAGAATGCATCGAAAGTTGACCGATACTTAAGAAAACGCTGCAAGGAGTATTATTTGCAGCACTACGGAACAGAAGAACAGTTCCGGCAAGAATTTCACTATGTTAGTAAGGGTTAAACCTTTGCTATAAATTGTAACCCGTTCATGGCTGCTGTGTAGTACGTCACAAATACCTTAAGTAAGCCAGATTCATTGTCTCCCGGTAACTCCGGGAGCAGAAAGGAGAACGAATGATAATTACAATTCCGGGAAAACCGGTCGGAAAAGCAAGACCAAGATTCCGCGGAGCCGGATTTAAGGTCATTACATACACACCACCCGCAACCAAGAAATATGAAAAGGGAGTTGCGAGGATTTATAAACAAAGCGCAGGTGTTCTTTATACAGAGATACCTCTGAGAGTTCGAATTTTAGCGAAATTCCCGATTCCAGAGAGCTGGTCTAAGAAGAATAAGGAGAAAGCATTAAAAGGCGAAATAAAGCCGAATAAGAAGCCGGACTTGGATAATATCGCAAAAATCATTCTGGATGGACTGAACGGAGTCGCATACACCGATGATAAGCAGGTGACCAGTCTGGAGATTGAAAAAGTGTACTCGGACACGCCTTGCGTAGTGGTCTATATTGCGGAGGATGAGTGATGGCGAACAGAAGAATGTTTTCGGCAGATGTTGTATGTACAGATAAGTTTGTTGAAATGCCGTCATCGACTCAAGCTCTGTACTTACAATTCGGCATGAAAGCTGATGATGACGGCTTTGTATCGTCTCCGAAGCAAATCGTGAGAATGGTTGGAGCAGCGGAAGATGATTTGAAAATACTGGTCGCAAAAGGGTTTATCATTCCATTTGAAAGTGGCGTTATCGTGATTTCTGACTGGAAAACAAACAATTCGATCAGGAAAGATAGATACACACAGACAAGATGTTTGGATGAACTGAATAAATTGGAAAATTTGAACGGAAAATACGTTCTTTCGACTACTTGTCAACCACCTGTCAACCAGTTATCAACCACATGTCAACCAAGTGGTAACCATGCGGTTGACGCTCTGGAAACCCAGGTTAGGTTAGGTAAGGATAGTATAGATAAGAGTAGTATAAATACTACTTGTCCGGAGCCGGAAGCTCCAGACCGGAAAAAAGTCATCTCACTATCGTTGAATGACGGTACAGAGCATTGGATTTACGAAGACAATGTATCAGAGTGGAGTGAATTATTCCCTGCTGTTGATGTGATGCAGGAACTCAGAAAAATGAAATCTTGGTTAGACAGCAATAAAGCGAGAAGAAAAACAAAGAGAGGAATCGCAAGATTTATAAATTCCTGGCTATCCAAAGAACAGGATAAGGGAAGAATGCCAGTTAGATCAGAGCCGACACATAGAAATAATAACAATTTTGAACGCAGACGATACGACATGGAAGCGCTTGGAGATGTGTTGACGGAAAATTAAGGAGGAACTATGGAACCAAAGAAAGTAACAATAAACTACGCTCTGCTCTGCAAGCAATTGGAGAAGCGAGGCAAGACGAAAAAGGGATTCTCCCTAGAAATGGGGAGAAGCGAAAGTTTTGTGAATTACATAGCCAATAATCCAGATCAACCAGAAGCTGTGGAACGGATCATGTGTTTACTTCTCGGACTTGAACCGGGAAGTCTAGTGAAAGAGCCAGAAAAGAAAGGTATGACCGCAGCACAGGCACTTACAGTCATCCGGGATGAGATTTTAGAAAACCGTAGAATCATGCAAGAGAATTTTGAGAAGATCTGGAACAAGCTGAACACCAATACCGTCCAATTGGAAAAGATCAAGGACAAGGTCAATACGATGTCAAAGACCGACTACGACAAAGCATTAGAGTGGCTGCAAGACAAGATGGAAGGCGGACGCTATGACGGGGCGAAACTGCTCATGGAGTCAGAAGCGGCAGGAATTAAAAGGTCGGACATCATGAAAGCAAAGGCAGAACTTGGTGTGAGAATCCAGACTACAGGGTACGGAAAGAACACAAAAGCATGGTGGAGTTTAAAGGGTGAACAGGCATGAACATGAAAAGATATGGGTTTAAGATTTGCAAGAAAAGACACGGAAACATGGATTTTTACACAAAAGTTAGCTCCAAGCGCAAGAGAAAGAAGAGGGTGAGAGGAAAATGACAAACAATGAGAAGTTAAATAGCATAACAGGAGAAACGGATACGCCAGAAATCTCCGCAGTGAAAATGCTTTTAGCTAGAATTGAAGAAGATGCAGAACATGGGGATTATGATGATAATCGTGAAACATATCTAGGACTTTACAAAGCCCAGAAAGAATGGTTGGAAAGAGAGGTTGAAAATGAGTAGACCAGCACACTTTCTGGATCCGTACCGGTTCCAGATTGAAGAAATGGTGGAGCTTAGATGCACAGACGATCACATCCTCAAGGTCTTACACGATACACAGAATGATGTGCAGTTTTCCAAAGAAATTCTCGTTCGGTATATGGATGAGACTGGGATACGGAAACGCAGAATAGTAAAAGGATGGACGCAGGAACAGGTCTTTGAATGGGAGGAATACTGCGAAAATCTAAGAGGAAACGAGAGAATCAAAGGAATGTTGATCGTTCCGGGAGATAAGAAGAAAGAAAAATAGAAAGGAGCCAGCCTCCGGCCGGGGCAAGGGTATACCGGGCTTCTGAGAAAATGGATAAAGAGAAAAAAGCAATCGAAAGAATTAAAATGGCAAGTGAAATGAGTCTACACTACTATGGTAGACCGCTTATTTGCACATACAGCGGAGGAAAGGATAGTGATGTGATGTTAGAGATTTTTAAGCGATCCGGGACCCCTTTTGAAGTACATAACAGCCATACAACGGCAGATGCGCCGCAGACAGTTCGGCATATTCGGGAGGCATTCCGAGAACTGGAACTGCATGGAATTAAGTGCGAAATAGAAAAACCACGTTATAAAGGAAAACCGATTAGCATGTGGAGGTTAATTCCCGAAAAACTTATACCGCCGACAAGAATGGTAAGATATTGTTGCTCTGTGCTGAAAGAAACTGGATGTGCAAACCGGTATATCGCAACCGGAGTGAGATGGGATGAAAGTGCTCCCAGGATGAAAAGAGAAGAGTTTGAAAAAATTGGACGAACCAAAAATGAGAAAGAAAAATTCACAAAGATAATGTTGATGAATGATAACAATTCGCAAAGAAGAATGAGCGAATTGTGCATGCAGCAAAATAAGATGATTGTAAATCCTATTATAGATTGGACGCATAGTGATATCTGGGAATATATAAATTCCGAGAAAATAGAGACGTGCGAACTGTACCAGTGCGGATACGATCGTATTGGATGCATTGGGTGCGCGCTGGCAGGAAAAAAACGATACAAAGAATTTGCAGATTTCCCGGAATACAAGAAACTGTATATCCACGCATTTGCCAGAATGTTGGAAGAACGTAAAAGACGTGGAAAAGAATGTAAATGGAAGTCAGGAGAAGAAGTATTTCTATGGTGGATGGAAGACGAGAACGTGCCGGGACAGATGAGCATAGAAGATTTTATTACGGAGGAATGACTAATGCCAAAAGTGAAAGAAACACGCTTGCGAAAAGGCGACACGATCAAATGCGCTGATGCAGAGGATTGCGTGAGGACAATGAATGAATTGGCGGTCTGCGGGATAGAGACGGATTTCCTGTATGAAAAAGATGGAGAGAGTGGTTTATGGTTGGAAATAACGGGAGGAAAATTAGATGGATGAGAAGAAAGTTAGAGAAGCGATAGAAAGAATACACAAAATGCGAGATGCGTACAATGCAACATTGCGCTCACTTCCGCAGAAAACGAGAGAAAGAAGCGATTATAACAATTATGTCGATGCATTTCTAGTAGCAATCGAAGCACTAGAAAAGCAGTTGCCGAAAAAAACCGGACATAATGGACTACATACTTGGTGACGTTAACTTTAAATGCCCTACGTGCAAAAGTGAATATATTTGCGAAAAAGGATATGAACATTTTTATTGCCCGAATTGCGGTCAGAAAATTAAATGGAGTGAGTAACATGGAAGAAATTAGAGTCGGAGACATAGTGATGTGCGTTGAATATCCAGGCAATCCATGCGGAATAGTGGTTAAACAGTATCGTCCGACAGCATGCGGACAGCAGACAATGATTAAATGCAATGACGGGCGGTTATTCCACGCACCAACAAGTGATTTTAGAAAGATAAGGTAATTGGAAGGAGAAAGGAATAATCATGATAGGAAAATGCAAAGCACCAAACACATGTGTATGCAAATACGAACATTGTTGCATAGAATGCCCAGAAAATGATATTTGCAATATGCAGTGTGTAGATAAGGACAGATATGAGTATTGTGTGGAGTGTCCGGAATATGAGGAGGTGGAATAGATGAATGTATTAGAGAAGATTTTGGAAGAGATTGAAGGGAAAATGATATTAGTGGCAACGTCAAAGGAACACTATAACCAACCTCAGAATGGAAAATATGTTGAAGAGGTAATAACAATCAAAGACGCCGAAAATATCATCCGTTCTCACATGGACGATGTCCCGAAATGTGGAGAATGTAGTCGTAGAAAATGGTATCAGATTGGATATGAAGATGGGAAGAAAAATGACGGCTGGATCCCAGTAAGTGAGAAATTGCCGGAAGTCGGGAAAATGGTAAAAGTTACTGTACACTCATCTGAATGGATTGGAGACTATTATTCAGACTGGGTCCCAGAAGAAGAAAAGACATACCATCCGGAAGAGCGCAATGTGTACGACGGATACATAGATAGAGTGGGCATGTGGAAATTTTATGATGGGGCAGGTTCGTTTAATGCTTGCGACAAAGAATTTGGAACAAATAAGGAAATTATGTACGATGTCGTGACAGCGTGGATGCCGAAAGAACAGATAGAACCATACAAGGAGGGATAACATGGACATTTTAATCACAATCGCATTCCTAGCCCTGTACTATATCCTGGGGCTTGGAGCGGTCATAGCATTTGAGGAGACGGGATTAGAAGAAGTAAGATTGGAGAAGCGAGACTATTTGGCTGCGGCAATGTTTCCACTGTTGCTGCTTGTAATATTTACAGGATGGATAGTTGAGAAGATAGTGAGGTGACGGCATGACAAGAGAGACTATGAAGCGCAGAAAGGAGACGGCAGGAGTCGTCCGAAAGATAGATGCACATGATATGGCAACGAAAAAGCCCTGCGAGACAGCTTTAAAGCAACAGGAGCATAAAGCCTTTGCCTGTGATTTTAAAAGGGCTGACAGAACAAATACGGACACTCTGGAATACATAGCAAGCAAGTACAACATCAAAAAGCCAATTCCGGGAGGTGATTGAGGTGGATAAGAATATAATCTATGAGTACATGGATGCGAAAGCACTTGTGAAAGAGACAGAGGAAGATATCAGACGGCACAGAAGAAAGATGTTTGTGCAGGATAAAGTGACAGGCAGCAATCCAGAGTTTCCGTACCAACCACAGAGCTTTAATATCTCTGGATGTGTAGAGAACACGGTGAATATAGACGAAGAGGAACGGTTGTTGGAAGAACGAAAGCTGAACGCAAAGCGGATTAAAGTAAAAGCAGAGCGAGTAATCAATAAAGCTCCGGTAAGGATGCAGCGGATTATCCGGTTCAAGGTGATGCAAGGACTGACATGGGATGAAGTGGCTGCGAAGATGAAAGGGAATTGCACAGGAGAAAGCGCAAGGAAAGAATTTCAGAGGTGGATGAAAGAAAAATAGAAGTTTGTCCGTTTTGTCCACATTGTCCGCTTTAAATAATATATAGTATAACATGGAGTTAGAAGAAAGACTCCAAAAGCTTTCCAAACAACATTCGGAACACCGCCGGACTTCTGCCCTTTCTCGTCTGGCGGTGTTTTTATGCCGTGGTCAGTTGGGACAAGCAGGTTCGATCCCTGCACACGGTTTTGTGATGTAAGGTTTGCGGCTTACCAGCTGGGGGTTGCTGTGGGAGTGCACACCGGACTTACATTGCAAATGGTACCAAAACGCAGATATCCGCAGATCTGCAAAACAAACAAAAATAGATTCAGCAATCTGTATTTAGTGTAATCAGCGTACCCGAGTGCGGATAGGGTAAAGGGTGTCAATAAAAGGCATCCTACGGGTGTATAGCTCAGTTGGTAGAGTGATCGGCTTTTAACCGACGTGTCGCAGGTTCGAATCCTGTTATACCCGTTGTGGACTACTGCAAAGTTTCCTCCTTTTTTCTTATAAATTTTGATTGTGTACTTGGTTATTTTTGTTTTTGTTGGCGTTATTAATTCTTTCAGCAGTAGTCCTAAATTCTTAGCATCCAGAGATGGGTGCTTTTATTATGTTACAAAGGAGTAAAAGCATGGGAGTTATTAAAAAAATATTGTGCAAGCATAGTAAGACAGAATATGTCAGTACAGATCTTGCAAGGCAGAATGATGGCAGCTTTATCACAGAGCACACATGGAGATGCAAAGACTGTGGAAAACTGATCGAAGGGAGGAAGCATGGGGAAGTTTTACGAAAGCCGAAAGTGGAAAAAGAAAAGAGAACACATCCTAAGACGTGACAGCTATCAGTGCCAAGAGTCGAAGAGGTACGGCAAGTATGCGGAAGCTACGACAGTACACCATATCTATCCTCTGGAAGAGTATCCAGAGCTTGCATTTGTGGACTGGAATCTTATCAGCATGTCCACTGCACAGCATGACAGGATGCACGACAGGAAGACAGACAAGGTCACAGCTGCTGGATTGTACTGGCAGAGGAAAAGGAGAAGGGAGTTTGAAGCATGGAAGAAATCAAGATGTATGCAATCCGATGGAAAGGGAAAGCAAGTGACTACGGATACGAAGTGATGAACGTAATCGAGGAGATTGTCAAGACGTGCATGGAGTGTTGCGAAGGAGATGTATACACCAGATACAGTATCAGCGGTGGACTCAAATTTGAAACAGTGAAAATAAATATAGTTACATTGGGCAAAGAAAAGGCAGACAGCATGGTCGAATGGTTTAAAGATAGAGTCGGAATGGAAATGGAAGTCAAAGAGATCCAGATATCCCCCCTCCCTTTTGAAGATTAAAAATGTCTCAGGAGAATCGGGAGAGAGGACTCTTTCCAATGGCGCGGGATTCTGAAAATAAATTTTCCGGCAGATAAGGAGGTGAGAATAGATGGCAAGATACATACCGCAAAGGCAAACAATCATCGACAGAACAGTCAAATACATGAAAGAGCTCGGAACCTACAAAGTGCAGTATAAACAGGTGATTGAGATCTATGCAGACATGATCTATCAGTATAATGTCTTAAGTAAGCAGTTCGAAGATTCCGGATATGAAGTGATTTTGGACACGGAGAAAAGCGGGGGTAAAAAAAGCCCTATTCTCGTGAGTCTCGAAAATCTACGGAAAGATATCGGAACATATTCCGACAGACTGATGTTGAATGCAAAAACGTACAATGCGGAGATTGAACAGCCGAAAAAAGAGAAATCTGCATTTGCATTATTACTGGAAAAACAACAGGGAAAGTAAATGGACTTATCCCATATTAGCAGTCCGCATTTCGATACGGCTGTGCGTTATGCGGAGGATATCGTAAGTAAAAAAGTCTTGGCAAATATAGACAGAGTGCTTGCGTGCAAGAGATTTCTGAAAGATCTGGAGCGTGATGATCTGGATTTTCGCAGCGATCAATTTGATTTTGTGATTGATCTGATTGAGGGAACTATCCACCACGTACAAGGTGAGGACAAGAATGGAGTCAGTTTTAAAGGCACTCCAATGTTATTGACGGACTGGCAGAAGTTTGTATGTGTAAATTTGTTTGGATTTTTCCGAAAAGGAACAGATATTAGGCGTTTTAACGAAGCGCTTATTTTTTTACCAAGAAAACAGGGGAAAACATCTTTCAGTGCTGCACTTGCAGAAGCAAAAAGCGTTCTAGACAGAGGATCTGGAGCAAAGACATACATCGTTGCGAACTCTGTAAAGCAGACCATGGAAAGTTTTGGATTTTTAGTGGACAACGTTGAAACCTTGCGCGGAGATGTTAATAAACTTAGAATCCGAGACAATAATCAAGAACATTCCATCACTATTGATTTCGGAGACGGTACCGCTGAAATGTATGCGATCGCCAACCAGGAAGATAAATTAGACTCTTTAAACTGTAACTGTCTGATTCTGGACGAGCTGCATTCTTGGAAAAGAGCTGGGGCTAAAAAATATATATTGATGAAAAACGCCATGAAAGCATATCGAAACAAATTGTTGATTGGTATATCTACTGCTGGAGACATTCCGGACGGATTCCTTGCGAATAGGATTAAGACTCTTCATGACGTTTTGAATGGAACAATCACAGACAAAGCGTATGATTCCTATTTTATTTTTATTTGCAAAGCAGACCAGGATAAAGAAGGAAATGTTTTAAACAGCAAAGGCGAGATTACAACTTTGGATGATCCGGAAGTGCTACAGATGTGTACGCCGTCAATTGGAGTTACTGTTACAGTAGATGAGTTGCTGGATGATGCAGCACAGGCAATGAATGAACCGCAGTTAAGGGCGGAGTACCTGAATAAAACTCTGAATATCTTTACAAATGCTCTGAATGCATACTTTGACATTAACGAGTTTAGATCATCCGATGATGAATATAGCTGGACATTGGAAGAGCTGGCGAAGCTCCCAATCACATGGTACGGCGGCGCTGATTTGTCAAAACTTCACGATTTAACTGCAGGTGCAATTTATGGAACATATAAAGACGTGGATATCTGTATTACACACGCTTTCTTCCCAAGGGCAGCAGCAATTAAAAAAGCGGATGAAGATGGTATCCCACTGTTTGGTTGGGAAGAGGATGGATGGCTGACGATGAGTAATACAGCTACGGTGCTTCCCGATGACATTGTGAACTGGTTTATCTCCATGAAAAAGATGGGATTCAAAATCAAAATTGTTGGATTCGACAAGAAGTTTGGACGTGAATTTTTCCTGAAAATGAAAAAAGCAGGATTTAAAATTCAAGATCAGCCACAGTACTTCTATGTAAAATCCGAGGGATTCCGACATATTGAGGTAAAAGTAAAGAATAAGAAATTCTATTACCTGCATTCGGATGCTTTTGAGTACTGCGTACAGAATGTACGGGCGATTGAAAAAGTGGATGACATGATCCAGTACGAAAAGGTAGACGGAGACGGCGGCGTAAGACGAATTGACTTGTTTGATGCAGGGGTATTTTCGTGTTGCCAGATGTTGACTGACATGGCACTTGGAAATGCAGCAAATAAATGGTTAAAGAGAGAGTAGGAGAAAGAATGGGCGTGAAAGCAGAATGCGAAATCCTTTATTTATGTGATGGGAAAAGATGCGAGAAATGTAGTGGAAATTGCAAACATACGACTGATATATCTCACGCTAAAAATAAGGATGATTTTATTGACAGAAAATGTACTTGCCTTGGAAGAGCTGAAAACGGGAGACTGATTTTTGCAGAAGACGAAGGATAGGAGGCTAAAATGGCAAAGAAAAAGAAGCAGAAGAGTATTAGATCAGAACCACAGAATAAAGTATTTGTGTATCAGGGAGCTACGTTCTCTGATTTTTTATTGCCTTCCGGGTACACAACGCTGGCGCAGAACCCGGAAATTCGGGCGGCGTGTCAGAAAATTGCGGATCTGGTTTCCGGTATGACAATTCACCTGATGGAGAATGGCCCGCATGGAGACATCCGGATTAAGAATGAGCTATCACGGAAGATTGACATTAATCCGTATTCGCTGATGACGAGAAAAGCGTGGGTTTACAACATTGTTTACTCAATGCTCTTGCCAGGTGACGGGAACGCAGTCGTCCTTCCGGTGATGAGGGATGGATACATTGATGAGTTGATTCCGCTGAAGCCGTCCATGACGAGTTTTGAAGAAACGCAGACAGGATACAAGGTGATCTATGGAAGTGAGGAATATGATCCGAGCGAAGTGTTGCACTTTGCGATCAACCCGAATCCGGAGTATCCGTGGAAGGGTACGGGCTACAGGCTTGCTTTAAAGGATATTGCATCTAATTTGAAACAGGCGAATGCGACTAAGAAATCTTTCATGAGCGGACAGTACATGCCAAACGTCATTGTTAAGGTAGATGCAATGTCGGAAGATTTTGCAAGCGAAGCCGGAAGAAAGCAAATTAAAGAAAAATATTTGAAAGAATCGAAACCGGGTGAGCCGTGGATCATACCTGCGGAATTTCTGGAGGTATCCGAGGTAAAACCACTATCCCTTAAGGATATCGCAATCAATGAATCGGTCGAGATTGATAAGAGGACGGTAGCATCCCTGTTGGATGTGCCGCCTTTTTTTCTTGGGGTCGGAAGTTTTAACAAGGATGAGTATAACAACTTTGTCAGAACAAGGGTAAAATCCATTGCTGATGTATTTCAACAGACATTGACGAAAGGGCTGATTCAGAGCCCGCATTGGTACTTTAAATGTAACTCAAAGAGCTTGATGGCTTACGACACCAAAGAACTTGCGGAAATCGGAATGAACCTATATATCCGAGGAATCTATACAGGAAACGATGTATTGAACTTGATTGGTGACTCTCCGAAAGATGGATTAAACGATCTGATCATCCTTGAAAACTTTATTCCACAGGGGATGATTGGAGAACAGAAGAAATTGAGGACGGGAGGTGATGAATAGTGGAACGAAAGAAAGAAAACCTAACCAGATCGTGGAAAGCGGAGTTTGAAACACGAGAAGCGGAGGACGGAAAGAAAACAATTTCCGGATACTTCGCTGTTTTTAATTCCGAAACAGAGTTGTGGCCGGGAGCTTACGAAGAAATCGCACCAGAAGCGTTTGTAAATACCATGAGCAACGACATCCGCGCTCTGACAAACCATGATGACACACTTGTACTTGGACGGACAAAAGTTGGAACTTTACGCCTGAGAACCGATACAAGAGGTCTATGGGGCGAAATTGATATCAACGAAAATGATTCAGACGCAATGAACCTGTATGAGAGGGTAAAACGTGGAGATGTGGATCAGTGCTCGTTTGGATTCAATATAGTTCGGGAAGAAACCGATTGGAGAGATGACGGCACTGTGAAATGGACAATACGAGAAGTTGATCTGCACGAAGTGTCTGTATGCACATTCCCGGCTTATGAAGATACGGGCGTACAGGCGAGACATGCACAGGTGGAACAGTATCGGGAGGAACAGTTGGTGCAGTGGCGAAGTAATGCCACGAGGAGATTGAAAGGAGAAAAATAATGGCTTTAAGACAGTTAATGCTTGCGAAACAGATCGCAGACAAAGAAAAGGAACTGGAAGAAATGCGTGGAAAAGACGCAGATTTTGAAACAAGAGAAAAGGAACTGGAGACATCCATTGATGAAGCGAGCACAGAAGAGGAACGCACTTTGGTAGACGATGCTATCACAAAGTTTACTGAGGAGAATGATGCTCATAATGAGAGAAAAAGCAAATTGGAAACCGAATTATCAGAACTCCGTGAGCAGATGAAGGGATATGAAAAAACACCGGAAAGAAGGGAGAAGAAAAAAGACATGGGTAGAAGAAATGAAGAAGAAATTGAAGAAACGAGAAGTGCGATTAACTCATTTGTAAAATCAAAAGGGCAGGTGAGAGAAGGGGGCTTTAAAGAAGTAGATGCAGGAATCCTGATCCCGGTAGAAATGCTGGCTGTTCAGAAAAAGCCGGAAGATGTAGTGGATCTGGGAAATTACGTGAATAATGTAAGCGTAAACAGTTCATCTGGAAAATATCCAGTAATTGCGAAATCTGGAAGTAAAATGTCTACTGTTGCAGAACTGGAACAGAACCCAGAGCTTTCCAAACCAAAAATCTCAAATATCGACTATAGCATCGAAACAAGAAGAGGATATATTCCGATTTCTCAGGAGGCTATTGATGACGCTGACTATGATGTAACAGGTCTGATCTGCGATGAAATCAACGATCAGTCAAGAAACACAAGAAATGCTGATATCGCAACAGTATTAAAGAGCGCTACAGCGAAAAGCGTTACAGGTCTTGACGGACTGAAAGATTTGGTAAACAAAGAAATCAAAAAAGTATATCCTGTAAAATTCATCATTTCCTCTTCCCTTTACGCAGAGCTGGACAAGCTGAAAGACAAAAACGGAAGATATCTACTGCAAGATTCCATCACTTCCGCAAGTGGGAAAGTACTGTCTGGCAAAGAGGTAGTTGTTCTGGACGATGATATGATCGCAGGAGCTGGAGAACTGAAAGGCTTTGTTGGTGACGCAAAATCATTCTGTACATTTTTTGACCGCAAGCAGGCAAGCGTTGAATGGGTAGACAACCAGATTTACGGAAAATTACTTGCCGGAGTTGTAAGATACGATGTGAAGAAAACGAATGCAGACGCTGGATTCTACATTACATACACACCGGGGGAATAATTCCCTCTGACGATGTAGCCTTAGTTGGCAGAGGGAAAGTCGGAAAGGCAAAAGTAGGTAAAACAAAGTAAGAGACGGAGGTAATAATAATGGCATATACACCAACTACATGGAATAATGATGACGTTATTACAGCAGAGAAACTGAATAAGTTAGAGCAGGGCGTGAAGAATGAGCAGGTTGGACCAGCAGGACCAGCAGGAGCAGTAGGACCGGCAGGACCAGCAGGAGCAAAAGGAGAAAAAGGCGATCCAGGCGCACAGGGACCTGCGGGACCAAGCTACACTCTTCTGGCGGCGAATAAAACAACGCTTGGTGGCGTAAAACAGATGGCTTTGATTGCAGATTTGTCCACAGAAACAGCGACTGACCTGAAAGATAAAATCAATGCGATTCTTGCGGAGATGAAAAAACAGGGTATCATGGCGAATTCATAAGGAGTATGCTTATGAGAGTGATTGTATTGCAACTATTAAAAGACAGACTTGGAATCTCTACAGATAGTAGGGATTCCGTCCTTTATGCGATCATAGATGGTATTCTGGACGAATGCAAAAATGTACACGGCGTTCGCATCACAGAAGAGAGATATGACCACATCCTGTTTGTGCTGGATTGGGCTACGTGGAAGTACAATCATCCAGAAGACGGTGTGATTCCAAGAAGTATACGGTTTCGGTTGAACAATCTGATGATTAAGGCGGTGCAGAATGAATCGAACATGGGATGAAAAAGTAGTATTGATATCTTCCAACGGGTATGAAGAGGACGAACTCGGTCAGCAAGTACCGATTGAAACGGAACAGGAGATCTGGTGCTGTAAAGAGCAAGTGTCCAGAAATGAGTTCTACCTTGCTGGACAGAACAACATGGAAATTTCAGAGATTTTGATCGTGCATCCTTATGAATATGGAGGACAGAGGTATATCCGATTCCACGGAAAGAAACTGAAAGTGGTGAAAACGTATCAGATCAGCATGGAAGAGTTGGAACTGACCTGTACGGAAAGGATTGAAAAATGAGCGAAAGCATAAGTGCTGACAAACTCGCAAGAGAAATTATGCGGCAGATTGAAGAATACACGGAAGAAGTAAAAGAAACCACACAGAAAGTCGCAATGGAAGTGTCCGGAAAAGCTGCGAAAAAACTAAGAGAAAATAGTCCAAAGAGCAAGAATGGCGGTACTTATGCAAAGAACTGGACGAGAACGACCGATAAATATGGAATAACGGTGTACAATAAATCTCCAACATACCGCATAGCACATTTACTGGAAAAAGGACACCAGTTGAAACGTGGTGGGAGAAAAATCGGTGAAGTACGAGCATATCCGCATATCGAAGAAGTGGAACAGGAATGCATAAAAGAATATGTAGAAGAATTGGAAAGGAGACTGTGAAATGACATTGCCAGAATTAAAAGACAAGTTAAAAACGCTAAATCTTCCGATTGCGTATCGTTGTTTTGCAGTCGGTCAAGTACCAGAATTACCGTACATCGTATACTATGTGGACGAGGATATCGGATTTTATGCGGATGACACCGTGTATTACGAGGGATACGCCGTCACGATTGAGGTATACACGGATCAGAAAGACTTGCAGTTGGAAGAAAAAGTAAAGGAACTATTAAACAGTAATGAACTCACGTATGAATCGTACGAGAGTTTTTTAGATTCCGAAAATATGTATTTGAAAGCATATGAAATTGAAATATAGGAGGTAAAGAACATGGCAGGAACAGCAAGAGCTGCACAGACAGGGAAAGAGAATAAAGTAGAATTTGGATTGAGGAACTGCTATTACGCTGTTATTACAATGGATGAGAGTGGAAGAATCACATACGGATCACCCAAGAGATTACCGGGGGCGGTAAGTATCACATTCGACAAAAGCGGCGATCTGATCCGGTTTAAAGCGGATGACATTGATTATTACACCAACGCAAATAATCAGGGATACGAGGGTACACTTACGCTTGCAAGAGTACCGGAAGATTTCCGCACAGAAGTGCTGAAAGAGAAGAAAACAGAAAAAGGAGTACTGGTCGAAAACTCTGACGCTCAGACAGCAAATATTGCATTGATGTTTGAGTTCCAGGGAGATGTGAAAGCGACACGACATCTCTTGTATTACTGCTCCGTAAACAGACCATCTGTTGGAAGTACGACAAAGGACAGCGGTGATCCGAATACAACGGAGCTGGCAATGGTAGCAAGCCCGAGACCGAGTGATAATCTGGTTAAAGCGTCTACATCCGCAGGAGTGGATGAAGAGACGTATAACTCTTGGTATACAAAAGTGTATGAAGAATCGGGGGAATAGCACCCCCTGAAGACCTCGCCTTGGTAGGCAGGGGGAAGATTGGAAAGGCAAAAGTAGGTAAAGCGAAATAAAGGGGTGGAGCGATCTGCCCCAATAGAAAAAAGCGGAGGATGTTATGGAAAAAACAATTTACATTGACGAAAAACCAGTGAAACTGAAATCGACAGCAGCACTGCCAAAGAGATATAAGGCGCAGTTTGGAAGAGATTATTTTGCAGACCTGATGAAAGTAGCGAAAGTGTTTGGAAAAGGAACGAAAAGGAATTTTGGAATACAGGATATTTCTTTTGCTTCGCTTGACCACATGGACATGGAAGTGTTTTACGACATCATCTGGACAATGGCGAAAACAGCAGACAGGACGATTTCTGATCCATTGGAGTGGTTGGATGGATTCGAAGTATTCCCGCTCAATGAAATCATGGGAGAAGTAAAAGATTTGCTTACAGACACCATGCCAACAAGTAAAAAAAAATAAGTGATAAAGATTCATCGAGTGGCGAACCGTTCACAAATGAGTCTTTTTTTTATGTTTGCCGACAGGTTGGATTAACCAGCGAAGACATGGAAGAAATGACCATTGGGGATTGCTTGGACTATGTACAGGAGTATATCGATAACCAGAAAAAGGATGAAAATCCTACTGCGAGAAAAGCAACACAGGAAGATTTTGATAATTTTTAAAGAGGTGAGAGAGTGGCGAATAAGAAAATAAAAGGAATCACAATAAAATTCGGTGCGGATACAATGGCGCTCAGCAAAGCTTTGAAATCCGCGGAAGATACATCAAAAAGTCTTGGTAGCGAATTAAGCTCTGTAAATAAATTATTAAAATTTGACCCGAAGAATACACAGTTGCTTGCGCAGAAACAGGAGTTATTAAGTAAACAGGTTGAAAATACCAAGGAAAAGCTGGAAGCCTTAAAGCAGGCACAGGAAGAAGTGGAAAAGAAGTTTAAATCTGGTGACATTGGAGCAGAAGAGTACCGAGAATTTCAGAGAGAAATTGCGAAAACGGAACAGGATTTAAAATCTTACACCACGCAGATTAGCCGGATGGAGACTGAGCAGAAATCCCTAAAGGAAAGTACGAAGCAGTTGCAGACGCTGTTCGAAGCAACTGGAAAGTCTCTGGATGATTTTCAGGACGTGCTCGGCACAAGGCTGACAAATGATATAAAAAATGGAACTGCAAACAGTGACGATCTGACTGTTGCACTCAACAAAATAGGAAAAGAAGCGCTTGGGGCAGAAACTGACCTGTCAAAGATGAAAGCTACACTGAATAAGGTAGATGACGGGGCGAGTATTGATGAAGTGAGCAACGACCTGAACGAGATGAAGAAGAATTCAGATGAAGCAGAGGAAGCACTTGACGGAATTGGAAAAGGAATTGTCGCAGGAAACATGATGCAAGCCGCTGAAATTATAGCAGATGCAGGGCAAAAGATAAAAGAGTTTAGCGACAATGCAAAAGAAGCGTTTAATGAGGTAGATGCCGGATCTGATGCAATCATAACAGCGACAGGTGCAACAGGAAAACTTGCTGAGGGAATGGATAATGTCTATAAAAGCATTGCGTCCAGCCTTCCAATAGATAACCTTGAAAACATTGGAAAAGTAATTGGAGAGATGAATACGCAGTTCGGGTTCACCGATGAAAAATTGCAACATGCATCTGAAAAAATGTTGAAGTTTTCGGAAATTACTGGATCCGATGTGGTAGCATCAACGCAAAATGCAAAACAGGCGATTAGCGTATTCCACATGTCGAGTGATGATCTAGACAGCGTACTTGATGATGTCGCAAAAACAGCGCAAGACACGGGCGTATCTGTAGACGATCTATTCAAAAAAGCGATCGAAGGCGCACCACAGCTACAGGAATTGGGATTGAGTTTCTCTGGATCGGTAAAGCTTCTGGGGGCATTTGAGCAAGCTGGTGTTGATGGATCTGCTGCATTAAGTAGCTTATCAAAGGCTGCGGTAGGTTATGCAAAAGACGGTAAATCACTCAGTGACGGATTGGCAGAAACGCAGGATAAAATTTTGAATGCGACTAACCAGACGGAAGCCTTAAATGCTGCTGCTGAGGTATTCGGAACAAAAGGTGCTGTGAGGATGGTAGATGCCATCCAGAGAGGCGTTCTGAACCTGAATGACCTAGGAGGCGCTGCATCAGACAGTCAAGGAACTGTGGAAACGACTTTCGAAAATACTTTAGATCCGATTGACGAAGAAACGGTTGCGCTAAATAACGTAAAGTTGGCTATGGCTGAGTTTGGTGGTGCGATTTCAGAAGCAGTAGCCCCAATCCTTGAAACACTTGTTCCTATAATTCAGAAAGTTGCAAAGTGGTTTAGCGGTCTTTCTGAAACAAGCAAGACTATTATAGTCGTAATCGGTGGGATTGCAATTGTAATTTCGCAATTACTGCCGATTCTTGCGGTTGTAGCTGGTGGAATAGCAGCGGCTGGAGGTGCAATGGCATTTTTGACAGGAGTGCTATTACCAGTAACCGGAATTATTGCCGGAATTATTGCAGTGGTTGCAGCAGTTGTGGCAGTAATAAAAAACTGGGGAGACATTACAGATTGGCTATCCGAAAAATGGAATGCATTTAAAGATTGGATGTCTGGGTTATGGGATACCATATCCGAGAAAATCCAAGATGTATGGAGCGGCATTAAAGATTTCTTTGCCGATATTTGGCAACAGATTTACAACGTGATAGAAGGGCCGCTAAAATTCATTGAGGGAACAATCGGTGCAGTGATGTATGCGATCTACGCTGCGATATATACAGTTTGGGAAGTGATTAAATTCGCACTCGAAAAAGCGTGGAATTGGATAAAAGACACTGCAAGCTCCATTTTTATTCCTGTAGCAAATTTCTTTTCCGGTATCTGGAATGGAATCAAGGATACTGCAACTGGAATCTGGAACAGCATTAAGGGCACGCTCGGTGGAATATGGGATTCGATCAAAGAGAAAGCTATGGACGCTTTTTCTTCTGTTTGGAAGTTTATTAAAGACGGATTTAACAATCTCAAGGATACTCTTGGAGGAATCGTGAAAGGGATTGCGAACGCAATTGTGAAACCAATAGGTGGAGCAGTAAATGGCGTAATTAATGGTGTAAACTGGGTGCTTGATAAAGTAGGATCGGACAAGCAATTTGCATTGTGGGAAGTCCCGAAGTTTGCAAGAGGAACTGGTGGCATCCCAAAAGACACACTTGGTATCGTAAACGACCAGAAAGGCTCTACATACAAGGAAATGATCGTTCCGCCACATGGAAAACCATTTATTCCAGAGGGGCGTGACGTAGTCCTGCCATTGGAAAAGGGAACGAAAATCATGCCAGCCAACCAAACAAAGAGTTTTCTGGAAGAACTTCCGCACTTTGCAAGTGGAATCGGCGACTTTTTCGGTGGGATATGGAGTACGGTAAAAGACTTTACGGGAAATGTATGGGATTACATCACACATCCAAGTAAGATCGTGCAGATTGCAATTGATAAATTTACGGATTTAACGGGAGCGTTTGAACCGTGGATATCCGTTGCAAAAGGTGCTGTCAATACAGTATTTGATAGCGTTGTTGGTTTTGTAAAAGGGATATTTGATACTCAGTCACATGTAAACTACAATCCAAGTGCAGGAGTAGAGCAGTGGAGAACGTTAGCCACAAGGGCATTACAGATGACTGGGCAGTATTCCGAAGCGAACTTGGAACGTCTGTTATACCAGATGCAGACAGAATCCGGTGGAAATCCGAATGCGATTAACAACTGGGATATCAATGCGATTAATGGGACGCCATCTAAGGGACTTATGCAGGTTATTGACCCGACATTTAGAGCCTATGCAATGCCCGGATACGATAAAAACATCTACGATCCACTATCTAATATGCTTGCATCCATTCGATACGCAGTGTCTACGTACGGAAGCCTTGCGGCTGCTTATCGTGGAGTTGGGTACGAGGATGGTATTGGAGATATCAATTTGTCCGATCTATTACCGAGTCTGCCGATGTTGGACGTGAAATGGTTTAAAGATGGTGGAATCCTTACGAAGCCAGCATTATTCCAGATGCCGTCGGGAGGAATCGGTGGTGCTGCGGAAAGAGAAGCAGAAGCAATCACGCCGCTGAGATCGTTAAAAGGCTATATTAAGGAATCAATCTTGGAGATTATGGGCGAAAAGGATATTAATCTAAATATCAATCTGACAACGACGCTGGACGGAAGAGTTGTCGCACAGCAGACGGTTGGATATGCAAGACCGATGATAAAAAAGATGGATGATTTCGAGAAACTATTAGGAGGTGAGAGAGTTGGGCTTGCTTAAAGCAACCTATGGAGGCGTGGATATTCCGGTTAAGATTACAAGACTTGACCGGAACTTATCACCTTCCATCACAAATAATACAAGGAGCATTGAAAATGTAAATGGAGGAGAGTTTACGCATTCCACGTACTCTCCAAAACAGATTGTAATGGAGTTTCGTATTTCAAACTCTACGGCAAGGGAACTCAGTGAGTTCCGCAGAAAAATGTCAGAAATTCTGTATAGTAAAGAACCAAAGAGACTGATTTTTTCTGACGAACCAAGCATTTACTATGAAGCAATCGTGGATGGGGAACCGGTACTGGGAGAGGATGATATGTACAGCACCGGCACAATCACATGGCTAATCCCTGACGGGGTAGCATACTCTACCGCAGAATTTTCCTTTGACGGAGTACAAAAAGACGGCTACCAGACAATCACCATCCAAAACAACGGAACCGAATGGGCAGACGTGGACTATGAGATCACGCACAAGCATGAAAACGGATTTATCGGACTAGTAAGCCAGTATGGAGTGATCCAGCTAGGGAAAGAGGAAGAAGCAGACGGAGAGAATTACAAAGCGTCCGAAGAACTGTTTAACGGTTACGGCTTGTTTCAAGACGATCACGGTACATCCTATCAAAATCCGGAAAACACAACACAAGGAACACTCGAAGTCAAGAATGTTGCCGGATATAACGTCATGGCATTAAAAGGTGGACAGGCAACATCCGGATTCTGGAACGGTGGAATGAAAACACTTACTATCCCAGTGGACAGTGAGGGTAGGCGTGGGGCGAAGAACTTTTATTGCTACACCCAACACTGGTTTGAGGCCGGCTTAATGGGACAGACGGGAGCGCAGACCATTGCATTCCTGACTGGAGATAACAAGGTGATATGCGCCATGTCTATTAACAAGAGTGATACGGTTGGTAATACGGCGCATGTGGACTGGTTTGCCCCTCAAAACAAGAAAATTAAGACACTGGATTTCCAGCCGACATCCTACGAGGATAACCCGTTTAATTTAAAAATGGGCGGCGGACACAATGACTTTTTAAAAGAGGGTGACAAGTTGCGTATTTTCTGGTACGGGAAGTATTACCACTTTACTATCCCGGAGATTAAAGACATGGTGTGTGAGAAGATACAGGTCTGGATCGGGCAGTGGGGAAGTAGAGATCTTGGAAATCAGCTGGTTACGCACAATTATTTAAAAAGTATCTGGTTCCGTAAGGATAACGTGGAAAAATACCGAGATGTGCCGAACCGGTACCGTGCCGGAGATGTGGTGTCTATAGACGGGGAGAGTACGAAGGTCTACGTTAATGGGATGGTGGCTAAGGGAGATGAGATTAATGGATCCAATTATCCAAAAGTGCCACCCGGAACAACAGAAGTGCAGTTCTGCTATTCTTCCTTTTCTTCTCCACCGCCACAGATTAAAGCGAAAATACGGGAGGTGTATTTATAGTGGATAACATCAGGATCGCGATTTTAAGCGCGAATAACACACCAGTAGCGTTTATGGACAATCAGCACAAGAAGTCCATGCACTACTGGGGAGATGAATTGCACGAATACTTACAGGGTGCGGCAAATACTTACACCTTTACGGTGTCCGCAAAGCATCAGGATGCAGAGAATGTTACCGCCGGGAATAAGGTGGCGTTTATACACAAAGGGAAATCCTACT
>SKEQ01000345.1_pt1 | contig 40893 bp, 42 predicted proteins | sample 4826751 | NCBI WGS metagenome assembly SKEQ01 (sample SAMN11008805, study PRJNA524170) | human gut metagenome | biome: Human fecal sample; material: Feces; isolation source: fecal sample from pouch patient p44 | host: Homo sapiens | place: Israel: Tel-Aviv | collected 2013-07-11
CATGAAACAAAATAAATGTGAAAGGGGGAAGAAGATGCAGGTTGTTATTGAGATACCCAAAGAAGTATTGTACGATACAAAGCAAACGATAGAACAAGCAACAGACTTTGCAAAAAGTGTAATTGCATTAGGATTTTATAAGCAATATGGGGTATCTGTGGAATTGTGTTCCCAGGTTGCTGGCATAACAGAGAAAGAATTCATAGATTATTTAGAAGAAAATGGTGTTTCCGTATGGGAAATAGAAAAAATCTAAAATGCTGACAGATACATAAAAAATGAGGGATGCACATAGAATAAAACAGGTATAATTTGTCCTTGACAAAGGAGTTTGTTGAGGATATACTGTACCTAGTGATCGCACTACGGAAACTTGAGAAGCCCGTAGTCCGGAAGGCTCCTGCGGGGGCCTTTCGTTATTTTCAGGGAAATACAAAGGCGGCGGGAAAATGAAGAAAAAAGGATTTTTAACATATGATGAGCAGATTGCCTTTTTAAAAGAGGAAAAGAATCTGGAAATACAGGATGAAGAATATGCTAAAAAGATATTGTTTAAAACAGGATATTTCCCGTTGATCAATGGATATAAAGAGGCATATAAGAATCCAGTAACGAACCAATTTCAAGATGGTATTACTTTTGAAGATATTTATGAACTGTATCAATTTGACAATGATTTGCGAAGTATTTTCATAAAGTATATTTTAATGGTGGAGAGGAATATCAAGTCTTCCTTATCGTATCATTTTTGTCTTACATATGGTGATATGCAGGATGATTATCTGGACATTAACCATTATGATTATTCAGGAAAGAAAAAGATAGTGATTCAAAATATGTTGAAAATCATGAAGGGCCAGCTTAGAAACGATAGTGACTATGTGTACATCCGTCATTATATGAAAAAATATAAGTATGTACCGTTGTGGGTGCTGTTTAATGTGTTAACAATTGGACAGTTATCGAAAATATATAGCTGCCAGAAAGGCCGGGTACAGATACAGGTTTGTCAGGATTTTGGACCGATTAAGATCAATGAGATGATCAAAATGTTAGCAGTTATGACAAAGTTCAGAAATGTGTGTGCTCATAATGATCGTCTGTTTGACTTTCGTACCAAGGATGCTTTATGTGATATGAAAATTCATGAAAGACTTTCCCTACCAAGAGAGTATGGACGATATGTGTATGGAAAAAATGACTTGTTCGCACAGTTGATTATCTTGAAACTTTTATTGCCGGAAGACGAGTTTAAAACGCTTTTCCATGAATTAAAAGTGTGCTTCCGAAAACATCCAGTACATAAAGAAGTCTTGGGGAAAATGGGATTTCCAACGAAATGGGAGAAAATCGGAAGAATAAAAAAATTTACGAAAACAGAGTTAAAATAATAAAGAAGATATGAACATCAGGCAGGATATGTTCCCGTAAAAAGGAAGGTATCCTGCCTTTTTTGCATGAAAGAGAGGAAATTCATATGAGAAAATTTTATACAGCAGAAGCAGTAACAGAAGGACATCCGGACAAATTGTGCGACCAGATCGCAGATGCAATCTTGGATGTGTGTCTGAAGAATGATGAAAATTCCAGAGTAGCCTGCGAAGTGCTTGCTACAAAAGGAAATATTATTGTGGCGGGAGAGATTACCAGTGCCTATGAACCGGATGTGTTTGCAGTCGTGCGAAAGGTACTGTCTGATATTGGGTATTCCAGTGAGGGGATTGCAATGGATACCTTTGTCCATCAGCAGAGTCCCGATATCGCAGGGGCAGTCGATACTTCAAAAGAACGAAGGGAAGGAGTGTCTGACAATCAGATGGACTGGTTCCAAGGGGCAGGGGATCAGGGTGTGATGATCGGATATGCCTGTGATGAGACGAAGCAGCTCATGCCCATGCCAGTAGTGCTGGCCAATCGGATTGTCCGGGAATTATCTGCTTGCAGACAAAGCTCTTATATTCAGGGAATTCTGCCAGATGGAAAAGCTCAGGTGACCGTAGAGTATGAAAACGGAAAGCCTGTCCGACTGGACAGTGTGGTAGTGTCCTGTCAGCATACGGAGGACAAGAATCTGAAGAAACTGGAAGCAGAGATCCGAAAAAAGGTGCTTCTTCCGGCACTTCGTCTCCTTCCACCGGATGAAGATACAAAGATCCTTATCAATCCATCCGGGCGTTTTGTCTGCGGAGGCATGGATGCGGATACAGGACTGACCGGAAGGAAGTTGATGGTAGACAGCTATGGCAGCATGGTTCCCCATGGAGGTGGAGCATTTTCCGGGAAAGATTGTTCAAAAGTAGATCGTTCGGCAGCTTATATGGCCAGATATATCGCCAAGAACATTGTCGCTGCGAGACTTGCCAGCAGATGTCAGGTGTCTTTGGCCTATGCCATTGGGGTTGCCCAGCCGGTGATGGTGCAGGTGGATACGTTTGGTACGGGAAAAGTGTGTGCCGATGACTGTCTGGAACTGGCAATCCCGCTGGTGTTTGGGTTGACTCCGAAGCAGATCGTGGATAGCCTGCGCCTTACCCGTCCGATTTTCCGACAGACAGCAGCCTTTGGACATTTTGGGAGAAAAGAGTTTCCGTGGGAGCGTACCGATAAGGTCGAGGCTCTTCGCAATGCGGTAATCTGATGGCTTGGATTACCGAAGAAGAATATCAGGCAGCCAAGCAGGTGAGAGCCTATGAGTATCTGCAGACATACCAGCCGGGGAGATTGAAGAAAACAAGGACAAGAAACGAATGGCAGCTTCAGGACCATGACAGTTTTAAGATCAATGAGATCACCAGTAAATGGCATTGGAAATCCAGGGATATCGGTGGAATGTCTGCCCTACGATTTTTGATGCAGGTAGATGGCATGGAATATACCCAGGCGGTGAAAACCTTGTGTGAACAGACTCCTGTGTATATTCCAAGAGCAGAACCAGTACCAAAAAAGAAGAAGTTTGTCCTTCCCATGCCAAATGACAGCTTTTACCGGGTGCGGAGATATTTGAATCAGCGAGGAATCCGAGATGATGTTTTGGATTACTGTCTGCACATTGGAATCCTTTATGAGAGTGCCCCTTATCATAATGCGGTTTTTGTTGGATTGGATGAGCAGGAACATGCAAAGTATGCGTTTCTGCGTGGGATTTATGACAGCCGGGGAAAGAGTTTTAAAATGGAACAGGAAGGAAGCAACAAACAGTATAGCTTTTGTGTTCCGCCTTTAGGGAAAAGCCATCGAGTAGCGGTGTATGAAGCCTGCATTGACGCGCTTGCCCATATGACGCTGGAAGATGGAAGGACCAATAAGTACCGCCTGTCCCTAGGCGGGATAGCAGCACCAAAAGAAGGAATGGAACAATCATCGAAGAAGATGAAACGTCCGGATGCATTGGAGCATTTCCTAAAGAAGCATTCGGAGGTGACAGAGATTGAAATCTGCACCGATAATGATTTTGCAGGACGGTGGGCATGTGAACAGTTAAAAGAGCATTATGAAAAAGAATATGCTGTTTTCTGTAATCTGCCCCCAATAGAGGGAGCTGATTATGGAGACCTGGCAAAACAGGCATGGGAAAAACAGCAGAAACAGCGAAGGGAACGTGGGAGGTGAAGCGAATGGAAGATACGATCAAAATAGAATTGTTGACACCACTGACAGGAACATTTCTTCCAAATGAGATGGAACAAGATTGGGAGGGAGAGGAATATCATGAGTTAGAAGAAGAACAGGTACTCTTTGATGGAGAAGATTTGATACCGTATGTTTCTGAAATTCAAGAGAAGATTGCGGAATACAGCCGTGTCGGACATGACGATGATAAGACAGATAATCTGATGGATTATTTTGATGGAAGTGCTGCCATCAAAGAAAAAGTGTTATCCGCAGTTCCATCCGTGAAAGAAGCTGATGGAGTGTTATATGGCTGTACAATCTTAGAACTAAAGGAGTATCTGGAAACGGAAGAATTATCGGAACTGTGTGAATATCTTACCGGACAATATAGTGATGGATGGGGAGAAGGCTTTGAACAGCAGGAGATTCCGGTAGAGGGTGGTGAACTGTGTGTACACTTTTGGCGTCCAATGGATTTTGAATTTCAACAGGCCAAACCAGAAGTCTCAAAAGAAAAGTCGGAGAAACAAGAAAATCAGGCAAATGTTCCGAAACGCCCGAAGATGCAGCTCGTGGGACAGGATGGAAATGTGTTCTCTATTTTGGCAAGGGCAAATAAACTGCTTCAGGAAAATGGGCAGGAACCAGCAGCGAAGGAAATGATTGCACGTGTCCAGAAATCAGAGAACTATTATCAGGCGCTTCATATCATCAGTGAATATGTGGAGACAGAACTGAGTGCATCTTCTCAGAATGATACCAAGCCCCCAAAGAAACGTGGGAAGGAAGAATGCCGATGAAGTTATCTTTTGTCACATCAAAGGAGATGTGGGAAGAAAAAATAGCAGAAACAGATTGAAAAGAGAATAAACAGCCAGAACACTGACAAGGGAGGTCTTATGGAAAAAAGATTGCAATTATGGAGTCCTGTGTGGGGATGGCTTGCCACAAAAGAAGGGGAATCTGTAGATTTGAAGGGACAGGATCTTGTTCTTTATGAAACTGCCATCCAAGAGGCACTGGAGCAGGAAAAATTGTATTACAGAAAAAAGTCGGCACCATTCAATCTGATGGATTACTATGATGCGGATGATTCTGTAAAGGAGAAAGTGCAGAACCTCGATATCCAGGTGAAAAAAGAACAAGAGGGTTTGTATGTTTGTGCCAGCCTTGCATTAAAAGAACCTCTGACATCGCAGGAATTGGAAGCAATCCAGAACTTTCTCAGCAGGCAGTACGAAGTGGGAATCTTTGATACCCCTCGTCTTCGCAGCTATTCCGTAGAGGAAGGAGAAGTCGTTCTTGATTTTTCAGTAGATACAAAAGAAAAGTTCTTTCAAAAAGAAGTCCAATGCGAAACGCAGAAGAAATATGAAATCACTTCCATAGCCCATCCGCAATTTCCATGGCTGCATAGAATCCGAGCATTGGTAGACGTAAATGAAGCGGTTCCCAAAGGAACCTTGGGCGGTTTTGTAGAACATGAGCAAAATCTTTCCCAGGAAGGATCATGCTGGATTTATGACCAGGCTATCTGCTGTGAACGTGCGGTAGTGGAAAGGAGTGCAGGACTGTTCCAAGAAGCGATTGCCAAGGGAGATGCGCTTCTTACTGGAACTGCAGTTATGCATCAAACGAGTATTGCAGAGGAATCCTGCCGTATTCTGGCTGGAGAGGTTTGGAATATGGCACACATTCGAGGAATTGCCAAGATTACTGCAGCAAGGGAAACAGGAGATGCACCTTTGATTCTCGGAAATAGCTTGGTTTTTGGAAATGTATGCGGAAAAGTATTGGTAGAAGGAAATGTGTTGCCAAACAGGAGTGTGGAGAATCAGACACAGGAACTGTTAGTTTTCAGGGGAGGTGACTCGATTCATAAAGTGAATGAAAGCAAGGAAAAAACAAAAAGTAAAAAACAGCCAGAGCGCTGATAAGAAAGGATGATGCCTATGGAAAATACCCTGCAGTTAGGGAACTTATTGAAAGAAGGAACATACCCGGAGGAATATACCGGAGGGAAAAACTGGACAATTTTACATGGAGATACGCTGAAACTGGTGAAAGCATTTCAGCCGGGAATCTTTGATGCAGTCATCACCGATCCGCCTTATGCGTCCGGGGGAACAAAACAGAATGAGCGAAATCGCACGACCAACCAGAAATACAGCAGTATGAAAGCGGAAAATGCCCTGCCGGATTTTGAGGGGGATAATAAGGACCAGCGTTCCTGGACTCACTGGATGGCAGAATGGCTGTATGATGTGCGAAAAGCCTGCAAGACAGGCGCACCGATCTGCTTGTTTATTGATTGGAGACAGTATCCATCCATTACCGATGCCCTTCAGTGGGCAGGCTGGATCTGGAGAGGAACTGCAGTGTGGGATAAGGGAAACTCCCGACCTCAGAAAGGGCGTTTCCGCCAGCAGGCTGAGTATATTGTGTGGGGCAGTAATGGCCCCATGCCAATTAACCGCCCAGTGTCCTGCCTTCCTGGGGTGTTCCGTTATGGAAATCCTCAGAATCGTATCCATGTAACAGAAAAGCCTCTGCAGCTTATGAAGGATGTGATTCAGATCTGTGAGCCGGGTGGAAGAATCTTAGACCCGTTTGCCGGAGCAGGAACAACCATACTTGCAGCGGTGGAAGAAGGCTATGAGGCAGTAGGCATTGAAGTGACGGATGCCTATTACAAGCTGGGTAGTGACCGTGTAAAGTTTGCATTGGACATAAGATAGGAAGATATATTTTGTGTGAATGGAATTAAAAGCAAGTATTTTCTATGATATAATAGCCTCAATAGTTTAAACATAGGAGGACTGAAATGCAGTACGAAAGAAGAAAAAAGTATGATAAAATAGGGAAAACTTTTAAAGATTCAGATTTTGAAAAAACGTATTTTAGTTTGATTGTGAAATTTGATTCCAAACAAGAAATAGATACGTTTAAAGAGAATAGTCTGTTGAAATCAGATGATCATTTATGGGCATTGTTTGGAAAAAATGATGAGGAATCTTGGGTATGTTTGCAAGTTGGGGCAACTATAGGGAGTATCATAGAGGAAATAGAATCTGATATTGTGCTGATGAAGGAGGAAAATGAGGACGATGCAGAAAAAGAATTTATCTCTGTGAATACGCAGTTTTATGAAAATACATATGAGGTACCAAAAGGAAAAGCTAGGGATAGACGAAAATATCGTTATAAAAAGATTCATAACGATTATGAAAAATTAGCGTTTTATTCTATTAATATAGATGCATATCTTGGCCTTGAAGAAAGAGATGATTGCAAGATAATAAAAGAGATAATTGCAATTTCAAAAATGAATTATGCAGAGGCAAAATTTGCTTTTGAAACACAAGCGATTTATTGGAATGCATTGCGATGCGGGATTGATATGAAAGCTATAAAATTATGGATCTAATCTCCGAATTCCTAGTTTATTAAAAAATATAGAAATTTGAGTCAATATATGTTCAAAGTGAAGATATATTGGCTCTTTTTATTTAGTTTCATTTGCAAGGGCATCCACATGGATGTCCAACTTTATTTCTGAAGAAGAAAAGTGCATCCACGTGGATGCAGGAAAGGAGTGAGGCGATGGAACAGGCAATGGCGTATGTGTGCTGTCCGGCAGAAGAAAGCAGAGTAAAGGTGCAACGATATTGCCGGAAGATTTATGAATTGGGCTATGTCCCCATTTGTCCGAGGTTTGGATTTCTGCCTTTCTTAGATGAAGGGGAAGCAGAAGATCAGCAGGCGTATAACCGGATGTCCCACTTGATCTTAAAGCGGTGCCGAATGGTGGTGGTCTGTGGAAAAGAAGTCACCGGAACCATGAATACAGATATCAGTACTGCAGACCGATTACATATCATTTGTACCACATTAGATGGATTGATCAAAATCAAAGAAAAGGAATCATAATCGAACTTGCATGGGGGAGTCGATTCTAATCGGTGGAACTGGTTTTGCAAGCATAGCGTTTGGATATCCAAACGCACTTTGGGGAGAACCCCAATCCCCCGATAGTCGAGAAAGGAGAGAGGAAAATGTTTTTTGCAGGAATGGCTCTTGGAGCAATGGCAGGTGCAGCCTTTGGTATTGGACTGATGTGCTGTGTGGTTGCCGGAAAGAGAGAAGATCAGCAGATGGAGCAGATGCGGATACGCAGACAGAAACAGGGAGAACCAAAACAGATCCAGTTCCGAGATATGGAAGGGATAGAGCGGTTCTCCCTTTTGGATGGGGAAAGCCTTTGCATGCTGGCAGAGGACGGAACGAAAGAGATTGGGCTTTGCCGCTTTGTGGATGAAAAGCAGGTAGATGTGAATGGGCAGATCTGGGAAATCGGGGAATTCCTCTGGCAGATGGAACGCAGGGGAATTCAGGTGTATCCCTTAGAGACAGCAGAAAAGAAGAAAAGGTAGGTGGTTGAATGAGAAAACGAAACCATGTAGTTCCTGTCCGTCTGAATGCGAAAGAACTTCGCCATCTGGATGGGCAGGTAGCAAAGAGTGGACTAAGCAGAGAGGAATTTTTACGTTCTCTGATCTTAGGCGCACAGCTTCAGACGAAGCCCTGTGAGCATCACGCAGAACTTCTTAGAAAAATCGCGGGGCTTTGCAACAATGCGAACCAGTTAGCCCATGTCGCAAATGGCACCGGAATGGCAGGGGAAGCCAGCGTACAGGAAATGCTTCGGATTTCCAAAGAAACCTGGCGTCTGGTGAAAGAGGAATGGTAGATGGCATATACCAGCGTTCTCCCCGTCCACCGCCTGGACCGTTCCATTGAATATGTGAAAGACCGGGCAAAGACCACCAAGAGCGCCGGCTCTTTGGAAGAAGCCATCGATTATGCATTAAACCGGGAAAAGACGGAACAGCCCATTTTTGAAGATGCCATTGGGTGTACCTGTGAAAATGCCTATGTGGACATGGTAAAGACAAAAGAGCGTTTCCATAAAAAAGAAGGGGTACAGGGATACCATCTGGTACAGAGTTTTGCGGAAGGGGAAGTATCTCCGGAATTGGCCCATCTCATTGGACAGGAACTGGCAGAGCAGCTTTTGAAAGGGCAGTATGAGGTCATGATCACTACTCACTTGAATACGAAGCATTACCATAATCATCTGGTGTGGAATTCAGTGAGTATGGTAGATGGGAGAAAATACCACAGCAATGCCCAAAGTTATTTTACCGAAGTGCGTCAGATTTCCGACCAATTATGCAGAAAATATGGTCTTTCGGTGATCCAGACGAATCAGGGAAAAGCCATGCATTATGCCCAGTGGAAAGCAGAAGCAGAAGGGAAGCCCACTTGGAGGACTGCCATCCGCATGGATATCCGGGATGCCATTGGCGTGAGTTTTTCCTGGAGTCAGTTTATAAGAGAAATGGAGAAACGGGGCTATACCTGGAAGCTGAACCGGAAGTACCCATCATTAAAGACACCGGGGATGGAGCGGTATATCCGTCTGCGTTCCTTGGGAAAAGGATATGGGGAGGCTGAAATCCGGGAGAAGATCCTGCGTCCAAAGATCCAACAGGTGTATGGAAACACGCAGATGCAGTCGCCAAGGCGGAAACTTACCGGACTTCAGAGACTTTACTATTCCTATTTATATCAGATGGGCGTATTTCCGAAGAAGCCCAAGCGGATTCCCTATGCAGTGCGTTCAGATATTCGGAGGCTGGACCAAAGGATTTGCCAGATGGAGTTTTTGCAAAAAGAAGAGATTACCACCAGGGAAGAGCTGGCAGCATACCGGAAACCCTTGGAAGAACAGGTACTTTCTTTGATGAAAGAGCGCAGAGAATTATACCGGAAAAAACCGGGAGGTATGCGCATTCAGGAAATCAATGGGGAATTAAAAGAACTTCGTAAGAGAATCCGCTTAAGCCAGCAGATTGAAAAACAGTCCTTGGAAATGGAAGAGCGGTTAAGGCAGGCAAAAGAACAGGAGGAGGTACAGGAAGTGTCAGGGAAACAGCGAAGAGAGGCAGAACGGAATCGGTAAGGAGGTGAGAGCGTATGAACTATGGCGGTGATGCGGCGGATCAGATTGTCCGGTATTCCATGGAAGGCATGGAACATACCTTACGAATCAGCGGGAGCATTGCAAAAAATCTGGCGGTGCTGATTGTAGCGGTGATGAAGGATCAGAAAAAGACCAGGGGAAAAACCAACCTGCTTCGGATGTTAAAGGAACAGCGGGCAATGAAGTTTTTCACCATTCCCCATGACAGATTACGGGAGTTTGCCGGGGAAGCCAAATCCAGAGGGCTGTTGTATGTGGTCATCCGGGATAAGAAAAATCCCAAGTCAGCAGAAATCATGGTGTTTGCCGATGATGCAGCGAAGGTAAACCGGGTGCTGGACAAGATGAATCTGGACTTTGTAAAATCCGAAGCCGGGGAAGCGGTTGTGGAGCAAGCACAAGTCCGGGAAGCAGACCGTGTGATCGATGCAGAGTTTACCGAGAAAACAGAAGGGAAAGAGGAACTTCCGGTGAAGACCGAAAAGGTGGTGCTGCCGGAAGGGACCATTGAATTTGAACTGGATGAAGAAGAGCATTTGTTTGATGTAGGGGAAGTTTCTCCTTCGGGGGAAAATTTTACCCAGGCGGAGAAGGCAGAGAATCTGTCCGAACCTTCCTCGCACAACAGCGCTTCTTTTTCCGGGCAGGAAACTAGCTGGAAAGGGGACAAGCCATCTGTCCGGCAGGAACTAAAGAAGATTGAAGCCGAGCAGAAACAGCGCAAGCAGACACAGAAGAGTCGGAGAAAACCGAGAAACCAGCAGAGAAAAAAGAAAAAAGTGAAAGGCAGGTAAGGTGATATGGATTTAACGAATATGATCCCAGGTGGAGCAGGGGAAGAACAGGCGGTAGAGCAGCGTCTGTCAAAAGAAGAGTATGCAGCCATGAAAAAACAGCAGAGGGAAGAAGTGTGGGCAGAGGTTGACGCCCAGGCGCAGGCAGTGTTCCAAAATGGAGAATCTTTAAAAGGATTCTTGGATTTTATGGCACAGTGCAACACTCAGAAAACGCCCAACCTTCTGCTGATTTACGGACAGAATCCACAGGCAACCGTAGTAAAGTCTTATGATTACTGGAAGGCAGAGAATCGTTCCCCAAAATCCGGGGTGCATGGATACACTTATATGGTCAGCACCGAATATGAAAAAGACGGAGAGATGCGGACAGGCTATACCATCAGTAAGGGCTTTGACATCAGCCAGATGAGTGGAAAGCCTCTGGAAGAACGTCCGCAGCGTTCCATGGAAGAACTGATCCATGCAGTTTTAAAGGATCAGCCAGTGCGGATGCAGATTGCAGACAATCTGCCGGAAGGCATCCAGGCACAGTATATCCCAAAACAGCGTACCGTCTATGTGCGCAATGGCATGGATGAGAATACAACGTTCCATGCAGTGAACCGGGAACTGGCGTGTGCAGCATTAGACCAGCATGATGGGAATTATGTCAGGAAGAAAGTCAATGCCCAGGCATACTGCGCTGCCTATGTGATTGGTAAGCGGTATGGAGCAGAGGTGTCCGGTTTCCAGTTTGGAAAAGTGGCAGAGATGCAGGCAAATGGACAGAAAGATTCCCAGGAATTGCGTGGCTTTTTAAATGATGTGCGTCAGGCAGCCTATACCATCCGTAATCATATGGAACGGAACTTCGGGGAACAGGAGCAGACTTTTACGAAGGATGATTTTTCCTTTGAGGAACCGCCAAAGCAGGCACCGAAGAAGGAGAAAAAAGAGAAACAGCCGGAGCGGTAAGTTCTGAAAGAAGTTCCGCCTTTGGGATAGCTATTGTGAGGTTCTTGTGGTATGTTGGGTGTAACAAAGGAGGTGCCGAAGATGGCAGATTACTATTTGAAAACAGACAACATCATGAAAAACATGTTTACGGTGGCACTCAAAGATGAGTTAGCAGCCCAGAGTCAGATGGGAAAGGTTCGCCCTGCGACAGAGGCAATGCTGCAGAAAGTCCGTTCCTATGAACTTTCCGAGAAAAGGCTTCCCATCACCATAGAGGAACAACGGGAACTTCGCAATGCCCTCAATCGGCTGCGGGACAAGTATTTGGCCATGGGCAGATACAGCGATGGCATTGACAGCGTGATCTTAAAGGTCATGAAACCAAACACCAGCAGGCGCTTCTTCTGGTAGCAGAAGGGAGGGATGTCTATGAGGATGTATAATCAAAAACAAGTGGAACAATTACGAAAGCGGTATCCGAAAGGAACAAGGCTCTGCCTGGACTTTATGGATGAGGCAGGGATGCCGCCGGGATTACAGGGAACGGTAGCATTTATCGATGATGCCGGACAGATTCACATGCATTGGGAGAATGGGCGGAGTCTTGCCATCGTTCCCGGTGTGGATTCTTTTCATAGGGTAGACGGACCAGCAAACGAAGTGCCAAAAGACGAAAAAGCGAAGAAGGAGCGAAGCCTGCAGAGGTAGCATGGAAACGTTCTGACCTTTGGGTATGGCTGTTGTTTCTGCCTGTTGTCTGGTGGGCAGGCGCGATCACTGCCTGTGCCATCGAGCCGGATACCAATCTGTTACAAATCTTACAAGTGCTGACCGAAAAACTGGATCAGCCATTTTCTATCACCTATACACCGTACACGCTGCGGTGTGTGTTCACATTCACTATCGCCTATGTGTTAGGCATCGGTATTTATTATTCCCAGAAGAGAAATTATCGAAGAGGGGTGGAGCATGGCTCTGCCAAGTGGGGCGATGCAGCTTCCATCTGCAAGCGTTACCGGGACAAGCGGTACACCCAGAATCTCATTTTAACCCAGAACTTCCGCATGGGATTGGACTGCTATAAGCACAAGAGAAACTTAAATGTTTTGGTGGTGGGCGGTTCCGGTGCGGGAAAAAGCCGGGCATACGCCGTAGTCAACATCATGCAGTGCAACTGTTCTATGGTGGTCACCGATCCTAAGGGAGAGCTTCTTCGGAAAACCGGAGGGCTGCTGGAACGGGAAGGGTATGAAGTGCGGGTGTTTGATCTGATTAACCCGGAAACGTCCTTTTGTTATAATCCCTTTGCTTATGTGCGGGATGACAAGGATGTGCTAAAGCTCATCAACAACCTGATCCGAAACACCACCCCGAAGGGGGCGCAGAGTTCGGATCCGTTTTGGGAGAAAAGCGAAACCGCGCTGTTGCAGGCACTGATGCTGTATCTGTTACATGAAGCGCCGCCGGAGGAACAAAACTTCTCCATGATTATGGAAATGTTAGGTTCTGCCCAGGTGAAAGAGGATGATGAGGAATACCAGTCGCCTTTGGATATCCTGTTTGAACGACTGGAGATGCGCAATCCGGAAAGTATTGCAGTCAAGCAGTATGCCATTTACAAACAGGCGGCTGGAAAAACTGCCAAGTCCATCCTGATTTCCGTAGGTGTCCGTTTGGCAGCGTTCAACTTAAAACAGATTGCCAATTTAACCTGTACCGATGAACTGGATCTTTACAGCATCGGGGAGAAAAAGGTGGCGCTGTTTTGTTGTATCCCGGATGCGGATACCAGCCTCAATTATCTGGTAGGTATGATTTACAGTAACCTGTTCCAGACCCTTTATTATGTGGCAGACCGGAAATACCATGGGAAACTGCCGATCCCGGTACACTGCATCATGGATGAGTGGCCCAATGTGGCATTGCCGGATGATTTTGACAAACTTCTGGCAACCATGCGGTCGCGCGCAATTTCCTGCAGTATCATTATTCAGAACATCGCCCAGATGAAAGCTCTGTTTAAGGACAGCTGGGAAAGTCTCATCGGGAATTGCGATGAATTTTTATACCTGGGCGGTAATGAAAAAGAGGGGCATAAATATGTCTCAGAACTACTGGGAAAAGAAACGTTGGATACCAATACCTACGGGCAGACCAAGGGAAGAAGCGGAAGTTATTCTGTGAATTTCCAACAGTCTGGAAGGGAACTTCTTACCCCGGATGAAGTGCGGCTTTTGGATAACCGGAAAGCGGTGCTGCTGGTGCGTGGGGAGCGTCCCATTTTGGATGAGAAATATGATCTGTATAAGCATGTGAATGTGAAATATACCGAGGATGGCGGTGCGCCTCCCTATGATTATGCGAAAGCACCGCTGTCCCATGAAGATGTAACCATTGATACCAGGAGACTGGATGATTATGAACTGCTCTCAGCTGAGGAAATCCTCAGAGGGGAGCAGTCTTTTTGATTGGAGGAATGCCATTGAAGAAAACAAATGAAATGCCAAAGAATCAAACAGGAAACCATGCCACTGTACCGAAACTTATGGGAAAAGGACCAAAATATCCCTTTGCCTTTTATGTGGCGCTGGTGCTGTCTATGACCGTAGGGGCAGTCCCGGTGCTTGCTGCCGGAGATCCGCTGGCGGTCATCAATAACCTGTCCACCTTTATCTTTTCCCTGATCCGGGCCATTGGTCTGATCTTATTGGGATTTGGTGTGGTACAGGTAGGCTTGAGCCTAAAGAGCCACGATCCCAGCCAGAGAGCCAACGGGTTTCTGACGCTGGCAGGCGGCGTCATCATCACTTTCGCAAAAGAAATCCTGGACCTGATCGTTGGGTAGCAGGAAGAAATGGAAAGGGGCGGGGAGAGATTCTTCCTGCCCCGGCAAAGGAGGTGAAGCTGTTTGAGTGATAACTGGATTGTGCAGAACCTAAACTCTGCACTGAACACCTGGAATGAGAAGCTGGCAGAAATCTGGACACTACTTACCCAAAGCCCGGAATCTTTTAAGGGGGGAGATATTTGGAGTGTCATCACCGGAATCAACGGAGCGTTGACCGCCATTGGATATGGATTGTTGGTCTTGTTTTTTGCTGCCGGAATTGTAAAGACCTGTGGCAGCTTTACGGATATGAAGAAGCCGGAGCATGCCCTCAAAGCCTTTATCCGGTTCGCTCTGGCACAAGGCGCCATCATGTATGGCATGGAATTGATGACAGCCCTGTTTTCCATTGTACAGGGGATCGTGTCTACCATCATGGCACAGTCAGGCATGACAAACGGGGGTGTGACAGAACTTCCGGCAGAGATTGTGGAGAAGATTGAAGCGGTGGGAATGCTGGAATCCATTCCCTTGTGGATCGTGACCTTGCTTGGAAGCCTTTTGATTACGGTGCTGTCCTTCATTATGATCCTTACGGTATATGGAAGGATGTTCAAGCTGTATATGTACACTGCCATTGCGCCTATTCCTATTTCCACCTTTGCGGGAGAACCCTCTCAGTCGGTGGGAAAGAATTTTATCAAGTCTTATGCCGGAGTGTGTCTGGAAGGGGCGATCATTGCATTGGCCTGCATTATCTTTTCCGTATATGCTGCCAGTCCGCCTGCAGTAGGGGATACCTCTTTGAGTGCAGTGACCATTGTGTGGAATTATATCGGAGAGTTGGTGTTTAACTTATTGGTACTGGTTGGGGCGGTAAAAGCATCCGACCGGATTGTAAAAGAAATGATGGGATTATAGGAGGAAGCAAAACCATGAATGAGAAGAACAACGGAAATAGAAACGAAAGAAAGACTTTGCCATTCCCTTGGGAATACGGGCAGGAAGAAATTACTTTGAAGGTATCCAGCTATGCTTATGGAAACGGGCTTGCGATTTTGATGTACCGCCAGGAAGAAGGGGAGTTGGAATTGTTTGATGATCTGACGGTAAATCTTCCGGGCGGGTATGGGCTGGAACCCCAAGAGGCATTTATAAGCGGCGATTTTACGAAGGACAAGCTGGCATTCATCGAAAAGAACAGGCTGGGAAACAGACTGCCGGGACAGGCCCGGTCAGGCTTTGCTACCTACACCCCGGTGGCGTTTGACCTTTCAAGGCTTGCCCAGTATGACCGGGAAGGGGTGGAAGAATTTTGCAGACAATGGGGGCTGGATGTGCCAAAAGAATCGGAAAAAGACCAAGGGAAACTTACAGGCAGAAAGAAAAGAGAAAGAGGGAGATAAAAATATATGGAAGTAAAAATGAATAAAGAAATCCGTAACTATCAAGAGTCCATGTTTATGGGGCTGAATTTGCGCCAGTGTATCTTTTCCCTACTTGCCATCGCTGTGGCAGTAGGAATTTATTTTGGTCTGGGAGACTATGTGGGGCAGGAAATGACTGGGTGGCTGTGTATCCTTGGGGCTGCCCCATTCGCAGCCTGCGGGTTCTTCCAGTATCATGGCATGAATGCGGAGCAGTTTGCCTGGGCGTATATCAAGTCCGAATTTTTATACCCCAAGCGATTGCTGTTTCAAAGCGAGGATCTGTACCATGCCTGCATGGAAGAAACTATGAGTCTTGGAGAAAAGACCAGGGGAGATGGTGCTGCTCTTTTGAAAAAGCGGGAACAGCGGGCAAGGAAAAAACAGATGAAGCAGAAAAAGAAGGCAGGAAGGAGTGGTGCGTTTGATTAAAACCTTACAACAGGCATTAAAAATGGACCGGGAGAAGTTCAAAGTCCCAAGGTCTGTCCAGCAGGCAATTCCCATCCAGCGGATTTGGCCGGATGGGGTGTTCCAGTCCGGGACGAAATTTTCCAAATCCTTTCGGTTTTCGGATATCAACTATGCCATTGCAAGCAAAGAAGATAAAACGGAAATGTTCTTAGATTACAGTGAGCTGTTAAATGCTTTGGATTCCGGCGCATCTGCCAAGATCACCCTGAACAACAGAAGAATCAATAAGGAAGAGTTTGAAGCCTCCCTGCTTTTGCCGGTGAAAGAGGACGGGCTGGATGAATACCGGAAGGAATACAACGAAATGTTGCTATCCAAGGTCAGCGGCACCAACAACAGCATTTATCAGGAACGGTATCTGACGATCAGTGTCCATAAGAAGAACATTGATGAGGCAAGAACCTATTTTGCCCGTGTGGGAACGGATATCATCACCCATCTGAGCAAGCTGTCCTCTATTGGGGAAGAACTGGATGCGGAACAGCGCCTGCAGATTTTCCGGGATTTTTTCCAGGCAGATGAACCCCAGTGCTTTCCCTTTGATATGAAGGCGTTTGCCAAACGGGGGAGCAGCTTTAAGGACTGGATCTGTCCCCAGTCCATGGAGTTTTCCAAAGACTGTTTCAAGATCAATGAGCGGTACGGACGGGTGCTGTATATGCAGGATTATGCCAGTTATGTAAAGGATGACATGATTTCGGAATTATGTGATTTGAGCCGGGATCTGATGCTGTCCATTGACATTCTCCCGGTGCCAACAGACGAAGCAGTGCGTGAAATCCAAAATCGTCTGCTCGGCGTGGAAACCAATGTGACCAATTGGCAGAGACGCCAGAATGCTAACAATAACTTTTCTGCCATTGTGCCCTATGATATGGAACTGCAGAGAAAAGAGACCAAAGAAATGCTGGATGACCTGACCACCAGGGATCAGCGGATGATGTTCGGCATCCTTACCATGGTGCATATGGCAGACAACAAGAAACAGTTGGATTCGGATACGGAAAGCATCTTATCCGTGGCAAGAAAGCATTTGTGCCAAATGGCAACTTTGAAGTGGCAGCAAGTGGATGGACTCAATACGGTACTGCCTTATGGCATCCGAAAGATTAATGCCCTTCGTACCCTGACCACAGAATCTACCGCAGTGTTGATCCCATTTCATACCCAGGAGATCATGCAGCCGGGTGGGATTTATTATGGGCAGAATGCGGTGAGCAAAAACATGCTGGTGGCAGACCGAAGGAAGTTATTGAATGGAAACTCCTTTCGTCTGGGTGTCAGCGGTTCGGGAAAAAGTTTCTCGGCAAAAGAAGAGATTGTGGATCTTGCCCTGTCTACGGAAGATGACATCCTCATTTTAGATCCGGAGTCCGAGTTCGGTTCTTTGGTAGAAGCACTGAATGGAGAAGTGATTACGATTTCCGCTACATCCAACACCCATCTGAATGCACTGGATATGGACTCTGCCTATGGAAACGATAAGAATCCGCTGATTGAAAAGTCGGAATTTATCCTGTCTTTGTTTGAACAGTTAGTGGGGGCTGGCAATCTGTCGGCAAAGGAGAAATCCATTCTGGACCGCTGTACCGCAGATGTGTACCGGGACTATATCCGAAGCGGTTACCAGAGCGAAGCGCCCACCTTGAAAGACTTGTACCGCCAGCTCATGCTCCAGCCGGAAGAAGAGGCCAGAGGACTTGCATTGTCTTCGGAACTGTTTATCAATGGAAGTCTCAATACCTTTGCACAGAAAACCAATGTGGATACGAAGAACCGTATCATTGCCTATGATATCCGGGAACTGGGAGAGCAGCTCATGCCTCTTGGTATGTTGGTCACCTTGGACAGCATCTTCAACCGGGTGATCCAGAACTGGAAGAAGGGAAAGACCACCTGGATCTTTGCTGATGAGTTTTATCTCTTGTTCCGGTATCAGTATAGTGCTGACTTTTTCTACCGGCTCTACAAGAGAATTCGTAAATACCAGGGATTTGTCACAGGTTTAACGCAGAACGTAGAAGAACTGTTAAAATCCGATACCGCAAGATTGATGCTGGCAAACAGTGAATTTTTGATCCTTTTGAATCAGGCAACCACAGACCGGGATGAACTAGCTTCCCTTTTGAATATTTCCGAGAACCAGTTATCCTACATCACCAATGTAGGCGCAGGAAAGGGACTGATCCGGTGTTCCGGGAATCTGGTTCCATTTGAGAACAGCTTCCCGAAGAATACGAAGCTGTACCGCTTGATGACAACGAAACCGGGAGAGTGTTAGTCGAAAAGATATTTTTAGGGTGCTGCTGGAATTTCTTTGGCAGCATCTTTTTGGGAAGGAGGGAATGTAAATGGAAGAAGGACAAACAGTGGAAATCCAGGAAACGAGAGAACCGCTTCGGGAGCAGGGCAGTATCCGGGCATTGCTGGAGCTATTGGAACAGCAGGGGATGGAGCAGGAAAAAAGGGATGTACTTTGTATGGCAGATTATATTGATTCCATGGAAATGCAGCTGGGAACTGTCTTAAAGGAATTGGGAGAGGTGAAAAAGCAACTGTGTGTGATGCAGGAAAGTAAGGTCAAACTCTTTGCGGTGAATACAATCCAGAAGGCAGAACATCAGGTGAAAACACTTCGTTTTCAGGTGGGAGAATGGAAACGAAAGTTTGTGGAACGGGCAGAACAGGCAGTAGTTGATTTTAAAGAAAAGGGGAAAGATGCCCTTGCCTGTGCGGTAAAGGGAATGCACCTTACCCAAGGCTTGCAAAAAATCCAATCGTCTCTGCATACGGTGATGCTGTCGATGGATCAGAAGATTGACCGTCTGGGGAGCATGGCGGAAGAACTGCATGTTGCCAAAGGGCATCTGAAAAACGCATTTTTGGAAATGAACGGAAAAGATACCGCAAAAATCACAGAGCGAAATCCGGAACAGGGAATAATCTTTCAAACCCAAAAGGTGTTATTCCAATCCATGCGGAGCATCCATCGGCTGGAACAGAAAACAGAACGATTGCAACAGCAGATCGGAAAACTGGAAGAAAGACAAGGGAAAACGATATCTTTGAAAGATACCCTGCAGGAACTGAGACAGGAATCACACCCTCTGAAGCCTGGCAAAGAAGAAAAACAGAAGGCGGCAGTTCGATAAAGAGAAAATTTTCAGAGAGAGGTGAGAACTATGAAAGAAGAAACAACGATTACCTTTTTTGCATCTGAATGCGGGGAATTTCATGGGATGGGGGAGTGTATTGAATGCACATCTTTAAAAGAAGCATTCCGGCATTACCAGAGATTTTGCAAACGTTCCCCTCACATGGTTCCGTCTTTGGAGTTTTCCCTCCACCATGCAGACGATCCGCTGTATAACGAGGGAGAATATCCATTGGTGACCGGGGAGAAGGGAAAAGAGTTACTATCCTATGTTCCCTATTATGCCAATCATCCGCTAGTGCAGGAAGCGGTAAAGGAACTGGAACAGCTGGAGAGCCAGCAGAAGAAATCAAAAAAGCGAGGAAGGGAACGTTAGAAAGTACAAAAGATGGGAGGTGTGTGATTGAAAGAAATCAAAGAAAAAGTGCGGGATCAAAGTCCAAAGATCCGTAATCCTGCCTCCCGGCTTCCAAAGGAACTGGTACGTTCTGCGATGCTGGAAGCAAAAGAGAAGTCCAGCATCATGGCAGATAAGATCGGAAGAGAAACGGGGGAGGAATCCCCGGTAGAATATGCCGGAAACCGCATCCAGCGTGTGGAACAGCGCATAGGAAGGGAAAGTGCTTCGGCAGCCTATCGTGGCGGTAAGAGGCTGGCGGTGAAAACCTATGAGAAGGTAAAGGCGCAAAAACAAAAGCAGAGAGAAGCCACGACAACCCCGTTGGGAGAGGAAAAAGCAAGAGGTGGCACATCTACCCAGGCAGGGCAGACAATGGCAAAGAAAGGGCGAACAGAAGCCATAAGAAGCATTAAGGTTAGGCCGGAAGCCGAGAAAACAATCAAGGAAGCTGGAAATCGGACGGTAAAAACAGCGCCCCGTGTGGTGAAAGCCTCTCCGGTTTCTTCCCAGAAAGTGAAAACCCAGGCAGTCTTACAGAAAAAGCAAGCACTGAAATCTATGAAAGCAGCCAGGGAAGCGAAACGGGCTGCCATGCACTCGGTTCAGACTGCCAAGCAAAGTGCAAAGACTGCAAAGGCAACCGGAAGAGGATTGAAAGCCATGGCAGAAGCCGCCGCTCATGCAGTAAAAGCAGCATTTGCGGCTCTGATGGCAGGCGGTGGTGCGGTTCTTGTTGTTCTGATTTTGATTGTAGGGATCATTGGCGGTGCAGCCTTTTTGGGGAATTCCCAGAGCAGTGAGGCTTTGAGTGCGGAAGTGCTGGCGCATACGCCCGCCATTCAAAAGTATGCCAGTGAATTTGGCATCCCGGAATATGTTCCGGCAATCCAAGCCATTATGATGCAGGAGAGCGGGGGCAGGGGAACAGATCCCATGCAGGCCAGTGAGTGTCCTTATAACACCCAGTATCCCAATACTCCCGGTGCGATTCAGGATGCTGACTATTCCATCAAGGTGGGGATACAATATTATGCAGATTGCGTTCGGGAAGCCGGATGTCAAAGTCCTCAGGATATGGACAAGCTGAAACTCAGTTGGCAGGGGTATAATTATGGGAATGGATATATCTCGTGGGCATTGGAAAAGTTTGGCGGTTACAGCGAAGCCAATGCACTACAGTTTTCCCAGGAACAGGCAGCCGCTCACGGCTGGTCTGGTTATGGGGATCCGGAGTATGTGCCTCATGTGATGCGGTATTATTCCGGCGGTGGTTGGTTTACCGGATTCTTTGGAAACGGACAGCTTGTCACTATTGCAAAAAGCCAGCTTGGAAATGAAGGCGGAGAGAAGTTCTGGTCATGGTGGGGATTTACAGAGAGACAAGAGTGGTGTGCCTGCTTTGTCAGCTGGTGTGCGGATCAGGCAGGACTCATTCAAAAGGAAGCAGTACCGAAGTTTTCTGTTTGTACGGATGGTGTAGCTTGGTTTCAGGCAAAGGGGAAATGGCGGAGTGGAGGAAGTGTTCCGACCCCAGGGACTATCATCTTTTTTGATTGGGATCATGACGGAGCCAGTGACCATGTAGGAATCGTGGAAAGCTGCGATGGAACTACGGTACATACGATTGAGGGAAACAGTGGAGATGCGGTAAAGCAGAACAGCTATACGGTGAATTCCCAGTCTATTTTGGGATATGGACTGGTTGCTTATTAAAAAGTGAGAAAAAATCAAAGAACAGATTGCATTGTAGGAGTAGAGGAACAATGCTATAATAGGAAAGGCGGGCAGGGCGTGTGTCCTGCCTGCTGATAAATACGAAAAGCACAATCATGAGATTGATAAAATAGAGTCATTGGGGAGTGGAATATTTGAAACGGGAAGAGATTTTTGAATATGTAAAAAAGCAATATGGAACAATTCCGGAATATCTTTGGAAGAGTTCTCCGGAGAGTGCAATCCTCCGGCATAAGAATGGAAAATGGTATGCAGCTATTCTGCGAGTTGAAAAATCGAAACTGGGTTTGAAAGAGGAAGGGACCGTAGATATCATCAATGTGAAATGTGAACCGGATATGGTTGGACTTCTGACACAGACCTACGGTTTTTTGCTAGGGTATCGCATGAATAAGAAGTATTGGATTACCATGTTGTTAGATGGAAGTGTAAGTGAGGCGAAAATCTTAGATTTTCTGGATATGAGTTATGATTTGATAGATGGGAAAAAAGATTGAGTTTAGAGGTTTTGTAACGAATTTGACATAGGAGGGATTCTATTATGGACAAGAGAGAACAGATGATCCGGTTATGGTTTTCTATGTGGCTGGAAAAGAAAGATTTGGGAATGGACGATGTTTTTGCAGAGAACGTGAGTTATACAGAAAGCTGGGGACCATGTTATAGCAATCGTGAAACCGTAAAGCATTGGTTTCAGGAATGGAATATGAGAGGGAGTGTAATCGCCTGGGATATCAAACAGTTTTTTCATAAAGAAAATCAAACAGTGGTGGAATGGTATTTTAAAAATGTGATGGAGAATGGAGATATTGAAGAATTTGATGGAATTTCATTGATTGAATGGTCAGCAGAGAATAAAATCCAATCCTTGAAGGAATTCGGCTGCAATCTTCATAACTACGATCCGTATCAAAAGAGTGATACGCCCCAATTCAGAGAAGAAAAAATTCATTGGTTTTAAATATCAGGCAAGAGGTATAAAGTGATTTTAGCAAGTGATGAGAAGGTGTGTGGTGACATGTATCTTCTTTTTGTGTTACAAGAGATTTTTAAGATTACCAAAAGAAAATCATAAATTTTTCAATCTGTAACATTTCTAGGACATTTCTGTTGTAAAATAAGAATTGGAATGATAGCAAAATTGTCGTAAAGGATGAAAAGGAATGAAACAGATTTTAATCGTAGAAGATGATGAACTTTTGAATAAAATGTTAGTTTACAACCTACAGTCAGAATCCTATGGGATTGTTTCGGTAGAAACAGTAAAAGAAGCCATGGAAGTGCTGAAGAGCCAACCGTTTGATCTGGTACTATTGGATATCAATCTTCCGGATGGAGATGGATATGTGATTGCAAAAACAATCCGGGAAAAATATAGTGATACCATTGTAATCTTTTTGACCGCAAATGACAGGGAAAGTGATGAGATCCGGGGCTATGAACTTGGAGCAGTAGATTATATTACAAAGCCTTTTTCTATCCATTCCCTGCAGCGAAAAGTAGAAAATGTACTGCGTATGATGCGGCATCATGTGTCCATGCAGGATGTCTTTGATGATGGCAGGCTGTTTTTAAATTTTGCAGAGCAGACAGCTATGCTGGGTGGAAAGCCATTGACCTTATCGACCTTGGAATTCCGGATGCTGAACCTGTTCTGTCAGAACCGCAATCGTGTATTAACGAGAAAGCAGTTGTTGGAAAAAATATGGGACTGTACAGAGAATTATGTGGACGAGCATACGTTAACGACAACGTTAAGCCGCATCCGGGGAAAGATTGAGACAGATGGAACGGTATATATCAAAACCGTATATGGTATGGGATATAAATGGACCGGAGGTGAAACAGCATGATAGGAAAGAAAACCTCTGTAAAAAAGATGTTTTTTGGGCTGACTGCCGGCATGGTATTCTCAATGACAGTGATCATATTAATCTCCTTTTTTCTGACCCAAAATATCGTAGTGTTATGGGTTGGGCTGGTATTAACAGTCTGCGCAGCACTGTGGATGCTTTTTATGGTACAACTGTTGGGAATGAGACTGTCAAATTTTACTTCTGAACTGTGCCAGATTCTGGATGACATGATGAACCGCAGTCAGGAGCCTGAAAATGTATCCGACAGAGAGACGATCTTTGCCCGTATCCATCACCGCCTGGTGCGTCTGTATAATATCCTGCAGGAAAGTAACCGGAAAGTAGAAACAGAAAGGCAGGAATTACAGTCTCTGGTGTCAGATATTTCTCATCAGGTCAGGACTCCGGTAAGTAACATGAAAATGATTGTAGATACACTTTTGACCAAATCCCTGGAAGAACAGGAGCAAAATGAGTTCCTGAAAAGTGTAAGAGGACAGATCAATAAGCTGGATTTTTTAATACAGGCATTGGTGAAAACCTCCCGTTTGGAAACCGGGGTGATTCAATTAGAAAAAGAAGATCACTTTATATATGATACGTTAGCCCAGGCTATGAGCGGAATCGTATATTCCGCAGAGCAAAAAAAGATCCATGTATCTGTGGAATGTCCGGAGGATGTGCGTGTGTCCCATGACAGTAAGTGGACAGAAGAAGCGATTTTTAATCTGTTGGACAATGCGGTAAAATATACCCCGACAGGGGGAAGTGTCCATGTGTCTGTAGCGCAATGGGAAATGCATGTGGAGATAAAAGTATCCGATACCGGAAAAGGAATTTCAGAGAGCAATCAGGCATCTATTTTCAAAAGGTTTTACCGGGAAGAAGAGATTCATAATCAGCCGGGTGTTGGGATCGGTCTTTATCTGACCAGGGAAATTGTGACACAGCAGGGCGGTTATGTTACGGTGGAATCACAGGTTGGAAAGGGGTCAGCATTTTCTATTTTTCTGCCGAGATAAAGAAATATATGGAGGATACTATGGCAGCTGTAAAATTAGTTTCACTTACAAAAGAATATCAAAATGGAGAAAATTATATAAGAGCCGTTGATGATGTATCCTTTTCCATAAAAGAGGGAGAGTTTATTGCAGTCATTGGTGCTTCCGGAAGCGGAAAGTCAACCCTGATAAATTTGATCAGCGGATTGGAAAAGCCCACCCATGGGTGTGTTTATGTGCATGATGTAAATTTGACGCAACTATCTTTAGAAGAACAGATTTCTTTTCGCAGATGGCACATTGGAGTTGTTTTTCAAAAATATAATCTGATTCCTGCCATGAATGTTTTTGAGAATATTGTGCTTCCGGCAAAATTACTGGAGAGGACAGTAGATGAAAAAGAGGTTTTTTGTTTGGCAAAAACTCTGGGAATCGAAGAGAAACTCTTTCAAATGCCGGATGAGTTATCGGGAGGACAACAACAGAGAGCTGCCATTGCCAGAGCTGTCTACACCCATCCTACCATTCTGTTAGGGGATGAGTTGACGGGAAATCTGGATTCCAGAACCAGCGCCTCTGTTATGGAACTGTTAAAAAAGATCAGCAGGCAATATCAGCAGACCATGCTTGTGGTTACCCATGATAAAAAAGTCGCTGCTATGGCAGATCGGATCATCCGCATGAAAGACGGAAGGGTGGTGGAAGATGAAAGACTATGATTATCACCGTCCGGCAGAAAAAGTGCTTTTGGATTCTTACAGAAAACAGAACCGGAACAAAAACCGTCTTTTGTTTCTGGCAGTTGCACTTACCGTTGGAGCGATTTTCTGTATGATAAGTTTTGCCTATGGGAAGATCCAGGTGGACATCCAGAAACATATCCGGACAGATGGAATGACAGTGTCAACGTATCTTGAAAATGGTACAGAAGAAATGGCAGGACAGCTGCATACGCTTTCCTACATAACAGAGACGGGAAAGGAAAAATTTGCCGGAAAACTATGCAATCAAACGATAAAATATTGCGACTGTGTTGTGGCAGATGAAACAGCATTTGAAACCATGCTCTGTCCGGCCTATACACAGATCATAGGAACGTATCCCAAACAGGAAAACGAAATCATGCTTTCCACCAAAACCTTAACGTATCTGGGAATTTCGGAACCAAAGGTGGGAATGGAATTAAAGCTGGATTTTTATTGGAATGACCTTTTTCAAACAAAAGGAACCGGACAGCAGACGTTTCAGCTTTCCGGATATTTTACAGAATATCAGAATCAGGGGGCAAGTTCTTCCATTGCATTTTTGTCTGAGAAGAAACTGAAAGAAAGCGGAGCTGGATGGGACCCCTGCAGGATACTGGTGAAACCGGAAAAGGATTCTGTCAGTGGCATACAGATGGAACAGCAGTTGCAGAAAGATATCCGGTTGGAGGAAGGGCAGCGGATTGTCAGCATGGATTCGGCTGCATACCGGGCAGTGGAAGGAATGCTGGGAAGCTATGGATTTGCAGCCTTGTTCTCTTTTCTGATTCTGCTGTGTATGTTTTTGTTTATCTATAATATTTTGAATTTATCATTAGGAAAAGACTTACAGCAATATGGTCTGATGGAAGTGATCGGGGTACAGCAGCATCAGATTATACAAGTGATGTTCCGGCAGATGATGGAAGTTGTCTTGAAGGGAAGTTTTGCAGGCGTTGCCATAGGCAGTCTGGTGGTACTTGGAATCCTGCCCTCTGTCATTGGCAAATTGTATCTTGGACAGGCAGAAGAACTGGAGGGGATTTCATTCTATCAGCCTGTGTTCTTTCTGATAGCCATTCTGCCAGTGGCAGTGACATTGGGGGTTGTGATACTTCTGGTAAAGCAAAAAATCAAAGTTCTGAGTCCTCTGGAGTGTATGAACTATGGAACTGGGACTGTTGCAGAGAAGAAACAAACAAAGAAAAGGAAAGCAGTTTTCCGGAGTTTTGGAAACAAGCCGGAAGTTTATCTGGCCAGGAGATATCTGTTTTACAATAAAAAGGCTTTTTTCATCACCATGATTTCTCTGACCATAGGATGCGGATTAGCCCTTGGATCTTCGGTGATTGTAAAGGGAGTAGATCTGCAAAACCAGTTTATGAAAGAACCTGATTTTCAAATCCGCATCACACAGGAAGCCTGCAGCACACTGATGGAAACTTCCCCGGATACAGAAAATATGGTCTTTTTCCCGAAAGAATTCTTGGAGAACATCAAGCAGACTGCCGGAAACAGCCTGCAGGATGAAACAAAGATCCAGGGATTTTACCCTATTATCGGGAAACAAGGTCGGGATAGCATCAAGTTACTCAATGACGGGGAAACCGTTCCGACTGTGATCCAAAAAATTTCTTCTTCTGAAAAAGAAAAACTGCAGGAATTTTTAAAAGAGCAGGAGATAACAACAGACTGGAAAACATTTGCACATGAAAACGGAACGATTCTCCTCCATGATCACAGAGTGTCAGAATATTCAGAAGAGCGGGCATTGGAGCAGCTTGGAAATACCATAGAAGTGTATGACCTGGTTCCGGTGGGAACGGATATGTCCGATCGGCTTTCAGAGACACTGATAAATTGCGGATATCTGGATATTACAAAAGAAGGATTTCCGGAATTAGAGTTGTGCTGGGATGGCAGAAATACCAATCTTCTTCTTGTAACAGAGGAAACCTTTGAAACCCTGTCAGAGAATCTGACCCCACAGACATTTGAAATGAGCTTTTCTGTAGAAAAGGAACAGGAATCAGGCTGCAAAAACAGGTTAAAAGGAATGATCCAAACAGAAAATATGGAATTTCAGTCTGAAAACGGATATGCGGAGCAATTAAATTTATTCCAGATGGAGAGTCGGTCAGACCTTTTATTAAAAGAACAGGAGTATATTCAGACCAGCAGGCTGTTGCTTCTGGTAATCAGTGGATGCCTGATCTTTATCGGGATTATGAATTTTTTAAATGTAAGGGTAACGGATATGTTACTTCGAAAAAAAGAATGTGCCATTATGAATCGTGTGGGAATGACCAGAAAGCAGTTGCAGCGGATGTTCCTTGCGGAAGGAATGTTTACCTGGCTGTTGCTGAGTGCTCTTCTGGTAACAACGGGAACGCTGTTGACAGGCGGGATTGGATGGTATATGAAAACAAAGATTTCTTATTTTGTATTCTATTATCCGCTGAAAGAAATGGTTGCTCTACTGATGATTTTACTTGCAGGCAGTATTCTGGTACCAGGAATTTTCTTAAAAAAGTTTTATGGAAAAGCGGATACTAAATAATTGGAGGGAATTGAATGATGTATCAAACCGTTTTAATAGAAAATATTACTACTGAAAATGTAACTGAAAAAATAAATGCTAAACTTATAGAAATGGAAAAACAAAGCTACAAACTTGTAACTATGTCATTTTGGGGAGCTGAAAAAGCTGTCTTGGTTTTCAAAAAAGGATTAAAAGGCAGTTTGCTGTGATATTTTAAATAGAATTATAGTCACAGATAAAATCAAGAACAGCAGAATATCATATTTGGCATCTTTTGTAATTTTTTGAAATGTCCGAGATTTGTAACAATTCAGGCTGAAATTCCTTGAATTTTGTTCTTTTCTCGGACATTTCTGTGACATTTGTATTTTATAATAGAGTCATCACAAAGAAAGGCAGAAAGGAGCTTATAGAATATGAGTATTTTACAGACAATCGATTTAAAAAAATATTATGGCACAGAACCCAATATTACAAAGGCTTTAGACGGTGTGAATTTTTCGGTGGAAGAAGGTGAATTTGTAGCGGTAGTAGGCACTTCAGGTTCCGGAAAATCCACGATGCTTCATATGATGGGAGGTTTGGACACTCCTACCAGCGGAAGAGTTATTGTACGGGGAGAAGAACTGGCAAAGAAAAACGATGAAGAGCTGACGATTTTCAGGAGAAGAAATATTGGTTTCATTTTCCAAAATTATAATCTGGTTCCGATTTTGAATGTTTATGAGAATATTGTCCTTCCGGTAGAACTGGATGGAGATACGGTAGATCAGGGATTTATGGACGAGGTGGTTCATATGCTGGCGCTGGAAGATAAACTAAAGAATATGCCGAATAACCTCTCAGGAGGACAGCAGCAGAGAGTTGCGATTGCAAGGGCTTTAGTTGCAAAGCCTGCGATTGTGCTTGCCGATGAACCTACAGGGAACCTCGACTCGAAAACCAGTGCAGATGTTATGGGATTGATCAAACGGACCAGTTATGAGTTTCACCAGACGGTGGTAATGATTACACATAACAATGAGATCGCCCGGCTTGCAGATCGGATTGTCCGGATTGAGGATGGCAGGATCGTGGAATAAGGAGGTGGCAGGCTATGACTTGGCCTTTTGAAAATAATACAAACGGAATTGTCAAGAATCTGGCGAAGAGAAATCTAAAAAGCGAAAAACGAAGAAATGTTATGGTAATAGTATCGGTAGTTTTATCTGCTTTTTTAATCAGTCTTTCCGGTTTGACTGGAGTTTCATTGATGCAAACAGAAAAGAAGAAAGTGATCGATACTTACGAAGCAACTTATGTACAGGTTGATGAAACGCATATAGAAGAGTTAAGAGAAGTGCCGGAATTTGCACGTGTGGGAGAATACTATAGGTACGGGGAGGAAGTTTCCGCACAGGGATTTAAAGGATTCTTTGCTTATACGGATAAGGAAACCCTGTATATGGCACGTTCCCAAATGAATTTGGCAGATGGAGACTTACCGGAAGAGAAAAATGAGATTGCGGTAAGTAAAGAATGGCTTTCAAAATTCTTCCCTAACTGTCATATCGGTGATCCGGTTACCTTGGATACGGAAAGTTTTTCAGGTGAATATACTATTTCAGGCATCTTAGATACAACAGGGCAAGAGAAGCAAAATATGTACTCTTTTCTGATCTCCAAAGAAATGCTAAAGCAGTGTACGAAGTATGAACCTGACGGATACTTTGCCTATGTACATCTGAAGCATGTAGATCAGTTAGACGGAGAACTTATCAAAGCTGACGTTCAGAAGATTAAAGAGGAGTTGCAGATACCCGGAGTCGGATTTCATGATGCGTACTTCCGTTATATTGACGGAGACATTTCCATGGAGAACGTTTTGCTGCTTATGGCTTTTGCCGGTATTGTTTTGGTAGGTGGCTGTGTTGTAATTCAAAGTATTTTCCGTATTTCCATTATTGATAAAATAAAAAGCTATGGTCAGCTCCGGACTGTTGGTGCTACCAAAAAGCAGATTATGCGTATTGTAAAAAAAGAGGGACACTCTTTGGGATGGAAAGGTATGTCTATCGGGATTTTACTTGGTTTAGGAGTGACACTTTTGTTATTTCCCAAAGGTTTTTCTTTTTCAGGATATCTTATCGTGATGGGATGTACAGTATTGATCTGCTGGATCATGATTTGTCTGTCTATCCGAAAACCTGTGAAATTAGCCGCAAATATCTCACCAGTTGAAGCAGTTCGTTTTACTTCTCTTCAAAAGAAGATAAAGAATCGGGAGAAGAGAAAAAAGATTAGCCCTTGTTCTCTCGGAATGTTGAACTTTGGCAGGGATTGGAAGAAAACAGTCAGTATTGTGTTTTCTTTAAGTTTAGGCGGGATTCTGCTTTTGGCTGTTAGTTCTTTGCTGATTCTGCAATCGCCGGAAAAAATGGCAAGACAGCATTTCAAAAATGGGGATTATAAGATTTATATAGATTCGGATCAGGAACATATTGATCTTCTCAAACAGGGAAACCCATTGAATGAAGAATTGAAACAGGAAGTTCTGGGGATTGATGGAGTAGAAGATATTCTGGTTACAAGGAAATCTGCAAGTTATGGAGCTACTTTTGGTGGAATTACTGCTCGCGGTACTTGCGACATGATTACTAACGAAAATAAGGAACTTCTGGCACAAGCTGTTGTAGAAGGAAGTATGCCAGGCGACAATAGTATTTTATTGAAAGACGATTATCGTGATTTTGATGGGAAAGAGAAATTGGGGGAAACCATAGAACTTTCATTGGGAGAGAAAACAATTCCTGTAACCATATCAGGATTTTTTGATGGGCAAAAAACTGATTTTGCCAGTGGACATGGTCCAATCGGAGTGGATGGACCAATGATGTTTTTGTCGGAAGAACTGTTTCAGGAATTAATACCAGATGTAACTAATTTTGATTACTCCTGGGACATTGTCTGCGATCCGGAGAAATCCGAAAAAGTGGAAAAGGATTTGAAGAATCTTGTTGTTTCGCATACCGATATTGGCTTAGATACCTTTGAGGATAAAGTAGATAGTTATGGGTATATGGATGTAGCATATGGTGTAATGCAGGTGATTTCATGGTTTATCTTTTTGTTTGGTGTGATCAACCTTATCAATACCACACTTTCCAATCAATATTCGCGCAGACAGGAAAATAGCGTGTTGCGTTCGATCGGATTAGCTCCGAAACAATTAGCGCAAATGACGGTATGGGAAGGAATGGGGTATGTGGTTAGCAGTATTTTGCTTATGCTTGCCATTGGACTGCCAATTACGCTTCTGGTATGGAGAAAATTCAGTATCAGTGCTTACGCTGGACGAATCCTTCCTTACGAATTTCCATGGTTGCAGATGGGAGTATATGTAGCAGTAATCGTTACAGTAGAACTTATTTTGTCCATTTGGACAATCCGCAGACAGAAAAAACAATCCCTGATTGAACAAATGCGGGCAATGGAATAAGAGAACAGTGCTTTTGCTGAAAAGTGTGGAATATTTCGGCAAAAGCATTTTTTATGGAAAACATTTTTTTCTGAAAGAAAATAGGATATAATCAATCTATGTTTTGGAAGGATGAACATCAGAAAAACGGTATTTAGGACATTTCTGTAACATTTGAGGTTTAAAATAGCGATAAGTTTAGAAGATGGGAAAGGAAGAATCTGGATTGAGGAAGATTTTAATTGTAGAAGATGACAAAGTATTAAATAAAACGCTGGCTTATAATCTTACTGCAGATGGTTATGAAGTAACCTCTGTATACAGTTTTCAGGATGCAGTAGAACGATTGAAAAAGAGTGAATTTGATATTGCTCTGTTGGATATTAATCTGCCGGATGGGAACGGTCTGCATTTATGTGATGAGATCAGAGGAAGAGGGCAGCATACTTATATTATGTTTATCACCGCAAATGATAAAGAAGGCGATATGCTGAAAGGCTATGAAGCTGGATGTACAGATTATATTACAAAACCATTTTCAGTGATGGTTCTCTGCAAAAAGGTAGCCGCTGTTTTTGCAAATATGGAATTGCGGACACCAAAGCATGATGTATTTGGGGATGAAGTTTTGAAAATTGATTTTTCCGAACAGAGTGCGGTTCTGGAAGGAAAGGCGATAGAGTTTACACCCAAAGAATATCGTACCTTATTTTTGTTTGTAAAAAATCCGCACATTATATTAACGAAGCGGCAGCTGATTGAGAAATTGTGGGATATTGATGGGGATTTTATAGATGAGCATACGCTTACTACTATCATCAGCCGCATTCGCAAAAAGATTGAAACAGATGAGCGAAAATATATTAAAACTGCTTACGGAATGGTATCAATGGATAGGCGGTGAAGCACGATGAAATTACAGAATTTATCAACCAGAACTTTTCTGCGGCTGATGGTGGGAGGCGCTTCTCTGACCTCGATTCTTTTGTTGTTCCTCCTTTATGTTTTCACAAAAGATATAAGGGTGATACTTGGCGGTTTCAGTGTGATGATTCTTCTATTTTTCTGGGGAGCAGTCTTTTTGCATTATTTTCAAAAGAAACTATCGGTCTTTACAGATGGACTATGCCGGACATTAGATGAAATGATGGATAGTACTGTCCGTCCGCAGATAAATTATGAAGCGGAAACGCTGTTAGCGCACATCAGCCATCGCCTGGAAAGGCTCTATCATGTGATGCAGGAAACCCGGCATAAAGTAGAAGAAGAAAAAGCAGAATTACAGTCCCTGGTATCGGATATTTCGCATCAGACCAAAACACCGATAGCAAATCTAAAAATGCTCAACGACACGATGCTGACCAGAAAGATTACTGAAGAGACACGTGAGGAATTTTTACATGCTACTGCCAGTCAGTTAGATAAACTGGATTTTTTGATTCAGGGAATGGTGAAAACGTCACGATTAGAAACGGGTGTGATCACTCTGGAAAAGAAAGAAACTGCTATTGCGGATACACTTGTCGATGCGATCAATGGGATTCTTGCTCCTATGGAGAGAAAACGCCTTCATTTATCTGTGGACTGTCCTGAAAATTTAACAGTTTCACATGACAGCCGCTGGACCTCAGAGGCTTTGTTTAATCTTTTAGATAATGCAGTAAAATATACGCCGGAAGGCGGTGACCTTCACGTAAAGGTACAGAACTGGGAGATGTATCTGGAAATTGCCGTAACGGATACGGGAAGAGGTATTCCGGAAAACGTCCAGGCAACTATTTTCAAACGATTTTATCGGGAAGAAGCTGTACATGATGTGGACGGGATTGGAATAGGATTATACCTGGCACGTGAGATTATCACTATGCAGGGTGGCTATATTACAGTTGAATCAGAAGTGGGAAAAGGCTCAACGTTCTCTATATTTCTTCCCCAACGATAACAATCGGGCGGTCTGTTTATCAGGCTGCCTTTTTAAAATATTTTAGAAAAAAAGAATTTTAGGACATTTCTGCAACATTTGGGAGTTAGGATAATGGCGAAAGGAGTGAATGGATATGACTTTACCATTTGAAAATGATACCAGCGTAATAATCAGAAAATATGCAAAAAAAAGTATAAAAGAAAGTAAGAACAAAACGATATTGTCCATATTAACCATAATGCTATCTGTTGCATTACTATCAGGATTTATTCTTTCAGTGGTTGGAATGGCAACGGAAAACAAAAGAGGGTTGCAGACAACAAACCATGCAGTTTATTACAATATCAATCATAAGCAAATTGAAGAATTACGGCGAGACAGCAGAATTACTGATTCAAGAATTTATATTCAAGCTGGCAACACACAGGTTGACAATTATTTAGTAATTCCCGTTTACATTGAACAGAACGACAGTAATATTGCCGTAGAAGAAATCGTAGAAGGACAATACCCCATCGGTTTATATGATGTAGCTGTAGACAAAGCCTATTTATTACGATTAGGATTACCAGCTGAATTAGGAACTAAAATTACAATTCCTTTTTATGATGGGAGTTCAGAAACTTTTACTGTTGTTGGTCTTACAGACAATGGAGCAACAGAACGGACATATTCCCTATACTGTTCACAAGAATACGCCCACACAGGTAGTCAATTTGAAACTTCTGTGACGGCACTTACTCTCCAATTAACAAATGCAGCTCAAATGTCATCAGAGAATTTCAAGGAGACAGTTCAAAAAATCGGGACTGATTATGGTATTGCAGCACAATATTCTGATTACAACGATGGATTTGCCGCTTCTCTTGATTCGAATCAGGAAGATATTATGATTATCAGTATTTTTTCGATTACGGTTCTATTTGTAAGCTATTTGGTGATTTATAGTATTTTTTATATCTATGTTCAAAATCAGATCAGAGAATTTGGACAGTTGAGAACAATGGGAGCCACCCCAAAACAAATTAAAACGATTTTGCGGACACAGGGAAAATTTCTCTGCATTTTAGGAACAATTTTAGGACTTATCATTGGCGGAACGGTTGCCTTTCTATTTAAGCCTGACGGGTGGAGTTGGTTGAATACTGCATTAGTAAGTGTGCTGATTTTTGGCCTTATATATGCAATGGTATGGATGGCTTTAAGCAAACCAGCTAAAATCGCTGGAAGTATATCCCCGATTGAAGCTGCCAAAAGTACGGGATATCAGTCTGCACAGTTGTACTCTAAAAAACTTCATAGAAGAATTACTCCATTTTCAATGGCGGTTATGGGAAGTTCACGCAATCGCCGTAAGTGGGTGGTAACCGTTCTTTCTTTAGGTGTAGCCGGGATTATGTTTATGGGCGGTACGACATTATTATCTTCTTTGGATATGGAGCGTTTTGCACGACAGGGATTATTGGAATACGGAGAATTTGAAATTGACTTGTCCAGAAATGCAGTCCGTAATGATCCTCATGGAGCAACAGGGGTTCAGCTCAACAATCCATTAAATGATGAGCTTATTCAGAATATCACACAGATTGAGGGCGTAAAAGAAGTTACGCAATATAAAACTTTGGAGGCAAAATTTGAATACAATCATGCTTCCAGAAAAGATAAACTTGTTCCATTTACTTCTGAACAGCAGAAAATTTTGAAACAGTATCTTTCTGCTGGTACGATAGATTATCAAGCTATGATCGAAAACAAGGAAATACTCGTGTTGCGTAATGAGTATGCAGAGTATGTTTTCGACTGGACGTTCCAAGTGGGTGATACCGTTAAATTTCGTTGGTTCGATGGGCAATCATATCAGGAAACAGAATACACCATAGTCGGTGAAATCAGCGATGACATATTTAAAGATCCAATAGGCGGAAAACTATTTGGGAAGACAGGATTTTTCCTATTGCCCGATCAACTATTGCAGAAAATGGTCGTTCCTAACTTCAATTTCAATAGCCATCTTTTAGTCAGTATTAACGATTTTTCTCTAGAACCAGAAATCCGGGAGGAGATGAATAGCTTAGTGGAAATGATCCCCGCTGTTACGATGGAAACGCTGCATAACCTCTATCATGATAGTGAAGCAATGTACCAACGTACAAGTCTTGTCATTTGGGGCTTGAGCGGCTTTATTATGTTATTTGCCGTTATTAACTTGATTAACACATTGATTGCCACAACACTTTCCAGAAAGCATGAGTTTTCAACTTTACGTTCGATTGGCATGGGGAAAAAACAGCTACAATGGACAATACAATGGGAGGGAGTTTTACTGGCTTTTTGGAATATCGGTATTACATTGATTGCAGGAACGGCGGTAGGTTATGGCATTGTCCGTTACTTAAATAGTGTGGGGGATGATACATGGGTATGGCAATTCCCTTTCATTTACATGGGAGTATATATTATAATTTCAATTTTTCTTCCCCTAATAATTTCTGCGATTATTATCCGTATTTTGCAGCAAAAATCTATTGTAGAACAATTAAGGGAAACGACGTAAGAATTAAAAGTATGGCGAAAGGGGTGAATGGATATGACTTTACCATTTGAGAATGATACAAATGCAGTTGTCAAAAAACTTGCCAAACAAAATATAAAAGCAAATTACAGAACAGTACTTTCTATTATGTCTGCCATATTAATTGCAGCTACTTTTTATGTAGTCTATCCAGAAACTAGAGGTTATGGAGCAAAAAAAGAGAGGGTATCATATTTGGAGGCAGGATATAACCGTTATAGAATTTCTTAATGTTTTTCATTCTGGGGGTTAATAGTATATATCATACTCACATTTGCCATCATCAGAGGAATCTATACGGTAGCATCTCGGAAAATTCGTAGGGATATTATTATTGAAGTCCTGAAAGATGAAACTGTTTAGGATTATTTAATTTTCTGAAACATTTGATTTTTACTATATACTCATCAAACAAAGAAAGGAAGTCGTGATTATGACAATTTTACAGACAAAGGATTTAAAAAAATATTATGGCATAGAACCGAACATTACTTGTGCTTTAGATGGTGTAAATTTTTCAGTTGAGCAGGGAGAATTTGTAGCAGTGGTAGGAACTTCGGGTTCCGGAAAATCCACGTTACTTCATATGATGGGAGGATTGGATACTCCAACATCAGGAAGTGTGGTCGTAGCAGGGAAGGAACTGGCTAAGATGAATGATGAGCAACTCACCATTTTTCGCAGGAGGAATATCGGTTTTATCTTCCAAAATTATAATTTAGTTCCGATTTTAAATGTTTATGAAAACATTGTTCTTCCAGTAGAGTTAGATGGAGATACCGTAGATCAGAAATTTATGGATGAAGTTGTTACTATGCTGGGATTGGAAGATAAGCTGAAAAGTATGCCGAATAATCTCTCGGGAGGACAACAGCAGAGAGTTGCGATTGCAAGAGCCTTGGTTGCGAAGCCTGCGATTGTGCTTGCCGATGAACCTACGGGCAATCTTGACTCGAAAACCAGTGCAGATGTTTTGGGATTGCTGCAGAGAACCAGCAGGGAGTTTGATCAGACGCTGGTAATGATTACGCACAACAATGCTATTGCGCAGCTTGCTGACCGCATTGTGAGGATTGAAGATGGAAAAATAGTTGGATAGGAGTTGATATTTCTATGACACTACCTTTTGAAAATGATACAAGAACCATAATAAAGCGTATTTCAAGCAGGAATATATCGGCAAATCGAAAGAGAAATATCTTTATTGTTTTGACCATTGCCCTTGCCAGTGCCTTACTATCTGCCATTGTCCTTTATGGCTTTGGTGTGCCGCAGGAAACACAAAAACTGAATCAAAAGACAGCGCAGATTGTATATCACGCAATTTCTGAACAACAGGGACAGGAATTATACAATCAGGAAGAGATTGCGTGGGTGGGAGAATTTTTTCATGCATTTTCTGAAGAAATAAACCATTCAACCGTTCATTTTACTTACGCAAATGCAGCTATGCTAAAATCCCAAAGTATGCCTTATTCAGGAGATTTACCAACTGCGGAAGATGAAATTGTAGTGCAGGAATCCTTTTTGGACAGCTTGGGATATTCCGATGAATTAGGACAGACAATCAACATTCCGTTTTCGGATGGCACTACCCACGATTTCAAATTAACGGGAATCTTAGATGTGAAAACGGGAGATATTGGACGCTATACCGCCATTATATCAAAAGAACTGGCAGAACAGCAGTCGGGAAATGATATAGGAATGGATTACTATATCGGCCTAAAGAACGCTAAAAATATGAGTGAAGAAGAAGCTGCCAGCTATGCAAACACTCTGGCACAGCAATTAGAAATTTCCGATGACAATGTGATCGTTCGTTCTACCTATTTTAATTTAAAGGATGAAAATCGTGGAAGTGATATGCTGTTTTATTTCCTGATTGGCTTTATCACTTTCGTTGGCTCCGGCATTGTGATTTATTCGATTTTTTATATTTCAGTGGCAAGCAGTATTCGGAATTACGGACAGCTTCGCACCATTGGAACAACAAAGCGACAGATTAAAAAGATGGTTTATCGCGAGGGAAAATTGCTGGCTGTCATTGGGATTCCTATAGGTTTGGTGATTGGAAATGTAATCGGTTATCTTTTGGTTCCCGATGGCTGGTACTGGCTGACTACTTTCAGTGTGACAGTTGGAGTTGGGCTTTTTGCATTTATGATTGTGATGCTTTCTATTCGTACACCTGTAAAAAAAGCGGCGGCGGTCTCTCCCATGGAAGCCTTGCGATATTCCGATTATCAAGGAAAGATGAAAGAAAGCTCTGTGCTGCACCGTAATATAACCCCTGCTTCACTTGCGAAAAGAAATCTGTCCAGACAAAAGACAAAATCCATTTTAACAATACTTTCCCTTTCCCTTGGCGGAGTGTTAGTTGTATTGATTTCCACCATGTTGATTTCTTATGATGGCGCTGCAGAGGCGAGAGGAAGGGAGTTTCCTGTTGGTGAATTTAACATTCAGCTTAACGCAAATCAATCTTGGGATACCGCCGATGTGTCTTTGGCTGGATTACAGCAAAAGGATTTACTAAATGCCGATTTTGTAAATGCAATAGAGTCTATAGATGGCGTTACAGGAACCAAACGCTGGTATTATACGGACGCAGAATATCGTGTCAATGATTATGATGACAACTGGATTTATGGATTTGCCAAAGAAGATGTTTCCGTATTGGAAGAAAACTTGATCGCAGGAACTGTTGATCATCATGGATTGGTATCAAAAAATGGCATCATTTTGATAAAGGATACAGCAGAAAATTTATCGCTGTCCGCACAACTTGGTGATGAGGTCGAAGTTGATTTTTTAACGAAGGCTGGACAGACCATAACCAAAAGCTATACGATTATGGGAATTGTCAGCAATTTCAGTCACCCGGCATTTAATATGTGTTTTGCTATGCCGGAAGAGCTTATGAATGAAGCATGCGAAATGGATTGTTCTGGAACGATATCGGTAATAACGGAACCAGATAAAGCTGATACGATTGAAGCTTCCTTAAATCAGCTGATAGACGGAAATAGTGATTTAGTCATGGATACCATAGAAGAAAGTATCACTTATTACAGCAGGAATCAGCAGCTTCCCTTTGGAGCATTGCTGATTGTAGCCATTATTGTCGTATGTTTTTCTTTCATCAACCTCGTGAATACGACAATTACGAACTTTTTATCGCGAAGGCAGGAAATAGGAATGTTACAGGCGATTGGCTTAAGTAAAAAGCAACTGATGAAAATGCTGTGTTATGAGGGAATGCTTTATTCCGCTTTTGCTACACTTGTGACCTTGCTTTTGGGAGCCGGACTTGGTTTTCTATGCGTACAGGCAGTGAAAACAATGAATCCATATTTCGATTATTCATTCCCTTGGCTGGTTATCTTGCTATATTTGGCAATCCTGCTGATGGTGCAGTTTATCTTGATTTCTTATACAACGGGGAGTCTGAGAAAACAATCTCTTGTTGAGCAGATCAGAGTGACGGAATAAAACGAATTGGAGCAGGGAAACTTGCTCCAATTTTAGCTATAATATGTTATAATGCGGTCTGGGAGGATTGTTATGAATACAGAAATTTTAATTATTGAGGGTGATTCGGAAAGAACTGCAAACCATACTGGAGGGAAATAAATATCAAACATCTGTTATTGAGAACTTTTCTGATGTAACGGAACAGGTACGAAAAATAAACCCCCATCTGATTTTACTGGATATTAAATTGCCGCAGGAAAACGGATTTACCATTTGTTCCAGCATCCGGAGTTTTTCACAGGCTCCGATTATCTTTGTTACCAGCTGTAATACGGATATGGATGAATTGAACAGTATTATGCTTGGGGGAGATGCTTTTATCACAAAGCCTTATCATACCGCTATTTTACTTGCGAAAATTGCTTCCTTGCTGAAACGTGCTTATCCGGATTCCCAGAGCAGGCATTTGACTTATCAAGGAGTTTCTTTATCTTTAGAGACTGGAACAATCGAGGCGGAAGGAAAGCAAACGGAGCTTACCAAAAATGAGCTGAAGATTATGTACTATCTATTTGAACATGCCGGAACCATTTGCACAAGAGCAGATCTGATTGAATATTTATGGGACAATCAGCTCTATGTAGATGATAATGCACTGAGCGTAAATATTGGGCGCATCCGAGAAAAACTGTCAAAGATTGGTGTTAAGGATTTTATTAAAACAAAACATCGGCAGGGGTACACCTTATGAATGGAAAACAGTATTGGAAAGACAAAATTCCCCTTTTGATTATCAATATCGTCTGTATGGTATTATTATCGGTGTTTCTGTTCTTTGTAGGAAATAATGTAGACAGTATTGCGGTGATTCTCATCGTCTGGACGATTGTACTGGCTGGTGTATTGGCGTTTACTTATCATCAGCGAAAAAGGAAATTAAATAAATTAGTAAGGATGGCAGAAGGGCTGGAAGAAAAATACTTATTGTCAGAGATGCTGCCGGAGCCGGAAGATGCGGAAGAACAGGTTTATTTTCAACTTTTCAAAATGGCGTCCAAATCTATGCTGGAACAGATCGGAACAGTAGCAAGGGAGCGACAGGAGTACCGAGAGTATATTGAGCAGTGGGTTCATGAAATCAAAACACCGATTACTGCAATGGGTCGTTCATCAGCTTTTGCCTTGCAACATCAATCATACTTTTACAGTCGTGATAAACGGTAATTACGTTCCTGCAAATATAAAGAGCCTCTAAGTTCTCATATACGGTAAGAAGTGCTGTATATTCTTCCTGCATATCGCTGGAAAGCTGGCGATACATAAAATCTAATTCGTTGAGCTGATACACGCTTGTATGTTCGTGGACTTCATCAGCATAAGGCAACACCTTTTCGATAATGCGGTACTCCCCACTTTCTGCACCGACACCCAGCTTTTCTTCAAACTCGGCAACCTCTATCGGCAGGTCGAACCAGTATGATATTGTTTCTTCGCCAGCTGTTCCTCTCGTTTCCACCAGCACCCTTGTTTCCTGCATTGTTCCTCACGTCCTTTCTGTTGTTTCATCACATCTTTTAAGGTCTGGTACGACATACCAAACACATAGTTAGAAAAATCTTCTAACTGTCTTTCTTCATAGTCAGCAGGGTTCAGTCGTTTCATTTCATGTCATACCTTACGCTTGTAAGAGGGCAGGTCGGAAATGTATTCACAGCCGACGTTTGCCTGCATATCCTTAAAAATATCGTTCATGTAATCACTCCAATCTGATTTTAGGAAAGAAAAAAGCAGTCAATCCTAAGACTAACTGCTTTGTGTGTATAGATATAATTTGATTAAGTTTTAAAACCAGCTTATTTTTTCATCTCTAAATTGAGGGTTATCGCTGTGCTGATATGGATTGTAGTTATTCAA
>SKEQ01000346.1_pt1 | contig 40738 bp, 29 predicted proteins | sample 4826751 | NCBI WGS metagenome assembly SKEQ01 (sample SAMN11008805, study PRJNA524170) | human gut metagenome | biome: Human fecal sample; material: Feces; isolation source: fecal sample from pouch patient p44 | host: Homo sapiens | place: Israel: Tel-Aviv | collected 2013-07-11
GCTGATCAGACTTGGTTTGAATTATCCTCTGACTGCTCTGATGAAGAAAAAGAACAAATGATAAAAGCTGCTGCCTTTATAAAAAGCTGTCTGCGACATTCCGATAAATAAATCTTTGCACAAAAAAGACAGATGTGGAAATATTTCATTACCTGCATCTGTCTCTTTCTATCCTATGCTATTTTCTACTCATGAATTTCCAATGGAAGTCCATCTGGATCATGGAAAAATGTCATTTTCTTTCCGGTATAATCATCCAAGCGTACCGGCTCTGTTTCAATTCCTTTCCCATTCAATTCTTTTACCGTATCATCTACACTCTCCACTTTAAATGCCAGATGGCGTAATCCCAATGCTTCCGGATAATTTACACGAGCTGGAGCATTTTTTATGATAAAAAGTTCTATTTCCTGCTGCCCACATGCCAGATCAATCTTGTAATCATCACGTTCTTTTCGATAATTCTCTCTGATCACCTTAAATCCAAGCAGATTCACATAAAAATGTTTTGATTTTTCATAATCGCTTCCAATGATTGCAATATGATGAATGGTATCGAACATAACTCTCTCCTCCGTTTTTCATATGTTTATATATTTTTTTCTCACATTTTATCACAGTAACGATACATGTGGAATAGTCATTTCATATCCATTTATTTTTTTAACTTTTCTGCCAGTTCAAACCAAAACTCCAATTCAACGACATCTTTTTCTCCATGTTTTCTGCTGCCAATACCTACCCAGTCCGCTTCATTTAACAGATTCTTCATTGTTTCCTTATCTTCCAGTGCTGATTCACCATCACTCAGCAACCAGATATATCCCGTCTGCATTTTAATAAGTGCGGACATATCTGGAAATGTCTGAATCTTAATATTACATCCAGAGATTTTTGAAAACTGTATTGCCCGTTCTGACAGATATATAAATCTCTGATATTTTACAGGATTGATGATCTGATATTCTTCTTTCTTTTTACGCTCTGCTCTTTCCATAATTGTTCTTGCTTCCTGGAATAATTTTTGATGTTCTTTTTCCCTTTCCTCTACCGAAAATGACTGTTCATGCTCATCCTGTTCCTTCTTCATCTGCTCATACATTTCTGTCTGTTCATCGTAGTAAAACTTTTCAATATTCACTTATATAACTCTCCTCCCACATGCACCCATCAATCAATTCTTACATTACCCGACTTTATTTTCCTTTATTTTACATATCCCTCGATCAAATTATATCTCTTATGGTGAAGATGTCCACCATATTTTTTATTTTATTCGACAATTATAATTGAAATTAATGGTATTTTATGCCAAAAAGCAAAGAAAGGCGGGGATACCTTGATTGATTATAGTCCATTATGGGAAACCATGAAAAAACGCCACATTTCCCAATATGCCCTGATTAACAAAGGAATTGACAAACACACCCTCGATCAGCTCCGGAAAAATCAGAACATCACAATCCTTACCGTTGAAAAACTGTGCAATATTCTTAACTGTACACCCAATGATGTGTTCGCTTTCAAAGATGAAAAAGATTTGTAATACCGTCATAGTATAACAATATTTCTATGGCGGTATTTCTGTATATAGCAGGGCAGAGAAAAACCGCAGGTGAAAATTCCTGCGGTTTCTATTTTCTCATATTCTTTACATTTTATTTTTTGTTGGCATCGGAACAAATTCGGTTTTAGCTGATAAATCTTTCTGTAGCATATTCTGACTCTTGCATATATTATTACGCATGTTCTCTACAATATCTCCACTGCATATATTCATCTTCGGAAATCATTCCCTGCTTTTTCTTTCCTCTGATTGTTCCCCACTGATAAAGGAACTCATTGATTTTCTTATTCTGTAGATTGATCACGACCTCGCCTGTCCTGCCGTTTCGTTCCAGTTTCATTTCCGGGAAATAATCTTCCAGTATGAGCAGGCGATATATCATATCATCTTCACTATACCCTTTTGGGGCAGCCAGGCATTTCGGATTAACAAACAACACTCTGGCAATCTTTCCCAGCATTTCTCCTTTTGGTGTCCGCTTTCCCGTTTCATACTGTGCCATTCTTGTCCCTGCACTTCCTTCTCCAATGCCAAGAGCTTTTCCAAGTTCCTCCTGTGTTATGCCACGCCACTTGCGTACTTTTTTAATATTCTTTCCTGTACTCATATTCCATTTCTCCCTTCTCTATGTCGTACCAAGCAGCTTAATGGAAACATTGTTACATACCAGACTGCCCGTACTACAATCACTGCCGCTAACACAAATCCAAACAATGCCCCAATTATCACACAAAAAGCTGCCATTCCTACCGTTCCAGACAAACTCCATCTCGTTGGTACAATGATAAACATATATGGAATCCCAACAGGGATACCATACACTAATATAAAACGCAACCAGTCCACACAGCCATTTTCCATATATATGTACTGTCCAAGCCATGTAAGTATCCCCATCAGAATTAATGGCATGATTCCCTTTTTTATAAAATTACCTGCTGTCATACTGCCACATCCTCCTTTTCTTCTCTTTCAATTTTTTCTGTCATTTCTGCAATCAGATCATCAAACAGGAACCTAATTTCTATTTTTTCAGCATCATAAATTATGACTTCATCTATAAATGTTTCTGCTATATGTCTTGTCATTTTATCAAATACTTCTGCCTGTTCCGCTTCCTGCTTTACGACCTGAATTTCTTTCATCAGTTCTCCATCTTCTGTTGTGATCATCAGAAGTCTCTCGTATTTTTCCTGTATTTTATCTATTTTTTGATTTAGCTCTTTTTTTACTTTCAGATAGCATTCTTGGTCTGTCATTCCTTCCGCATATGCTTCATACTGGCGTATCCGTTCTTCTCTTAGTGTTTCCAGTTGTTTTTCCATTTCTTTTTGTATTGCCGGCAAATCCGTCTGTTTATTTTTTTGTTCTTCCTCAAGTTTTTTTGCAAGCTGTTTAAATATCTCTAGCTGTCTGCGAAGTGCATTTAGTACAATTCTCTCAATCTTTTTCACCTTATGCCTAGTCTTATCACAGGTAGACATTTTTCCTGCTGCTGATGTATGGGCACAGTACACAACTGGTACTGCCCCATAGTTATACATCATTTTTAATTTGCAATTTCCACAGGTTACTTTTCCTTTTAGTGAGAAACCAGAATCCTGGACAAACCCCCGTTCTTTCTGTTTTCCTATAACGCTCTGTGCATCTTCAAATTCTTCATGTGTCACAATTCCCTTGTGGTGATTTTCTGTAATGAATTGTTGATGTTTTTTGGTTCTTCGCCGTTCAGTGCTTCCTACTCGGATATTGCTCGTCTTCCCTTGCACCAATGCACCCGTATAAGTGTAATTACGCAACGTCATCCAAACCATCCTTGCATCCCACAGCCATTCTTCATCTGCTACTTTTCTGTTCCAGACAATATTTTCTTTTCTCTGCTTTCGGAACTTTCCCGGTGTCGGAATACCTCTTTCATTTAATTCATTTGCAATCATTAATGTGCTATAATCCTGCAAAGCCAATTCAAAGACCAGCCGTATGATCTTTGCAGGTTCCGGGTCTATTTCCCACTGCTGTCCCTCTCCTTTTTTATACCCAAATGGGACACGACCATAAGTAGAAATACCTTTTTTCCACTTTGTCTGGACACAGCTTTTAAATTTTTTTGACAAATCCCTGCTATATAAGGTATTGATAAGGTTACTGATGCTCATCTCCAGACCCATCGTATTTCCAATATAGTTATTACTGTCATACTGGGAATTGACTGCAATCACACGTACACCTAAGATTGGAAATATCTGTTCCAGATAATCTCCCACACCAATATAATCTCTTCCGATTCTGGATAAATCTTTTACAAGAATAACATCTATCTTTCCACGTTTCGCATCCTCCACCATTGCCTGAAATGCCGGACGGTTAAAGTTCGTTCCAGTATGTCCATCATCGACATATTCTGTAACGTCCCCATCCAGTTCATCCATAGATTCTACAAAGTTCTGTAAAATCAACCTCTGGTTTTCAATACTATTGCTCTCATCCTTATTATTTTTACCAAGATCACCATCTGCCAGTGACAGTCTTAAATAAAATGCCAGCTTCATAAATCATCACTCCAATATTTCCGTTATCTTCTGGAACACGTCTGAGCATTTCATTTGTATTTCAATCATTCCCTTTGAACTGACATAAATCTTTTCTATCAGTTCATCTATCATCTTTTGATTAAAAGAACGCTCATCCAGATACTTTTCCAAATTCTTTTCTATTTCTAAAAATTCTTCTATACTTTTTTCTACAACTCGTTTCCTTGTCTGTGCTTCACGTATTCCAGTTTCCAGTTTTTCTTTTTCTTCCGTATAATGTTCCCGTAACATCTGGTATTCCTGTTCATCCAGCAAGCCTGTTGCAAAATTTTCATATAAAGTTGCACTGGTTTCCTCTGCTTTCATCAGTTTAAATTGCATATTCTGTATTCTCACACGCAAAGATACCAGCTCACCCTTGTCATAACTTCCTTCTTTCATTTTTTCAAGAAGCACTTTCCGGTCACACATTGCCTGTATCATGTTATGGATCTGATCCATAACTGTAATCTTTAACAGATCTTCATGCACTTTCTGTCTGCAATATCCCGGTTTTCCATCATATTCTTTACAATAATAAAAACCTTTTCTTATACCATGGGACTGACCAAAGTTGGTATAACGCATATAGGTCATAGTCATTCCACACTCCATGCACTTGACTTTCTGCGGAAAGCTATCTACTATATCCCTCTGTCTCGCCAGTCCACGCTCCACAGATTCTTTATATTTTTCACTTGCCCTATTCCATATTCTCTGAACTTCATCAAAATCTGGTCTGGCAATGATCGACTCATGTGTATTTTCATGGATAACCCAGTCTTTCGGATCTGTGTGATGTTCCGGCATATTCCTGTATTTTGCTCTTTTTCTTTTTCCATAAATAGTTGTACCGATATATGCCTGATTCACAAGAATTGTTTTTACTCTGTCCCCTGTCCAACGATCTGTATCTGGTATAGCCATGTCAAGCTCATGGGTTGCCTTATATGCATGAGGTGTCATAATATCAAGCATTTTTAAACGTTTTACTATAGCTCCTGTTCCTCGTCCCATCTGATACCATCTGAAAATCGCCCGCACTATCGGAGCTGTTTCTGGATTGACTTTTAACTGATTTTCCTTTTTATCAACGGTGTATCCATATATGCTCCTTGCTATCGTGGCATCCCCTCTTTTACTTTGCATCTCAAAAGCCAGCACTCTTTTCTTGGATGCATCTTTCGCATACATTTCATTAATCATATTTTTTACTGGCATCACGATGCTGTTTCTATCTTCTTCCCTGCTGCTGTCAAATTCATCATTAATAGAAATGAGCCTGACATTCAAACATGGAAAAATTGTTTCTATATAATAGCCTGTTTCTATAAAGTTTCTTCCAAAGCGGGACAAATCCTTTACGATAATACACTGAATCTTTCCTGTCCGCACATCTTCCATCATTCTGATAAATCCTGGTCTGTCAAAATCTGTTCCTGTATAACCATTATCTACATAAGTATCTACCAGATGATATTCTCCATGTTCTTCAACATATTGATGAAGCATCTCTATCTGTGTCTGTATCGTTTCTTCATTATCTTTTTCTACAGAAAGTCTGGCATAGACACCTGTCTCCAACTGCGGTCCTGTTATGATTTCCGGTGTCATCATCTCCTGCTTCTTTTCAATAATGTTATTATTTCTTCTGCTCTTTCGTGCCATCTTATGCCTCCTCAAACCATTCTTCAGGTAACATTTCTTTCCATTCCCGATTTTTAAACTGTACTTCTATTTTTTCATATCGAAAAGATTCCACCCGGTCTATCCATCTCTTTACGTCTGGTCTGGTAATCTCTTCCGGAATTACCATTTCAGAAAACATTTCTATCCATGGATTATTTTTGCTGAAACACTTTTCTATCTTTTTGATTTCTTCCAGATAAAATTCCAGTTTTTCATCGCACTCCATAAATTCCTGCACATTAATCTCTTTTTGCATCTCATATTCATCTTCTGAAATCTTTCCTGCTATCATCTGGTTGTAAAGTGGCAGGTTCTTTTCTTCTACAGAAAGCATTTTCTGAAAAACTTTTTGAGCAGATGCTTTTACTTTCTGAATCTTTTTAACCTTTTCTTCTTCCCATATCTGGCTTCCAATCATCCCTGCAATTTTTCTGGCAGTCTGATTTTCATTTACGAGAATTTCATAAACAGCCTGATACACTTCCTCGAAAGGAATATTGCCTCTCTCATAAGATATTTCTGCCGGCTTTGGATAACTCAAGCGAAATACTCTGATCTTCAATCTCTGATGTGGATATAATTTTAACGGTATGCCGGATTCTTTATCAAAAATTCTACCGGAAAACGGATTTAATTTCCCAAGACCCAGATTTTTTTTATTGATGCTCCTGTGAGTAAGTGATTTTTGTGCTTTCTGAAAAAGTTCCATATCCACCACCATTGGGCAGGAGAACATTTGCTTCTTTCCATCTATCGTCCGTTCCCATTCACCGATATACTGACGGTTATATAAGATTCTTTTTATCTGATCCCGTTTCCATGCAGCATGTTCATCTTTAATTTTTCTTCCCCACAACTTGTTAACATAATTTCCAGAGGATTCTATTTTTTCTTCGGTAAGGATTTTAGCTATTTCTGAGCAAGACTGTCCCTCACTTGACAAACGAAAGATTCTTCTTACTATTTCTGCAGGTTCCGGATCTATTTCAAGTTCCATCTTCCCATCCTTATATCGAAAACCATATTTATAATATTTCTTGGTTTCATTGAACTTTCTCATGTCCTCTGTTACCAATTTATCTTTATACTCTTTTGCTTTCCTGTCCAGATACTCAATAGCTTCCTGCTCTGTCACATCCAAAGAACAAAAATCATCTTCCACCACTGCAATCTGTAATCCGGCTGGAAGAAACATACTTTTAAAAAGCTCTGCCGCTACATTGGAATTTCTTCCACAGCGAAACATAGAATCTATCACTAAGCAGTCAAACTGTCTTCCCATAGCATCCTGCTTCATCTGAAGATATGCAGTTTCTTCAAATTCTTCTTTTTTCCTGTCAGAATATTTTTTTACCAGCTTCCATTTTCTCTGTTTTATATATTCCTGTATTCTCTCATTCTGCTGACTGATAATATCATTCGGAATTTCTCCCTTCTCCATACAGGAAACCATCCTCGTATAACTCGCACATCTCATAAGCTCCCAGCCTTTCTTTCCGTTTCATTCTCATGCATTGCTGCACACTCTACAAACTCTGCGATTTCATCTTCATAGTTAAAATGAATTTCTATCCTATCAGTGCCATACACAATAATTCTGTCAATCAATATTGCTATTACTTTCCGGTTCAGAGATTCGATATTATGATACTGCTTAAATTCTTCTACCCATTGCTGTGTACACATCTCATTGGACAGCATTCTTTTTCTCTTATCTTCCAGCTCATGCCTTGTGTTTTTCGCTGTCTCGATTTTTTTGGAAAATGTCTGTTTAATATCCCGGTATTCCTCCCTTGAAATGATTCCATCTGTCATATCTTCATAAAGATTATTTTTTAGTTCTTCATATTTCTGCATTTCTTTATAAAGCGTTTTTATCTGTGTATCAAGCATCTTCACTCCAAATTGCTGCTGAGGAATGTCTTCAATCTGAGAAAGGATATTGTCCGCTCTGACAATCAAGGCAATCTGATTTCTGACTGCTTCCAGAACTATCTTCTTCAATTTAATATCACTGATATTATGCGAGCTGCATCCTTCTCCACGTTTATAAGTTGAACAATGGTAATAGAAGTAGCGTTTTCCTTTTTTCTTTACACTCCGGCGTACCATGTTTTGCCCACAGTCCCCACATCGGAGCAGACCGGAAAACACATAAATGCTTTCTTCCTCTGGTGATGTTCTTGTATCTAATGCCATCAGCCTTTGTACGGTTTCAAAAACTTCTCTGGAAATGATCGGCTCATGTGTCCCTTCTACTCTGATCCAGTTCTCCGGTTCTATCATCTGACACGCTTTGACTTTGTAGTTAATCTTTCTCGTCTTTCCCTGCACCATCGTTCCGGTATAAAGTTCATTTTTCAAAATTCTGAGAACTGTTCCGGCATCCCACTTCGGATTCTTTCCTGCTCTGAAACCATTGTTATAATTGATTCCACATGAACGCTTGTATTCGGTTGGTATCAACACACCCATGTCTGACAAATCAGCCGCAATATTCTGTGCGCTGAATCCATCCAGCTTCATATTAAAAATTGTCCGCACAATCTCTGCGGCATACTCATCTATGACCAGATGGTTTTTATTGTCCGGATCTTTTTTATACCCATAGCAGGCATAGTTACTGATAAACTGTCCCCGTTTTCTTTTCACATCAAACTGACTTCGGATTTTAATTGAGATGTCCCTGCAATAAGCATCATTTATAAGATTCTTAAAAGGAACTATGATTTGATCTGCATCGTTCTCCGTATCAGCACTGTCGTAATGATCGTTCACTGCTATAAAGCGAATACCAAGCACCGGGAATATTTTTTCCAAATACCGCCCTGTTTCAATGTAGTTTCGTCCCAGTCTGGAAAGGTCTTTTACGATGATACAGTTAATCTTATGTTCCTTTGCATCTTCAAGCATCTTCTGAAAACCCGGACGCTCAAAATTTGCACCACTATATCCATCGTCAATATACTCTTTGACCAGTGTTATATCATTATGCTGATTTACGAAGTCACGAAGCAGACTTCTTTGATTGCGGATACTGTCACTTTCCACTTTATCTCCATCATCTCTGGAAAGTCGCAGATATACCGCAGCTAAATATGAATTTTGACTTTTAAAATACATAAAGCCATCAACCTCCTAATCTACTAGCCTTATAGCTGTAAACCAGAAAATTCATGGCTCTTTGAATACTCTTTAAATTTTGACCCACATCCATATTAACATAACTTCTGGTTCTTTGCCACATCTTTTTTTATTTTTATATTTTTTTTTCTGACATGATACATCTGCTCAGACATTCTTCCAAAGTATCTCTGCCTGCAAAACTTATCTTTACTATCACCCCATTTGACAGATAACAATACGGATTTTTAATCTGCCGGATATAATCTTCCAGTCTTTCCCTATCTGAAAGTTCTGTATGAATCTGCACATCTTCCGCTGATACAAGGGATTCTTTCTCTACAGTATGAATATCTATCTGTGCCATTTCCTTTAATTGAGCCGCTGTTGGTAATCTTTTCTGCGTCATTTTCCAACCTCCATTTTTTGTCTTCTACTAATTGCAAGTTTCAGAGGGTGTTTGGTCGGCACTTTTTTAATTTTTTTTTATTTTTCACCGTCATTTCATAGCTTCAAACTGACTATTAGTGAGGGGATTTCTCTCTTAGAGCAAGTTTCGCAACGTAGCCCAATAACCCCTACAGGCTTATCGACCACTTGCAACTTGATGGGGATTCCGTTTCCCCATACCCTCGGCTACTATCAAAAACAGACGTATTGGTTCCCATGTACATGGTCACAGCAGGATGAATTTTCACCCTTTGTCATCACAGACTTTTGTGAATGTTTCTTCCTGTATTCGGAACCGTACAGCAGAAAGGAAAAGAATATGACAAGACCGAAAAAAGATGAACAGACCGTTCGCAGTAACAGCATCCATATTCGCATGAACGATACGGAGTATGAACTTTTACAGGAGCGAGCCAGTGCCGTCAACATGAGCATGGCTGAATTTATACGAAATGCTCTGGACAATCAGCATGTAACAATCAAATATGAACTTGTTGCTGATGTTCCGGAAATAAAAAAACTGATCGGAGAATTTGGCAAGATTGGCAGCAACCTCAATCAGATTGCCCGATATTTTAACCAAGGTGGAATCATATCGGCAGAAATGCGTGGGGAAATAAAGAAATGTATCCGAGATATTTATGAAATGAAATATGAAGTGATGAAGATGGCAGGTGATTTTCGTGGCAGTGATTAAACATATTGCAAGTAAAAATGCAGACTATGGAGAATCTGAACGGTATCTTATTTTTCAACACAACGAATATACCCAAAAACCTGTCTTGGACGAAAACGGACACATGATTCTCCGGGATGAGTATTATCTGGATGGACTAAACTGTGATCCATTTACTTTTGCTTCTGAATGTCAGGAACTGAACAGCTATTACCATAAAAATCAGAACTTCAACGAGATTAAATCTCATCACTACATTATCAGTTTTGACCCGAAAGACAGGGATGAATGTGGATTGACCGGTGAACGGGCACAGCAGCTTGGATTGACTTTTGCAAAGAAAAACTTTCCCGGTCATCAGGCTTTAATCTGTACACATACAGATGGGCACAACGAAAGCGGCAACATCCATGTCCACATTGTAATCAACAGTATCCGGAAATATGATGTACCAGAAGAACCATTCATGGAATATGCCTGTGAATCAAAAGCTGGCTATAAGCATCATCTAAGCACAGCCTACCTTGCCCATTTAAAACAAGAAGTTATGGATATGTGCCAAAAAGAGGGATTGCATCAGGTTGATCTGCTCACTCCTGCTGAAAGAAAAATCACAGAAAAAGAATACTGGGCACAACGCCGGGGACAGGAAAAACTTGATAAGTTCAACCAGAAGATGCGTGAAGATGGGATTACTCCAAAAGAAACGAAATACCAGACAGAGAAGCAATTTCTCCGGGATGCGATTGACAGTGCTGCAGGTATCGCAAAATCTCCGGAAGAATTTTCAAAAATCCTTGAAGAAAAGTATCGTATTATTTTCAAAATTAGTCGAGGACGTTACAGTTATCTTCACCCTGACCGTAAAAAATATGTTACTGGCAGAAATCTTGGAACCAGATATGAAGAAGATTTTCTCATGAAAACATTTATGGAAAATACAAAATCTCTCTCAAAAAAGAAAAAGAATGTCCAGGAACAACCTATTTCGGATACCGCTACCAATTTACAGCAGGCACTTTCTTCCGATTCATCCCCGATTCCTGTTCCATTCATTTTCATAAAATCAGATCTTCGGCTTGTGATAGATTTACAGACCTGTATCAAAGCACAGCAGAGCGAAGCCTATGCTCAAAAAGTAAAACTGACGAATCTGAAACAGATGGCTCAAACCGTTGCCTATATACAGGAACATGGGTATGACACCAGAGCAGATTTTAATGCTGCTCTTACAAATGCAGAAAGCCAAACCAGCCTTGCCCGTAAAAAGATGAAAGATACCGAACAACAACTCAAAAATGTCAACGAACAGATTCATTTTACAGGACAGTACCTTGCCTACAAAGACCTCTATGCCCAGTACCGCAAAAGCCGCAACCGTAATAAATTTTATGAGGAGCATAAAGCGGAACTCTCTCTTTACGAAACCGCTTTGCGTGTTCTGAAAGAAAAATCCAATGGTCAGAAACTTCCTTCCATGAAATCACTCTATCAGGAAAAAGACCGGCTTACAGAACTGCGTGAAGTACAACGATCCGATTTTTACAGCCATCGTGATCAGGAACGAGAGTTGCGGACTGTGGATGCGAATATTGATATGATTCTTGGGAAGAAGCCTGAGCAGGAACATCATATTGAAAAAGAGCAGAATTTATAAATTTTACTGTTTGCATATTTCCTCAAAAGATGTATTATTATAAAAAAACGCAGGAGGTATTCAAATGAAAGCACATAAATATTGGTCACTTGGTGCATTAGCAACCATGATTGGAACCTTTTATACCGGCTATAAAAATATGAAAACAGCTCACAAATATTTTGCTTGCAGTTCTCTTCTCTGTATGATTATGGCTATCTACTCTGGTCATAAAATGATTTCTGGAAAATCCAGAAAAAAGAAAGAGCCTGTTTCTGAGGAATTTTCTGAATAATAAGAGAAGCTATTTCTATGAACTCTTTTCTATTTATAGAAACTGTTTCAAGTTTTGTGTCAAAGCAGAAAACTTGAAACAGTCTCTCAGCTTTTAGATGAACAGTTTTCTTATGAGGTTGTAAACAATTCCTTGAAAGATATTGCCAAAAGCGAAATCTTTAAATAACTTTCTGTACGAAATAACAGGGTCGTACATTATACTCTGAAAAGTATAATGTATGACTCTTCACCTATTAAACGGAAGATTCTTCAATGTTATATAGCATTTCTAATAACTCTCCAACATTACAACGTATATGATATGTTTGAGGTGCCAATATCTCTGTTAGTCTCTTATGTGCTTCTATTGAATCATTATTAAACATTAGCCTCTCATTTTCTATACAATGCATATAAACTGGTGATAAATATTGACATAGTTCTGCCAATGTTTTTAATATCTCTTTTTTTAAGTTTTCTGTATTTTTTCGCCTAAAAATGTATTTTTTCTTGTTCCATTTTTCTAATATAGCAACTATTCTGTCTCCCAAGAATATGTCAAAAGGTTCTGCTGAAAAGTCCGTATCTCTTATATATTCCATTATATCAGTCACATCTACCTTAAACTCTTCCAGCAAATATCCATCTGCTGAAAAAGTCAAATACCCATCTGCTATTTTTTTTAGATCTTCCATTGTCATTACTGCTACTGGGAAATCTTTATTAAAGGCAAAAATCTGATTTGCTACTAGCGGAGTGATTCCCTGTCTCTCTCTTTTAACAACAAAACAATACTGATTAATACTGCTCCATTCCCCATTTCTTTTATGCTCCATAAACCCATTAAAGTCTGTCCTGAGTTTCTGAATCACATTTTGTTCTCTATATACTTCTGGTGCATACACTGCAAATGCTATATTGCAATCTAGCACTCCATCAACTTTCATATCACCTATATTTCCACAAGTACTTATTATCTGGTATCTAAGACCATATTTTTGTTTCATTAATTTAGAAAACAAATCTTCAAAATGATTTCCATATGCCAATTCAAGTTCATCATATATATTCATTAATTTTCTTTCTCCGTAAATTTCGTATAAATAATAAATTATTCCTCTATAAGTTCCTGATGTCTCTTTTCCAGATATTCTTTAATATTATCAGTTACATCAGAAATTTCATTGATAATAGGTTTTCCAAGTGTTAGATTTTCCTTATAGAACTTTTTATACCTTTCTTTTCTCGATTCTGTATTTGCTTTCCGAGGCATTAAATATTTAGAAATACTTTCATCCAAATCTGACTGTAATTCTGGCGTATACAAAATTAAATGATAATTTTGAAACCAGAACTTCTCATTATCTAAAAGTTTTAAGCTACTAAGCTGCTCCTCAGAAAACAAACCATCTTTTAAATAATATGAAATCAAAATTTGATTCTGAGATTTCAATACTATATCCGCCGTATCTTCTAAACCTTCCTCAAGATGATAGCTTTTTATCGCATAATAATAATACAACTGTGCATCATGAAATGAAGAAATTAACGCTTCCATATATCTTGCTTTTAAAAAAGGTTTTATTTTTTGATTATCAAATCCACCCATGTCGTTAAAAATATCAGAAGTATACAATAAAGACTCCGGCGACAACTTTAATAAAAAGCATAACTGATGGTAGTCATATTCTTCAATATCATATTTTTCAAAGTCCGTTTCTCTAAAATGCTTAGTTTTAAAAAAATTCCGTATAAGTGATTGTTTATTTCTTTCCTTTTTTACACTCGCTAATTTATATATAAGCTGATTCAAAAAAGACAGTTTGTGCTGTATTTGTCTGCCAAGCTGTTCTTGCCTTTGGAAATCCTTCAAGACTTCCACGTTCCAATGCCTCATAATAGCTTTCCAATATCGGGTCAGCAAATTTTCAATGTTATACGATTCATAATCTTCAATTTCAATCTTTTGTTCATTTCCTTCATAATCGTTTTCTGCCAACACCTGGTTGAAAAGTTTTCTGATCTTTTCATTATCATATTTATTGCAAAAGATATAGAAATCATCAGAAAAATATTCGAAATGGCAATTTATATCCGCATCTTCTAATGCCGTTTCAAAATCATCCGATATTTTTTTCAAAGCGTTTTCCGCAAAATAAAGTGATAAATAATTTCCCATTATGATTCCACCAGTTCTTCCATTGTTTAAACTGGTAAAAACGCTATCTTGCAATTCACCTTTGGGCAAATAATGAGAATACAATTTTCCATAAAAATCTTTAATATCAAGCCTAATCAAATTATCATACAGACACAAATTCATAAAATCGTCATTCAACTGTGCATCATACTCACCCGCCACAAAATCTCCTGTATCAAAATTAACCGTCATTCTACTATGTTCGGGATTAATTCCTTGAATATTATCAAAGTCAGGTAATGTTGAATAATAATGATATGCTCGCACAAAGTTAAGAATATTGGGAATTTTTAATGTTCTGTATTTTCCATTTCCTTTTTGTACATTAAATGAAATCGGCAATGTCCAACACATTTCTCTTGTACTGAAGTTTTCAATATCAGTAGGAAATTGTAATGAATCAATATCTACAAAATGTCTCACTGCATTCTTGAAATTATATAAATTATTCAAATCCATATTACATCCTCTTTTTCACAACAACTGTATCTTTCGCTTGTATAGTTCTAACTATATTATAATTCATTCATTGTTTTTTTCAACAAAAATGGCCCTGCCACATATGTAGCAAGACCACCTCTGTCAAATACTATTTTTTCTTCCTCTCCATATCCTCCGTCATCGCTTTCTGCTGCGTTTGTTTCTTCCCCTGCTTTGCGACTTTCTTCTGGTTGAGCCGGAGCTTGGCAAGTACGGATTCTCTTGGTTTATCTTTGTCTTTTACCTTACGGACGTTGTTCATCAATCCGTCAATCATGTTGTAGTTGGCTTCTTCTGCCATCTCCGCACTGCGAAGATATTCTCCGTTGTCCATGACCTTCTGCCAATTTGCCAGCTCTGGTTCTTTTTTCTTCTGTTGTGGCTGCTGTTCGATTGGTGTTGACGTTTGTTGCTGTGGCGGTGTTTTCTGTTCTTTCTCTTCGTGCTGTTTTAAGAAATTTTGAATTTTCTCTCTTGCCTCTGCATCGAGTCCATTATAATTATCGTTCATAACAACAGCACCATCATCACTGAGAACCACATAGGCAGCTCTCGGTCCGTATTCTTCGTGTTCCATCAGGTACCATTTTCTCTCATTCATCAAAATGTAATCAATGACCTGCCATGTTCCCTTTTTCCCTTCGATGGTATATCCCTTTGTGTCAACAGCCAGCTTTGTATCTGAAGAATTTTTCATCTGGAAGAAATCTGAAACAATGATAAATCCATCTTTATCTACATAGTAGGCGGTCGTTTTTCCATCATCAGTAAGGATAATGACATCACTGCATCCGATGGAGTGACCTTTAAAGTTCTTCGGTCGCTGTTTTTGCAAGCGTGTTTTTATATCTGCCGGAGTTTCCCCCGGCTGGATTCTTCCAATATATACCTGCTGATAATTTTCTGCCCTGACCTCTTTTCCTTCACTTTTTAATTTGGCATAAGAACGGAAACGGACATTTCTGTACTCTGGTGCTTCTTTCACCTGATATACTGCACACTGACTTGTATTCATGCTTCACTCTCCTCCATCAACTCTAAATCTTCTTTATACTCTTCCAAATCCATAAGGAAAACCTCATAGCCTTCATCGCTCATGCAGAACAGTTTTCTTATTGTTTCGCAGACCAGCATAATCATTTCCGAATCTCCTGCAAGAAATGGTATGACTCGGTCGATTGCTTCCATCGTATCAATTCGGTTGCCCTGATCGAGCATTGCAGTCACGATACATTCTTCCATATCAAAATTCATAGACAGATCCATCATAATTCCATATCTCCCTTCTTATGTTCATTGGTTTTTTCTTTTGCTTTTTCCTGTGCTTTTACTCTTGCCTGATAGTCTTTTAAAGACTGCAGAACAGATTTTTTAATGCTTCCTGGTTCTCTTGTTACTTTCTTCTCTGCATTTTTTTCAACATCTATGTTTTTCCCTGACGGTTTTTCAGATAATTCTTCCGTAATCTCTGCCTGCTTATTCTTTTTATCTGCAAGATATTTTTCCATATCATTGATTGCTTTCTGTACCAATGGGCTTTCCTTATAATGCGGAATCATATCTATCAGTTCCCTGTCTACTCTATCCCAGCTCATCAGTTCGTATTCTCCAGAATAATCTTCATCCCCATCCTGCAAATCAAAGCCAATCCCTTTGCCTCCATGCATTCGTTCTGCCGGAATACTTTCATAAATTTTAATTGCTTCTTCCAGCGTGAGATTATTATGGTATTCCCCCATGACCGGGAACTCCATACACTCTGCTACATAAAAAGTAATCGTAGCTTCTGGCTGTTCCTGTTCTGGTTGTCTGGTAAAGATAGAAAGGGTTTCTGCTTTTTCCAGACGGGAAAACAGTGAACGGGCAGTTATCACATCACTGTCTATATCAGATTCTTCCGATACTTCAATCAGCCAGTCCTTTAAACACCCTGTTTTCTTATTCAGAATGTCCTCTGTGATTTTCTCCACCTGTTCTTCCCTGTTCTCAACGGTATCTTTATATTCGTAAGTGTCATATTCATAGCTGAAATTATCCAAATCCACTGCCAGCTTTTTGATTTCCTGTTGATCAAGGTAAGTATCTGCTTCCTTCATATATTCTGCCAGAGTAATTCTTTCTTCAGCGATAGGATTGATGTCCACCTTAATACCTGCCATTGCTATACCATGAGCATTTAATTCATTAAAGAAACTATCCTCCCGGATATTGCCACGATAAGAAAGCACTACATCAAGGTCAGAATCATTTCTGTAAAGTTCCTCTCTGCTTCTGGAACCATGCACCCTTGCAGCAAGCAGCTCTACTTCATTTTCCAGTCCCATTTCTTCCAGAATACCCTGTGCGTGATACAAGACACCCCGTTCCACTTCTGCCCTGCTCAGACCATTTAATGCTACTTCATCTCTTCCAATCTCAGAAGTCGCACGAAGCTCACCTGCCTGTAGTAAATCCTTTGAATGTTGGATGGTCATTGCCTCAAATTCTTTATAGTCTACTTTAACGCACTCCATATCATCCATTCTTTCACTTTTCAAGATTTCATAAGTAGCTTTCTGAATAGATATATCTGGATTATCGTAATCACTTTCATTAATTTCATGCAAATCAGAATCATAGAAAATATAAAAATAACCTTCTTCCGTTGCCTGTACAGTCAGATACCCTTTACTCTTAGTAAACTGCATTGCAATTCCCTCACAGGTATCCACTGCTCTTTCCCGGTCATAGTCCTCAAAAATACTTGGAGGACAATTCTTTAATAACTGTGCCAACTGCATCTGCCGTTCGCCTGCTTCTTCCACTTCTGCCATCAAATCCTCATAATCAACGGAAACTGCATTTTCCAGGGACACATCTTCATCTTCCAGAATATCTTCCATTGCCTGCCGCATAGAAATATCAGGATTGTCATAAGCACCACCGTCAATCTCATCGTAATCCAAAGCATAAAAGGTATAATCATAGCCTTCCTCTGTTTTCTGGATTGCAAAATACCTATCGTCAATCTTATATGCCAGTTCATCCGGTTCCAGTTCCGGCATAAGTCCCTCTACAGAAATTCCTTTCTCCTGCAGATATTCTGAAATAGCTTCCAATGCTCCTGCATCATATCCATTCCAGAGATCTTCTGCAACAAGCTGACCATGTTCCGATACAATAATCCCTGCCACATCTGAACCATACTCATCATGTTCCATGAAGAAGAACTTCTCCCCTGCATACTCTCTTTCATCTACTGTATGCCAGGTTCCCGCATGTCCATCTGCTTCAAATCCTCTGGTATCTGCTGTAATGGTGACTTCCGCTTCATCCAATGCCTGTTCAATCTTCTGCATACGGATCTCTGCCCTTGCCATATCAATAAATCCATCTAACACCGCCGGGTGGCTTTCTATCACATAATCCTGATTCAGATTCTTTCCCTGATTGATATTTTCCGGGATTTCGATATGCTCTGCCCAGTCTTTGTTCTGTCTGGAAAATCTGCCATCATAAGAAAGTTCCCGAAGCGTATTTGCCATAACAAACGTCATACGTTCTTCTCCAAACTGTTCCAGCACTTGTGTTGCGGCATCTTCCTTTAAATGCAGTCCATCAAAATTTAATGCGATTGCTTCCTCGATTGCTTTCTTACAATCAATATTTAACTTTCTGGAATCCAGATAAGCATCTACATCCCGTTCTTCCATTGCCTGAGCAAGTGTTCCTTTATAGACTGGCGGGTAGGCTCTGGTATGATTATTTTCCAGTATCTCCATTCTCTGCTGTACAAAGTCCGGAAGTTCCTCAAAGCCGAAAGAATCCACATAATAAGCCTTTGTTTCCGCCGTCCGGTTTATAACTATAACATCGCTTACAGATAAGGAATGTCCATGAAAATCGTTTGGGCGGTTGATATTAAATCTCTCAAAAATATCATCTAATGTGATCGTTGGTGTCCATGGAGCCGCATACACCATCCTGTAGTCTTTTCCATCAATGCTATATCCTAATTTTTGAGCCGATTCAAAACCCATAAACTGATAAGTATGCTCTCCACCCATATCCATCTGATAGATTGCAAAACGACCGCTTTCTCCATGAAGAAGTAAGGTTTCATCAATCTTTTCTGCACTATCCTGTTCCAGTTTTTCCTGTCTGGCTATCGCTGCTTCTCTTTCTTTATGTACTTCCCATTCCGTTTCCGTAATACCAAAGATACCGTCATGCCCCAGGATCGCATTTTCTGTTTCTGCAATAATCTGTCCTGCCTGTTCTGGATGATCTGGATTTCCATGTAAGATAAAAACTTCTGCACCTTCACGATACAATTCTACTGCCCTGTTTTTTTCAAGAGGATACATGTTTTCCAGTCGGATTCCTGCTTCGTGCATCTCTGTAAAACCAATCCTTCCATCTGGAAAGTTATCCATCTGTGCCTCTGTCTCATGCACAAGACTTCTCATAACTTCACTTCGGTCACCCCGATTCGCTGTCAGCATACGGTTTACCAGTCCCAAAACTTCGTCCCGGTCATCCATCTTATAAGCAAAATTTACGATAAGATTTCTTTGTGATTCCGTAAAATTCTCATGGCTGGCGGTTTCTGCAGCTTCAATCAGTCTATGGGCATACTGCATGGTACTTTCTCTTTCTTCTGGAAGCTCTTTGGTTGGAAAGTTTGCTCTTGCTGCCTGAATCACTTCATGTACTAAGTTTGTACCGGCTTCATCATAAGATTCCCGCATATCCCAAACCAGATCATTCAGTCTTTCTACCTGTCCGGGAAAGGTTTCTGCATATTCCGTTACAAATGCTTTCTCTTCTTCTGTAAAAATCGTTCTCGGAAATTCTGCTTTTTCCACCAGCATTTCTGCCTGTTCTTTCGGTGTCAGATCTGAAAAATAAGCACTGCCTGTATCTGCATTATACGCTGCATCAAAAAAGTGAATCGGATAATTTTCTCCCACTCCATCACTTGCATACAACACTGTGATTGCTGCACCTCTGTCCTCCAAAAATTCTTCCAAAGATTTCTCATCCTCTGAGATTTCTTTCTGCTCCAGCCGACTGACATATTCCATCACATTCTCCCGCAACTGTTCTGCTGTCATGTTCTCAACCAGATCATACACATATTCTGAACCCATGCTGCCTAAAAGATGCAGAATCACATCCTCTCTATGGAATGTTTCTCTGATTGGTCTTTCCATTTCCAACTCATGCATCTTTGTTTCAATATTTTCAATAATTCCCGCTGAAGTTTTTCGGATGGTATCCATAGACGCTTTCAGTGTTTTCATGTTCTGACTTTCACACCAGCTTGCAATATAAGTAAAAGAATATTCCGAAGTATCCAGTCCAAAATGACTACATACAATATAAGCAATGCTTTCTGCTTCTACTTCTTTGGCTGTCTTTCCTTTTATAATGCCATCTGAATCCATTACATCATTGTCATGCAGAATTGCATGAGCAACTTCATGGACACCGGTTTTCATGGACTGGAGATTACTCATTCCTGTTTTAATCGCAATATATTTTTCTGTCTGATGATAATAGCCTTTTGCCTCCCCGTCTATTTCCATAAACCGTACTGGTACCGGTGAAATATCCTGCAATGCTTCCATAAAAATATCATAAAACTGCACGCTTCCCGTCAGTTCCGGTACATCCAGTTCTGCAATCGGTTCTCCTTCTGTCTGGCTGACATCAAATACTGTCGCTACCCGAAATCTTGGGATAACCATTTCTACAATCTCTGTTTCCGGCTGTCCATCCTCGCCAATGATTGGTTCCTGTGTATCTGGATCAATCTTTTCTATTTCCTGTTTTTCTTTTACTGGCGTCGGTGCAATAATCTGGATTCCTTTTTCACCCCGTTTTACATGACGGTTAAATTTCTTCTGCCATGCCTGATAGCCTGCCACCAGTGTCGCATCCGGTTTCTGCATCGTAATCAGAAGAGTATTGTTGAAACTATAATTATGAAATTTTGACATCGTATCCAGATATTCTGTATAACGCTCTGATGTAAAAATTTCCTTTACTCCCTGTTCCAGACGATCTGTGATTTCTTTTAATTTTTTATCTGTTTCTGCCATAGTTTGTCCTCCAATTTTGAATTTATCCCGCCAGAAAGTTCTCTGACGGGACATTATTTATAACTCCTGCTCGTGATTTTTCTTTGGTTTCGGTGTACCATTCTGTTCCGGTGCAAGCTGTCTTGCCTTTTCCTGTTTCAGACGTTCCAGTATGGACGGCTTATGAACCTTGTCTGCTGTTTCCTGCAGATTCCTGTCTGCATCCCGGACTTCTTCCTTTCTCGAAGCATCTCTGTCTGGAATCTTTTCTGTACCAATATCCTCATCTGCCAGAATTGTTTCATTCCCTTTTTCATCCATGTTGAGCAAAGCATTTAACTCCGATAAACGCTCCATTTTCTCATTCAGTTCCGTTTCTTTTGAGAATGGTTTTTTTACTTCTTCCTGTGCCGTTGCAAGCTGCTGTTGCACTGTCTCCAACTTTTGCTCACTCTCTGCCAGCTTCTTATCAATCGAAGAAAGGGCATTATGAATACGCTGGATATTTCCCAAAGGGTCTTTTCCTATTTCAATTTTGTAGGAACATTTTCCCTTTATGGTCAATTCAAAGGAATTTGCAAACAGGTTATATGATGCGGATAAAGTAAATCCATGGTACTCTCCGACTTTTCCTCCTGTGGTGACTGCCTTTAATCCTGCACAGGCAGCTATCATAGCTTCGCCTACTTCTTTTTTGTCTGTATAGGAAACATTCCCTATATTCATAGAAAAGCTGTCATTATCCTGCAGATCAATATTCTTTACCACACTGACATCAGACTGCATTCCGGCAATCCTCTCTTTCAATGCACTGATCTGAACTGGATAATTCTTTGCAATATCTGATTCCAGACGATAAATCTGACTGGTGTGGTTAGCCTTCAAGAGCTTTAATTTACTGACTTGAACATCCAGATCCATTTTTTCTTTTATATAGGGATTTCCTGTTGCAAGGGCTTTGATCTCCGCATAAGAAAGTGCAGTATCATCCACATCTTCACACGCCCTGACTGGTGACTTACTGGTCATAATCTGAGAAATAAACTTCTGTTTATTTTCCAAAATCTGCCACATGTACGCATCGAACGTATTCTCTGTTACATAGCGGAATATCTTAACTTTCTCATTCAGGTTTCCCTGTCGTAAAATTCGTCCCTCCTGCTGCTCCAGATCAGATGGCTTCCAAGGGCAATCCAGATGATGCAGAGCAATGAGCCTGTCTTGCACGTTGGTACCTGCACCGAGTTTTGGAGTGGAACCCATCAGGATTCTTACCTGACCTGCTCTCACTTTTGCGAATAATTCTGCTTTTTTTACTTCTGTGTTGTACTCATGGATAAATGCAATCTCTTCCTTTGGAATTCCTTTTTCTGTCAGTTTGTTTCGTACATCATCATAGACATTAAAAGTTCCATCCCCTTTTGGAGTAGATAAGTCACAAAAAATCAACTGTGTTGTTTTCTGCTCTTTTCCTTCCTCCCATACCTGAAAGGCATTTTCTACGCAGGTGTTGACTTTGCTTTTTTCCGCATCTGGAAGAAGATCATTCAATAATCTCTGGTCAAGGGCACATTTTCTTCCATCATTGGTAATCTTGAGCATATTGTCCTCTGTAGGATTTACCATTCCTGCCCTTACTGATTCTGCACGTTCTGAAAATGCTGCTACCATATCCTGCTGTTCTTCACTTGGTTTTAATACCTCATTAATAAACTCTGCATCCGGCACTGGAAGATTTAACATATCAGAAGTCTGAATATCTGCAGCTTCTTTAAAAATTGAAATCAACTCCGGAAGATTGAAAAAACGGGCAAATCGTGTTTTTGCACGATAGCCCGTTCCTTCCGGTGATAATTCGATTGCGATTACTGTCTCCCCGAACGTTGCTGCCCAGGAATCAAAGTGTCCCATTCCCATACGCATCAATGTATCATACTGGAGATAACGCATGATTGTATACAATTCGGTCATACTATTCGACACTGGCGTTCCCGTCGCAAAAACAATTCCACGCCCGCCTGTCAGTTCATCCATATAACGGCATTTCATAAACATATCCGAACTTTTCTGTGCGTCCGTCTGTGAAATACCTGCAACATTTCTCATTTTTGTATACAAAAAAAGGTTCTTAAAGTTGTGGCTCTCATCTACAAAGAGCCTGTCTACGCCTAACTGTTCAAAGGTTACTACATCATCCTTCCTTGTCTGATCATTTAATCTCTGCAGTTTTGCCTGCAATGATTTTTTTGTTTTTTCCATCTGTTTTACACTGTAATTCTGTCCTGCTTCCCTGCCAGCTTCTTCAATAGAAAAGGTAATATCCTCTATCTGCTGCTCCAACATGGCAATCTGACGTTCCCTTGAAAGAGGGATTCTCTCAAATTGTGTATGCCCGATAATTACAGCATCATAATCTCCTGTTGCAATACGGGAACAGAAACGTTTACGGTTTGCCGGTTCAAAATCTTTCTTAGTTGCTACCAGAATATTTGCTCCCGGATATAAACGTAAGAAATCACTGCCCCACTGCTCTGTCAGGTGGTTTGGCACAACATAAAGATTCTTTTGCGACAGTCCAAGACGTTTTGCTTCCATACCCGCAGCGATCATTTGGAAAGTTTTCCCTGCTCCTACACAATGTGCAAGCAAAGTATTATTTCCATATAAAATATGAGCTACTGCGTTTTTCTGATGTTGCATCAACGTGATTTCCGGATTCATTCCCTCGAACTGGATATGACTGCCATCGTAATCTCTCGGACGGATACTGTTGAAACGCTCATTGTATATCTGACAAAGGGCATCCCTGCGGTGCATATCCCGGAAAATCCATGACTTAAATTCTTCCCTTATAAGTTCCTGCTTCTGCTGTGCCAGCATGGTTTCCTTCCGGTTCAGTTCCCGGTGTTCCCCTTCCACATCCTGCACTGTATCATAGATTTTTGTATCTCGAAGATTCAATGCATCTTCTAACAGTCTGTACGCATTAGCTCTCTGTGTTCCATAAGTAGAAGTAACAAGCGGATTCTGGTAACTGTCCACACTCTTTCCAGAAACATTCCACTGACCGGTTACTTCTGCATACTGGACTTTTATCCGGCTTCCAATATAATATCTTGGTGTATGGAATGTTTCTGCCATAAACTGTGTCACATAATCTGGAGAAATCCATGTTGCACCAAGTCTTGCTTCAATTTCTGAGGCATCCAGGTCTTTTGGCTGCACTCGTTCCAGATATTGTACATTAACAGCATATTCCGGACGGTTCTCGGCAAATCCTCTGGCAATCTTCAATTTTTCCCGGACATTTCCAGACAAATATTCATCAGATGGCTCCCACTTTTCATTTAGCGGATTTCTAAATATCACACCTGTCAGTTCTTCCGTCAGTTCTGCTTCTGTTTTCCCGGTAAGCTGTGACATATAAGCAAGATCAACCTGTGCCTTTTCTCCAATAGACACTGCCAATGCTTCACTGGCGGTATCCACCGAAGTAACAGCCTGAGCATGACGGATTGTCCTTTTTGTAAAAATATCTGCTTTTCTTTTGAGGTTGCCCTGCTCATCCAGAAATTCCAATGAAGTCAGAAGACAATAGCTACTGTCCTGACTAAATGCCCTTTTGTTTGCATTGCTGCTAAGCAGACCATATTTTGCAGTAAAGGAATCATAAACTTCATTCAAATCTTTTTGAAGTTCTTCAACTTCCTGATCACCGCAGTCTTCCATCTGACGCTGTAACAATTTATTTGTTGCGTCACGAATCTTCACCATGCCTTTTACTCGTTCTGTAGTTGCCATTGGAAGTTCTACTTTATTCATCACAGAATTTTCCCTATAATAAATGTCATCATCCAAAACGGCAAAACTAAAGTTCTTCACATCTGGATCTGCCGGAATAGAAACTACCTGTTCCTCTAACTCGCTATCTGAAAGTTCCATTTCTGTGATTGTTCCATGAATATTCTGTACAGCTTTCTTTAACTGTTCTTCAAGAGTAATGCCTTCTTTTGGCTTTACAGTAATTTCCTGCTTACCATACTGGGTACTTTCTGTGGTAAATTTACCAAGAACCATTTCCGGATGCTCTGCAAAATACGCATTTACAGAATAGCCTTCCTCTGTCGTCTTTAGGTTTACCCATTCTGGCTCCTCGATTGCCACTCTGTCCCTTTTCTGAAAAAACAGAATATCTGATACAACATTTGTATTTGCATTTCTCTGAAAAGCATTATTAGGAAGTCTGATCGCACCCAGCAGCTCTGCCCTGTTTGCAATATATTGTCTGACTGCCGTATTCTGTTTATCCATGGTTCCACTGGAAGTCACAACTGCAACCACACCGCCTGGACGCACAAGATCAAGAGATTTTGCAATGAAATAATCATGAATCAGAAAATGATACCTGTCGTATCTTTTGTCATTTACCTGGTACGCTCCAAACGGCACATTACCAATCACACAGTCAAAGAAACTATCCTGAAACTGTGTTGTTTCAAATCCCTGTATGGCAATCTGGTTTTTCTGATATAACTGTCTGGCGATTCTGCCGGATACCGGGTCAAGTTCCACACCATACATTTTTGCCTTACTCATGCTTTCCGGGATAAGTCCCATGAAATTTCCTACTCCACAGGATGGTTCCAGAATGTTTCCTTTTGTAAATCCCATATTTTCCAATGCTTCATACATACTATGTATCACTGTCGGAGAAGTATAAAACGCATTTAGGGTGGATGCTCTTGCTGCACTATACTCTTCTGAAGTCAGCGTATTTTTCAGTTCGCTGTACTCATTTGCCCAGCTTCCGTTGTTTTCTTCAAATGCCTGCGGGATACCGCCCCAGCCAACATAATGGGATAATACTTCCTGTTCTTCTGGTGTTGCCAAACGTTCTTCTTTCTCCAAAGTCTGTAATAAACGGATTGCTTCTATATTCGCTTTATATTTTGCTTTCGGACCACCTGCACCAAGGTCATTATCTTCAATACGGAAGTTATGTGGCATAGTCACAATCTTTGTTTTTTCCTGTCTGATATATGGTTGAAATTCTCCCTCATAACCAAACAGCTCATTTTCTCCCGGAATATAGTTTTTTCCTGTTTCCAGACATCGGAATATATCCGCATCCGGGGCATTGCTGACAGCATAAAATTCATTATACGAATATTTAGGAAAATCTTCAGTATGGTACGTTGACAAATGCAGTTCCGTATTGGAACGTGTCTGTGCAACCAATTCTTTTCCTTCCAGTCCATCAGACAGGACACCAACTGCTTCAAAATGGTATCCCTGATATTCAAAAACACCCTGTTCCCATTGGTCAGCTATTGCACCTGCTGATTTTTCCGCCGTTTCCACAGGAGTTTCCGGTATTTCTGACTGTTCAATCTCACCAGTTTCTTCTTCCGTTTCGTCTAAAACCGATTCCACTGTTTCCTCTACATCCTGCATGTCTACAACATCCGGTTCCATATAGACTTTCGTATCCAGATAATCAAACATGGACATCTGATGACCGCTTAACTCTATGGTCGGCTGTTCCAGTTCCTTGGTTGGAAATATAGTGTACGTTCCCTCTACATACTGATGGAGTATTGACAGACTTTCTGCTTTCTCGTTGTAATTTGTCCCATAGGCTTCAAAATCCAAGGGTAGTTCTGCAAGAGCTGCATCCATCTTCTGTAACAATTCCTGTGCCATTTCTTCATCTGCCAGCATCCTTGGCACCTGTTTTCTTGCTTCCTCATGCAAAAGTTCATCCGTAAATGGACGCTCAATTTCCTGTGGCAGTCTGTTATAAAAATTAATCACTCGCATTGCCATCTGGTATCGTTCATATTCCGGCATATGAGCGTAGTCTCCGGCTTGAAGAAAATGGTCATTTTTTATGAGATAATCCACTCTTTTTGCCACTTTCTTCCAGCTCAGTTCTTCTTTTGTATGGTATGCACCCGGATTTCCTCTGGAAAGCTGTAATCCTTTTCCATTGTAATCTGCGTAGGAATTGTCCGCTCTGGAAAGGGCATGGCTCTGTCCTCCAATGCCATACTGCTCTTTCATAAAATTTGTTCTCTCCTGTTCATCCTGATGCCGCAGATAAAAAGAATATATGCGAAGCCTTCCTTCTGAAAAAGCTCCACCTCTTGCAAGAAAAGCATCAATCTCATCCTGCGTGATAAACATTTCCTGTTCTTTCCAAGCAAATCCCTCTCTTGCCTGATAGGGAATGACTTCTTCGGCAAATTTCTGAAACTGCTCAGAAACAAGGGTTGGTTTATAATAATGAAAACGCATGATGGATTTGTCTATGTCATACATTTCAGCCAGACCTTCCAGTCTTTCATTTAATTCGGAAAGCCACTCTGCATCATCCAGCTTTTCCGCCAGAGCATCTGTCTTTTCCGGATAACCATTATGAAAAATCTTCATATCATCTGCTGAAAATACCAGTTCAGACAGATCATCCACAATATCAGTTTCCATGTAGGCAAGCACTTGTGCGTGTTCCTGCAAGGCATTTTCCCTTGCTGCATCAAGAACAGACTGTGGTGCGTATTCTCCCTGTTTTAATAACTGATGGATACGTCCACTGACATCCTCCCATGATAAAAAAGCCTTATCTAAAAGTCGATCGTTCACCGTATGTCCTACGGCAATCTGCATCCCTGTTTCATCAAACCACACAGAATACTCGTTTCCATTAATTTTAAGACCTTTGCCACCGATGCCATATTCACGCTTCACAAATTCTGTATAATCTTCTGCTGACTGTTCACTCATAAAATTGTAGATAAGCCGTAACTGGCTTTTACTCTTATTACTTCCGGTACGGAGGATTTCATCCACAACTTCTTCCGGAATTGGAATTTCCCCGGCATACAAGGCAGACATATGCTCTTCAATCTTCCGGATCTGCTGATTTACAGTTGGTAATTCGGGCAAAGATAAAGCAGAGGCGATTTCTTCCTCTGCTTCACTCAATTCATCTTCTCCTGTATCTGTAACTAACTGTATACCAATTCCGTCAAGATGCTCTCTTCTGCTATTGCTGTCAGTGCGTTCATATGTGCTGTCCATGCCATCGGATCGGCTTCCTTGTCCGGTGCCGGTTTGTTCTTCAGCAATTTCTCCATCTGGCTCTCCATTCTCTCCTGAGCCGCTTTCTCGATCTCCAGAAGATGCTGGTTCAGCTTCCCTGTCAGGAAAAGGCTCTGGTAAAGGCTGTTCTTGTGTTCCTTCAGAAATGTTCTCCTCAGCATCCCGTATTTCCCGATTGTCACTTCTTCCTCCTCTACGGTCAGGTTCGGAAACAGGTAGTCCCCCTTGCGATGATAGGTCAGTTCCATAGTCAGTTCCTCCTTCATTATCCTCAATATCATTTATTCTCTCTTCTGTACCCTGTATTTTATTTTCACGCATTAACGTGTTAAAGTTATTATAATTCCTCTCTTCAGAATTTTCAAGACCTTTCCTGATTTCTTCCAGAGAAATTTTATGTACCGTTTTTCCAATATCAATCAGTACGCTCTCAGCGAGCTGACTTGCAGCATTTCCAAGAAAAGTCAATACGGAAAGCCTGTTATAATCGGTGATGTGCATGAAATCCTCTTCTTCAAGAAGCAACATAGGATCAAGTCCGCATCTTCTTGCAAGCATATAATATACACTGTCCGTTGCAAGCTGCCGGAAATCGTTCCGAATCGTCCCTTCATCCAGGTCTTCCAAATAGGTTCCTTCTGCTGCATACGATAAGCCATCCAGATAATCCTCCAGATTTTCATTGACCATCTCTTTTGCCACAGACATCAACGCATCTGCCAGATCTGCCGTATCTTTTTCTTCCAGATTATAAACATCAGAAAGATGTGCAAGTACTTCTCCCCTCTGATGTTCCTGAAGCTGCCACAGGTATGGTGATCTGCCGCCCTGTACCATATGGGTATCTTTTACATCGAACACATACCGGATTTTTGCTTTTGTCCCTGTTTCATCCAGCAAAGCAATTCCTTTTGCCCCTCGGTTTACCCATCTCATCATCTTCTTATTCCACAATTCCAGGGATGCACATGCAGTTGCCTGTGGACGCTGTGCATAAATGAGAAGCTGGTCAGTAAAGGAATAACGGTATAATCTGGCGGCAGTATCCAAATATTTCATCCAGTCTGCCGGGGAACTGGCTATGTCAGTGGCATACCATTCTGCCATACCACGAATCTCCTGTACTCTTGCCATGTCTCTTCCTCCAATCTTTAATTTTTGCTTTATCCTTTATGCTTTCTTTTCGGAAATTCCAAATGAAATTTCGGTTTTCCATTTTCCAATGTCATCAGAAGATCTGCTTCAAACCTGGCATCTTTCTTTTTGGAATATAACCCTTTTACATGGGTACAAGCCTTATCCAGAAGTTCTTTTGCCATTTTCTTGTCCAGTTTCTTCTCCATACCTTCTAAAAATCGGTTATCCTTCCAAAGAGCAAAATCACACTGGCGGTTCGAGCAGTAAAAATTCCTTTTCCCCTCAAAAATATCAGAACCGCAGACCGGGCATTTCCCGATTAATTCTTTTGCTGTCTGAAAACGATTTCTTTCTTCCTCTGGGATTTTTCTGCAGCCATTCAGGATTTCTTCCAGCATGGTTACAATATCCTCCATGAACTGTTCTCCATTAAGCTCCCCTCGTTCCATCAGCAAAAGCCTGTTCTCCCATTCGGCTGTCAGTCCAGCAGATTTTAAATTCTCCGGCATTACACGAATGAGTTCCCTGCCCTCTGCTGTTGGAATAATCTGTTTCCCCTTTCGCTGTGCATATCCGGATGCCACCAGTTTTTCAATGGTACTGGCTCTCGTTGCAGGTGTTCCAAGCCCTTTTTTCTCTGTCTTTTCATCAAATTCTTTATTACCTGCTGTTTCCATTGCTGCAAGAAGCGTATCTTCATTGAATGATTTCGGTGGAGAAGTATAATGGATACTTGTTTCTGCCTTGACATTAAAAAGCTGCATACCTTTCTGGTATCCGTATGGGATTTCCAACTGTCTATCTGAATCCTCTTTCTCTGTTTTCACACAATGACTGCGAAAGGCTTTTTCCACGTCTTTAAATCCCACCTGCACCGCTGTTTTTCCTCTGGCAGTAAACTCATTTTTCTGACAGTTCACAGTAACATCTGTCTGTTCATACAGATAATCTTCCCCGACTGCCTGAAGCACCTGCTGTCCAATCAGTATCATCAGATTCTTTTTATCCACTGACAAATCCATGATTCCTTTTTCCACAGCCTCTTTTGTCGGAAGAATAGCGTGATGGTCAGATACTTTTGCATTATTTACAACTCTTTTTATGTTATGTCCTAACTGCCCATATTCTACAAAAGGCAGCATCAACGGCATTTTCCCTGCCAGTTCTTCTACTGTTCCAATCATATCTTCTGTAACAAAGCGGCTGTCTGTCCTCGGATACGTCACCAGCTTTTCTTCATATAATTCCTGTAAAAGATCAAGCGTTTTCTTTGCTGTAAATCCAAAATACCGGTTCGCTTCCCTCTGCAGGCTTGTCAGATCATATAATTTAGGAGGAGATACTTTCTTCTGTTCTCTTTTTAACTCTGTAATAATTGCTTCAGAACCGTCACATAATGCCGCCAGAAGTTCTGCGTCTGCTTTATTGGTAATGTTCTCTGATACGGCAACGAGCTTTCCATCTGTCAGTTCCACTCTGTAAAAGGTTTCTTTCTGAAAATGCTCAATCCTGTCCTGCCGTTCTGTCAGCATGGCAAGAGTTGGTGTCTGTACTCTTCCAACTACCAGTTTTTTATAATACTTTGTCGTATAAGCTCTGGTAGCGTTCATTCCAATCAGCCAGTCTGCCTGTGCCCTGCATACCGCCGCCATGCAAAGGTTGCTGTAAAAGCCGGCATCTTTCATCTCATGGAAACCATTTCTTATTGCTTCATCTTCCATAGAGCTGATCCATAATCGTCTGACTGGTTTTCTACATCCGGACAGATCATATACTCTCTGGAAGATCAATTCTCCTTCCCGTCCTGCATCACAGCCATTTACCAGATACTCTATATCTTCCCGGTTCATCAGATCCTTTAATACTGAAAACTGCTTCTTTTTATCTGCTGACACCTGTAATTTCCACTTTTCAGGAATAATCGGCAGGTCATCAAACTGCCATTTCGCATATCTTTCATCATATTCTTCCGGTCGTGCATATTCTGCCAGATGTCCAAGACACCAACTCACAAGGCAGTTTTCTCCCTCCATATACCCGTCCTGTTTTTTATATGCAGACAAATTTTTCGCATAACTTTGTGCTACACTCGGTTTTTCTGCAATCACTAAAAATCTCGCCATTTTTCGTCCTTTCTGAAAAGGACAGCCAGATTAGCTGTCCCTTTCCTGTATCTTATTTTTCTGTGCTAAACCTCAGAGAACAGAAATCTTAATCTTCCTGTCCATCTTCATTTTCCTGTTCTTCATTAATAAACGGTCCGTCTGTAAATTCAAGTTGTTCACTGACAAAACCATCTTCTTTTTTACGTCCATATTTCAGATATACAACCACTGCACCAATACCAAGTCCCCCTGCTAATACAATGGTACAGAGTTTCCAGATGTCTGCACCGCCTGTATTTTTCTGCGTTGTTTCTTCTTCTGTTTCTTTTTCCACAGCAGGTGTTGTTTCTTTGGTCGTTTCCGGAATCACTACCTTCTGTTCTTCCTCTGTCTTGCTGTCCTCTGTTTCATCCAGGAATTCTGCAAGGTCATTTTCATCAACCAACGACATCATATAGACATTTTCTGATGTGCTGGAACGGTCAATTACCATATAAAAAGTATTTCCCTTTTTTGTCTGGATGGTAAGGAACTGCTTTGTATCATCATTTTCCTTATCATCGACCAGTTGTGCATTTCCGGGCGTAGAAAAGGCAGAGGAATCACTTTCTGCGATCACTCTGCCCGTATCCGTATCTTCCGTATTTTCTTCTGTGGTTGCTTCCGATGATGTTTCTGCCACAACCTCGGTAGTTGTTTCTTCCGCAGGCGGATCAGCATTTGCATATACAGTTGCAAACGAAAATCCCGAAAGCATTGTAACTGCCATTACAATCATCATAAGTTTTTTTACTACTTTATTTTTCATGTTCTAAGCCCTCTCTTTCCGGTATCTGTACATCAGATCCTTTGTTATTTTCTTTGTTTCCGTCTTTCTTTTCTCCTGCATCTTCTATTGCAATACCGCCTTCTTCATCCAGCCGAATCGTTGCCGTTCCTTTCTGAATCCCATCAAGCAGTACAAGAAGTTCCCTGCTGTCCAGCTTCAGTGAACGGAAAGATTTGATAATTTCTATGTCCTCCATCTGTTGTTTTAAATCATTCTGCTTTTTCAGATGCTTCTGCAGTTCTGCAATCTTTTCTTCTGTTTTCTGAATATCATCCAGAACTTTTTTTAACTTCATATTCATCTACCCTGTCACCTCCTAATGCAGACGACCAAATGCCATAAAATGTTCCTGCCAGTAAGAACTTGCAATGCTTGTATACTGTACCGGCTTTCCGCAATGTATCATCATATTGTTGCCAACATAAATTCCTACATGACTCGCTCCGCTTGTGTTATAAGTTCCCTGGAAGAAAATCAGATCTCCCGGTTTTGCTTCTGATGGGGATACCTGTGAACAATGAGAACGAAGTTCATCGGCAGTACACCTTCCTATGTTCCACCCATTTCCACAATTATTGATTACCCAGCTTACAAATCCAGAACAGTCAAAACCGCTTGGTGAATAACCACCCCATACATAAGGCACTCCCAGATATTTCTCTGCTTCCCGTATCATCTTTGCGAATTGTGGGTCAGATAACGCTTCACCAGGAATCGTATAACCAAAACCACTACTTCCTGTCGGAATGGAATTCAGGTCAAACAGGTAATCCCTGTTTCCATAATATCGGTTATACGCATCGTATCTTTCCTGTTCCTCTTCTGTCATGCGGCTTCTTAACACCGTATCCAGATTGTGATTGGTCATAGTAACATCCAGACGGTTCACTTCTTTTGTTGTTGTCACTTCTACTTCCTGACTTCCGTTGCTGTCAGCTATGTAAGCCTCCCATGTCTGATGTCCATGGGCAGATGCCGCCGCATGATTATCATAATAAACATCAAACTGCACACCATATCTTGCGAAAGCTCCGGTATCTTCTACCACATATTCCACGCCATTCATCACTACATGAGTGCCGATCGGAACAAAAGGATTTGTCGCATCTACGGCAATCGTGTGGTTTGAGGTAGGCATTGCTCCACTTGCAGTCGGTCCGCCACTCCACTGTCCACAGCAGATGGAACAGTTGCAATATCCACTGGTAACAACCTGTCCCAATGATTCTCCAACCCGGACAGTCTTTGTTTCTGTTACGGTTTCCCTGGTAGACTGTGTATTGATTCCATATTGCTGCTGAAAAATCTCTTTTATCTCGTCTGCGACTTCTGCATAAGTAAAACCGCCATATTTCACTGTCAGATAAGAAATAAGCTGATATGGATTGTGTCCGATCTCATCAATCTGATAACGGTATTCATCATAATCCGGATGCCTGGATTCTATTTGATTAATCTGTGTGTTCAATGCTTCCTCTAGAGCTTTATACGCATTTTCTGCAGCATAAATATCTTCATCCGTACTGGAATAACTGGTTGAAATGATTGCTGAAGAACCACCCTGCAAAACTGCACTGCAACTGGAAAAACTAGCTGCTATCAGAACAAAAATCAGTCCAAAAAGAGCTACTGTAGCAAAGATTCCTTTGTTTTGTGCCGCCACCATTTTGACTGCATCTTTCGTTTTTTCTGTAAATCTTTGTGCCGATGTGATTGCCGCATCTTTGGCTTTTTTACTTTCTTTTGCCGCCCGATACTGCTTTTGGTATCGTTTTTTCTGTAGTAATTTTTGAAGTGCTGATCTTTTCTTCTGGTCAGCTTCTCTCTTCACTGCATTTTTTGCCTGATTTCCGTAAGCAGCATCAAACATCAGCCTGCTATTTTCTGCTTCATCCAGCATATTTTCTGTCAGACGGGCAGACTGTTTTCTGCTTTCCCTCAGTCGCTGCCGGACATAAATAGACTTTCTTGCAAGACTTTCCCCTGCAAGTTCCATCCTGTGTGCCCCTTCCACAGCAGCGTTATCATCTTCTGCTTCATGGGCTTTCCAGTGTCCCACAGTAAGAGCAGCATTTTTCACTGCCGAAGCTGATTTGCGGATTCCGGTTCCTGCTCCATGTACCATGCCATCCCCTTCATCTCCAAAAGAAAGCCGGGACTGTTTTTTCTGTTCTTTCAGTATCCGCTCCCGCTTTACCTTACTTTTGATCTCATCCTGAAATCCTTCCAGTGATTCTTCTGTAACCTGAGATGTTTCACGATAACGGATATTTTCTTTTTCCGCAGTTTTTTGTTGTCTGGAAGCCTCCTTTTCCTTCCGTTTTTCTCTTTCTGCGTAATCTCTGACCATTTTTCTCTGTCTAAGTTTTCTGCTGTCCACTGCGGTTTCCAGAGCAGCACGTTCACTTCTTGGCTGTCCCCGGATACTTTCTGTACGAAATACGGCATGTTTATCTGTCTCGGAATCTTCCGTTAAAGACATATCTTCCTTCGCATCCCCATTCCCCAGATCTTGTTCCATTTTCACTTTTTGTTCTTCATCTATACTGTATCTGGTTATATCAAAGGTTTTTTTTCTGGTCGGTATATCTTTACTTTCCGTTATTCGTTCCCGTCGATTTTTTCCGAAATCTTCTTCTTTTTTCGGATTTCTGGAAACTTCTATATCCTCATCACGACTGGTGATTCGTTTTTCTTCCTTGTTATGCAGGTTTTCTTCCCTAAGACCATCCCTGCTCATCTTATGGACGGTTTTATCTCTGGCTTTATATTCATGTTCCTGCAATTTCACCATCCCCTTTGCTGCGGTTTCCCTTTAATTCGCTTTATCCTTGTATACTTCCCATTTATGTGAGATTTCGTCTACATTAGAAAGAATCGAAGTCAAAAGCATATCCAGCATCCTTTCACTCAGCCCTTCCTTTTCTCTCAGATAAAAAAGCACCTGCTGTAAGTCAATCATTTCTGACAGGAAAAGCATATCATCCAACATTTCACAAAATACTTCTTCACCGTTGCTGTCCTTTCCTGCCTCTAAAAGCTGCTTGACCTTTTCATCGGCCTGCAGTTTTTTCATCATTTCTACACAAGCCTCTTCTGTGCATCCTTCACATGGATTTGCCATACAATTATTTTCCATTCTGTAATCCTCCGTTTTCTCTGTTTTGTGCTATCTTTTTTACAACTACTCTTCATCTCTTTCCCCGATTCCAAGACGCTTCCGCTTTTCTACTTCATCTGGTTTGGAAGTCATGAGTGCATACAGCATCAGTGAATTATCGAATTTATCCTTGAATGGAATAATCGTACTTCCATAAAAAACAAGTCCCTCACCTTCTCCACTGTTGGTAACATAGGAAAGCTGATGTGGAGAAATATTCAACTGTTTCGCAAGAATCTGTCTGTCCCCGGAAGCCTGATTCAGCATCAGGATAAAATCAGAGTTTTCAAAGATATTTTCAATTTCCCTTGATGCAAGCAAATCCTTGACATTCTGTGTAATACCTGTCGGGATACCGCCCCACTTACGGAATCGCTTCCAAATTTCCACACTGTATGCTGCTGTCTGTTCTTCTTTCAGCAACAAATGAAACTCATCAATATAATATCGGGTACTCTTATTTGCAGAACGGTTGATTGTCACTCGATTCCAGACCTGATCCTGTACAATGAGCATCCCCAGTTTTTTTAACTGTTTTCCAAGGTCTTTAATGTCAAAGCAGACCATACGGTTATTCAGTTCCACGTTTGTTCTGTGATTAAATACTTTCAGAGAACCATTAACATAAATTTCAAGGGAAGTAGCAAGCCGCTGTGCTTCCTGCTCTTTCTGCTCCCGGAGAAGATTATATAAATCTTCCAGTATTGGCATATTCTCTGGCACTGGGTCAGAAAGATAATCCTGATAGACCAGCCGTACACATCGGTCAATGATAGTCATTTCCACTGGTTCCAGACCATTTTTACCTCCCACGATCAACTCGCATAAAGACAGGATAAAATCTGACTTTAGAGATAACGGGTCATCATCATCTGCATAATCAAGGTTAATATCCATCGGATTAATATAATCATGGCTGGTTGGCGAAATCCTTATAACTTGTCCATGAAATGCCCTGACAAGTGGGTAATATTCCCCTTCTGGATCGCAGACGATAATATCATCCCTTGTTACAATAAAAGCATTGGCAATTTCACGCTTTGCAGCAAAGGATTTACCAGAACCCGGCGTACCAAGTATCAGACCGTTCGGATTCTTTAACTTCTTTCTGTCTGCCATGATCAGATTATTGGAAAGGGCATTTAATCCATAATAAATAGATTCCCCTCCCATAAATAATTCCTGTGTGGTAAACGGAACAAAAATTGCTGTGGATGTTGTAGTCAGTGCCCTTTTAATCGGAACCAGATTCATCCCAAGAGGCAGACAGCTCATCAGTCCCGGCTCCTGCTGATAGTCCAGACGTTTCAACGCACAATTATATTTCTGTGCAATTCCCGCAGTCTGAAATACCACATTTTCAAGTTCCTGCTTCGTCTGTGCAGTATTTAAAAACAATACCGTCACAAGGAACATTCTCTCATTTCTGGACTGTAAATCTTCCAGGAGCCTTTTTGCTTCCCCACCGTATGTATTTAAGTCTGATGGGATAATGTCCATGTCATATCCGGAACGTACCGCTTTTTTCTGCTCCTCAATTTTCATCCTGTTAATATCTGTTACCTTACTCTTTACCAGCTTGATTGCTTTCATTTGGTCGATAGACTGGATATGGAGATTGACCATCAGGTTACAATCCATTTCCAGAAATTCCGCAAGCATCTTGTCAGTAAGCTCTGGTGCAAGAATCTGCAAATAAGAGACAGCACCTATCGTACCTCCCATCTGAAAATCCCTGCCATTTTTAAACACAAAACTGGTCGGAGCTACATAATCCTTGGTACTCAGTCCTGTCCTAAGCACATCATCATAAGAAAAATGGAACGGAACTTTACTGTCCTGATTAAAGGTTTCATACATGATCTGAAGTCTTTCTTCTCCATTCAGTGGATAAGCCGAAACTCCTAGAATCTTAAAGTTATTGAGAATATCCGATTCAATCCTCTCCAGCTTCGGTTTTGCTTCCCGGATGCTGTCCGCTTCAATGCCAAATGTAATATATTTGGTACGGAGCAATCCATTATTTCCTTTGGAAAGCTGATTCTTTAACATCTGGGCAAATTCCATACGCAGCTCATCAAAGTCATCATCCTGTGGCTTGATAAGGATAACTTTTTCAAATTCCGCCATGTTACTGTGCTGATTGATAAAAGACAACTGGAAATGAATAGTGCTGTCAAAGTAATTTAAAAAATCACACCAGTTTTCAAAGATTGCGTTCTTATCCTCATTCTGTGCCAACTGATAGTTGATGTCATAAAACCGGATTGTTTTTGAATAAAACTTATCCTGCACCCGGCAGATCCCATCCTTTGCCATCTCATGATATGGAATAGACTGCTGTGCTGAAATCTGTTTTTCCTTTGCTGTATCTGCTTTCACTGCTGTCTTATTTGTCCCTGTCTTTACAGGTTTCCTGTTTCCTGCCGCTTTTTGCCCGGATGTGGAAGCCGGTTTACTTTTTCTCTTTTTTGCGTCTTTTTTTGCCTGACGCATGGCTTCTTTTTCTGCTTTTTCAGCAAGTTTTGCTTCTCTTTTTTCACTTTTCTTATCTGCCCTTTCCTGCTCTTTACGCAGCTTTGCTTCATATTTCTGTGCCTGTTTTAATGCTTTCTTTTCCCTTCTGGTTATCTTCCTTTTGGGTCTGCGGACACCTCTTTGTCTTTCCAGTGCTTCATAACCTGTTACCATCGGTTCTTTGCGTAACTTTCCGCTTACTGGATTTTCTCCATCTGGCAGTGGTTCCGAAACTTCCTGCCCATCTTCCTTATCCAGCCAGTAATCATCCGGATATAAGCTGTCCTCCAACTGTTCTGGCAACGCTTTCTTATTTTTTCTTTTTAACACGTTCCCTGCCTCCTTTCTTTCTGACTATCCTCTGTTTTTTCTCATACATATTTTCCACCTGATACTTCCTTACAGATGGCCGGATAAACCGGACCACAATTATATTCTTCAGAACTTTTTCTAACGGAAGCCCATCCTTCTCATACATGGCAAATACAAATGCCGGAAGCATCAGAAGACACATTCCGGTTGCAGCATTACTGGAACCGATCACTCCTCTGGTTAAAAAATAAAACGGTACCCCCACTGCTGCTGCAAGTCCAAAACAGATAAGCTGTCTTTTGGTAAGATTTAAAATAATCTTGTTTTTTACTTTGGTCAGATCTTTTGGTACAGATACAAAAGCCATCATTTTCCCCCTTCCTGCTAATGGGCATTAAACACACTTTTTGCAAAATTACCTGTTTTCATCAGACTGAAACACAGAATCACTGTATATGCCATCACACCAAACAATGCGGAATGTACGTTATCTGACATCTGGATATTTGCCACAAGGACTGCGTAGATTCCCACACAAACCATCATGAAAAATCCCTGAAATGCCAGTGCAAATAATCCCCGCAGATAGTTGTTTCCAATCTGTCCCCATTCCCTGTTTGACATCGTTGCAAATGGTATTGCACCGACCGAGGAATACAGATAAATCTCAATCATTCGTCCATACAAAATAACTGTGATCAATACAGATATAATCTTCATACACAGGCTTACCAGCATCGTTTCCAGTGCCAGTATGACAAGTTCACCGATTTCCATAGATTCCATAGCTGTTTCCATCGTACTGATCATCGTATCTATATTGATCGCTGTATCAGAACTGATGACACCTGCCGCCCGGCTTACCACCGTCTGTCCGACATCAAATACCGCCATAGTAATTGTGAACGTGTGGCTGACAATCCAGACTGCCACCCACATCTTGAAAAAATATTTAAAGAACATCCATGTGTCCAGATCATGCATGTTATTTTTTTCTGTCAGCATGGAAATCAATTCATAACAAAGTACAAAAGTGATAATCATACCGGCAATCGGAACAATTACCGAATCGGAAAGATTCTGTATCATGCTGAAAATGTTTCCATTCCAGCCCTGTGGTGTCTGCCCAACCTGAGCAGCAATCTCACCTGTCTTTTCATTGACATCGGTATACATTGTTGTCAGGTTGGAACTTACCATGCCTGTCAGAAGATCCCTCATCCATGTTTCAATCGCCTCAAATATACGATCCATGAGTTATCTCCTCTCTTTTTACACTTAACCAAACAATCCGGATAACAGCGGTACTAACTGTGTTCCGATCAGTGCCACACCGCCACCAGCCATAAGCTGCTTGATTCCCTGTGACTTAGCCCCAGGATTGTCGTTGCCGTATCCTTCCAGAAGATTAATAACTCCCCATACTGCAAGACCTGCTCCGATTGCTACTACAAGTGTCTGTAAAATATTGATTGCTGAATTAAAAAACGACATATGTTTTATCTCCTCTCAAGTTTTTTGCTTATAAATTCCTGCTGTATTCTGACCGGCTCTGCCCTGATGGGCGGTCGTTCATACCTGTGCATCCTCTCACCTCCCAAAAGGGCAAAGAAAAAGAGCTATGTAGTTGGATTTTCTACATGCTCTGCTTCCTTGTTTTCATTATTTTCCTGTTCCATAAGACTGTCCTCTGAGAACACATACAAGTCAAACTCCTCTGACCTTGTAAGTTTTACTTCCATTCTGTGCCTCATGTACGCTTCCACATCAAATTCATTGCGTTTATCGTAATCAGACAGTTCCTTATAGCGTTTATGTTTTGTAATATCATACTTGTCACTGAAAAACGGACGGACACCTCTTAGCTGGAGGATACACTTATTTCCATCCATCACCGCAAGTTCATCCCTGCTCATCAGTTCTTTTCCGGTTTTCTGATAGTTCATCCCGTAAGAACGGCTCTGCCCTCTCGTATCCGAAGTATTATATAAATCAATGGTTTCCTTACCAAGTGTTTCTGAAATCTCTTTTAAAGTGGAACTTTCTTTTCCTCCAAGGAACAGCATTGTGTCACAATTCCCTAAAATGGTTTCTGCAGCATCTTTATAAATAGTCTTTAACTGTGACTGCGACTGGAGTATAATAGAAGCAGATATTTCTCTGCTTCGTATGGTTGCAATCAGCTTGTCGAACTTTGGAATCTGTCCGATATTTGCGAACTCGTCACAGAGGATTCTTACATGATACGGCAGTCTGCCATGGTGTACATCATCTGCCCTGTCGCATAATAAATTGAATAACTGGCTGTACATCATTGCTACCACAAAGTTAAAGGTATCATCTGTATCCGAGATAATGACAAACAATGCCGACCTCTGATCTCCCATCATATCCAATTCCATTTCATCGTAACTCATAATTTCACGAAGTTCCGCAATATCAAATGGTGCAAGTCTGGCACCACAGGAAATCAAAATCGACTTTGCCGTTTTGCCGGCGGCTAATTTATATTTTTTATACTGACGTACAGCAAAGTGTTCCGGCTCTGTTTTTTCCAGTTCCTCAAACAGCATATCCACTGCATTTTTAAAGGTTTCGTCATCTTCCCTTGTTTCACTGGCATTGATAAATTCAAGCAGTGTCGCAAAGTTCTGTTCTTCCTCCGGTGCTTCATACCAGATATAACCAATCAAAGCACAGTATAAAAGGCGTTCCGCTTATAGTGATAGGTAATCCTTTGAAGTTATCGCCGGATTTTCCCCCACTCCACACCGGACGTGCGACTTTCACCGCATCCGGCGTTCCATCGGTTGTTTTCACAAGCATTTAATCAATCACCAAATGA
>SKEQ01000349.1_pt1 | contig 39987 bp, 43 predicted proteins | sample 4826751 | NCBI WGS metagenome assembly SKEQ01 (sample SAMN11008805, study PRJNA524170) | human gut metagenome | biome: Human fecal sample; material: Feces; isolation source: fecal sample from pouch patient p44 | host: Homo sapiens | place: Israel: Tel-Aviv | collected 2013-07-11
CACTTCGTGAACTGGAACAGCAGATAAGACGGGATATTGAGGACGGTATCGACAGCACAGGCAAGAAAATGACGCTTTGCCAACTCTACGCCAAACAGAACGCACAGAGGGCAAATGTGAAGAAAAGCACACAGAAACAACGGGAACAACTCATGCGGTTATTGAAAGAGGACAAGTTAGGTGCTAGGAGCATTGATACGATAAAACCCTCTGACGCTAAAGAATGGGCGTTACGCATGAAAGACAAAGGCTTTTCCTATAACACTATTAACAACCATAAACGCTCGTTAAAAGCGTCATTCTATATCGCCATACAAGACGATTGTGTAAGGAAAAACCCTTTTAATTTCAAGTTAAGTGAAATCATAGAAAATGATACCAAAGAGAAAGTAGCATTGACAGAGGAACAGGAACAAGCCTTACTGTCATTCATCAAGACGGATAACGTGTATCACAAGTATTATGATGATGTGCTGATACTGTTAAAGACAGGACTTCGTATCTCGGAACTGTGCGGACTGACAGTAGCCGATATTGATTTCAAGAATGAGGTTGTGGTTATCGACCACCAGTTATTAAAGAGCAAGGAACAGGGCTATTATATTGAAACGCCTAAGACAAAGAGTGGAACAAGGCAAGTGCCATTAAGCAGAGAAACGATACAGGCATTTCAACGGGTCATAAGGAAACGCACAAAAGGGAAACTGATAGAGATAGACGGATACAAAGATTTTCTGTTCGTCAATCCGAAAGGCAATCCTAAAGTTGCGATTGATTACAACGCCTTATTTGTCCGTATGGTAAAGAAATATAACAAACACCACAAGGATAACCCCTTGCCACATATCACACCACATACGCTACGCCATACGTTCTGCACAAGACTGGCAAGCAAGAACATGAACCCGAAAGATTTACAGTATATCATGGGACATTCAAACATCAGTATCACAATGAACTGGTATGCTCATGCGTCCATAGATACCGCAAAATCAGAGGTTCAGCGTCTAATCGCATAAGAAGTATTTACCACGATTTTAACCACGCTTGATAGCGAAAATATAAGAAGATAGACCTAGATATGTGAGGTTTACCACAAAAGCAAAATGCCCGTAGAGCCTATAAAATAAGGCTTTGCGGACATTTAAGAAGATATAAAAAGATAGTCAAAAAGACATATATGATTTCTGTTAAATAATTGTTCTTATTCAATGAATAACATTGTAAAATACTATGATTATGTACATCAACAAGCACTATTGTTATACCATTTTTCAGATTCTGTTTCTTCTTAAATCTCCCTCTTTTAATATATGCATTTCTACAATTAGCATGTCTTGCGCTTATTCCTTTCACACATTATCCAAAATGCCACCGTTCCACATGCTGTACGTCTAATTCTCCATCTACAATCTTAAAATACACCCGGAATGTAAATACTGGTGAAAACAGATCCACCGCAGCACAATAGCAGTCTCCGAAAAATTCAGAACCATCCGGCTCATAGATCGCATGAATCTCACTGTGCATTTCCCGGATAGCCGTCTGTAGTTGTTCATACAATGCTTTTTCTTTTGTTAGTTCACTCATATTCTATTATCCTCATTTCTTTTCCTGTACGATCATTGTACCAGTCCATCCGAATTGCATATCTCTTAAACCATTCCAGGTCTTCTAAAAATCCCATAAGAGAAAGAAACTTTGCTAAATCTTCTTCCCTGCCCGCATCCCGATAAATGCCGTCACCGATTTTTTTAAGGTTTAAATGCCCAACTGCCGCCCGATCTAATCTCCGGTGTAGATCTTCTATGGTACAAACCTGTTCTTCTCTGATACGTTTCTGATCAAACTCAATCACTAATTTCAGCATTTTTTACTTCTTCCAGTACTTCAAATCACAAAAACGGATCGTCAGATTTGTTTCTCTCCATTCATCCGGTGCCATGCTTCCGTCATGTTCCTGCCAGAGCAGTTTCTTTAAATACCGTTTAAACCATTCCTTTTCCGCAAGCTCAAAGAGAATCTTCCCGAAACCTTCTGTTGTGCCATTGTTATAGAAACCGTCCTTTTCCAGCATTCCATGCTGTTTTCCAAACAAATCATCCATGTATTGCTTCATTTTCGGCACATCATAGACACCTTCATCTTGGATGGCTCCCCAATCCAGTTCTACATACACCCGTACCAGCGCATTCCGTTCCCAGGGAATTTCTTTCTGCATCTGCTCATAAATACGTTGTTCTTCTTCTGAATATGCTGGTGGATGCTCATACAACTCGTCCCGTAATTCCGTCAGTTTGTCGGATGCAAGCCACAGATATGCAGTAGAAAGAAGATCATCCATATCTAATTCTTCTTCCATATCCGGACAACAGTGTTTGAGGATATAATGCAGTAGTATATTGACATCTTCTTCATTGAGTGTTTCCAAATGAGGGTTGCTTGCCTTTAAATAATACGTAAGGTGAGAGGAAATTCTTGGTCTCATACATTTTTCTCCTTTCCTAGTACCATGCAATACAGGTGCAGTTCTCAATATCTTCTCCATGATCATAACGCAAGAGAAGTCCGCACAGAATCTTATTCGCGAACCATTCCTGAATGCCGGTTGCATCGGTGCTTACAATCTTTCGTTCCTGCAGATCAATGCTCATCCGGAAATCCGGATGCAGCTTTTCTCCAATGATATGGACCTTAACATCGGCAATACTGCCATTGAGGTTTACTTGCAAATTCACCATGCTTCATTCTCCTATGTTTCTATCGTCTCTTATCAGATTGCCGTCTTCATCCAGAATACCAATATCCATCCATTCTCCATCCTGAAATCTCTGCAAATGCGTTGTATATTCATACGGTCCATCTAATGGTTCCATCCAAGATTCATAGTGTTCTATCGATTCCATACAATAGGGGAGCACTTCATCTTCCCAATCTAAAAAATTAAAACTACGTCGTGTGTTTGGTTCTGCCTGGAAAATCCACTCCCCGGTTTTCTTGTTGTAGCTTCGTTCCCATGGCTCCTTGTTCCAACGTTCGATAGAATAAACCGTATAGCATGGAATTCCAGATTGGTTCATGCAGGTTTCTCCAAAGTCACGCAAAAACGGATCCGGAGATTCCCGCCACTTTCCTTCCAGGGCGATTGGCTCAAAAACCTCGCGCAATTCCTTCTTTACAATCCCTTTAAATCTCACAGCCGCATACAAAGACATGCTATTTCACCTCAATTCCTACCGTGTCCCACAAGCTTAAATCTTCCAACATGTTCTCTGGTTCCAAAACAAATCTAGTTCCCTTCCGGTCATTGTACCAATCCATCTGGACGGCGTACCGGTGAAACCAATCCATTTGCTTTAACCAGGCAATAATACCGAAAAACCTTGTCAAATCCATAGGGTTTCCAGTATCCATATAAATCCCATCTTTCACCTTTCGTAAAGGTGCTTTCTGAATCGCCCGGTCAATTTTTGCATATAGCATCTCTACCGTACATACCTGCTCTTTTTTGATTTTTTCTTCATCAAACGCAATCACTAACTTTAACATACACTCAATCCCACCTTGCCAATTCCTTTAAGGCTCCGATATGCTTCCAGATAAAGTCCTTCACCAGGTTATGGTTCCCATAACGTTTCACCAAATTGGAACGCAACCTTTAAAGGCGTTCAACTCATTTTCTTCCATAAACGCATCCTAAAATAAGTTCTTTTCAATAGCTTCTTTCTGTTTACGCTGTAAATTCATAGTCATAATAAATGCATAAAATTTCCGTTCTTCCTCACTTTCTGCCTGTTCTGCTAGTTTCATTGCCAAACCGGAAGGCACTTCTCTTGCCTTTTGATACAGTTCCTTCAACTCCCCAATATGCTTCTGAATAATATCCTTTCCAATTTGTCGAACATGCTCTTCCCAATCCTTATCAGATTCTTCCTTTCTTTCCTCTTGAAATTTTGTAACTTCCACATCCGTTGTTGGCAAGATCCAGGACTGCTGGATATGCTTATACAGTGCATTCTGTCCAAATGGATCATCTGTTACCTCAATGTCATAAGACGGCTCCTCTTGCTGAAAGAACGTCCCATGTGCATCCACAACAACAATTGTTCCTTTTTTGATGGCTTTGTAACATTGGAATGCTACCACATCGCCTTTTTTGTAAATTACTTTTGGTATTTCTTTCATCCTCTTCACCTCTCAATTTCTCTTCGTTTAGATCTCTATATAATCGATTTATAACGGTTTTCTTTCCGAAACATAGAAGTAATTCCAGAACTTAATCCATCCGGAGTACGGGAACCTAAAACATATAACCCAGGGAATGTATCAGATTGACGATACTCAATCTGCATCCATGCTTCATAGATATTTCGTTCTTCGTCCATCCAATACAATCCTGGTATCGTAAAAGTTGTTCCGGTTGGTGCATATCCTGTTTTTAATATAATTCCATCTGGAATTTTCACCGGTTTCTTTTCTCTTACTGCCTCTTCGATTGCTTCATATAATGTTTGAATCATTTTTTGTCTCTCCTTGCTTGCTGCTTTCAATGTATCTCGTAAATTTTGTCAAAGCCTTCCTCTTTTGTCGGAAGCTCTAACAACCCTAAATTGTCATAATAAAGATCTACCGAGATCCTTTCCTTTTTGCAATAGGCTTTCACTTTATCCTCGGATGGCAGCATCACATAAATATGGATTGGAGCATCTGTCACTTCACGTATGGCATCAACGTACATGGAGCGCCGTATCTGTCTCAATAACGTATGTTCTAATACCACTTGCTTTCCGTCCTTGATCGCCTGTACCAAAGCATCCCGGCATTCTTCATATGCTTTCAAAATCTCTGGTATCGTATATCTGTTTGTCTCGAAATCCAATAGATCGATCACCGTCCGTTCCAGAAAATACTCTTTGATAAAGGTGCTTTTCCCAGAGCACGGCGCTCCCATAACAATAACGACTTCCATATTGTTTTTCTCCTTTCCAACTTGTCGAACATGCTCATCCCAATCCGTGTCAACTTCTTCCTTTCGCTCCTCTTGAAATTTCGTGACTTCCACATCCATTGTTGGCAAGATCCAAGACTGCTGGATATGCTTATACAGTGCATTCTGTCCAAATGGATCATCTGTTACCTCAATGTCATAAGACGGCTCCTCTTGCTGAAAAAATGTCCCATGTGCATCCACAACAACAATTGTTCCTTTTTGATGGCTTTGTAACATTGGAATGCTACCATATCCCTTTGCTTCCGGCATTTTTTCCACCTTTGTCACCTGTCCTTCTCTTTTCTATGAAATCTAATTTTCCTATTCGTAAGAACATTGAATTCCCGCAGCACGCATCCCTTCAATGACATCATCTTTTAAGTTGCCGTCATCAATCTTCCAACTTGCCACATACTTCATAAACCATGGCTTATCTCTTAATAAACTCATAAACCAACTCCGAATTCCAGAGCTTTCTGTCACAAAAACACCTCTTTCCGGCTGCTTCATTTTTGGCAAATCAATTAACATTTCATTAATTTCTGCCCATTTTTCTGATACGTTCAAACCGTCACGCACCATCCGTTCCTCATCCAGAGCAATCAGCATTCGGAATTTGGAATCCTTACTTTGCTTCTCGTATGCTTCAAGGTAACGGCGATTATTTTCTTTCAGTTCCCGGAAACTTGCCGGGGTATAGTTATTAATCATACAGCCAGCATTTAAGGCACGCTCTCTTTTCCTCATAAACTCAAAGGTATCATCCTTCCGGTTATGGATGTGACCATAAATTAACCAGCTTCCATGATGCATCTGATTCCAGTCTGCAATCGGGAAATGGCACATCACAATCTGTTCTCCGTGATCCTGAATGTGTGTCATCTTGTCTACACTTTCAAAATAGGAAAGTGCCTTCTCATCTTTCAGAATTACTCCATCGTGATTCCCCACAATCAGATGCTTTCTTCCTTTTAATTTTTTCAGATAATACGTCGGATCTTTGTCTGCCCGAAAGCAGAAATCTCCAATGATCCAAATATCATCGTCTTTCTGAACTCTGTCATTCCACAGATAGATCAGTGTTTGCTCCATCTCTACCCGATCCGCAAAAGGGCGATGGTCAAAACCAATCACATTGGAATGTCCAAAATGTAAATCACTTGTATAAAAGTTCATAAAATCACATCCTTCTTTTCATTTTTGCTATCTTCTAATCTACGATCAATCGTCATCCGGTGAATGGTAGGAATACCGGATAAAATTCCTATATTCTGGTACTCCATCTCCATGCGTCTTGAAGCAAATCTTCACGTTTCCCGTCCACATCCCAATACCATGTTTCGATTAAATCTAATATCCATGTTTCCCTCTCTATCTCAAATATGATTTTGCTTATATCTGCAACACCATGTTCCCCATCTTTTTGAAAGATGTTGAATTGAGGGCGTAAAATCTTATATTTTTCACAGTATGCATCAAATCTTCCTAATAACGTTTCTGCTGTAAGTCCTTGCTCTGATAGCGCATGTTCTTTAAAATGAATGGTCATGATTACCATAAAATTTTACCTCTTGACTTTCTTTCCTATTTCTGCCATAGTATTTGCAGAGGAAGGCTTGTCATTGGAACCTTGTCCCTTTACGGGACGGGTAGGACCGGCCTTCCTCATTTTGTTTGAAAAGGAACAATCTCTTTGCTCTCTCCTGGTGTAATCTCATACTCTGAATCACAATCTTCAAATAAAATGGTCAATGGTCTTTGACAGACATTGTGAATGAGCATCGGCACTAGATGTGCGTTATCCTCACCAGTCGGATTCCGGAAAAACTCAATCGCCGTATCATCCAAATAATACTGACACATAGAACCTTTCATGTCCCACATCCATACTTCTTCCTCTACACCAACCATCATGGCATTCGGACATTCTGGAACAAAATACGTTCTTGCAGCCAGCTTTAATTTTTGATCTCCACAATGATAGAATCCTTTCACAAACTTATATTTCTCATCGGTCAGATATAGTTCCAGTATATGTTTCGTTTTGATCACTCCTTATCTGCTCCATCTGCCCGAAATGGCATGATGGATTTACTTTCTCCCGGCTGAATCGTCCAGGTAGCATGATAACCTTCAAATTGAATCTGCAATGGTGTGTTTCCTATATTATGGATCAGCATCTGTGTAGAATAATCCTGTTGATTATAAAGCGTATCGTAAAACTCAATCCTCTCACTTCCCAGATAGTATCGGCACATATATTTTCCAAACATTGCGTCTTCTTCCATGCCAATCAGATACGTGTCTGTAAACATTCCGGAATGCGTATATCCCACCAAATCATGCGGTTTCTTTTCTTCATCATAGTAAGTCCCCCTGCAGAAATGCTCGTAGCTGTCATCAAAATACAATTCGATTAACTCCGAAGCATCTTGATAGTCCGGTTCCTGGATTTCTTCCGTTTGCAGAATATAAACAGAGTTACTGGTAGAAATAGTCAATCGCTCTCCCTCACACATGATTTCGGATACGCTGCTTGTATTCAAATGTTTATTGATCCATTTTCCTTCTGGATTCTGGATAAAATCCATATACAGCCGGCATTCCCCATACGCATTCTGTTCCCCATACCGCAGATTTTTTGCAATACAATTCATCCGTTCCTCATAGAAGTCACGGGTATGTGCCTTTGAATTTCCTTCGTGGTCTTCGATTGCCACCAGTCTCCAGGTACTTTCAGGGTCAAGTTCACATAACTTTTCTTTCATCGCTTCTTTTTCTTCCTGTGTAACGCCAAAAATCCCCTTTGTTTCCTCCAGAATTTTTGTTTGTTGCACCTGTTCTTCCTCTGTTAGAATAAAAGGTGTATGATCCTTCGAAACACCGTTAAAGGGGGTATCTTCAATCAGTACCATACAATACGAGTTATCCTCTGCTTTTACTAAGCTTTTGATTTTTCGATCAAAGGTATATCCATACAAAATATGATAGTCTTCCTTTTGATTTAAAGTAGCAATGATCTCATCCAGCTCACCCAATGGCTGAATCTCTTTACCGATTTTTCTCTTTTGTTCTCTCATACTGTTCTCCTTCGCCCTTTTGGCGTTTTTCTTAAACTTTATCTGCTTGTTCTATCCGATCCAGTTCTTCTTCCACCCGTTGCATCTCATCTCGAAAATGTTTCACCAGCTTTCGAATAGCAGTTTCATCAATCTTTTCTTCAAATAACCAGCACAGTTCACTATGGCAAGTAACCAAGGTGCGATAGTATCTTCTCAACTCATTTTCTTCCATAAACGCATCCTCAAAATAAGTTTTTTTCAATAGCTTCTTTCTGATGACGCTGCAGATTCATAGTCATAATATAAGCATAAAATTTCCGTTCTTCCTCATTTTCTGTTTCCGTAGCCAATTTCAATGCTAAATAAAACGGCACTTCTTTTGCCTTTTGATACAGTTCCTTTAATTCTTCCATGATTTTTATTCCTTTTCCAATCTTCTATAATTCTGCGGGAACAGTTGTTGCTCCCACTAGGAATTAATTTGCTTCGTTTTGTTGACCTCAACAAAATGTTACGTTTTTTCTATATACGGTTTATTCAATATCTTCACCGCCAAATCGACATGCTTTTGCTCCAATCCTTTTCTGACAGATGTTCTTACCAGCCTATTAGAATGTGGACGCAAATATTTTCCGTTCATGTCGTCTAAAATGACAAAGCTTTCTATTGGTTCACCGTCCCATTTCCGTAGCCATTCGTCAATTTCCTTTCCCCTGTCATCTTCGATACTCACAGGCGTCCGATCCAGAAGCTCCAGTCCAAACTCCTGCAATTTATCCCGTAATGCTATAAAGTGCCGGATCTCTCTTTGACAGTAAGCATCGTTTTCTGGAACAGGAGCATCCATGTATACCCATCCAAACCGCCAGGTGGATGACAACACGATTTTCCCCTCTGTATGCTCTATCAGTTGTTTTAGCAACAACAGTTTTTCGTCTTCCACGAAAAGGTAGCCATCCAGCCTTGTTTTGCTGAATTCGTAGTTTAAAACATAATCCACGTCCAAAAAAATAATCTTCATAGGAACCTCTTCTCCCCGAAATTCTTATTTTTCAAAAAACTCACTTTCTTTCAACCGTTTAAAATCCTTTTTCATCTCTTCAATGAACCGTTCACAACCCGCAATCTCATCTTCCAGATGATAAAACCGGGATAAATAAAACTCTTTCACAATCTCCCAATAGGTTTGTGCAACTTGTGTCCGATACGAAAACTTTTCAAAATGGGTATCTTTGTAGTTCATTTGATGTTCTTTCATGTAGGCATAGTATTGTTCCATCAATTCATGTAACTGATCGGTACAATGCTCCGAACGAGTATTTACATCATGTTCATCATAATTGCTGTGTGCAGAAATTTGTGCGTTCAGCTTTAAATCTTTTCGCAGATAATCTTCTAAACTGTAAATAGCCTTTTGCAGCCCTCCATACTCCTCAGAAAGGTTGTCCCCATTGAAGGGACGTTCGTAGGATGCCTCATCTTTTAACGTGCGTAATGCTTTGAGAAAATAATAGATTTCCTGTTCAGAATACTCTTCTTCCGATTCATCTACTTCAGCTTCTAGATATTTTCTTAATCCCTCTTCACAACTAAAAAAATCTGAAATCTTTGTTGTGTGGAAGCACCTTTCATCTCCACCTTCCCCATAAACACATACTTGACAAGTAGCAAAATCCGATAAAAATACTGCTAGTTCCTCTGTATTCATTTCACGAATTTTATCAATATTTTTCATAAATCCACCCATTTTCTGTACATTACCATTTACCAAAATAACTCTTCATTAAAAATATGATGCACTATCTATTGCCATTTTCTTTGATTGAATATGCATTTTAGTTATGTTATTCTATTATGTAACTATATGTAATTTTGTCACTATGTTTACACGCTGATATGTAAACTAGTTTTATTTACAAATTATAGTACACTATTTTACATTTTTGTCAAGGGTTTATAAGAAATTATGGAACTCTTATTTAAGTATTTCAAAAAAGAAACATGGAAAAGAGGAACAAATTCGAATGAACACCGAATTCGATTATGAAAAAAAGAAAAGACTTGCAGAAAAAATACAACGTATCCGAACACAGATTGCTGAGGAAAATCAATATGATTTTGGATATCGATTGGGAATTTCACGAAATTATGTATCTCAAATCGAAAACCCAAATTCCACGAAATTCCCAAGCAAGGCTCTGTTGCGAAGAATAGCCGATACTTATAATGTGGACTATGATTATTTAACAGGAAAAACAGATCCGGAATACTTAAGTCGTGAAGAACAAATGCAGAAAGAAAAATCAGAACTTGCTCACTTGTTTACACCATCCGAAAATATGGTTTCTTCCCAATTGCAGATTCTGTCTCAAAACTACTACCGGATTTTGCAAGATGAAATCAAAAAAATTACGCAATCCGAAGAAATGCATGGATATCTATACAATCTTTATATAAGCAATGTTCTGTCCTATTCCAATGTACTGTTTTCAACATTGAAATCAGCAAAAGAATATTTGAACCGAAAAGAGGAAGTTCCTTCTGAACTTTTTGAAGCATGCCTAAAAGAAATAAAAGAAAAGGTAAAGGAAAAGGAAAACTAATGAATTTTGAATTAACCACAGAAATAATAAACGAGTTTCGCAAACCTGATGCGGAACCTGATGAATCTATAAAAAAAGAACTGGCTGAAAGAATCCGATATGTTCGTAAAAATATTGCAAAGCAAACCCAAGAGAAGTTTGCGTATTCCCTGTATGTTAGCCGCGTGTATATTAATCAACTGGAAAATGCGAAAATAAAAGCTTATCCTAGTGAAGATTTTCTATATCGTATTTGTGATAAATTTGAAATTTCCTACGATTGGCTTTGTCTGGGCAAGGAACCCATCTTATCGCCTAAATATTATTCTTATGTCGATTATGAAATGCAGCATATGGAAACGATAGAATGGCGTTTGACGGCGGACGAAAAAATAACTACTGAATATCGAAAACACCTGAATGAAGAATTGAAAAATATTCTCGATCCGGAAGAATTGTCATTGGAACAATATACCGAACTCATTAGCATTTGTATGATTTTATTACGACCATTTTTTCAGTTTTCTAGAGAACTAAAAGAATTATACTTAAATGAGTATTTACCAATAGAAAAGCTTTTCGAAAAACATTATCAAGAACTGGAATCCACAATAAAAGTGTTTCTATCAAAAGAATCGTGAAGCTTATTTGGAAGATTTGATAATAATAAATATGATAGCGCTTGCCATCATTCTATTTTTTAGTATAGGTAAGCGCTATCTTTTTAACAAGTTATTTTTATTTTAATACAGGTGGCAATTGTTGTTCTAATTCAAATAATTTTAATTCCACTTCATCTACCTCATAAAAATCTTTGGCATTATTTAGTTTTTCTTTCAACATTTCAACATCTTCTAATTCATCATGAAGAGGATATCCGTATATCCTTTCTCCAAATTTAAAACGCGTAATAAAAGTATCAATTATTTGATGTAGCTTTTGTTTTTGTTCTATTAACTCGATATCCTCAATATCAGTCTTATCTTTTCCCATTATTTCTCCCTTCATCACACACTACCTTATAGTTTTCTATTTATTCATCCTCACTTGATAAAATATTTTTTGTTTCTAAAAATGTGAGGTATTGTTTATATTTTTGAAACATCATGTTCTTTGCATACTGTTCCATATACGCATAATCGGGCTCACCTGCATCATCGACAGGGAGCATGAGCTTTTGTCGCAACATGCGCTGTTCATTAAACTTATAGCCATAGCTATATTTTACCTTTTGCTGCGCGAAAATCGAAACAAAGAACAATAAGACAAACTTGTTGTCTTCATAATTGCACAGATGTAACCGCTTCACGTCATCGGTGAAAATACATTCGTATGGGTGGTAAAACGCGATGCACGGGGCACCGTTATAGTTAACGCCCAATACATTGCAATCTTTAGACGCATTATCGTTGGCTACGTAACCCGTAATGCCGTTTCCGTTATCGGTCGCCCCGATAAACGGACAAGTCCCCGGCATCTTGTTTCGAGTTTCCAACCGTTTACCAGCTTCGACAGTGAAAATATCGTTCAGAGTAAACTCCGTCCATTCCTTCTCGTCCAACACGGGAATGTCCACGACGTCACCCAACTCAACGATACTCGCCTCAGCATACTCGCGATACTTATCCAGCATCATCTTGCGTTTCTGTCTTGTATATTGAGCCATGTACTCATAATCAGGCGCCCCCTCATCATCAACAGGAAGTTCTATCCCTACTGTTTTCGCTTTTCGCCAATGGCGTGCATATCCCATATCGGGAATCCGCTTTTTCCAAACACATGAAACATATATCAATTCATCAAACGACATATCTTCAGATTGAAGAATCTTAATATTATCCGCAGCACAAAAGCTATAATTCGCTATATCCATACTTCTCGTATGGTCTCCAAAAATCAAAACGGGTTTATTGTGCACAGCAAAATCAGCATCTTTATCGGTGAATCCCATTACACCATTGTTTGTGCTTTGAGAGGAATATACTGGAGTACGAGCATAAACACTTAAATCTTGTTCAGATAATTTTCTGGATTGCTTTTCGACAGAAAAAATCCCCTTTTGACCAATCACATCAAAAACATCTCTCTTCTTCTCCTTAAGACTCTGCATCCTCGTCACCTCCGTTATCGAATAGGTATTCACGATTCTGCATAATCATCGAGAACTCGAAAGTTAAATAATCTCCAATTGCCTTTTCAAAGTCTGCATCAGTCGGAATTTCGTCATTAAAGTAGTAGAATGAATGTAGCCATTCGTCATCAGAATTTACAGTCGATTTAACACAAAACTTCAACGGTGCTTCTGTACGACCAATCCACACATCCAGCAAATGTTGTTTCTTATCCTTTGCCGAATCGCCTTCAATTAGCCCAATATGTGCTCGCACCTCGTAACCATCATCTCTGAAATCAATGAATTTGCATACCTTATCCTTTGGATGTGGTTCATGTGCCGTAAATATAGCGATTACTGGATTTGTACCAACTCCATAGAACGTATCAGTATTACAAGTAATCACACCTCTAATGTATGGTTTTTCATAATATTTATTTTTAATGCTTTCTCTGCTTTTGTTTTTCCCGTCATAGAAGACTGTGGAACGATTACCGCCGCTCTTCCACCTTTCACTAAAGAATCAAGGAGATGTTTTACAAATGAAAGTTCATACTGCGAAGGGTCATCTTTTGAACCCTGACTATATGGTGGATTCATCATACCAACATTTGCACCTTTTAATTGTACTTGTGCTGAATTTTGTTTTAAAAAATCCTGACATAAAATATTACTGTTACCATCATCGCGAAGAATCATATTGGTACAAGCAATCGCAAACATATTACTCTGCAGTTCATAGCCATGTAACTGTGTTTTTCTAATCGCATCTCTTGTTGTCTCATCTTCCGCAGCCAATAGCATGTGGTGCATAGCAGCCACAAGAAATCCCGCTGTTCCACAGCAAGGATCAAGAACAACATCATCTGGCTGTATCTCCAACAAATCACAAAATAATTCACAAATATGAGCTGGAGTTAATACAATCCCTAGCGTTTGTCCATCTCCACCTGAATAACTCATAAATTCCCCATAAAAACGCCCAATGAAGTCCTCGCTTGTTTTCTGATACTTAATACTTTTAAAAATACGTTCATATAGAAACTCCGTATAAAACTTAATTGGTGTTTTTCCTAGAGTATCGTTTATTTCATTCAAACGAAAACTTGTCTGCAAGATTGCAAATTCTGCCAGTAATTTATCTTTTTTCGCATCTGGCCCGACATTAGATCGTGTTAGACGACCTTTAATGGCAGTCATCACCTTATCTCCATCTCGCATTCCTGGAGTTTGATCACCTCTTAAGGAGTCAATTCCAAACCCACCTTTTTCAATTTCATCCAGTGCCAATAAAACACCTGAAACCACTAACGGTTTGTCCTGATCTTTTAATGTTCCATATGTGCGCAAATATTCATGTAATTCTGCCGCGTCCTTTAGAATCTGTTCCGTTGTTCTTTCTTCATCAGTATTCTCTTCTAAAACATAACGAGTATAATATTCCCTAATATTCATAGGAGAAAAGGAAATAAACGATTTTATATCTGGAAGTTGTTTATATCCTTCTCTGTCATCCACCCAAAGCGGTGTAATAATATGATTTTTTACATCTCCTGAAACACCAACTGCAAATACTTTTTTAAAAGAACTGTTCTGCGCGATATGCTTTGCATAGAAATATGCACCATTTACCGCATAATCTGTTACAGCTTTTACGTCTAAATCAAGAATTCCTGAATCTGTCAACTTAATTTGCTCATAAACAAAGGGTTTGTCTTCAATAACAAGTACAAAATCATCAATTACTGCCACAAAATCAGGAATTCCAATATGTCCAGTCATTTTCTTCGACGCAGTTTTTAAAGCTTCATCTATTTCTTTGATAGTACTTCCCTGTGCATCAAAAGAAATTTGAGCTTCTTCAAGCTGAGAAGCTACCCAAAAATCTGTTTTACTTTCGTGCTTACCACCCATATAGTATTTACTAAAATTGCTAAGAAGACATTTATAGCAATAAAAAAAATAATGTCTTCCCGAACTCCTTTCCACTATTTTTTGTCATTTGTGAATATTTTACAATTTTCGCGCTTCAAACTCAATACAAATCATTATATAAATATAATTTCATATTATCTTTTCTTTGATAATAGCAAATTAATTCGAATCATCCACCATCATTTTCTTACTATTTCACAAGAAAAGCTAGAAAATATTGACAAAAATCTATTTTGTCCATTATTATATTTATATACCTTTTTAAACACTTTTCGCATAAAGGGGGATTACCATGAACGGACAAATGCTGTTATTTCCACAAGAAAATGAACTGGACAGTCTGGAACTCGTACAAATGAAATTTGTTAAAAAAACATTTGCAACCTGGAAAGAATTATTCGAAGGCTTTGATACGTTGTACGCGATCACTTTTTCGTATAATCTGGATTTTATCGAAAAAGTCATGCACCACTTCAAACATGCTGAAGTAATTCTTGGATGTGAGGCTTTAGTAAAATTTGATTTACAAACAATTATGGCCCACCAAACACGCTCGTTAGAGGCGATTACAAAATACCCATATCTTTTACAACGTGTAGAAGATGATTCCCTTCATTTTTGGGTAGCAAAAGATATTGTTTCCCATAAGAAAGTATTCATTTTGAAAGCAGAGGATGGAAGGACACGTGTCATCATGGGTTCCGCAAATTTTTCAACCCGCTCTTTCAATGGAACGCAATTGGAGAATATCGGATATTTCGAAGATGATCTGGAAGCATTTTCTTACTATTTCGAAGATTTTTTAACCATAAAAGAATTCTCAACTAATGAAATTGTGAAAGAAGCGCTTTTTCAGGATCTTTCCAATCCCGAAATTGCTTTTGAAGAAATTCCGATTGTAAAAGAAGCAAAAGTAAAAGAAGCCGGAATTATCATTGAAGAAGGGAAAAGTAATCCCGAGGAGCTGGATTATGTTTATGATATTAGTAATCTTTCTAAGGAATACTCTGCTTTAATCCCAAAAAAAGAAAAAGATGGAAAGATACTGTTAAATCCTGTAAAAACCACAAAAATGATATCAAAGCGAAAAAAACAACTTTACGAGGAACGAGAACGGAGAAAACAATACCCGCAGTTTGTTATTGATTATGATAAGGGAACATTTAAGCGGAACAACAGACCTTATCCTTTAGAACCAAATCCAGAATTGGTAAAAAGAGATATTTTAACCATGAACGAATACTTTCAAGGGTTTGATGCCTTCGAAGGAAATGCAAAAGAATTAAAAGAAAAGTATTTCGAAATGGCAAATTATATGCTGCTCTCCCCTTTTATCGCAAACTTAAGATACCATGCCTTTTTGAATGACTTTCCGGTAAGAGTGTTCCCTTTATATGCAATTTTATGTGGGAAAAGCGATGCAGGAAAATCCGTCTTTATCGCTACGATACAGACACTGATGTTAGGAAAATCTTTAGGAGGGATTTCTCCAAATGCATTCACAAAAACAGGTATCTATGGATTGCTCCGAGAAGCACAAGGCGTTCCATTACATATTGAGGATATTTCACATACGCAATTTCAGGAACATTGTGGTAAAATAGTAAAATACGATGAAGATTTATTGCAGGAAAAAAGAATTAACCACCCAACCATCATCCTTTCCTCAAATGAATTAAAAACAATAAAACCCGAATTTTCAAAACGTATTATTGTAAACTACATTGAAGGAAACCTCCCAAAACTTGCTGCAACCTCCAATCATAAAAAGCTTTCGGAATTACGTAAACAATTGACGACGAACTTCTATCAGGAATATTTAAGAAGAATGTATCCGGCTGTATTAAAACTAATTAGTGAAATGGACCATTCTGATGAACAACATTATGACTGGATTCCGGATGTTTTTAAGCTGTCCAGCGAAATAATAATTGATATCATACAAGATAACGGGATCGAATTACCTTCTTATATTTCTGCAAAATGCTATGATGATTATTTTGGCAACAAAGCGCTTGGGACTCGCGTGTATAAAAAAATACGGGAAGAATGGATCCATAATAAAAGCGCATTCCATATTGCACGTCGGCAGAATAAATTGACCTATCAACCCGGAGAAAAGAAATTTGAAGCGGAATGGGTTCGGAATGAATTACCTGTAGAGTTGCGCGCAGAATGCTATGGAGCAAAAGTCGTAATGGAGCTTGATAAAGCAGAAGAATTTTTTGAATTAAAATTTAGAAAGTCTATATTTGAAAGGAATTAATTGTACCATGATTTGTTATGTAAAACTTGTACCGGAAAAATCTCAAGAAACTATCATCCAAAAATGCCAAACTCTTGACCTCCAACCGGAAGCAATTATCTGGGATTATTCCATCCTCCAAAAACAAGGAAATACAATATATAACAAATTAAAATTAAGACTTTTTCAAGAGAAAGAAACTCTCGTAATAGATACACTCTCAAGTATAGGGAAAAATAACCGTGAGATTTTCAAAGAACTTTCTTGGCTGATGGAACATGATATCCCGTTTATCATCCTAGATATTGAAACAACATACAAAAAAGAAGTGTTGTCAATAGTAAACCAAACCATCTGGGAAGTTTTTAAGCAGCTTGCTCAAAAGGAAATCCGATATAATAAAACCTGCCAAAAAATCGGAATTGAGAAAGCAAAATCAGAAGGCAAGCAACTTGGCCGAAGCAGAATTTCTTATCCCGATAATTGGGATAAATTATACAGACAATGGAAAAATAAAGAAATCTCTTCCAAGGAATTCATGCAGCTGTCCGGATTAAAGAAAGGAACTTTCTATCATTTGGTAAAACAATATGAATCGGATATTTTTGCATCTAAGAAAGAAAGTTTAGCGTAATAACAAAGCCTTTTGGAAGCTGAATGGCTTTGTTATTACTCATAAATCTATATTCAACATTAATTCGGTAATATGGCATCCTCTGGTATATACCATACTTTCCCAATTTTTTTTGCCCCCTTAATTTTATTCTCTCTACACAAAATACGAATATATTCTTTTGATTTTCCATGTTTATTAGAATACTCATCCACAGTTAAATACTGTGTTGTCACTTCATTGTGTTTCGCTGTTTCTTCACTAAGACTTAATTCTATGTTTCCTATCGGATAAGGTGCATCCTTCGGAATAAACCAGGTTTTGTTATATTTTATAGCACCTTTTATTCTCCCTTTATTACATAAAACACGAATAGTAACTATTGATTTCCCATACTTTTTTGCATATTCTTTTATAGTAATGCAGTTTTTTATCATATATTCATCCACAACTGTCACTTCACAATAAAGTTTATCTGCCTTTTTTTCAGAAATACATACAGCATCTTTTGGTATAAACCACATACCATTCAATTTCACTGCGCCTTTGATTTTTCCCTCTCTACATTGCATCCAAATAATTCTTTCTTGTAAATGGTATTTTTCGGAATATTCTTTTACTGTCATGAAATTTTCTTTTGACATCTCTTCTTTATTCCTTACTCTTTTAGAAAATGGCTGCCTTTTTTTAGAATTACAATCTGGTGCATCGAAAGGTATCTCCCATTTTCTCCCGTTTTTTACGGCCCCCTCAATACGCCCTTCTTCGCAACATACATATGTGTATCCAACTGACTTTTTATATTTAGCAGCATATTGACGTACTGATAAAACATTTCCTTTAAATGATTGCTCTACTTCTGATTCCACAATTTCTTCTTGACTTTTCTCACTAAAAATAGAAACTTTTTCCGGAACAAACCATTTACAATTCACCTTTAAAGCGTCTTCTATTTTCCCTTCACTACAGTATTTTCGAATTTCACCATATTTTCTGTTGTTTTTTTTCATAAATTGGGAAATTGATAAATATCTTTTCCCCGTACTTATTTCCAATTCAATCTGACTTTTTGAATATTTATGATAGATGAGTGGTTCCAGACAACCATTATAAGCATATAGATGATCAAGCGAACCAAATAGTTGATAAACAAAAAATAAGTAATCCAAGGGTAAAACAAATTTCCTTATTTTTGCATCAAAGCAAATCTTTAAAATAACTTCCAAAGCTTCTTCTTGGGAGAAAAAGTAGTTTTCCAGTTTCAAATCTTCATATAACTTGCAAAATCGGATGGATTGATCCAAATACCCCATTTCTTTTAACCGACTTCGGATTTTCCCTGTTATGATTTTGGCTTCATCTTTCAATCCCTTCCGAAAAATTTGGTGGACCATTCGTGCCAGTTGGTATCTAAAATCTTCTTTCTCTACTTTCTTAACAGCAAAATCTTCTTTCTGCATCAGTTCCGGTATGTGTTCCATAAAATTTAGTTTATCCCAATGTTTTTCATAAAGAATCTTTTTTAAAAAACTCTGATGTTCAAAGCAGATTTCATTACCTAGTATCTGATGTTCGCGCAATAAGTAGATTCCGTGTTGCTTTATACATTCTGGGCAATACTTAATATAGCTTTTTTCTTGTACAGGTATATTTAAAAGTGTTGTTTCTTTTATAGCTATCGGCCCTTCACAATTAATCAGTTGTTCTTTCTTCTCTCTTCGCATCTGTTCATCCCAAAAAGAACTGTAAAATGGATAGACTGTCATCTGATTTATCAATTGGTCTATATCCGAAAAATATCTGCTATTTGGCAAATTAAGATTCCGGACCAATCCAGCCATATTTGATTCTAAATAAATATCCGGATATTTTCCTGCTCTAGTTCCAAATAATTGTGACTTATAATGTGTTCTTTCTAATTCACTCCATAAATAAATTCCATGATAATTTGCCATCCGGATAATCCAACTGAACAGGCATTCCTCCTCATATGGTTCCAATATGTCTAAAATTTTTCTTTCCATACTTCACTCCTATAAATCCACAAACAATATAAATATATTAATATCACACTACTGATTTGTAAACATAGTGTTCTGAAATATGGAAGTAATTTCACTAACCACAAAACATTGAACATCAAATTCTTCCCAAATAAAAGAACAGAAAAATGTAGACTTTTTTGTTAATTTTTAAAAGAGAAAAAAATGCAGACTTTTTTGTATTATTTTTCTGCCCTTTTCCTCAGAACGAAAAAAAAAGTGCAAACTTTTTTGTCATCGGCACTTTTTCTAATTTGCCATTTTCCTTATAAATCCGTTTTAAAAAATGCAAACTTTTTTGGAAATAAACAGTTCTTTTGAATATCCGGCACAAAACATACCTATCCTATAATAAAAAACATAAGGATGTGTACTATGAAACCAGTAATCGGAATTATTGTCTGCGGTCTGATGGATGACCGCCAATTTGTAACTAATGCTTACATTCAATCCATAAAATATGCAAAAGGAGTCCCTCTTCTGCTCCCACTCGTGCGTTCTGACGAGGCACTTCAGACATATTGTTCTCTCTGTGACGGTTTCCTCTTCTGCGGTGGAAACGACATCACCCCACTTCTGTTTGGAAAAGAACCGGCAAAAGGACTGGGGGCAACCAACATCACACTGGATATTTTTCAACTTCGCCTTCTGCGCGCCATTCTAAAAACAAAAAAGCCCCTGCTTGCCATCTGCCGTGGAATGCAGGTCTTAAATGTAGCTTGTGGAGGAACGCTTCTCCAAGATATCGATACCTCGCTCCACGCACCCATCAATCATATGCAGCTTTCCGCCTCTAGAAGTGAAATCAGCCATAAAGTACTGGTCGCAAAAGGAAGTATTCTCTCCTCCATCACAGGTTCGTCCCTTTATACAAACAGTTTCCATCATCAGGCAGTCGACTCACTCGGCAAAGGACTCGTCCCAACTGCCCGGACTTCTGACGGCATCATCGAGGCAATCGAACTTTCCGCTCATCCATTTGCCCTTGGAGTCCAATGGCACCCGGAATGTATGTACCGTACTTCTCCTGTCATGCGTGATCTGTTTGCTTCATTTATCACTGCCTGCCGCAAATAATTTATTTTGCCAGCCCCTGCTTCTGCAATTTCTAGTCATTGCCCCGACGCCTGCAATATGGTATGATATCCAGAGACATTTCAAACAACAAAACAAGAACCGGAAGGAAGATTTTAAACTCTTCTTTCCGGGCAATCATTATAACAAATAAAGGCAGGGCAATACCCATGACAGATCATCAGATTTCTTCCCTCTCCAGCCTGCTCCACCAGGATCTTTTTGAGTTTCTCAAAGGCTCAATTTCCGGCGGACTCCTCTGCGGCTATACCGGAGAAGGATTCCCTTTTCATTTCATCAGCGATCAACTGCTGCACCTTCTTGGCTTTGAGAGCCGCGAGGAATATTGTACGTTTATTAAAAATAAACTGATCAACGGCATCCATCCAGATGATCGGGAGTATACAACAGACACTGTTTTGTCTGCTCTAAACGAAGACCAGACGTACGAAATTAAATATAGAATGTTAAAAAAAGATGGTTCTTTTATCTGGGTCATCGGTCAAGGAAAGAAGTTTTTCCATAAAAATTCCGAATTTGTAGCAAGTATCTGTCTTGATATCACTGATACCATTGAACTGCAGCAAGAGCTGAGTGAACTTACCCATAACATTCCCGGTGGAGTCTGTAAAATTTTGATGGATCAGGACTTCACACTTCTTTATGGAAACGATAGCTTCTATCAGCTATATGGATACACTTCTGCAGAAATGCAGACACAACTGGGCAACAAGCTAATTGCCACGATCCTTCCTGAGGATGCAACGTCTATTATGGAAATCATCGAGCGTACTTACCGAAGTCAAGAATCTCATTTTGAATTTGAACAAAGAATTTTTCACAAGGACGGTTCCATACGCTATCTTCTGACAAACGGTGCCTTCAGCCATCCTCGGAAAGGAGTTCCCACTTTAAATTGCGTCATCATCGATATCACAAAGCGCCGACTATCTGAACAGGAACTTGCTATCAACGAAGAGCGTTTCCGGATTGCTGTCACACAGACACAGAGTGTGATCTTTGACTATCATATTCAAAAAAAACAAGTGGTCCATTCGAAAGAAACAATGCACCTCTATGGACTGCCGGAAATCATGAATGATGTTCCGGAAAGTTTTGTGCGTTCTAAGATCATTCCTCGCAAACATGCTGCCGCTTTTCTTTCCATGTACAGAGAAATCCAGCAAGGAAGTCCTCACAGCAGCTGCACCGTAGAAATCTTAGCAGCAGACGGAAAATATTACTGGAATACAATCACAATGACAACTGTTTTCAATGGTCAGCACAAACCGGTCCGTGCCATTGGTGTCGTGGAAAATATTACTCAGCATAAAGAAATGGAATATGCTTATCTCAAAGAAGAAACTTACCGACGTGCTCTGCTTGCAGATACTCTGTTTTACGCAGAAATCAACCTGACCGAAGGTATCATCGACACTCTCTCCGAGATGAATACCCAAGAATTGATGGAACACCTCTGCCGCTCTTATGACCAATATCTAAGAGTCGAAGGAATCAAAAATATTCATCGGAAAGATTATCCCAAATTTCTGGAAACTTTTTCGCGTAAAAATCTTCTTGCAAATTATGCCAACGGGATTCAGGAACTCAAATTAGAATATCGTCATTTGACGAATTTTGGAAAGACTTGCTGGGTAGAAACAACTGCCCATATAATGAAAGACCCTGTTTCCGGAGATATCCGCTGTCTTCTCTACTTACATGACATTGATGCAGCAAAAAGAGAGCGGCTGACTCTTGAAAACGCCTCCCGGCTGGATCCTCTGACCAAGCTATATAACAAGGGAGCTGCTGAGACATTGATCCGCAGCCAATTAGAAGCAAGTTCTCCCGATGCCTGCCACGCATTTATCATCATTGACCTTGATCACTTTAAAAAGATCAATGATCTCCATGGACACGCTTGCGGAGACAAGGTGCTAAAAGAAACGGCAAAACGAATTCAGCAGCATTTCCGTTCAGACGATATCATCGGGCGAATCGGCGGAGATGAGTTCATTGCCTTTATCAAAAATATCCCTTCGAAAGACTTTCTGATCCAAAAGTTAGAAAAGCTTCGATATACCGTAGTACCTTTCCGCGGTATTCTTACATATAGTATGGGAATCTGCCTCACATCGAACTATGGATTTGACTTTGAAGTACTGTATGAAAAAGCGGATATCGCTCTTTATCACTCAAAAGCACGTGGGCGCAACTGTTTTACCTTCTATACTTCAGTCATGCATCTACCCGAACAAAATGGTATTCCTAAAAGTGAAATTGTTATGGAACCGGAGGATCCTGCATGGTCACAGGAAATCTTCCATGCGTTGATTGAAAATCTGGAGGATATTACATATCTGAGTGATCCATACACCTATGAGCTCCTCTACGTTTCTCCGCAAGTCCGTGACATTTTAGGATTATCCGGCAATGATCCCATTGGAAAAAAATGCTACGAAGTACTTCAAGGAGAACACAAACCATGCCCATTTTGCACAAATCACCTTTTGGATCAAAAGCCGGTCATCTGGGAACACCACCACCGACTCCTGAACCGTGATTACCTGCTCAAAGATAAATTTATCACATGGAATCACCGTAAAGTGCGCATGGAGCTTGCAATCGATATTACGGATCTAAAATTGAACGGAATCCAGCAAAGATTTTCTATCGCATTAACAGAATATGCTTCTCTGCTGGAATCTCTGTCCGGAACAAAAGAGATCCTCCAGGTAGCCGCACAAACACTCGGCAAATTTTATCAGGCGGATGATGTCTGTCTGATTTATCCTGCCCATACGGGAAATTCTTATCATTTCAAATGCCTTTGGCATTACGAAAACTCTATTTCCCAAAGTGCATTGGTCCAACTGACTCAAATTGAAAAATACGCATTTATTCAGGACTTATTTTACACAAATGATATCATCCACATCCCGGATATTGAAATGCTCCGCCCAAACTACCCGGAGGAAATGCGACTTCTGGAACGTTACGAAATCCGGCAGATGCTTGGTTTTTCTTTCTCCGCTGAACACCCTAAAAATGCTTGCCTGATTTTATCCAACCCGCATACCTGTGGCAATGAGTTACATTTTCTTCGTCTGGTATGTCATCTTCTCACAAATCGGCTGCATAGTATCGATGCGGAGAAAAAACTAGACTATAACTTCTGGCATGATGCACTAACCGGCCTTTACAATCTTGCAAGTTTTTCTTCTTATACTAAAAAACGGCATTTTGAAGAAATCTCCTCCGTAGGACTTGTGCTTGCGGATATCAATGGTTTCAAACAGATTAACAATACGATGGGATATTCCTTTGGCAATCAGGTGCTTCTGGACACTGCTCGTGTTTTTCGAGAATATTTCCCAGATGCCTATCACTTCCGTCTCAGCGGAAATGAATTTTGTATTATCTGCGAAAATGCTTCCGGCAAATATTTTTATCAACAGATTTCACTATTACAGGCAGATCCCATCGTTCTGAGACATGATGGAATTTCCTTTGGCTACCACTGGATGCAAAAAGAAGTAGATTTTTCCATACTCAAATCTCTTGCAGAAGATTCGATGATGGAAGAAAAGCAAAAATATTACATGGAAACACCTTATTTTGCCAAACGGCATCGTCCTACTATCCTGCAACAAACATTGCGCGACTTAAAAGAAGAACGATTCCTCATCTACCTTCAACCCAAAGTAGATCTCTCCTCAAGAAAACTTATCGGAGCTGAGGCATTGATCCGGTATCGCCACGAGGAACGCGGCTTGATAGCACCTGATTTTTTTATTCCACCACTAGAAAAAGAGCACCTAATCCGCTATATCGATCTATTTGTTTTAGAACAAGCGTGCCGTCTTCTCGGGCGCTGGCAACAGGAAGGACATAAAACATTTCCTATTTCCATCAATTTTTCTAGAATTACACTGATGGAAGAAGAAATCCTTCCTTCCCTGCTTGAACTGGTACACACTTACCAAATTTCACCTTCTTTGATCCAAATTGAAATCACCGAGACTATCGAAGAGAAAGATTGCGATGTTCTCCTGACACTCAGCCACCAGCTACGGCAGGCCGGATTCACAATTGCCCTCGATGATTTCGGCACAAAATATACAAACTTGTCCATTCTCACCTACATGGATTTTGACGTTCTAAAACTTGACCGCAGTCTGATTCAGACACTGTGTTTCAGAGCATCTAATCAGACGATCATCAAGCATGTAATTCAAATGTGCAAAGAACTTCCGGTAGAAGTCATCGCTGAGGGCATCGAAAATGAAGAACAGGCAGCACTCCTCACCTCTATGGGATGTCCTTCTGCACAGGGATACTTATTTGGAGCACCAATGCCTATTTCCGAATTTGAATCTAGATTCATGCCGGCAGAAACAGACTCCAAAATCTCACAATAAAAAAAGAGGGTTGGCTCGACTTTGCTTCTGCATTGTCCGCCATCCCTCTTTTTCTAACTCTTTACAAAACCCCTTCATCTATCATAAGATCGTTTCCGTCTGCCGCAGTCGTCGCCAGTGTGTCACATCTCTCGTTCTGCGGATGTCCATCATGTCCTTTCACCCAGATAAAAGTAACTTGATGTTGTTCCTTGGCTGTCAGAAGCCGTTTCCACAGATCCACGTTTTTGACCGGCTCATTTTTCCCGCGCTTCCAGCCTTTCTTGATCCATCCATCGATCCAGTGTTGATTAAACGCATCCACCACATATTTGGAATCCGAATACAACTCAACGCTGCACGGACGGTTCAGCACTTCCAATCCTTTGATCACCGCCATCAGCTCCATCCGGTTGTTCGTTGTCCTTCTGTAACCACCGGACAGTTCTCTTGTATGTAATTCTCCTTTTCTATCTACATACTCGAGCACAGTTCCGTATCCTCCCGGTCCGTCCGGATTTCCTCTGGCTGCCCCATCTGTATAAATCTTTACATGCATATTCTTTCCTCCTGTCTGGTCCAGTTCCCCGTTGCTAAAAATTCTTCTGCCATTTTCTCTGCCTCATCTGTAATCCGATCTTCATATCCGATCAACCGAAGAAGTTTGATCGCATTGCGTGATACTGCTCTCCCCTTTTGCAGGCAATAATCAAACAGGATATCCTCATCCATGATTGTCTCCTGAAAATGATAATTGTCATAGCAGTTCTCCAGCAGATGTGTCAATTCAATATCATGCGTTGCCGCAAAACAAATCACACCTTCTTTTGCAAGACTTTTCAAGATCTGTGCGGAGGCCGCGATTCGCTCGACAGTGTTCGTTCCACGCAGCACCTCATCCACAAAACACAGCATCGGAACATCCTCGTTTACATGATTTAAAATCCTTTTCAATGACTTGATTTCCACAATGTAGTAGCTTTCATTCCCCTGCAAGTTGTCACGCAGAGCCATCGAAGAATAGATCTGAAAAAACGGCGCTTCATATTTTGCCGCCGGGCAGGTAAAAATCGTCTGCGCCAACACCGTATTGATTGCCACGGTCTTTAAGAAAGTAGATTTTCCAGATGCATTGGATCCAGTCAGAAGAATACTTCGGTGCGCTATAACAGAATTTGCCACCGGATCTGCCAGCAGTGGATGATATACATTTTCCAGATAGATTTCTGCCTTCTTTCCTTCCGTAAAATTCGGTTTCTCATAATAAGGAAGAAATGTACGGAAAGATGCCGCGCTGATCATACTGTCCAAATATCCGATAATTTGGATCACTTCTTCAATTTTCCCTCTATTTTTTTCTGCCATTTCCAGCATCGAATTGAATTTGATTAAGTCAATGTGAAACAACATCCGGATATAATCAAGTACTGCATCGACCATCGATCCAGTCGCACCTCTCCCTGCCACAAGCACATGGGAATGTTTCAGAAATACATTCATTTCTTCCCGAATCTTATGTAGTTTGTCAAGATAAAACTGTATCTCCGGGATTTTTTCCTTCCCCAATGCCTCTGCTGCCCGAAGAACCCGGATCAGATAAGAAAAGGTGGCGATATATGGTTCAATCTCACTTTTTCTCACAAAATAACTTTTGATATTCCAGACTGCCGCCGCTATAAGCAAGATCATCCCAACCCCGGGAGCTGCCAGCAGCGCACCGACTCCGACAGCAATCGCTGCAATTGCCAGATAATGTCTGCTGTTTTTTTCACGTCTGACATCCTCCAGACGGTCAATGTAATCGCTCACAGAATATTTCGGCATTCCTCCGATCTCATAGAACAGATATTGCAGGCGGATCCTCTCTTCCTCATTTTTGGTGAAAAACTCCATCAGGCGATCTCGTTCCTTCAATTTCTCTGCCGAAAGCACCGGAGTCCGCAGAAGATAGTACAGATACTCTGCTCCCACCGAGGAAGTTGTGTGATCCATCACCTGATAGACCTCATCCAAATCCAAATCGTTCCATGTAATATCATCTACATACGGCTCTGTGATCTTTCCCTTTCGCAGCTGCTGCTGAAAATAATGAGAAATGGACTCATACTTTGTACGGTCATATTCTTTCTCCGAAGCGGTACCCCACGCTTCTTTCCATGTGTTCTTTAAATATCGCTCTCTTTTCTTGGCATTTGCCGAAATCTGATACAAAAATACTATGATCAGCACAAAAATGATCAAAAGCAGTAAAATATCCTGTCCCATACTACCCCTCCTTCCTTCTGTCCACAAACAGATCCTGCTTTTTCTATGCTGTTCTCAGACAGTTTTTACTTTCCCTACGCTTCTTCCGGCAAAATGACTTCTTCCCCTTTGCCGCTGACACACCAAAATCTTGTTTTCTCATGTGTCTGTCCATAAGTTTCCACATACTGTTTCGCCAGCGCATACTCCTCCCACAGATGCATCGGAACCGCAAACTGCACTGGAATTTCTAATAGAAAATGCTCCATTCCAAGGGCATATGCATCTTCCTGCCTTGGATCCAGTACAAGAAATGCCACATCGATCGTCTTCCCTGACAATGCTTCTTTCAATTTCCCGATCTCTGACTGGTATCTTTCCTTCATTGTTTCGTTGTACAATGTAGATTCTTCTTCCCAGTGCCACCAGTTCAGATCCCCTGCATGATAAAAAAGTTTTCCTTCGCACGACACAAGAAATGCGACTCCTTCATCTGTGGAACGGAATGTTTCTATTACATAATTTCCAATTGTCTCTGTCTGATTCGGTGCGATTCTTGTCAAATCGGATCTGCAAATCTCACTTGCATCATATGACGCTTCAGAAATATCATCGGATAAAATGTATTTAATCTTCGGATACTGCTCTGTCCACCGAAAGATTTCCTTGGAAAAATGATCATAATGTCTGTGGCTTACAAACACATAGATTGTTTTCTCCGGATTCCAAAGCGGAAGTTCCCCCTGATAATAATCAAATACAAGTACGCTGTGCTCCAGCTCCACCGCAAAGCAGCTATGAGAAATATAAGTAATCTTTACCATGTCCTCTTCCTTTCTTTTACAAGCGCCACCATCGCCTCCAGTGTCGGCTGCTCTGCCATAAATGTCTGCATGCCATAGTGATTCGCTGCTGCCTTTGTCTGTTTCCCGATACAAAGTGCCTGTACTTTGGAAAAATCAAGTCCTTTTGCCGCCTGTGCAAAACCTCTTACTGTTGATGCACTTGTAAACATCACATAATCGGTCTTCCCCTGCTCAAATTCTTCCTGGTAATTGATAAATCCATATGCCTCATAATGCGTATCGTAAATCGGAAGGTCTTCTATGACTGCCTCGCTTCTCTTTTTAATCTCACGGATCAACTCCGGATTTCCAATCTTTGCCCGCGGAATCAAAATATGTTCATCAGAAAGTACCTCCCCAAGTGCTGCTCCAAGGTGCTCTCCATCATAAACTTCCGGCATCAGTTCCGCATACATTCCATGTGCTTCCAACGCGCGCGCAGTTCCGCTTCCAATCACCGCGATCCGAAGGTGAGAAAGGCTTCGCACATCCACGCGATGCTGCCGCAATGCGCTCCAGAACACTTCTACACCGGTCGGACTGGTAAACACGATCCACTGGTATTTCTGGATGTGAAAAAGCACCTGCGAAACTCTTTCGTTTTCCACCTCCGGCACAATGCGGATTGCAGGCGCTTCCAACACCTCCGCCCCTTCTTCCCGCAACATTCCTGCCAGACGGCTGCTCTGCTCCTTCGGTCTTGTCACCATGATCTTCATTCCCGCCAATGGTCGTTTATCATACCATTCCAATGATCTGCAGGCGCATACCTCTCCCACAACAATAATTGCAGGAGTCTGAATCTTTGTCTCTTTTGCAAGTGCTTCTAAAGTTTCCAAGGTACCTGTGATCTTCCGCTGTCTTGCTGTCGTTCCCCGCTCCAAAATTGCCGCAGGTGTCTGCGGATCCATTCCCTCCCGGATTAGATTTGCACATAAAAACGGCAGTGTAGAGACTCCCATCAGAAACACCAGCGTTCCTTTCACACCTGCCAGTTCCCGAAATGGAATCTCGTCCGGCTCATGCCCTTCCTTTTTATGCGCCGTAATAATATGAAGTGAAGAAGCAGCATCCCGGTGTGTGACCGGAATTCCCTGATATGCAGGAACCGATACTGCCGATGTCACTCCCGGAACAATTTCAAACGGAATTCCCGCCTTCTTTAGTTCTTCCGCCTCCTCCGCGCCGCGCCCGAACACAAACGGATCGCCACCTTTTAAACGGACAACTTTTTTCCCTTCCATCGCTTCTCTTACGAGAATCTGGTTGATTTCACTTTGTCTCACCCGGTGATTCCCGGAATGTTTTCCTACATCAATATATTCTGCATGTTCTGCCCCATAAGTAAGCACACCCTGCCCTGCAAGTCTGTCATAGACAATGACATCTGCTTCCGAAAGCAGACGTTTCCCTTTGACAGTCAGAAGTTCTTGATCCGACGGTCCTGCTCCGACAAGCCATACTTTCCCCTGCTTCTTAGTGTTTTGTTCGTAATTCATCCGCAAGCTCCCATCCTAAATGTGCTGACGCCCGGACCTCTGCCCGCTTCGTCGCAATTACATAGTTTCCTGTATCTTCTTCATAATATAGGCCAGTCAGAACCAATTCATCCTGTTCTATTCTTCCATATGCCGCCACCGGAGAACTGCACCCGCCATCCAGCCTTCGCACAAATGCCCGCTCATTTTCAGCGATCACTTCCATCTCCTCAGGCTGAAGTTCTTTCACAAGTTCCCGCATCTCTTCTCTTCCCTGCACGACAAGAATCCCCTGCCCTGCTGCCGGAAGAATCTCTTCTGGAGAAAAATACCGCTCGATCCTCTCTTCGAGTCCGAGTCTCTTTAATCCTGCTGCCGCAAGCACAAGGACATCATACTGTCCGCTGTCCAGTTTCTGAAGTCGTGTCTGGATATTGCCCCGGATCCCTCTGACTTCTGCATCCGGGTATAACTTCTGTAGCTGTATCCTTCTCCGGAAACTCGAACACCCGATTACACCCTGACCATTCCAGTTTTCTTTTCCTTTTGCAGGCACAAGTACATCCCGCGGATCCTCTCTCCTGGAATATGCAAGAATCGGAAGTTCCTCTGGTGTCTCCATCGGCATATCTTTCAGACAGTGCACCGCCAGATCAATTTCCCCATCCAAAAGTGCGCGATCCAGTTCTTTTACAAAAAGTCCTTTTCCTCCGATCTGATCCAGACTTCTGTCAAGAATCTTATCTCCGGTCGTTTTCATCGTCACCAATTCTATCTCTAACTGCGGATGTAACTTTTTTAGTTCCTGTATGATCATCTCCGACTGTACTACCGCCAGCTTACTCTCTCTGCTGCCTACTCTGATTTTTCTCTTCATGTTCCATCTCCAAAACTTTTCTTATCCTTGCTGCCGTCTCTGCAACCTTCCTGTGATCACTTCCATCTCCCGTAATTCCCACGACAAGTTCCTCCTGGACTGCCACTGCCGGAAAATAGAAATCACAATCAGTTCTGTCCGTTGCAGTATTCGCCAGAATCTTCCGCTTACGGCACAGCATACAAATCTCATGATTTAACTTTTTTACATTTGTCGCCGCCAGCACCAGAAAAAGTGCTTCTGTCAGATCACTCTCTTCAAATGCTTTTTCTTCTAATACAATTTTCCCTTCAGATACAAGCAGATGAAATGCCTCCTTTTGTTCTTTCGGGATCTCTTTTGCAATCACCTTGATGCGCGCACGAAACTGCAACAATGTCTGCACCCTCCGGAGTGCGATCTTCCCTGCCCCGACTACGAGGATATGCTTTCCTTCTATATCTATAAACATTGGAAAATAACTCATTTCGCTTCTCCTGTTCTCCCTTTTCGCGCAACTTTTCCTTTGGCTGTCATGCATCAAATTCCCTGTTTCTATTTTCTGTAATCTGCTTTCTTCCACGGAGGATTGCCTCAAGGACACCACCTCCGACCGCTCTTGCTTTATCAGAAATCGTAAAGCAGTAAGCGTATTCCCTGCGCGCATCAATATCCCCGCACTTCATTCCTTTTGATACAACAATTCCTTCTGGGAGCATCCCACGGATCATTCCACTCATCTGTGCGTAGACCGGATTCTTTCCGCACATTGCCACAAGCTGTCCTTTCTCTACGCAATCACCAATCTCTGCCTTCGGTTCAAATCTCCCTTCCCCGGAAGCACAGATCAACCGCTCCTTTGCATAACCTGCAATCACCCCCGGCACTCCAGTATTCGGAATTGCCGTTCCTTCTGTGATCACTCTTCCAAGATCATGTCCCCGCTTTGTTTCCACGACAAAATGACAGTCCATCCCGGCTGTAAATCCAGGACCGACTCCGATAACAATGGGAGCATCCTCAATCTTCGTTCCAAGATTTCTCTTTGCAAGGATCGCATCTACCTCCACATCTGGCTGATACCAGTCCATGTGCACACAAGTCGGATCTGTGATGATCGGGATTTTCTGCTGTTCCAGACAGCTTTCCAGCGCTTCTTTTGTCGATACACACTTTGCAATAATTCCTTCCACCTCGGCTTCTGACTCATAGACGGCTCTGGAAAACGCCACGTATCTACGGATTGTCGTCGGCTCACCGGTCTCAGTCATGATCACCTGAAATCCACTGTGATATAAGCGAACTGCGATCCCACTTGCCAGATCTCCCGCCCCTTTAATCAACACACGAAGCGGACGCTCTCCTTCTATGAATTTTTTCATTTTCTCGCACACTCCGCAGTCTGTCCAGTCAAAATCTCCACGCCGTGAATCACTTCCTCCAAAATCTCCCCAAGACTTTCCTCTACCGCCTTCGGACTTCCCGGCAGATTGATGATCAATGTCTCCTTCCGGATCCCTGCCGCCGCGCGGGAAAGCATTGCACGTTTCGTATACTTCATACTTGCCGCACGCATTGCTTCCGGAATCCCCGGGACAAGCCGTTCACAAATATCAGTTGTCGCCTCCGGTGTACAGTCTGTTTTGGAAAATCCCGTTCCACCGGTTGTCAGTATCAGATCCGCCATCTGGCTATCCGCGATCACCGCCATCACTTTTGCAAGTGTCTCTCTGTCATCCGGCAGAATCTTTTTGAATGTGACTTCCATTCCGGCTTCTTCCACAATCCCACAGATTTTCGCTCCGCTGATGTCTTCCCGCTTCCCTGCATATCCAGTTGTACTGGCTGTAATTACAGCAACTCTTATTTTCATCTGAACTCCTCCTCATTTTTCTATCTATTTTTATCTATCTCAACATCACAATTTCTTTCCTGATTTTTATGTTCCAAATATTTTATTTTGTCCTTCATTCTCTCTTCCCGCGAAGGCTCCCAGTCTATATCACATAGCTATGGCAGGTCATCGTTCTCCCCAGTTTTTCAAAATACATCGTATAATCTTCGACATAGGTGTACCCGCATTTTCTGATCAGTGCGTTGGATGCCGGATTATCTGTAAATGCATCTGCAAAGCAATAATCATACTCCTGCTTAATCTTTTTTGTCCAAAACCGGAGCAGTTCTGTGCCATACCCCTTCCTATGATATTCCTTCCCCAGAACAAATCCGACTCCTGCACACTTTTTCCCTTTATAAGGCTCTTCTTCCATCTTTTCAGGAAAAATACGAAAATAACCAATCACCTTCTGGTCCAGAAGGATTGCAATTCCATTCTCATCTTCCACTAAATTTTGAAAAAACTCACGAAACTCCTCCTCGGATCCCAGCGCCTGATATCCGGCAGGCTCCGCGATCAATGGATCCGATAAAATGGCATGCAGCGCTGCCCCATCGCTCTCTGTAATTTTTCGATAATGAAGTCTTTCTGAAGACATCTCCTTTTCTATCATACTCTTTCTCCCCTTTGCAAATTTAAACGGAAAACGACTGCCCAATCTCTGATTTCTAATCTGCTCTATCGTTTTTTTCTGATACTATTTCAATCTGTTCGCAAAATATGATCTCTTCCGGTCCTCCATCCGGAAATCTCCCGGCAGGAACCCGGTTGATCAGGACTGTGTAGCTTCCTTTCACATTCTTTTTCAAACCTTCATCACTTCTCGCGATATACAGAAGGTCTTCCCACTTTATTTTCTCTTCTGTTCCTTTCCCGAGAAATGCTGCAAGCATCTCCGGACGAAAACCTGCCTCCTCGATGGAGTGGCCAACTGCCGGATATCCAAACACTCCTATCACAATATCTGTTCCCGGAAAGATCACCGGCTCATGTGCGGCAGGGATTTTAATGTCCTTCCCTTTTGCCCCGTCTGCCTCAACGATCAGTACGTCTGCCAGACTGCACAGCGTTTCATAACTTTCGGAAGGGATGCCACAGATTTTTCCATTTCCGCAGGAAACACCTACTGTCAGGATCCGCTTCCGCTCTAGCTGCTCTGCAAAATCTCTAAAAAAGTCAGATGAAGATCCATACTCGCTTTCTGCATTCCACTCCACAAAGTTCTCTGCAGGTTTCCACATATGTGTTGTCGTTGTGACAATGACCTTTTGTCCAAGCAACGCTAATTCCTTTGCCAGTCGGTAACAGGTTGTCGTCTTTCCTCCCGCCCCGACAACAGAAACAATCTTATCTCTGCCCGGCAAAATCCCAACTGCATTGCAAAGGCTGCCAAAAAAAACAGGATCTCCCTGCTTGATTTTCCACACATCTGTATGCTCACACATTTTGCTTTCTGGTGCATAGTCCATATCTTCCAACTCCTGCCTGGATGCCGCTTCTCCGAAAAAGGTATCCTGCAAATGCTGCTTCATCACCTTTTTCCCTCCAACATCCCCAGACAGTGATAACAACTCCTTTAAGTAAACTTCTGAAAATACAACAGGATTGCCCCATTGTTCTTTATAAGTCAGACATCCGATTCCTTTTCCGCTCGCTGCATATCCGCTCAAAAAAGAAACGATCGTCTCCATCTTCAGAAATGGCTGGTCGCAGACAAAAAAGCTGACTGCATCGCCTTTTCTGATTTTGCCTAAAATGCTTTGGATTCCGAGTCGGATTGACCAGGAAACACCTTCCTCTGGTGCATCATTTCTAACAACCGTCCATCGTGCCTTTTTCATGCTTCCAAAAATTTCCTCATACTGCGTCACAAGCACTTTTTCTCCGATTGGAAGACTCTCTGCAATCTTTTCAATCTTCTCGGTCAGATGGCTGTACATCGGCTTTCCTTCAACCAGACTTAACAGCTTGTTACTTCCAAAGCGGCGGCTGTTTCCAGCCGCCAATAAAATCACATGAATCTTCACTATTTTTTCATACCCCAGTATACTTTCTCCGCAGTGATTGGAAGTTCCTTCACACGAACCCCGGATGCATTGTATACTGCCTGTGCAATTGCCGGAGATGGAGTGTTGATCACAACTTCTCCGATGGATTTTGCACCAAACGGACCGGTTGGCTCATAGCTGCTCTCAAACTCTACACGGATCGTACCTACATCCTGTCGGCTCGGAATCTTATACTGCATAAAAGAATTGCTGAAATTCTTTCCACTCTCACTGTATACAACATCTTCATAGAGAGCCATTCCGATTCCCTGCGCGATTCCGCCCTCTGTCTGTACCCTTGCAAGAGACGGATTGACAACGGTACCACAGTCTACCACTGCAACGTAATCTACCAGCTCAATTTCTCCCGTCTCCTGATCCACATCCACTTCTGCCATGCCGACCATAAACGGCGGCGGAGATACTGGAGAAGAATAGGATTCAGAAGCAAACAGTGCATCCTCATTGTTACACATAATGCGGTTTCCAATCTCCATCAGAGAAATTTCTCTTCCATCCTTTAAGCAGAATACCTTCTTTCCGTCAAAATCGACTTCTTCCCGTCTGCATTCCAGATACTGAGCTCCTTTTGCCAGGATTTTTTCTTTTAAAGTCTCACACGTCTTCATCACAGCGATTCCGGTAAGATATGTCGTACTGGACGCATAAGATCCGGAATCATACGGGGATACATCGGTATCTACTCCCGATACGATAATATTTTCCATTTCACAATCCAAGCAGTCTGCCGCCATCTGTGCAAGGATTGTGTCACATCCTGTTCCCATATCGGAAGCGCCGATCATCAAGCTGTAGAACCCATCATCGTTGACTTTGATTGCCACAGAAGCATTGTCCACGTTGGAGATTGAGGATCCCTGCATCGCCATCGCAACACCGACTCCGCGGACTTTCCCATTGCCGAGATCTCTTGCCGGGAATTTTTCATCCCAGTGCATCATTTCTTTTGCTTTTTCCAGGCAACGATCAAGCGCACAGCTATTTGCTGTTTCTCCATAGTACGCAGGCATCACCTGACCTTCTGTCACGATATTTTTCTCGCGGAGGGCAACCGGATCGATCCCCATCTTCTCTGCAAGTTCATTGACTGCCGACTCTACTGCAAACAATCCTTGTGTGGCACCATATCCACGATATGCCCCGGCAGACATCACATTTGTGTAAACAACATCGTAAGCAAACCGGAATGCTTCTGTCTTTCCATAAAGTGGAATGGATTTATGTCCTGACAGCCCTACGGTTGTCGGTCCATGCTCACCGAATGCTCCTGTGTTGGAAAGTGTATAGACATCAATTCCTTTGATGATACCATCTTTGTCTGCTCCGACACGAACCTTCACTTCCATTTCATGACGTGGCGTAGAGGCAATTTGGGATTCCTCTCTCGTGTAGACAAGTTTTGCCGGCTTTCCGGTCTTCATCGTCACGATTGCAGGATAAACTTCTGTCACAACTGTCTGCTTTGCTCCGAAGCCTCCTCCAATACGTGGCTTGATGACACGGATCTTTGATTTTGGAATATCCAGTGCATTGGCAAGAATTCTTCTGACATGGAACGTAATCTGTGTTGAGGAGACAACGTTTAATCTTCCATAAGTATCCATATAAGTATATGTGCGGAATGTCTCCATCATTGCCTGCTGGTTTGCTTTTGTATGATAAGTTCCTTCCACTACATAGTCACACGCATCGAGAACTGCATCGATATCTCCATGCTCCTCTTTTCCGCAGGCACAGAGATTTCTCTTATTATCTGCACCAACCGGACAAAGACTCTTCCAGTTTTCCTCCGGGTGGATCAAAACCGCATTGTCTTTTGCCTGATGGAAATCAAGTACCGGCTCTAACACCTCATATTTGACTTTGATCAGTTTCATCGCACGTTCTGCCGCTTCCTTCGTCTCCGCAGCGACGATTGCCACCGCATCTCCGACAAAGCGTACTCTCTGATCTAAGATCAGTCTGTCATATGGACTTGGCTCCGGATATGTCTGCCCTGCCATTGTAAAACGCTTATCCGGAACATCCTTGTAAGTAAGGATACATTCCACCCCCGGAACTTTTTTTGCATTTTCCGTCTGAACCTCCTCGATCAACGCATGCGCATGAGGACTTCGCAGAATCTTTACGACCAGACAGTCTTTCGGTGCGATATCATCTGTGTACACCGGCTTTCCGGTCACAAGTGCCGGAGCATCTACCTTTGGCACTGCTGTATTTACAAAACTCACTACTTCGTCCCCCTTTTCATCTCTAAATATTTCTTGATCGCGCGGAGTTGTCCCATATACCCGGTACATCTGCACAGATTTCCCGCCAGATATTCCTTTACTTCTTCCAACGTCGGATCTTCTAACTCTCGCACCATCGCAAGTACATTCATAATAAATCCAGGCGAACAGTATCCACACTGCTCTGCCCCCTCTGCTGCCAGAAATGCGCCGAATTCTGCCGCTTCTTCCTGAAGGCCTTCCAGTGTTGTTACCTCTTTTCCTCCCACTCTTGCCGCAAGTACAGAGCAGGAAAGAGAAGGTGTTCCATCAATCCAGACCGTACAAAGACCACAGTTTGTCGTCTCACATCCGCATTTTACACTATAACAGCCCTTTGCCCGAAGCAGATCAAGTAGAACGGTATCTTCCTTGATGTCGGCAGTAGTTTGTTTTCCATTCAATATAAACTTTACTTTCATCTCTAACACTCCTCCATCAATGCTTCTATCTGTCTGCGGATCAGAACCTTTGCAAGTGCTTTCCGGTATTCACTGCTTCCGCGCATGTTGCTGCCAAATGTAACCTGCTCTGTCAGCTTTTCTGCAATTTCAGCCGCATTTCTCCCATCAGCCTTCTCTGTCACAAGAACTGCCTTCATCGGTCTGGCTCCAACCGATACCTGCCATTCCTCTCCTGCTTTTGCCACACCACAGGCAATTACCGGGAAATCCGTCTTCGTTCTTCTGGAAGAAACATAGCGGATCTTTCTTACATCTTTTCGAATAATCACATTCACAAGAATATCACGATCTCTCTTCTGACAGACAAACTCTCTGAGCGGTACAATTCCACCCTTATACAATTCTACATAGCAGTCCATCGCCAGAAAACATGTCAGAACATCGGAAAATCCAAATCTTCCAAAAATACTTCCCCCGACTGTCGCCTGATTACGGAACTGTACGCCTACAATATGTCTTACACACTCTCTTACTGCCCCATCTGTATATTGGTTAATCCCTTTATGCAGTTCCAACTGTCTCAGAGTGCACATACACCCGATTTTAAATTCCTCTTCTGATTCTTCTATCTGATCTAATCCCATGCCGGACAGATCGATCGCAGTCTGTACCCGTCCGCTCCCGAGCCGCATCCACATCATTCCTCCAAGAATTCTGTTCGCACGCTTCTGATTCAGCTCGTATGCTTCTTCCAGACTCTCCGGCTTTACATAACTGTTTATCGTTATCAAAAAAATCCTCCTTCCAGCATTTCCCTTGCTGTTTCGTCATTTTATTACATACAGATTTATTTTATCACATTCTACTTCATATCACAATTTGTAATTTCTTTTGTTTTCCAGTTATTTTTTGTTGAAAATCCTCGTCCCTTGCGGTATGATGATTTATAAATCAAAAAATCACCGAAGAGAAGGGAAACTATACCATGCAGCTTTTAAAAGAAAGAATCTTAAAAGACGGTGTTGTCAAACCGGGAAATGTATTAAAAGTAGACAGTTTTTTAAATCATCAGATGGATATCGATCTGATCAATGAGATTGGAAAGGAATTCCGAAGAAGATTTCCAAGCGATAAAATCACGAAGATTCTCACGATCGAGGCTTCCGGGATCGGGATTGCCTGCATCGTCGCACAATATTTTGGTGTTCCTGTTGTCTTTGCAAAGAAAACACAGAGCATCAATATCGACGGGGAAGTCTACCACACAAAAGTAGAATCCTTCACACACAAACGTACTTACGATGTCATCCTCTCCAAGAAGTTTTTAAATGAGGACGACCACGTTTTGATCATCGACGATTTCCTTGCAAATGGCTGTGCAATGTTAGGGCTGATCGATCTTGTAAAAGGTTCCGGCGCTACGATCGAAGGTGCAGGAGTTGTCATTGAGAAAGGCATGCAAAATGGCGGTGATCTGATCCGCTCTCAGGGTGTTCACTTAGAATCGCTGGCAATCATCGATTCCATGACAGACACTTCACTGACATTCCGTAATTAGAAGAATCTCCCATACATCCGATGTTTGCCAGACACGGTCTGGCAAACACCCGTGATTTCTATGGGAGATTCTTTTTTTAACGAAGCATGGAAAGGAACATGCTTCCTATGGAGTTAGTTTAAAGCGCTTTCTTTATCTGCTCTGCATCACGGAGAAACTGTTCTACGTTTTCTTCCGTTGTTGCCCAGCTTGTACAGATTCGGATCACATTTTGATCTTCTCCAATCCGTTCAATATAAGATACACAATATTTCTCTTCTATTTTTTTCAATTCCTCATCCGAAACGATCACAAACTGCTGGTTTGTCGTACTGTCCTGCATTTTGTAACCTGCGTTGAGTAAACCTTCTCTAAGTTTTTGTGCAAGTTTCACCGCATGTTCGCCCAAATCAAAATACAAACCATCTTGAAGAAGCTCCAAAAACTGGATTCCAAGCAGCCGCCCTTTCGCCAGCATACCGCCTTTTTGTTTGATCAGATAGCGGAAGTCTTCCTGCAGTTTTGGATTACAGATGACAACAGCCTCTCCGAAGAGTGCTCCCATTTTCGTCCCTCCGATATAAAACACATCACAGTTTGCCGCAATGCTTTCCAAATCCAGATTATTATCCTCCGCTGCCAAACCATATCCCAGTCTTGCTCCATCCAAAAACAGATACAGCCCGCACCGATCACATACCGCCCGCAGTGCTTCCAGTTCCGCTTTTGTATAAATTGTTCCAATCTCTGTCGGATTAGAAATATAGACAAGTTTTGGCTGTGGCATATGTTCGTGAGTGGCATCCTCCCAGTGTAATCGATATACCCGCTCCACATCTTCTGCCGTCAGTTTTCCGTTTTTTCCCGGCACGGATATCACCTTATGCCCAACCGCCTCGATTGCTCCTGTCTCATGGACATTAATGTGTCCGGTTTCCACGCACACTGCCGCCTGATGCGGGCGAAGGAGCGCTGAAATCACTGTCAGATTTGCCTGCGTTCCCCCTACAAGAAAATGGACTGCTGCTTCCTCTTTTTTGCAAAGTCCGCGGATCAGTTCTGCCGCTTTCTGACAATAAGGATCTTCTCCATATCCGACTGTCTGTTCCATATTCGTCTCCATCAAACGTTTCAAAATTTTCGGATGCGCTCCCTCCGTGTAATCACATTCAAAATGAATTTTTTGCTGCATTTCTTTTTCCTCCCTAATAAATCAAGTCTTTTTTCCTTTAAAATAAAGGTTTTTTAAAGTTTCTATCTCAGATGAATGAACAAGAATCATGGATATTTCTCTGTATCTGGTACGAAAATAGCTAGTTTAGGGTATA
>SKEQ01000360.1_pt1 | contig 39175 bp, 33 predicted proteins | sample 4826751 | NCBI WGS metagenome assembly SKEQ01 (sample SAMN11008805, study PRJNA524170) | human gut metagenome | biome: Human fecal sample; material: Feces; isolation source: fecal sample from pouch patient p44 | host: Homo sapiens | place: Israel: Tel-Aviv | collected 2013-07-11
AGAAGTAAACCCCCTTGAAGACGACGAGGTAGATAGGGCAGAGGTGGAAGTGTGGTAACACATGGAGCTGACTGTTACTAATCGGGTGAGGGCTTGACCAAGAAACGCAGGTTAAGAATTGATTCAAAGAGTTTGATTAACAATCAACAAGCATGTATGTAGTTTTGAGAGTACAATGTAAAAGAATTCGTGGCCAACAGCCACTTTTTCTTGTATATAGGGGATTGGTCAAATGGTATGATAGGGGTCTCCAAAACCTTTGGTGGGAGTTCGATTCTCTCATCCCCTGCTATTAATGAGTCGGTAGAACTTTAAAATTAAAGTTTTCCGGCTCTTTTTTGTTATGTTGAAAAAAATAAAAATTTTTTTTAAATATTAAAACCAAATCTCTTTTTGCATCGTCTATAATATAGAAAGAGGGGAAAAAGTAACTATAAGAAGGCACTGAAATAAGTATCGACAGTGAGTACACAAGAATATGATGAAAAAATCATATAAATAAAAACAAAGGAGAGAAAAATTATGTTAAGAGAAAAAGTTGCAAAACTGACAAAGCTTCTGTTTGCAGGAGCAACAATGGCACTGTGTGTGGCAACGGTCAATCCGGCTGTGCAGGTTCAGGCTGGGATGTTGGAGGAGAGTGAACCAAATGAAGTTCCGGCTAATGCGACATCTTTGCCACTGAATACCTGGATGAGAGGAATTACAGTGAAAGGCAGTGATACGGATTATTATAGCTTTATTATTCCTGAAGGAAATGGATGTGCACAGGTTGAACTCAGATCAGGAGATGATAACCCGAAAGACAGTGCGAAATGGAGAGTTGATCTGTATGATGCAGATAGGAATCCACTCAATAATTTTTCTGGAAACTCAGGAAAAAGCTATGTATTAGGACTTGCACCTGGAAAATATCTGGTAAAAGTAAAAAGTACCATTGGATATGGTCCACAATGTTCCTATAATCTGAGAGTTAATTATACCGCGTCAAGTCAGTGGGAAAAAGAGCAGTATTACAAAAATAAAACAATGGGAAATGCGAACTCTGTAGTTGTAAATAAATTATATACAGGAAATCTCTATAGAAATTTTGATAAAGATTATTATCGTATCAAGCTGAATGGAACGAACAATGTTACTTTTAAATTTATGATAGATGATTCGGTAGATGTTCCTGGCAGATGGAGAGTTGATTTTTATGACGCAAAGACCTTTAAGCTCTTAAAGGCAAATAAAAACAACAGTATTTCAGCAAATGAAACATGGACGGTAAGATGTACAGGCGATTTAATTGTAAAAATTGGAACTTCCAGCAATGCAGAAGGTAAGATCTATCATATCCAGGCGTCTGCTAAAACTTATAAAGCACCTGTTGTAAAACCAACCGCAACAACAATCTCCTCAATCAAAGCCGGCAAGCGCCAGGCAACAGTTTACTGGAGAAAAGCCAACAATGCAACCGGTTACTATGTATACCGAAGCACAAATTCAAAGAGTGGATACAAAAAAATCGCAACAGTAACAGGAAAGACATACTACACAGACAAGAAATCTTTGACCAGCAAAAAAACATACTATTATAAAGTAGTATCTATCCGTAAATCCGGTTCCAAGGTTTTGACAGCGAAATCTTCAGCTTGCAAGAGTGTAAAGATTAAATAAAATCGGATAGTGCTGTATAATGCCGGAACTTTTGTAACTGGGTTCCGGCATTATTAGTCAAGCGGATATTTGCAACTCTCGCAGGGGACTTCTTTAATTCGGTTAAACATTAAAATTATCAGAGAAGGAGATTATGAAAATGAATGAAATTAATAATATTTCTTCTGAAAAGAAGAAACTATCTGTTACAGTGAAAAATATAATACGAACACTGACATTTTGTTGCGTAATATTATTTTTTTGTCCGATGTTTATGGTTTCCTGTTCAGATTCAGACTGGGGTGTAGATACAGATCTGATAAAGGTATCAGCAGTAACAGCAATAAAAGGTATCTCAAGTTATGGTGAGACACTTGTATCTCCACAGCCTGTTATTGCATTATGTCTGTTGCTGCCTGTAGCTGTATTAGTGTTTCTTTTTATAAAGAAGTTTACAGATAAACAGACGTCAGCAGCTGTTTGTGGAATGACAGTGCTGGATCTTATTATATGGATCATTTTCAGAACATCTGCAAAGAAGTTTGCGGAGGATGCTCAGTGTCAGTTTAAAACAACAGGATGGTATGTCATCAATATAATAGCATTGCTTTTGATTCTTATATTTACAGTGTTAATACTGATAAATCGTTTACAGATGCAGACAGATTTAATGGATGTTTTTTCAAAAAAGGATATACATAATGCTATGGGGCAAATGTCAGATACAGTAGGGCATTTTTCCAATACAATGTCACAAATGGCGGGAAACGTAGCAGGTAATATTCGAAAAAGAACAATGAAAGAGGATATAATAGGTTATTGTGCAAAGTGCGGAAAACCGATTACATATGGACATAAATTCTGCATTTCATGCGGAACGCCTGTTCCGGAAAGTATGATTGCGGAAGCGGAAGCAGCGAGAAAAGCGGCAGAAGAAGCAAGAAGAGCAGAAGAAGTAAAGCGCGAGGCGGAAGCAGCAAGAAAAGCAGAAGAAGCAAAGCGCAAAGAGGAAGCAAGAAGGGAAGAAGCGAAACGTATAGCGGAAGAACAGAGAAAATCCGCGGAATCGGTAGCAAAAACAGAAGAAATTGCAGAAAAGCAGACGAAAATGCAGGAAAAAACAGATGATACACCAGAATCTGCAGAACAGTACATGGAAACAGAGGATAAGGTTGTAAAATGCCCTCAGTGTGGTGCAGAAATAGAAGCAAATGCGAAATTCTGTAAATTTTGCGGGTTCAAACAGTGGTAATTTCGGGTAAGGCAGAAATTATCATAGTGTGCGAAGAAAAATAGAATACAGATGAATGATAGCCCTGTGTATATGTTCAAAACATATCCAGGGCTATTGTGGATTTTTCAACCGAATCAAGTAAGTCCCCTGCCTCTATTGCGGAAAGCAATAAGCTGTGAGTGGGGACTTGATCGTGAATATTCGCCTGATTTTTAAGGCGTTAAAGTTACTGATTTTCCATAAAAATATAAAACCGGCAGTAACTCTGAATCGTCTATAAAGTAGAAAGGGGAGAAAAAGATATGACAGAACATGACATTGGAAAAATGATTACCTGTACGATTGACAGTATGCCGGTTCCCTGGGAAAAACTGTGGACTGTGTTTCGAAAAATCCTTCAGTTGACACAGCGGGAAAATGAGAATAACATCATACAAAAAGAAGAAAATAGTGAAGTGGAAACAACGGGGGAAGAAGAATGAGATGCAGTAAATGTGGAAGTGAAATACCAGATCATGCAAATTTTTGCAGGAACTGTGGAAGTCCTACCAGAAACAATATGACATGGCTGGTTCAGCGGGCGAGGGCAAATGATCAGCAAGCGCTTGCGGAAATATATGAGATCAGCAGTCCGGCAGTGTATAAAGCCATAAGAGTACTTATTAAAGATGAAGATACGGTTTATGATATTTTGCAGGATACCTATGTAAAAGCATTCACCAGACTTGATCAGTTGCAGGATGCAGAGAAACTGATCCCGTGGCTGAAAATGATCGCGAATAACCGTGCCAAAGACTGGCTGAAAAAATCAAAACCCGTATTTTTTACAGATATTTCCGGTACAGAAGAAGAGGACAATGTGTCTTTCGAGGAATCAATAGAAGATGTCCGTTCTGATATGAATCCGGAAATGTCTATGGATGAAAAAGAAGTTCGTCGTCTGGTAATGGAAATCCTGGATCAGCTTCCGGAAGATCAGCGAATCGTGATCGGTATGTTTTACTATGAAGAGATGCCGGTAAAGGATATTGCGGCGGCACTGGAAGTCAGTGAAAATACGGTTAAAAGCAGATTGTCTTATGGTCGTAAAAAAATAAAAGAACAGGTCCTGGATCTGGAAAAGCATGGAACCAAACTTTACAATGTCGCGCCGTTTGTATTCTTCCTGTATCTGCTTCGCAGAGTGGATTCTGTGTCCGCAGAGCCGCTTGATCCAGATGCGTTGCAGGGAATCCTGAATTCCTGTTCTGGAGGAATATCCGGGAAACAACTTACATGGGGAAAACCCGATTCAGACAGTAATTTACAAAATGGCCAAAATGTTCAGGGAGGAACCGGTGCAGAAGGCAGTGCGGGTAACTCCTGGAATCGCACAGATGCATACGGAGATAATGGAAACAGCTGGAGTGATACAGGTATTTCAGAAAACAGAAGGAATCCGCAGAGCAGTACAGATGGATATGGAGATAACAGAAATAACTGGGGTAATACAGGTGCATCAGGAAATGAGAGAAAAAGATGGAATGGAGCCAACACAGCCGGCAATGACAGAAAAGCAGCCGGGGCTGCTGCAAAGGCTGGGACTGCTAAAACTGCAGGTGGTGCGGCAGCCAAATTTGCGGGAATTAAAATTGCGGCACTGATTCTGGCAGGATCTCTGGGTGCCGGAGGTATTACATATGGTATTGTGAGAAATGCGGATACCTTGCCGTTTGTCCATGAGCAGAAAGTTAAAGATACTTCTGATTCTGCAAAAGGAAAAACGTCTTCCGGTTCAGAGAAGAAATCGGGTACAAAAACGACAACAGGAACTGAAAAAACGACTGACACAAAGAACTCAGCAGATTCAAATACTGCATCCAACGCAGATAAAACTTCAAATACAAAGAAGTCTGCGGATTCAAACGGAACACAGCAGAATGCCCAGAATCCACAGACAGAATCCGCAGTCACACCAGAACCAACGGCCATACCGGAACCAACGGCCACACCAGTGCCGGCAGAAAATCCAAGTAATTATCAGGATATGCCGGAATATGCCAAATATGCATCTTTTATCCAGAATCTCTGTGCAAATACAGCTGGAACTACAGAGATAGCATTGTACGATATTGATGGGGATGGAATCCGGGAACTGATATTTTCTCATGGAACCTGTGAGGCAGACTGGATCAATGATGTTTACACTTTGGAAAATGATACAAATGTAATTTCTATTGGAAGTATCGGAAGCCATGTAGGACTTTATACGGCACCGGACGGAAATGGAATTTATTCTCAGTTTGGACATATGGGATACGAGAAAATAGATCGTTTTACCAAAAACGGAAATGCACTTAATGAGGAAAACATTGCGACCACAGATGTTGGCTCAGGAGAATACACAACCTTTGACAGAGAAATCAAATTAATTCCTGTTTCGGAACTTGGTGGTGGTCAGCAGGATCAGAATGGAGATTCGCAGGAAGTGGAAGGATTGGATTTGATTGCGGGAACGTGGTATACCTGGGGAGGAGATCCTTATCATTTTAAAGCGGTGATTTCAGGAAATACAATAAAAAAATATGGTCCTGGTGCAACAGAGCCGTCTTTGGAAGAAACGATCAGTGAAGTGATAAAAACCGATTACGGCTACTATTATTTGGTGCACTATGGATTTGGTGATGCGGGATATCGATATGAAGTAAATGATCCGGAAAATTTGTTATCAGTCGGTGCTGATCCATATAGTACAGAGGGATTTAGTGGTACTGATAGTTTTTGCAGAAATAAAGATTTTAACTGAAATAAGTAAGCCTTGCGAGGGTGCAAAAAGCAATAGGCAGCAGTTTAAAAAGCACATACAGGGATTCGCTCCCCTGATATGTGCTTTTTTTCAAAAAATTTCTTTTTTCTTAAAACCTGTACATCATGGTGATCGTCTATAAAGTGAAGGAGGTAAAAAAGGTAAAATCCAGGAAGATACTTAAAAACGATGAGAGAAAAAGGAGCATTTTTATGAATAAGAAATGGAAAAGAACAACAGTACTTGGCGGGTTAGCAGTGATTGTGATGGTCATTTTGAGGAGAAGAAAAAAACAATTGAAATTGAGCGAAAACAATATTAAAATTGTACGTGAAAAGAAGAAAAAACGACAATAAAACAGAAAAATGAGGCATATTCGACAATATAAACGACATAATTGTAGAAACCCCAATTATGAAAAAAGTAAATTCGTAAGATATTTATAATATCATATAAGACTTGCTTCATTTAACCAAATCAAGAAAGTCCCCTGCGGGGTTGTGAGAAGCAACAAGCAGAGGCTGGGATTTGTTGAACAGAGTTTTTTATATAAAAATGAACGGAAGAACAACGGGAGGAGAAATATGAGGTGCGTGAAATGTGGACAGGAACTTCCCGATGATGCAAATTTTTGCAGAAGATGTGGAAGTCCTACCATAAGAAATATGTCTTACCTGGTTCAGAAGGCGAGGGAGAATGACCAGGAAGCGCTTACAGAAATATATAAGATCAGCAGTCCGGCAGTTTATAAAACGATACGGGTTTTGATAAAAGATGAAGATACGGTTTATGATATCCTGCAGGATACATATGTGAAGGCATTTACCAGGCTGGATCAGCTTCAGAATCCGGATAAACTGATCCCCTGGCTGAAAATGATCGCCAACAATCTTGCAAAAGACTGGCTGAAGAAATCAAAACCGATGTTTTTTACAGATATATACGGTGGAGAAGAGCTGGAAGATATCCCTTTTGAGGAGTCCATAGAGGATGTCAGGTCAGAGCTGAATCCTGAGATGGCTATGGATCAGCAGGAAGCAAAGCGTCTTGTAATGGAGATTCTGGACCATCTGCCAGAAGATCAGCGAGTGGTTATCGGTATGTTTTATTACGAGGAGATGTCCGTGAAAGATATCGCGCAAACTCTCGGAGTCAGTGAAAATACCGTAAAAAGCCGACTGTCATATGGGCGCAGAAAAATAAAAGAGCAGGTTCTGGATCTGGAGAAACGTGGAACGAAACTTTACAGTGTTGCACCGTTTGTATTTTTCCTGTATCTGCTTGGAAAAGCCGACAAAGTATCAGCAGAACCGATGGCGCAGAAAGCTTTGCCGGATGTTATGCAATCCTATTTCAGGGAGATATCCGGACATACTGCATCTCAGGCAGGGGCTGCTGGAAGCAGTTGGGGAAATAGTAGCAGAAACCCAGGAACGGGAAGTCTTAACCCTGGTCAGGCCGGATCAACAGGAACACCGTCAGGGCCTGGATTGTCTGGACCGGGGCATGCAGGATCAAATGCAGGCGAATGGGCATCAAATGCGGCACATACAGCAGCCTCGACCTCATCAAAGGCGGCAGGAACCATAACAGGAACTGCTGCGAAACATGCAGGGCTGAAAATTGCGGCAGTGATCCTGGCAGGCTCTCTGGGGGCAGGCGGCATCACCTATGGAGTTGTAAGAAATATAGATAAACTGCCATTTGTTCATCAACAGGAACCGCAGGAAAAAGAAACAGCAGAGACGCAGAAAGAAGAACAGGCAGAACCTGAAGAAACTCCGAAAGCAACCCAGGCAGCAGAAGCCGACGATAAGGCAGAGGAGAAGTCTTCGGAAAAAGAGGAGAAAAAGCTTTCAGAGGAAGAACTTTACCGGACATTTTATGATGGATATGTAGAAGATGAGAATCTTCAGGTGATCCAGGATGGTTATGTGGCGGATTATGATTTCAATACAGGTTATGCAAATGATCTGCTGTTAAGCGCTGCGATGGAAGATTTCGGAGGAAATGGAAATAAAGAACTGCTTCTGATCCGGACCAGGGCGAAGGAAAAAGATGAGAACAGCAGTAATTATACAGATGTAGAACGACCGTTATATATGGAACTTTATGGGATTGATGATCAAAAAGTAACCTTGAGGAAGGAACTGGAGATCCCGGATACAGATCTGAATACATATGGAGACAGTATTGAAGAGAAGCTTGAACTGCGAAAAAAAGAAGGTTCTTATTATCTATACAGATCTGGACGATGGTCACCGAGTCATGGGGCAAGTGATTATCTGGACACTTTTATAAAAATGTCAGAAACCGACATGGTACAGGAGTGTAACCTCAGATGGTGTTTTGGAGCTACTTATGGAACATGCCAGATCAATGGACGGGATTTTTATACCGGTAATAAAGATTCGGATATGCAGCAGATTGAGAATCAGCTTGAAGTTTACGGGATGAATGGCGGTCAGGAATTAACCGGCCCATATTTATTGGATTTTAACAGATGGGCAGACTCGGACGCACAAACGTACAGTCAGCGAGATAACGCAATATTACAGAACTGTTTTGCTATGCAGTCTGCACAGTCGGCAGTCGTCTCACCGACATTTACCCCAATACCAACTATTGAGATACCGCAGGAAGAAACTGGGGTTACGGAATATTATTTTACAGTATTACGTCCAAAATACAGTGAGGGAAGCACTTTGCCATGGACAACACAGGTGGATTATAATGCGGATGATGACACACTTACTTTTTACGCAACATTTAGGAAGTCGGATAAAAGCTCATTTGTATACGATGAAGCAATAGAGGTGTCGTATGGTCAGAGAACGTTCCAGCTGACTCCGGATACAAAATATTTATATAATGAAACAGATGAACAGGTTGCCAGACCAAAAGAAGATGCTGTGAATACCTGTGTAAGAGTAAATGGTTTGCAATTGTTAATAAAAGTCGTCGATGGAAACGTAGAATCCATGACATTTTCTTCATAAAAAACAAAAATTTTTTTCATCCCCCTAAAACCTTCCCTTTCCCTGAATCGTCTAATAATCAGAAAGGGAGGAAAACAGGCGGGGAATTGCAGCATACAGGGAAAGCTGCCAGAAGAGGATATGATAAAAAAATCATATACATTAAAAAAGAGAAAAGGAGAGAGAAACTATGGTATGTAAACATTGTGGAACTCAGAATCCGGACAGTTCTACATTCTGCCAGGGATGTGGAGCGAAACTTGGAGGCTCCGGTACAGCCGGAAGCAATGGCGCCGGAGGAAATAATTCTTATGGCGGAAACACCGCAGGCTTTAATGGAAGCACCGGAGGTTATGCAGGAAATAACGGAGGATTCCAGGGAGGCAATTACAATCAGAACAGTAATTTCAACAGATCACAGTTACCGAACACCGCTTCTATCCCGGAAGAATATCAGCCAATTTCCATGTGGGGATATTTTGGATATGAACTTCTGTTTTCTATCCCGCTGGTAGGATTTATCCTTCTTCTGGTATTTTCGTTTGGCGGAACAAAGAATAAGAACCTGAAGAATTTTGCCCGTTCTTATTTCTGCTTTATGATTGTGATCATTGTTCTTTCCATTATTTTCCTGGGAAGTACGATAGGCGCTGCATTGAGTTATATGTAATTAATATGAAATAATATAAAATCTGGTGTAATGTCGGTGGTTAACTGGAGGTGGGCGAATTCTCCTGCCTGCAAACCCCCGGCATATGTCAGATATAATTTCCGTAGACAGAATAAAGGACACATACATATGAACGGTGAATTAAAAGATTTTGTCCTGAGAAAACAGGATGAACATACAAAAAACCTGGCATTATTTAAAACATTTGAAAGAATACGGTATTTTGGAAAAAACGTATTCATCATAGGCGGTATAGACGATCCGGATGACAGTGACTTAAGCGGACCAATTGAAAAGGTCATACATGTGGCTATCCTGCTGGCCTGTCTGTTACTGATCGGTGGAAAGTATTGGATCATAAAGGCACTTATCGTATATGCATTGATTCATTATATTCTGCAGAAACTGGGAAAATATTTCATTGATACTTATAAAGAAAAGCTGGATGAAATTGCAAAAGAATGTCAGGAAAGACTGAACAGTTTCTGTCAGGAACAATATCAGAAATATGAAATTGTATGGGGCAATGAATATGGTGAAATTTTATTTGATGGTCTGATGATAAAAAACGGATGTTTTGAAGCAGACCTGGGAGTGGAATGTGGCCCAATTGATATTTATTGCTTAAGTGATACAGTTGCCGGTGAGCGATATAAAGCAGAAAAAGCACAGAAATATCCAAATGGAAATAATGTGTACATTGATATGAAAAAGAATATTGCATCAACAGAGTTTAATAAAAAAATGGGTGTTCTTACATTACCGGAAAAAGAACATGAATGCATGAAATTTTTATCGACATCCTGTCAGCTTGCTATCGTGCAGGCAGCAGGAAATAATATAGTGAGAGAAATCCATATCTGGCAGGGAAAACTTCATATAACGATGATGCAGGCTTTTGGGCGTGCGGATGTAAATATTGCAGTATATGCAGAAAATGCGATCGTAAATGCATTTGGAGCAGTTGAGTATTCCTGCAGCCAGATACAGCATCAGGAAGAACTGGTACGCTCCTGTTATCAAAGCTTAACTGAATAAACTGCGGAGCAGTTATTTGGCCATGCAGTGAATGCATATGATTTTATCTGCCTGATACAGGAAGTAAATACATGAATACAAAGCGGAATAAGAATAATATCTGCTTTATAAATAAAAGAAAAGGGAGGATCTATGATGTATTTTTTAATTATTGTCGCTGCGATCGCAGTATACGTTATCATGACAAGAAACAAATTTAATGAGCTTCAGCAGATGATCAAAAACGGAGTATCTGATATTGGAGTACAGAGTGAAGCATTGGACAGAACTCTGGATAAACTGATCGATATTGCCAGAAACGGTTATCAGAAAGAAATCGAAGGTATTGCACAGCTGACAGCAAAAGACAAACTTGACAGACTGTTATTCCTCGGACAGAAATATCCGGATCTGAAAAGTATTGGAGAATATTCCGCGATTGCCAGAAAGTCGGAAATGCTGGATAAGAACCTCACCGCAGCCCGTCAGCTGGTAAACGGAAATATCCGTGAATATAATACAGCGATCAATAACTTCCCTGGAACCATCGTTGCATCTATGTTTGGTTTCAAAGAAGAAGCGTTCATTGATGCGGAAAATTACGAAAAGAATAAATCACTTGAAAGAAGAAACCTGGATCTTACAAAATAATTTTGAACGAATCAATCAGTCAGACAGCGAATATGGATGCGTTTATATGTCTGACTGGCACAGGAGAGAAATATGAATTGCAAAAAGTGTGGTGCAGAAAATGTTGATGGCGCAAAATTTTGCTGCAAATGTGGAAGTCCGTTAGACACCCCTGAAAAGAACACAAAGATAAATTTTTCAGATATAAATGTAGAAAAAATATTATCCAATGATAAGATACCGAAACAGGTAAAGGACATTATAAATAAAATCATGCAGCTTCCCAGAAAGGTTCTGATTGGAGCAGTAGCAGGAATTGTTGTTCTGATCGTACTGATCGGAGCTGTTCGCAGTCACGGCAGGACAATAGATCTGAATAAATATCTGACCATTAATACCAGCGGTTATAATGGATATGGATCAGTCACGGCAGAGGTTGACTGGGATTCTTTTGAGGAAAAGTATGACTCTAAAATTTCATACAAAAAGAAAAACCTCCTGAATAAGCTGGAAAGGTTCTTATGGGATGACCGTTCTCCAATGAATTTTCTGGAAGGAAACGTAAGTGTAAGTATCGAGAATGATGGAACTTATTTTTCCAACGGAGATAAGGTGGCATATACATGGAATGTCAGTGATGATCTTCAGGGAGCTCTGAATTATAAGCTCAAATATAAAGATGGTACCATAAAGGTTTCCGGACTTGAAGATGCGAAAAAAGTTGATGTTTTTGACGATGTATCTGTGGATTTTGAAGGACAGGAACCGGAAGGCACGGCTACCATGACTTATCAGGGAAATGAACTGGATGATTCTTATTTTCAGTATGAGCCTTCAGAGGGCCTAAGTAATGGAGATAAAGTTACCGTAACACTGAGCGAGGAAGGAGTTGCAAGTCTGACCCGGGATTATGGTGAAGTGCCGGAAGAGACAGAGAAAGAATATACAGTTTCCGGTCTTGTATGTCCACTTAAGAGCCTGAATCAGATTGACGATGATTCCATGAAAACTTTAAAGAAGCAGGCAGAAGATGTTTACGCTTCTTATATGGGACAAAACTGGGATGAGACATCTACTCTGGAATCTCTTACATATCTTGGAGATTATCTGCTGACAGACAAAAATGACAGTGATGGAAATATTTTGTATCTGGTATATAAGGCAGAGATAAGAAGCCAGTATTCTGACGAAGAAGATGGTGATACAGATACTACTGATGATATTTACTGGTACATCAGCTACAGCAATGTGATGCTAAGTGACGAGGGCTTACAGCTGGATCTTGTGGATTACAGAACGCCAGGCGAAACTACGGAAGTAGAAGGCAAGGGATATAACTGGAGTTATTATGGATATGATTCTCTGGATTCTCTCTATAAAGATGTAGTCACATCAAATATGGATGTATATAATCATGAAGATAACGTAGAAGACAAATAACAGACAAAAATCAGGGGATTGCTTAAATGCAATCCCCTGAAATCGTATATATTGAAAATTATTTCGCTTCTGTCTCAGCGCCTTCAGCATCCTCGTCTTCTTCAGGAGTAGCTTCGTACTCACCGATGTGAACAACAACCGCATCCTCAGGTGTGATGAAATGAACCTGTTTGCCTTCCGGAATCGGGAGATCTTTTACATGGATGTCACGGACATCAGCAGGATAGCCATTGAAGTCGATGACGATGGTATCCAGCAGGTTGGCTGGATCTGCTTTATAGTGGATTTCCTCCATCTCCTGTTCAACAATACCCTGAACCAGTTCTGTATGCTCCAGTTTGACAGCTACGGTTGTGGATACTTTTTCACCAGCAACCAGTGCCTGGAAGTCCAGAGCCATCAGCTGTTTCTCAATTGGATTATAATCGATATTCTTTACCAGGGCATCTACTTTTTCGCCTTCGATGTCCAGATAAATCTGAGTTCCTTCTTTATTTGCTTTAATGAATTTCGCAGCCTCGGCAGCGTCAAACTGAAGTGCTACCGGCTCTTTCATTTCTTTTCCACTAAGAATTCCTGTGACGTAACCCTCACGTCTTAATTTTTTAGCCTTTACATTTGGGTTTCTCTTCTCTGCTTTCAATGTGATCATGTCAAATTCCTCCTCCTGATGCATGGATTCCGGTAATGTTGCTGTTCGCGCTGTTCGCAGTAACACGAATTCTGCATTTCTTTTTTGACTGTGATTATTATAGCACTTCTCGACCGAAGTGGCTAACAAAAAGTTAGAAAATTTAAGAGAAATATTTTGTATTGTTTGACTTATACACGAAACTTCAATAGTAAAATTAGACAAAAACATAGCTGAGATTTGAGATTTTACAGAAAAAATTAAAACAACATGAAAAATTGCACAAATCAAGCGGCGATGAAAGCCCCAAAATTGCCATTTATTTTGTATAGAAATGAGTGATGAATACAAAATCTGATTTATTTTCTGACCCAGGAATGGAAAAATGAGGCGAGAGTCCATGTTTCGGACATGATTGGCGAGAATTGTTCTAATTAATGCAATAGACCAGTACAGATCAGGAACAGGATTCTGAAGAATACGGTCGAAATTTTACCCAGGAGAAAGAATTTAACGGAATTGCATATAATTCCCGAAATAATTTAACACACAATTCACAAACCCTTAGCGCAGCTACGATATCTGAACATCCGGAAAACTTCTATACTAAGAACCATGCGAGCGAGGAGAGAAGAGAAAGGAGATAAGTGATGTCAGAAATTGCACTTAGAAATGTATGTAAGCAATTTGATTCGGAACATTACGGTATAAAGGATTTTAATCTTGATATACATGACAAGGAATTTGTGATCTTCGTAGGTCCGTCCGGATGCGGAAAATCCACAACTTTGCGGATTATTGCAGGCCTGGAGGAAATCACAGACGGTGAACTGTGGATTGACGGAGAACTTTCCAATTATCTGGAACCAAAGGAAAGAGGAATGTCCATGGTGTTCCAGAACTATGCCTTATATCCAAACATGACTGTTTATGGAAATATGGCATACGCCCTGAAGATCCGCAAAATGCCAAAAGATGAGATCGATAAAAAAGTCCACGAGGTGGCAAAGATCCTGGAGATCGAGCAGCTTCTTGACCGGAAACCGGCAGCTCTTTCCGGTGGTCAGAAACAGAGAGTTGCCATCGGAAGTGCCATTATCCGGAAGCCGAAAGCTTTCCTGATGGATGAGCCTCTTTCCAACCTGGATGCGAAACTCCGTGCACAGATGCGTGTGGAGCTTGTGAAATTACATAAACAGCTGGATACCACCATTATTTACGTAACACACGACCAGACAGAGGCCATGACTCTTGGGACTAAGATCGTGGTCATGAAAGACGGCCTGATCCAGCAGGTGGGTGCACCACAGAGTATTTATGACAATCCGGTAAATCTTTTTGTAGCAGGCTTCCTTGGTTCCCCGTCCATGAACTTTTTCCAGTGTACAGTGAAAGCAGAAGAAAACAACCGTACAGCCCTTCTTCTGGATGATGCAAAAACTGTGAAAAAAGTTTATCTGGATGGCACCAGAGGAAAACAGATCGCAGACAGATATAACGGCAGACACGTGATCCTGGGAATCCGTCCGGAAGATATCTACGAAATTGAAGAGGCGAAAAAACTCGGAATTGAAAATGACAGCGTAGATGTGGACGAACCTGTAGTAAACCGGGAAATGCTTGGAGCGGAAGTGATCCTCTATTTTGATGAGCAGGGCAAAACCCTGGCAGTCCGCCTGAATCCGGAGAACCAGACCAAGGTCGGCGAAAAAGTTTCCTTATATTTTGACATGGATAAAGCCCATGTGTTTGATCCGGAAACCGAAGAGAATCTTTTTTACAGGGAGGAAAAATAATCATGGGAAACAACAGCAAAAGTAAGATCACACCGTACTTATACCTGGTACCCTGTATGCTGATCTTCGGAATTTTCCTGTTTTATCCGTTTGTAAAAACAATCTATTTAAGTCTTTACAAAACAAACAAAATGGGACAGGCAAAACTGTACGTTGGCCTGGACAACTATAAGGAACTGCTTCAGTCCGCATCCTTTATCAACAGTCTGAAAGTGACACTGATCTTTGTTCTGATCGTGGTGATCGGCGGCATGCTTCTTGGCCTGATCGCTGCAGTACTCTGTAACAAAGCATTTCCGGGAATCCGGGTGTTCAGTACTTCCTATGCGCTTCCAATGGCCATCGCATCTAGCTCTGCGGCAATGATCTTCCAGATCATGCTTCATCCGGCAGTTGGTATTGTAAACAAGCTTCTGGGACTTGATATCAACTGGCTGAACGATCCGAAGACCGCACTGATCTGTGTGGCAATTCTTACAGCCTGGCTGAACAGCGGAATCAATTTCCTGTATTTTTCCGCAGGTCTTGGAAACATTGACGAGACCATTTATGAGAGAGCTTCTGTAGATGGAGCCAGCAGTGTGCAGCAGTTTTTCAGCCTGACACTTCCAGGGCTTTCTCCGATCATGTTTTATACACTGGTAGTAAATATTATTCAGGCCTTCCAGTCTTTTGGACAGATCAAGATCCTCACAGAAGGCGGACCTAATGAATCCACCAATGTTATTGTCTATTCCATTTACAGGGACGCATTTTTCAACTACCGGTTTGGAAGTGCGGCAGCCCAGTCTGTAATCCTGTTTATAATCATTATGATCATCACACTGATCATGTTCCGTATTGAAAAGAAGGGAGTAAATTACTGATGAGTCAGATGGAAAATGTGGCAGTTCCCGCTGTGGGAAATCTGTCAAAAGAAGAACTTCTGAAGCTGAAAGAAGCCATGAATGCAAAAGCACTCACAAAGAGAAGAGCAAGAACCGCCCTTCGTGTGGCTGCCAATGTGGTGTTCGCGATTCTGATCCTGCTTCCTTTGCTTTATGCGATCAGTATTGCGCTGATGCCTTCCAATGAACTGTTTACAACAGAGTTGAATCTCTTTCCCAAAAATCCGACCTTTTCCAACTTTATCAATGCATTCCGTACCGTTCCGCTTCTCCGTTTCATTTTGAATTCCTTTATCATGGCGGGATGCATTACCATCGGACAGATCATTACCTGTTCTCTTGCTGCTTTTGCGTTTTCTTTCCTGGAATTCAAAGGAAAAGGTATTCTCTTCATGGTTGTGATGGCGACTATGATGGTTCCAGGAGAGGCAACGATCATTTCCAACTACCTGACCGTATCAAGCTGGGGCATGCTGGATACTTACCAGGTGCTGATCGTGCCTTATCTTACATCTGCAATGGGAATTTTCCTGTTCCGTCAGTTTTACATGACTTTCCCGATCTCACTGTATGAATCGGCAAAACTTGACGGCTGCAGCAATCTGAAGTTTATCGTAAAGATTCTGCTTCCGCTGACAAAATCCGCCATCGGAGCCATGGCAGTGTACACCTTCATCAATGCATGGAACATGTACATGTGGCCACTTCTTGTGACAGGTTCCAACAATATGCGAACCGTTCAGATCGGCATCAGCATGCTGGACAGCGTAGATTCCCAGTCCATCACCCTGATGATCGCAGGTGTTGTCATGATCATCATCCCGTCCATTTCCATCTTTATCATTGGACAGAAACAGCTGATCCGTGGAATGTTCTCCGGAGCAGTCAAAGGCTGATACCGGAGAGAACAATAAACCCGGAGCACTTTTTCCACAGGGGAAAAGATATTGCAGTGCTGCAAGGCCTGCAGTTCATCTTATATAGAAAGAAGAAAGAAAAAGAGAAAATTTTTCAAGAGGAGAAAAAAGTTATGAAGAAAAAAATCATCGCAGCATTTCTTACCGCAGCAATGACGATCGGGTCACTTTCCGGAGTGACTGTATTCGCCGCAGATGCCGGCACAGATGAAAACGTGGAGATGGCAGATGCTTCCGATGTAGACGGAACAACCATTACTTTCTGGCATTCCATGGGTGGTGTCAATGGCGAGGCGATTGATACACTGGTAAAAAAATTCAACGATGAGAACAAATATGGAATTACGGTAGATGCTCAGTATCAGGGCGAGTATGATGATTCCCTGAACAAACTGAAAAGTGCACAGATCGGAAACATGGGTGCGGATCTTGTACAGGTATATGAGATCGGAACAAGATTTATGATCGATTCCGGATGGATCGTTCCCATGCAGCAGATGGTAGACGCAGACAATTATGATGTATCTGAGATTGAGCCGAACCTGGCTGCTTACTACACTATCGACAATGAGCTTTATTCCATGCCGTTCAACTCATCCACACCGATCATGTATTACAATAAGGATATGTTTGACAAAGCAGGTATCACAGAAGTTCCGGACAGCCTGGAAGGAATCGGCGAGATCGGACAGGATCTTCTGGAAAAAGGCGGCGCAGGTGAAGTAATGTCTCTTGGAATCTACGGATGGTTCTTCGAGCAGTTCATCGGAAAACAGGGCCTTGAATATGCAAACAACGGAAACGGAAGAAAAGACGCAGCTACTGCTGTAGCATTCGATGAGAACGGTGCTGCAAAGAACATCCTTACCGCATGGAAAGACCTTAACGACAAAGGTTTCGCACCGATCGTTGGAAAAGGCGGCGATGCAGGACTTGCAGATTTCTCCGCAGGAAAAGCAGCTATCACACTTGGTTCCACAGCTTCCCTGAAACAGATCCTTCAGGATGTAAACGGAAAATTTGAGGTTGGTACCGCATATTTCCCGAAGATCAAATCCAGCGACGAGGGTGGTGTTTCCATCGGTGGTGCATCTCTCTGGGCATTGAACAACAACGATCCGAAAAAACTTCGTGCAACATGGGAATTTGTAAAATTCCTTATTTCTCCGGAATCTCAGGCTTACTGGAACGCACAGACCGGATACTTCCCTGTAACTGTAAAAGCTCAGGACGAACAGGTATTCAAGGACAATGTTGAGAAATATCCACAGTTCCAGACAGCGATTGACCAGCTTCATGATTCTTCCGCAGACTATGTAGGTGCTCTGTTAAGCGTATTCCCGGAGGCGAGAGCTACTGTGGAATCCGAGATCGAGAGCATGCTCAACGGAAAAGAAGATGTGGATACAGCTGTGAAGAACATGGCAGATTCCATCAACAAATCCATCGAAGAGTATAATCTGGTGAATGAATAATCGCAAAAAGCGCGGAAATTGAAAAAGAAAAATAAATATTAACAGTCAAAAATCCCTGGAAAAATTCCGGGGATTTTTGCCATATTTACAGAGAAAAACGGTGCGAACGGAAAATATCAGAATAAAAATCAGAGGAATCTCTGGACGTAAGAGTATATATTGGCTATAATGGTATGGTTAATAACAACTCCTAAGGAAGGGAGAAAAAATCTGTGAACAGAAGTAAAAGAGAAGATTATAAAAGATTTGTGGTGTTTTGTCTGGCGAGTCTGATCATTATTGCGCAGACAGCAATCTTTGCTTATGTGTGGTATGATTTTTACAGCAGCCTGATCCTGAAACCATTCTGGAGAAAAGGTAACTGGGTGCTGATCCTGATCTATGCACTGATCTATCTGATGTTTGCCAAGCTTTACGGAGGATTGAAGGTAGGCTATCTGAAAAGGATCGACGTGTTTTATTCGCTGACTTTGGCAAGTATCTGTACCAATGTTGTAACGTATTTTCAGATCACTCTGATCAACCGCTGGTTCCTTGCAGCCGGTCCTATCATAGAAATGACGCTGGTCCAGATTGTATTAACCATCCTCTGGATCTGGGGAAGCCGCTTTATTTATTCCAGACTGTACGGAGCCAGAAGACTTCTGGTTATCTACGGTGACCGTGATCCCGGAGATGTCATCCACAAGATGAACACCCGAAAGGATAAATACGATATCAGCGGCAAGGTACACATCCGCGAAGGAGAAGAGAAGATCCACGCCATGATGGAAGATTATGAAGGCGTGATCATCTGGGATCTTCCGTCCCAGATCCGAAACAAGTATCTGAAATACTGTTTCTCTCATTCCATCCGCTGTTACATGAGCCCGAAGATTTCTGATATCATTCTGTTGGGAACGGACCGGATCCACCTGTTTGATACCCCGCTTCTGATGTGCAGAAACCAGGGACTTTCCATGGAGCAGCGCGCAGCGAAGAGACTTCTGGATATTGTTGTTTCCGGCCTTGGAATTATTGTATCTTCCCCGATCATGCTGATCATTGCCATTGCGGTGAAAGCCTATGATGGCGGCCCGGTATTTTATCTTCAGGATCGTCTCACTTATAGGGGAAAAGAGTTCCGTATCCGGAAATTCCGAAGCATGTGTGTGGATTCCGAGAAGAACGGAGCACGTCTTGCATCCAAACATGACTCCCGTATCACACCGGTGGGACATGTTCTCCGTAACCTGCATCTGGATGAACTTCCGCAGCTGTTTAATGTATTTGCGGGAGATATGTCTCTGGTAGGCCCACGCCCGGAACGAGATATGATCATGCAGGAATACGAGCAGGAGATCCCGGAATTCCATTACCGTCTTAAGGTAAAAGCAGGACTGACCGGTTATGCACAGGTCTATGGCAAATATAACACCACACCGTACGACAAGCTGAAACTGGACCTGTTCTATATTGAGAATTATTCATTCCTTCTGGACATCAAGCTTCTGTTTATGACTGTGAAGATCTTTTTCCAGAAAGAAGTATCCGAAGGTGTGGATGACGATCAGAAGAATGCCCTGAAAGATTCACAGGATAAATAGGAAATAATACGAAATCAAAAAGTGCGTGTCAGGCTGGTTCTGGCGCGCATTTTGTAAATAAAGAAAAGGGAGGTCGTTTTTATGGAAAAACCACTGGTTTCTGTGATCATGCCGGTTTATAACGGTGAGAAATATATTGGAAAAGCAATCGAGTCCGTGCTGGCACAGAACGTTCCAACAGAACTTCTTGTCATTGATGACTGCTCCACAGACAAAACAGAACTTACCGTAATGAAATATATGGACAGCGGAAATATCCGTTATATCCGAAATAAAGAAAATATGGGAGCCGCCCGTTCCAGAAACCGGGGAGTAAAAGCTTCAAAAGGAAAATACATTGCCTTTCTGGATGCGGATGACTGGTGGGAAAAGGGCAAGCTGGAAGCACAGGTAAAGACGATGGAGCTTACCGGATGTGATATCTGTTCTACCGGGAGAGAGCTGATGCAGCCGAATGGACACACCACAGGGAAATATATCCCGGTAAAAGAACGTATTACCTATCATGATCTTCTGAAACATAACAGCATTAACTGCTCGTCTGTGCTTCTTAAGAGAGAAGATGCCCTTGCGTTTCCGATGACTCACGATGACAGTCACGAAGACTATATTACCTGGCTGAAGATCCTTCGGAGAGGCGGTTTTGCAGTGGGGATCAATAAACCGTATCTGAAGTACCGGCTCAGCGAAGGGGGAAAATCCAGAAACAAACTGAAATCTGCCGCAATGACTTATCAGGTGTATCGTTATGTCGGATATGGACGTCTGAAAAGCCTGCTCTTTTTTATTTCCTATGCAGTTCACGGAGTATGGAAATACCGTTAAAAACAGGGATTACAGGGAAAAAAATATCGTCCTGTATAGTTTTGGAAATGGAGAATAATTGTGGCAAATATTAATTTTTTATTTCCAAATTCATAAAGGTATGTTATTATTTATTCATACTTTCATCAAAATTAAGTAAGAATCTCTGACCTGATGAAGGAACAGAGGAAATTATCAGTAAGAATATTACAAGGTGGAAACAAATGAAACAGAGAATGGAAAGTCAGGGGGTACCATATTCCTACCTGGTTGATAACATTAAAGTATTATTGATTTTTCTTGTTGTATTTAACCATCTGATCGCTTTTCAGCTGGTTAAAGTGGACGTTGTAGTGCGTTATGTATGGTATGCCATTACTATTTTTCATATGCCTGCATTTGTATTTATGTCCGGATATCTGTCCAAGAAGCCGCAGGATGTGCTGAGGAATGTGAAGAATCTTCTGATTCCTTATATTCTTGGATACAGCCTGAACTGGTATGCATATATCTGGCTCGGCAAGAGTATGGATTATGAGCTGCTTCGCCCGTCTGGCACGGTTATGTGGTATGTGCTGGCATTATTTGCATACAGACTGACTATTGAAGCACTGGGTAAGGTGCGTTTTATTGTGCCGATAAGTATTATTTTTGCGTTATGGGCAGGAACAAGACCGGAATTTACAACATATCTTTCTACTTCAAGGATTGTTGTATTTTTTCCTTTTTTTGTGGCAGGCTATCTGTGGAAGAGTGATTATACCAAGATTGTCCGTAAGTTCAAGGGAAAATGGGTTCTGGTGCCGATTTCGGGACTGCTTCTGTACGGAATCCCGAATTTTATGATCGCCAATGAAATGCCGGTTGATATCCTCAGAGGTAATCACTCTTATCAGGTATCGGGAATGGATGATGTCACTGGAATGCTGATCCGTCTTCTGATGTATCTGGTATCTTTTGTGCTGGTCCTTACTTTTCTGGCACTGATGCCGGACAGGAAGCTGCCGATCACCTTCGTGGGAAGAAATACCATGGGTATTTACTTCTTCCATTATCCGATCATGATCGTGTTAAATGGTCTGCTTCTTCTCAGCATCCCGCAGACATTGAATGTATGGGCACTGTTCGGAATTTCCTGGCTGTTTGTGCTGATTCTCGGAAGTGCGCCGGTTTCCTTCATTTACAATGGCATCCTGAAGCTTCTGACTTTTATCCTGTTTAAGAAAGAAAAACAGGTCCAGGATGAAGGACTGGAGGAAGAATACGACGAAGAAGACGACTATGAGATCATGCGTAAGAGAAAGAAAGCGATCGAAGAGCTGGCTGCAACACTGGAGGAAGAGACAGAGGATGCCGGAGATCCTCAGGAGTTTCAGGAGCTTCAGGATGCACTGGAAGAAGAGAATGACAGTGCGGAAGAGTTTTTTGATGAAGAAGATTTTTATGTGGAAGAGGACATGCTGACGGGAAAGAAAGATCAGAAAGAGCAGGACGTATAATGAAAAGAGTCATTACTTATGGTACTTTTGATCTGTTCCATCAGGGACATTATAATATTCTGAAGAGGGCAAGAGAGCTGGGAGATTATCTGATCGTGGGAGTCACCAGCGAGAGTTATGATATTGAACGCGGTAAGCTGAATGTTCAGGACAGCCTCCTGAAAAGGATTGAGAATGTCCGGAAAACAGGTTTTGCAGATGAGATCATTGTAGAGGAATATCAGGGACAGAAACTCAGCGATATCACCAAGTATAATATTGACCTTCTGGTTGTCGGATCGGACTGGCGCGGGAAGTTTGATTATCTTAAGAACTACTGCCAGGTGGTTTATCTGGAACGGACCAAGAATATTTCCAGCACCAAACTGAGAAGTGAGGGAACCATTTACCGTGTAGGCATTATAACTGATGATGCGGAAGATAATGGAATGGTTCTGGAATCCAAATTTGTAAGCGGGCTTCATGTGGAGAGTGTTTACTCAGAGGATATTTTTGTTGCCCGGGAGTTCTGTGACAGATATGAACTGGACTCTTATGGTACAGATTACGGGGAATTCCTGAACGGTCTGGATATCATCTATATTAAATCCGGTCTGAAAAACAGGGCGGCTTATATAAGGCATGCACTGGAGCAGAATAAATATGTGATCAGTGACACGCCGATGACGCTGGCTCCGGGGGAAATGGAAGAACTGTTCGCACTTGCGAAAGAACACAGGGTAGTTCTTGTGGAAAGGCTTACCCTTGTTTATCTGCGCGCTTTTACACAGCTTGTATGGCTTACACATGGTGCGCTGGTAGGAGATGTGATCGCTGTAAAGTGTGCGGTTTCCCAGGATGATTTTGAAGGCGGCAAGACATTTAACGAGACAGTAAGCCAGGCGCTCTGTGCATGCATCAAGCTTCTTGGCAGCAATTATCTGGATGTGAATACCAATGCTGTGAAGGGAAATAACGGAGAATTTATTTATGATATGATCACTGTCCGTTATCCGAAAGCACTGGCGACCATAGAGATCGGAACAACGGTTGATGTGGAGAATGAGCTTGCGATCATCGGAACCAGAGGCCGCATTACAGTGCCCAATGACTGGTGGAATACAGGATATTTTGAAGCGAAAGTGGAAGGTCAGGAGTTTCTGAAACGATACAGCTTTAATTTCGAAGGAAACGGACTTCGTTATCTTCTTCAGGAGCTGATGATCATGATCCGTGACAGACGGACGGAGTGTACGAGATTTTTTTATGAAGAATCCGAGACGCTGGCAGAGCTTTTGAAAATTATTGATCAAAGAGGTTAACAGATGACAGAAAAACAGGAACTTCTTTTGCAGCTCTTCCGGGAGGTTGACGCAATCTGCAAAAAGCACAATCTTAGATATGTAATGGCAGGGGGAACACTGATCGGAGTTCTTCGAAATGAGGGATTTATCCCATGGGATGATGATGTAGATATCTATATGCCAAAGAGTGACTGGGATAAATTTGTAGAGATCTGCAAAACAGAAATGCCGGACAACCGGGCAATTTACTGCTCAGACGTAGACCGCACCTATACCAACAGTTTTCCGCGATATGGAAGTACAGATACCTGTTCCATCCATAAGCATCAGATCATCGGAGACGATAAAGCCGGAGAGATCATAGATGTTCTGACACTGGATCCGATCCCGGATGATGACAGGGAGTATGAGAAGTACAGAACATACATGATGATCTATACGGATCTTATCAATATCAGTATGGTAGTCGGAGCAAGATGGGAAATTTCTGCATGGAAGTATCTGTACTGGCTGTTCCGATATAAATTTTTCGGAAAAGACAGAACACTGAAAAAACTGGAAAAACTCATGTTTTCATATAAAGAGGAAGAGTGCAGCCGCTATGCCATGCGCTGGGGTGGCTGCCCGTTTCTTTTTGATAAGGATATGATGTTTCCGGTGAAATATATGGATTTTGAAGGGGAAAAGGTAATGGTTCCCCACAGGGTCAGTGATTATCTGATCTGGCATTACGGGGACGAATGGTCCTATATACCGCCTCATGGGGAAAGAGAATCCCATGAGTCTATTTATGTACCGGGAGCGAATTATCAGGAAATCCGTGATGAATATATGCCGAGGATATCCAGAGGAAGAATTCGCAGACAGATGACATTCCGTAAATTTTACTGTCTGCTTATGGCAAAAAAAGACCATAAACTGGATGTTGAGCGAAACCGGATCAGAGCAGAAGCAGCGGCGAAGGATCTTGAGGCGAGACTTCTGAGATCTGAGAGATCACTGGAAACTCTGCTGGCAGAGAAGCGCTTTGACGTGTTGAATGAGATTTTTGACAACTATTATAAGATCCAGCTCAGTGCAGAATTTATCGGCCGTGAGGATTATAACGGGATACGGCCATTTTATCATCCTACACTGATCCGTACAGAGGACGGTACTTTTCAGGCTGCCATGCTGACCCTGATCTATACAGAGCGTGTTTCCAAAGCATATCGCATGTATGAAGTACGCAGAAAAATGGATCATATTACTCCAGAAATGGAACAGACGGTGGAAGATATCCGTGCATTCCGGAAAGCTGCCAGTCTGTATGAATTTCACGAGAAGAAAGAAGCAGAAGCGATCGTAGATGACCTTCTGAAAAAATATCCGGATGCGCCTGGCTTTATAAAGTTCAAGTGCAGGTTTGTTATGGAACGCCTTGAAGAGGTGAAGGATTTTTCCGAGGCAGAAAAATTTCTGGCGTATTGTCTGAAGCATTTTCCACAGGATGGATACTTCATCAAATATAAGGGCGATCTCCTCTGGAAAAAAGGTCTTCAGAATGAAGCCATGGAAAAGTACGCACTTGCAAGAGAAACCACCAACAATGGAATTGTGCATCTTGAGCTGGATAAGTTCCTTCAGGACAAAAAAACACAGGTCATTTCCCAGTGCAGAAAACTTCTGGAAGCACGTCATAAGTCCGAGGCATCTGTTTACATGGAACTCTGGAAAAAATTACTGCCGGAGGATACAGAAATAGACGGAGCATTTTATCTGGCAAAGGTATCTGTTGTGCGCACAAAAGCGGAGCTTGAGGAACTGGTAAAAGAGCTTTATCTGAAAATCGGTATTTCTGGTAAGATAGAAAAGAAGCCGCTTTCGGAGGAAATGCTTTACCGGGAGGCACTTACCCTGGCATGGAAACGGTTTGGATATCCGGAAGTTCTTGCTGACTGCCGTACCAGATTTCTGTGTACAGACGAAGTAAGTGATATGGAATATCTGGCAGAAGAAGTCAGAAGCTATCTGGTTCATAAGCAGTGGCAGGGAGAAACCTGGAAACTTCTTGGCGATATCCGCAGAAAGCAGGGCCAGACAAAGGAAGCTTTCGAAAATTATTTCAAAGCTCTGGAGCATATGCAGCATCCATATCTTAAGACGGAACTTGCCGGAATCTTCCTGCGAGATCTTTACAATGGCAGCAAAAGAAGTGCGTTTTTTGCAAAGAAATCCGATGTATCGGAATTTCTGGATGTCTGGCTGGATAAATACAAAAGCCAGGAAAATATTCAGGAACTTCTGAAAAAGATCATGTAGTTGTACTATACACCAAAACAATAGAAATGAGGCAGAGTGTATTGAACAGAGAACAACAGAAAGTACTGGAACTCCTTAAAGAAATAGATATCATATGCAGAAAAAACAAGATCACATATTTTCTTTCTCCGTATCTTACTCTCTGCGCAGTGACGGAACGGCCTTTTCCACTGAATCCCGAAGCTGGTGTTATATATATGAAAACCGGAGACATGGAAAGGTTCAAGAATGTTTTTGAAGAGGAACCGGTGCTGAGGAGAGCGTTGGAATCCATGGACAGTTATAAATATTTCCCCGGATTTTATCTTCGGTATACAGATAAAGACACATTGTTTTACAAGATGGATGATTACGGAAAATTTCAGTATCCCGGTATGGCAGTAAGAATACTGCCGCTGCAATGTGAATATGGTCCCAGGAGAAAATATCTCTGGAACCGTATGCGGGAAGATGGATGGAGAAGAATCCACGAAAGAAAAGAAAAGTGGAGAAATCAGAGAGCTTTTGCCTGTGTCTGTATGGTACGTCTGCTTATGCTCTGTGGAAGAGGATGGCTCGGTAAGAGGATATTTCGGGATCTGATCCATCAGCCACAGGAAGATGTACAGAATTATGTGGTGCGTTTTCTGAATAAAAATGTCTATTATCCTGCATATGTTTTTGAGGAACAGAAGGAAGTAGAGATTGAGGGAGAACATTTTTTTATACCGGTTGATGCAGAGAAATATCTTATGACTTCCTACGGAGCGAATTACCGGGATAAAGGACCTGAGAATTACCGTCAGAGTGCCATAGCTGTGTGCAGCACACTGATTCCCTGCGAAGAATTCATGCAGCAGGGAAAAGATCTGAAGAGACTTGCTTCCCGGAGAAAAAGAAGAGCACGCCGGCAGAAATTTGGTCTCAGCTACCGGGAATATTTCAACCAGTGCTGGAATTACGCAAAGCTCTGCGGTAAAAAATATACATGTGCGAGAGCATATCGAAAGAAGTTGGATTATATCCGAAACCTGCATAAGAATCAGGATTATGTGCAGCTGGAAATTGTGTTTGGCAGATATACGGATATGATGAATAAATGCCTGAAATACGATGAGATATTTGAAGCAGATCCGGAATTACTGGATATCTATATTCAGTATCTGGAAAAAACAGGCAGAGTTGGTTTTATGGAAAAGGTAAAAAAATATGTTTAAAATGAAGCTTACAGATTATGTTGTAGAATTTTTACAGAAAAAAGGGATCCGGGATTTCTTTGGATATCAGGGAACCATGATCGCACATCTGGTAGATTCCATTGAAAAGAATCCTCATACAAAAAGCCATTCCAGCTATCATGAGCAGGGAGCTGCTTTTGCGGCCTGCGGTTATGCTCAGGCGAAAGGAGCCTGCGGCTGTGCATATGCCACAAGCGGTCCCGGAGCTGCCAATCTGCTCTCCGGCGTGGCTGATGCATATTTTGATTCGCTTCCGGTGATCTTTATTACCGGACAGCTCAATACCTATGAGTATTCCGGTATTGCAGGACTTCGACAGCAGGGCTTTCAGGAGATCGATATGGTTTCCATGGCGAAGCCGGTAACCAAGTATGCCATACAGGTCCGTGACCCGAAAGATATCGTCCGGGAACTGAACCTGGCATGGCAGATCGCCAACACAGGACGGAAAGGCCCGGTTCTTATCGACCTGCCTATGAATGTACAGAGAAGTGAAGTGGAAGATCCGGTTTATGATATGAAATTTTCTGAAGAAGAGATCGATACAGCCATATATGGAAAAAATGATCCTGAGAATGGAGCCGCTTTTTACAGGGATGCTGTTGCAAAAGCAGATTCTTCTGATGCGGCAGAGGCAGCAGAGTATATTCTGGATAAGATTAAAGGTGCGAAACGTCCGGTATTTATGATCGGCCACGGAGCGAATGGCGAAACAGAAAAAATGCTTACTGATCTCGCACGCGTCCATCATATTCCTATGATCACAAGTGTACTCGCCCGTTCTGTTCTGAAATTTGATGATCCGCTGAACTTCGGATGTATCGGCGGTGCCTACGGACACCGGTATGCAAATATGATCGCCAATGCGAAAAGTGATCTCCTGCTTTGTTTTGGGATTTCGCTCTGCACACGCCAGATCGGAACGAAGGTCCATGAGTTTGCCAAGGGAGCGGAGATCGTCCGTGTGGATATCGATCCTTATAACCTTCAGAGAGAGATCCATGAGGGAAGAAAAGGGGAGAAATGTTTTTGCGTCAGCGCAGAGGATGTAGCGTGTAAACTGACAGAGCAGCAGGCGCAGATCGGCTCTTATGAGGAATGGCTGGCTGTATGCCGGAAGATCCGAAAAGAGCTGGAGCAGGTGGATGATGCAACACCGCAGCGTTATCCGAACCGCATGATCGCATATTTAAGTGACAGGCTTTTCGATACTGGAGCCGTTGCTGTGGATGTGGGACAGCATATGGTCTGGAGCTATCAGTCCTTTCACAACCGACAGGGCCAGAAGACACTTTTTTCCGGTGGACATGGCGCCATGGGATATGCACTTCCGGCAGCGATCGGTGCTTATTATGCAACAGGAAAACCGGTGGCATGTATCTGCGGAGACGGAGCATTCCAGATGAACATTCAGGAACTGCAGTGGGTGAAGCGTGAGAACATCCCGGTAAAAATGATCGTGATGAATAATGAGGCGCTGGGAATGATCCGTCATCTCCAGAGAGACTATTTTGACTGCGTGTATGCGGATACTTCCGATGGCAGCGGATTTTCTTCCTGTAATTTCTCAGACGTGGCGCAGGCTTACAAAATTCCTGCGAAGCGTATCCAGGGAGAAGATGTGGAGAAATATGCCGGTAAGTTTCTGGAACAGAACGGACCGGAGCTTCTGGAGATCATGCTGGAGCATGGAACTTACGCATACCCGAAGACCTGTCTGGGAGAGCCGATCCATAACCAGCAGCCTTATATACCGAAACCGATATTTGATGAACTGATGGAGTTATAAAATGGGAAAAATAACTGTGATGACAGGCGGTACCTCCGGAATCGGAAGAGGGATCGCCGAAAAGATCCTGGCGGAATCTGCGAAAGAAGACAGGATCTTTGTAACATACGGACATGATGAGAAAAAGGCTGCTGTTTTTCGGGACAGCCTTCCTGAGGAAAAAAAATCTCAGGTGATCCTGATGAAGGCAGATATGTCTTCCTATGATGAAATGATGGCTTTTGTGGAAGAGCTGAAAAAACGGGCTGATCATATTGACTGGCTGGTAAGCAACGCCGGGATCAGCACCTATGCGAAATATGAGGACTATAGTTTTGAGGAATGGACAAGGATCGTAAACACCAATCTTTCCGTGCCGGTATTCATGGTCAAAGAACTGCGGCCCATGATGGTGGAAGGCGGCAGTGTGCTTTTTACCGGTTCCTATGCAGGGCAGCAGGCGTATTCTTCTTCCCTTGTATACGGAGTTACCAAGGCGGCCATTCATTTCCTGACCAAATCTCTGGTAAAGGAATTTGAGCCAAAAGGCATCACCGTTAATGCCATTGCACCGGGATTTATCGAAACTCCCTGGCACAGTGCCCGCACCCAGGAGAGCTACGACCGTATCAACAGAAAGATCGCCCTTCACAGGTTTGGAACTGTGGAGGAAGTGGCGGATATGGCGTACGCGGTGCTGTCTAATGGGTATATGAACGGCAGTGTTGTGGATATCCATGGAGGATATGATTACTTTTAATACCAGTCGAAAGTGTGCAGGAAGACAGAAGAAGACACGTTGTGCCTGCACATAAGAGGCTTCTTATGACTTGCTGCATAGGGGCGACGCCCCGAAAACGAGATGCAGCGAAGCGGAATCGAGTTTGTGCACTTGAGGCGTCTGTATGGAACCGTGAATTTCTTTATATATTAAGCGAAAAAGGCTTGACTTGCACACCTGCTCTGTGATAAAATTGACGAGCGACATGGAAGTTAGGTCTTTTTTTTATGCCCGAAAATGACGACGGATACACGTTCCGGGCGGCGTAAAAGACCGTGCAAATGAAAACACTGGAGGTGGAAGTTGTGCGCGTTAAGATTACATTAGCATGCACCGAGTGCAAGCAGCGTAACTACAATATGACGAAGGAGAAAAAGAACCATCCTGAGAGAATGGAGACCAAGAAATATTGTAAGTTCTGTCATACACACACTCTGCACAAGGAAACAAAGTAATCACAGAGATTTGTGAGGTTATGCTATGGAAAAACAGAAATCTGCGGATAAGCCGCAGAAGAAAAGTTGGTTTCAGGGACTTCAGTCAGAATTTGAGAAGATTGTCTGGACAGACCGTCCCACACTGGCAAAGCAGACTGTTGTGGTCGTGATCATCACGATCATCCTGGCAGCGGTTATCAGTGTAATGGATTCCGGAATCCTGGAATGCATTAATTTCTTAATGAAGTAAGGACAAGGTGATTATATGTCAGAAGCAGCAAAATGGTACGTTGTCCATACCTATTCCGGGTATGAGAACAAGGTAAAAGCCAACATTGAAAAGACGATCGAGAACAGACACCTGGAAGACCAGATCCTGGAGGTACGTGTTCCGCTGCAGGATGTAGTGGAGATGAAGAACGGAACCTCAAGACAGGTTCAGAAAAAGATGTTTCCAGGCTATGTGCTTCTCAATATGGTGATGAATGACGATACCTGGTATGTTGTCCGTAACACCAGAGGTGTTACCGGATTCGTAGGGCCGGGATCGAAGCCTGTGCCTCTTACAGAGGAGGAAATGATGCCGCTTGGTATCCAGAAACCGGATATCGAAGTGGACTTCGCAGAGGGCGACATGGTAGTCGTTACTGGTGGTGCATGGAAAGATACTGCAGGTGTGATCACAGGTATCAACATGCAGAAACAGACAGTAACGATCAATGTTGAGCTTTTCGGTCGTGAAACACCGGTAGAGATAAGTTTCACAGAAATCAAAAAAGCTGAGTAATTAAAAAACAAGGTAACAGCAAGTGGGAGGGACACACCCCCGCCAATACCACATAGGAGGTGCCGAAAATGGCAAAGAAAGTAACAGGATATATCAAATTACAGATTCCGGCTGGTAAAGCAACTCCAGCACCACCTGTAGGTCCGGCTCTTGGACAGCACGGTGTAAACATCGTACAGTTTACTAAGGAGTTCAACGCAAGAACAGCTGATCAGGGAGATCTTATCATCCCGGTTGTCATCACTGTTTACGCTGACAGAAGTTTCAGCTTCATAACCAAGACTCCGCCGGCAGCAGTTCTTCTTAAGAAAGCTGCAAACATCAAATCTGGTTCCGGTACACCGAACAAGACTAAAGTAGCTAAAGTTACTAAGGCACAGGTTCAGGAGATCGCTGAGCTGAAGATGAAAGACCTCAATGCAGCATCCATCGAGGCTGCTATGAGCATGATCGCCGGTACAGCAAGAAGTATGGGAATCGAAGTCGTAGACTAATAAATACCGAAGCTTAAGTTCGGGGTTCCCGTAGAAAAAGTGAAATTTTCAAGTGGGAGGGCTTTTCCCCGCAAATACCACAGGAGGTTATAGAAATGAAACGAGGAAAGAAATATGTGGAAGCTGCGAAAGCAGTAGACCGCGCAACATTATATGATGCACCAGAGGCTATCAGCCTTGTTAAAAAAGCAGCTGTAGCTAAGTTCGACGAGACCATCGAAGTTCACATCCGTACAGGCTGCGATGGACGTCACGCAGATCAGCAGATCCGTGGAGCAGTTGTTCTGCCACACGGAACAGGTAAAAAAGTTCGTGTACTTGTATTTGCTAAAGATGCTAAGGCAGAAGAGGCAAAGGCAGCAGGAGCAGACTTCGTAGGAGCTGAGGACCTCATTCCGAAGATCCAGAACGAGGGATGGCTTGACTTTGACGTTGTAGTTGCAACACCGGATATGATGGGCGTTGTAGGTCGTCTTGGTCGTGTACTTGGACCGAAAGGTTTAATGCCAAACCCGAAAGCTGGTACTGTAACAATGGACGTAACAAAAGCTGTTAACGACATTAAAGCAGGTAAGATCGAGTATCGTCTTGACAAATCCAACATCATCCATGTTCCGATCGGAAAGGCTTCCTTTACCGAGGAGCAGTTAAGCGACAACTTCCAGACGCTTATGGGAGCTATCACAAAGGCTAGACCTAGCACACTGAAAGGTCAGTATCTGAAGAGCGTTACAATCGCTCCGACAATGGGACCTGGTGTTAAGCTTAACCCGGTTAAATTAGCTCAGTAATAAATTTTAAATGCCCTGTACAGAGGAGACTTTGTACAGGGTATTTTTTTGTATAGGTATCTTGATTTTTTCTTCAATGCTTTTATAATAAATAAGGCTCAAGCAGATTTGGAAAATTATTAGAGATTTTTCATATAAAGTTTACAGATGAAATTCTGAATTATGTTAAGATAAAAATGACGGGGAAAACAGGGCAGATAATGTTTTCCACGGGGATATTGTGGATGAGTTGATCTGAATGGGGAGTATAAGTTGAAATCAAAAAAGCGTAAAGCGAAGAAAATAAAAAAAGAAGTAAACAAAGTAAAAATGGCACTCTGCCTTCTGGTGGAGGCGATTGTGATCCTGACACTTGTAGTGATCATAGGCTGGAATAAAGGTGTAGGAGACTGGATGGAGTCGTTGCAGAGACCTGTTGTCCGTAAGCTTGAAATGAGCGGTATCAACAGCCCGTATGCAGTTCTGATGCAGGTAAAAGGTGGAAAGATCATCGGAAATATGAAGGGCGATGAGAAAATCTATCCAGCTTCCATGACGAAGATCATGACTGTGATCGTGGCCATTGAGAACCTGGATGATCTGGATGAGGAGATCACCCTGACTCAGGAGATGTTTGCCGGACTTTACGAGCAGGATGCCACACAGGCCGGTTTTCAGCCCGGTGAGACCGTGCGAGCCATTGATCTTCTTTATGGTGCCATGCTGCCATCTGGCGCGGAGTGCTGTATCGCACTGGCGGATACCGTAGGCGGTTCCAGGGATGGATTTGTGGAAATGATGAATAAAAAAGCGCAGAAGCTTGGAATGAATGGAACGCATTTCTGTGATACTACCGGACTGCATGATCCGGATCATTACAGTACGGTGAGGGATATTGCAGTGCTGCTCAGATATGCACTTCGGAACGATACGTTCAGAGAGATCATTGAGAGTCCGCGGCATTCTACCGGAGTTACCAACATCCACCCCAGTGGAATTACATATTACAGTACCATGTTCAAGAACCTTTCGGATACTTCTGTTACTGGGGGCAAGATCCTGGGAGGCAAGACGGGATATACCAGTGAGGCGGGCCTGTGCCTGGCCAGCTTTGCGGAAATTTATGACCGGGAATATATTCTGGTAACTGCCGGCGCTGCGGGGAATACGGGAAGCCCGCTGCATGTGCAGGATGCGGTAACGATCTATAACCGGCTTGGAAAGGCTATTGAAGCACAGATGACAGAGAGTGATGGATCGGAGTCCTGAAGACAGATAAGGGATACATTATTCCGGGTAAACTTTTTTGTGCCATGTTGTAAAATATTGACACGATTGGTATGAAAACGTATAATCATAACATAGTATTGCGACAGAGAAAACGGGTTCTGTGTATAATACACAGGATCCATTTTTTGTATTCAAAAATGGGAAAAAGTTGCAGGAGAAGGAGGAAATATCTATGAAAAAGAAAGTGGTTTCATTACTGATCGCAGGTCTTATGATGCTGGAACCATGCACGATGGCAGATGCGGCAGATCTTTCTGACACGGAAGTGATCGAGCAGAGCGTGGAAAGCGCAGGGGATTCTGTGGAGACAGAAGCAATGGGGGAGACTCCAGAGGAGACAGGAGATATTGCAGAATCCGGGGCACAGGAGCTGTTCCGGATATGCCGGATGGGCTTTTTACGCAGCCGTGGGCAGCATTCGACATTACCAGGGTAAAAGTCAGTGATGGAATCTCCACATTGGGTGCAAATACGTTTGCGAGTATGTTGTATCTGGAAGAAGTGGAACTAGGAAAAAATGTCAAAAAGATCGGAACAGAGGCATTTTACAATGACACCGTACTGAAAAAGATCAATTTTCCAGATGGCCTTACATCTGTAGGTGATGGAGCTTTCTGGTTCTGTGGAGGTCTGGAAGGAGAACTGAAACTTCCCAAAAGTATTACCAGCATAGGAAAAAAGGCTTTTAACGGCTGTGACAGCCTGAAAAGTATCGTATTGCCGGAGAGCCTGAGAGAAATTCCGGCAGGCGCATTTCAGTATGATTACAATGTTAAAAGAATATTCATTCCTGCAAGTATCACAAAAATCGACAAGACTGCGTTTGAAGGCTGTGATCCATCAGTGATCCAGTATACAGGAACACAGGCACAGTGGAAAAAGCTGCAGCTTGATACAGTTTTTAATCCGGATTTTATGAATATTGAGTATAATTTTGCATCAGATAAAGTAGATGAACATATCTGGAGCCAGGAAAGAGAATGGGACGGAGAAGATCCTTACGACTGCACGGTTGCAAGAACTAAAAGCTATCACTGCATCGTTTGCGGCGCAATCGACGAAAGCAGTACGGTTACCGTGCCAGGTAAGGAACATACCTGGAGTGCAGAGAAGATCTATGATGAAAAAAATGATATGGATTTTTATGACTGTACAAAGGGTGGAACCAAGAGTTATCATTGCAAAGAATGCGGTGTGATTGATAAAGATTCCACAGAACCGATCCTGCCGAGAAGTGCACATTCTTACGGACCATGGGAAGTGACGCAGGAAGCTACCATAAGCCAGCCGGAAAAAAAGATGCGTACATGTAAAGTATGCTATTACACAAGTAGGGTAACCGGAAATAAGCTTACCCCAACCATAAAAGTTTCCAGAACAGCAGTAACTCTGAACCCACAGCAGAAGCTGACATCCCTTTATGTGACTTATAAAAAAGGTGATTCCGTGGTTTCCTGGAAATCCAGCAATACGAAGGTTGCCACAGTTACAAAACAGTCAAACGGAAAGTGTGTGGTTGTTGCTGGCAAAACTCCAGGCAGGGCAACTCTGACCGTTACACTCAAGAGTAACAAAAAAGCATATGTGACGGTAACTGTTCGTTCTGTTAAAACGACAAAGATCACAGGGGTAAAATCTTCCCTTGTCCTTCGGGTGAAGAAAACTGCTACATTGAAACCGGTTCTTACACCGAGAACCAGTACGGAGAAGATTACTTATAAATCAAGTAATACAAAAGTTGCGACTGTTACTTCTGCTGGTAAGATCATAGCGAAGAAAAAGGGTACGGCTTATATTTATGTGAAGTCCGGAAGTAAGACTGTGAAATGTAAGGTTGTAGTGAAATGATTTTTGGCTTTTGTGAAAAGTGGGGGGAAAACCGTGGGGAAGGGAAGCATTCGAAGTTGCGAAGGCCATTTCCCTTCCCCACACCCCAACCCTCCGGCCACGCCGCTGTGATGCGCTGTAGAGGGTGATAATTTATTGGCTCAGTCCTGTATGCTGCTGTATTGGCAGCGACAGGCTGAGCCGATTTTTTGTTTTACCGTACGGGAAAGCGGCCCGCTTGGCGGGCCTGTTCCCTGAGATTCATTGGAAGAGTTGGTGGGCCTGTTGCCTGAGAGCGTCTTAAACATAATTGCGGTATGAAAGTCAAGCGGATATTCGCAATCCGCTTCGCTACGTAGCTCTACACCAAATAACTGCTCCGCAGTTTATCAGGAGGAGCTTGCACTCCTCATGATACAAGCAAGTCCCCACCCATTGCTTATTGCTTTTCGCAACCCCGCAGGGGACTTACTTGATTTGGTTAAAATTAATTACAAACAGAACAGGTCCCAGGAAACAACAGAAACAGGCCTGCCAAGCAGGCCGCATTTCGTCCAAAGCGAATAAAAATCGGCACAACGAACCACACTCAATACCGTAGAATCCATCGCCCCTCCGATAAACATACACATTCCCACAACCTGCAGCAAATTGCGTGGCCGGAGGGGAGGAGCGCGAGGAGGGGAAATGGCCTTCGCAACTGCGAAGTGCGTCTCCAGACACGCCCACAATGTACAATATTTAGTACAATTTTATCATTAATTTTATCAATAGTACAATCCCTTGTATATTATAAAAAACATACATCCAATCTGTTGACTTTAAAATCTGAATCTGGTATCTTATGGTCGTCATGAGAAGTGTTATATATTACTAACTGCGCGGGCAGTGAACGAATAATCATTGAAACAGAACAAAGAAAGGATGTGCAACAAATTGGCAAAAGTTAATTTCGAGCAGTGGAACGGATTCAAAGGCGATCGTTGGAAAGAGAAGATCGACGTTCGTAACTTCATCAGCATGAACTACACACCATACGACGGAGATGCTTCCTTCCTGGAAGGACCTACAGAGGCTACAGATAAACTCTGGGGTAAACTTCAGCAGCTTCAGAAAGAGGAACGTGCAAAAGGCGGCGTTCTCGATATGGAGACAGAGGTAGTTACAGGTATCACAGCATATGGACCTGGATACATTGACGAAGATATGAAAGATCTCGAGCAGGTTGTAGGTCTTCAGACAGACAAACCTCTGAAACGTGCTTTCATGCCATACGGCGGAATCAAGATGGCAGAGCAGGCATGCGAGACTTACGGATACCACGTAAGCGACAAGATCAAAGACATCTTCAATAACTACGAGTTCAAGACACACAACCAGGGTGTATTCGACATCTACACACCAGAGATGAAGAGAGCACGTCACAATAAGATCCTTACAGGACTTCCGGATACTTACGGACGTGGACGTATCGTAGGTGATTACAGACGAGTAGCTCTTTACGGAATCGACTTCCTGATCGCAGGTAAAGAGAAAGACTTCGCAGCATGCGATCGTCAGGGTATGAGACGTTATGATTTCCAGCTTCGTGAGGAGATCGCAGACCAGATCCGCGCTCTGAAGAAGATGAAAGAAATGGCTCAGATCTATGGCTTTGATATTTCCCAGCCGGCCAAGAACGCAAAAGAAGCATTCCAGTGGCTGTACTTTGGATATCTTGCAGCGATCAAGACTCAGAACGGAGCTGCAATGAGTGTTGGACGTATCTCCACATTCCTTGATATCTATATTGAGAGAGACCTTGAGAACGGAACCCTTACAGAGAAAGAGGCACAGGAGCTTGTTGACCACATGGTAATGAAATTCCGTATGGTTAAATTTGCCCGTATCCCGTCTTACAATCAGCTCTTCTCCGGTGACCCGGTATGGGCAACTCTGGAAGTAGCAGGTATGGGACAGGACGGACGTTCCATGGTAACAAAGAACGACTACCGTTTCCTTCATACACTTGAGGATATGGGACCGGCTCCGGAGCCGAACCTTACTGTTCTCTATTCTTCAAGACTGCCTGAGAACTTCAAGAAATATGCAGCAGACATCTCTGTTACAACAAGTTCCATCCAGTACGAGAACGATGATGTTATGCGTCCGGTATGGGGCGATGACTACAGCATCTGCTGCTGTGTATCTGCTACAGAGACAGGTAAAGAGATGCAGTTCTTCGGCGCTCGTGCAAACCTTGCAAAATGCCTTCTTTACGCGATCAACGGTGGTGTTGACGAGAAGACAAAACAGCAGGTAGGACCACAGTACCAGCCGATCACTTCCGAGTACCTTGACTATGATGAAGTAATCCAGAAATACGACCAGATGATGGACTGGCTTGCACATCTGTATGTTGGAACACTGAACATGATCCACTACATGCATGATAAATACTACTATGAGGCAGCTGAGATGGCACTCATTGATACAAAGGTTGACCGTTCTTTTGCAACTGGTATCGCCGGATTCTCACATGTAGTAGATTCCCTTTCCGCTATCAAATATGCAAAAGTAAAAGCAATCCGTGACGAGGACGGAATCACAACAGACTTCCAGGTTGAGGGTGACTTCCCACGCTATGGTAACGATGATGACAGAGCAGATGAGATCGCAACAACACTGCTTTCCACATTCCTTGAGAAACTGAAACACATCCATACCTATCGTGATTCCAAGCCAACCACATCCATCCTTACCATCACATCCAACGTTGTATATGGTAAAGCTACAGGATCTCTTCCGGACGGAAGAAAAGCCGGTGAGCCTCTGGCACCGGGAGCTAACCCGTCTTACGGCGCAGAGCAGAACGGACTTCTTGCTTCCCTGAACTCTGTTGCAAAACTTGACTATGAGGATGCCCTTGACGGAATCTCCAATACTCAGACCATCAACCCGGATGCCCTTGGACATTCTGAGGAAGAGCGTACAGAGAACCTTGTAAACGTACTTGACGGATACTTTGACCGTGGTGCACATCACCTCAATGTAAACGTATTCGGTAAAGAAAAACTCATCGATGCTATGGAGCATCCGGAAAAAGAGGAGTATGCAAACTTCACGATCCGTGTTTCCGGATATGCTGTTAAGTTCATCGACCTTACAAGAGAGCAGCAGCTTGACGTTATCGCAAGAACCTGCCACGAAAGGATGTAATAAAAAATATGGACGACCAGAAAAAAATCACTGGCTACGTCCACTCACTGGAGAGCTTCGGCTCTGTTGACGGACCAGGAGTCCGGTATGTGATCTTTTTGAGCGGCTGTGCCATGCGCTGCCAGTTCTGCCACAATCCGGACACCTGGCAAATGAAAACAGGAACGGAGTACACAGCAGATGAGCTGCTTGAAAAAGTATGTCGATACCGCTCTTACTGGGGAAGTAAGGGCGGTATTACTGTGAGTGGAGGCGAGCCACTGTTACAGATCGATTTCCTCACTGAGCTTTTTAAGAAAGCCAAGAAACTTGGAATCCACACAACACTTGATACCAGCGGCAATCCTTACACAGAAGAGGGCCCATGGCATGAAAAATGGGAAGAGCTGATGAAATATACAGATCTTGTCATGCTGGATATCAAACATATTGATGAGGAACAGCACAAGATCCTCACAGGATGTACCAACAAAAATATCCTTGCCATGGCGAAGAAACTTTCCGATATGGGCATAGCCATGTGGATTCGCCATGTACTGGTACCGGAGCGCAATGATCGTGACGATTACCTTCATCGCCTGGCTGATTTTATCGGTACGCTGAAAACTGTAGAGAGAGTGGAAGTTCTTCCGTATCATACGCTCGGAATTTTCAAATGGGAAAACCTTCATCTTGACTATCCGTTGAAAGGTATTAATCCTCCAACAAAAGAACGGATTGAAAATGCGGAGAAAATCTTGGGAGCAGGTACACATTAACGCACATATCTGAGGCAGGCTTCGGGTCAAGCGGATATTCGCAATCCACTTCGCTACTTGCTCATAACCATATCACATGTCTAAAAATCGACATGGATATGGTTTTTTTATCACGACAAACGCATGAGTAAATAAATTGTGAACACACCCCTTTTCTAGTAAAATAAAAGAAAAAGGGGTGTTATTTATGCAGGAATTATTAGAGTGGATGGAATACATTGAAGATACTCGTCAGCAGACAAAGGTTCGTCATACGTTGAAGGATATTCTTGTC
>SKEQ01000371.1_pt1 | contig 38118 bp, 39 predicted proteins | sample 4826751 | NCBI WGS metagenome assembly SKEQ01 (sample SAMN11008805, study PRJNA524170) | human gut metagenome | biome: Human fecal sample; material: Feces; isolation source: fecal sample from pouch patient p44 | host: Homo sapiens | place: Israel: Tel-Aviv | collected 2013-07-11
TGCCCCTTGCGGCGAAGGTTCTCAAACGGGTGATGGTTAATACCGGAGGGAACAAACGGCAGGTCCCCGCAAAACGTCAAAACCGCGGCTCCCGAAACTCAACGGGTGATGGGGGCTGAAAACATCAGATGCAGGAGGAATTATGAGCGCATTTTCTTTTAACACCACTTATCAGCCAACCGGCGATCAGCAGAAGGACGCAATCGCACAAATCGACATCATGCAGAATCGTGCTGTTCAGGCAAATCTTGTATACCAGAGCAGCCTGGATGCGGAAACGCTGATGAAACAGTTAGGGCAAATCAATGATGAACTGGGGGCGCTGTTGGATAGCCTGGAAAATCACACGCCAGTTATCAGAAAAAAAGCCAGTGATTTGAGTGCACTGATGATGCTTTTCAGCCAACAGGCCGGTCAGCCCATGACCAGTCCGGTGTGATGATTTTTCCCCTGATTGTTGTCGATTTGTTAATAATAATCAGGGGCAGGAAATTAAGCGAAAAAATTTTTGACTTATTTTTTCTTTCAGCGAGGAGTGAATATTATGCGACTGGCTTCCCGTTTTGGCCGATATAATTCCATTCGCCGTGAGCGCCCGTTAACGGATGACGAATTAATGCAGTTTGTGCCGTCTGTTTTTTCTGGTGATAAACATGAATCCCGGAGTGAGCGTTATACATATATCCCAACCATCAATATCATCAATAAGTTACGTGATGAAGGTTTCCAGCCGTTCTTTGCCTGTCAGAGTCGGGTTCGTGATTTGGGGCGTCGCGAATACAGTAAACATATGTTACGTCTTCGCAGGGAAGGGCATATTAACGGGCAGGAAGTTCCTGAAATTATCCTGCTTAATTCACATGATGGTTCATCCAGTTATCAGATGATCCCCGGAATTTTTCGTTTTGTCTGCACAAATGGCCTGGTGTGCGGGAATAATTTTGGTGAAATCCGCATTCCGCATAAAGGCGATATTGTCGGGCAGGTTATCGAGGGAGCATATGAAGTGCTCGATGTCTTTGATAAGGTCACTGATAATATGGAGGCGATGAAAGAAATTCATCTTAACAGTGACGAGCAACATTTATTTGGCAGGGCTGCACTGATGGTCAGGTATGAGGATGAAAATAAAACGCCAGTGACGCCTGAACAAATAATTACTCCCCGTCGTCGGGAGGATAAACAGAACGATCTCTGGACGACCTGGCAGCGGGTTCAGGAGAATATGATAAAAGGTGGACTATCGGGAAAAAGTGCCTCCGGTAAAAATACAAGGACAAGAGCCATTACAGGCATTGATGGTGATATCCGAATCAACAAAGCATTATGGATGATTGCCGAACAGTTCAGGGAGTGGAAGTCATGATAATATAAGTAAAGCCCCGAAAAATTTTTTCGGGGCTTTACTTATATTATCATTCTGCGGCATTGCTGTGTCGTCTGATATGCCTCAATTTCATCAACTGGCTTTCCGGTCGTCTGTAAATATTGTGCCCGCGAAAAATGGTCTGGCAGGAGGCTGCGCAGTTACCGGGTATATATAAGATGGGTTCCCGCTTCGCGGGGCTTCGGCCAGTCAGCATTATCACTCATATGATATTTTTGTGTGTGGCCTTCCATGCCGCTGTCGCGGCATAACATCTTTCAGTACTCTCGTTTGTTCTTTATATTGCGATAAATGTTTTGTATTTTTGTAGCATAAATTTTTCTGCGTCGTTCCTGTTCCTCTGTGTTGCGAAAACCGGCATTGTAAGCACCGACAGCCCGCCACGTTACGCCCCACTTTTTGAACGCTATTGCCAGGTAATACGCACCGGTATAAATATTCATGCACGGGTCTGTAACCAGGTGTTCCGGTTTTATTCCGTAACGTGACAACTCCTTAAAATGCTGGGAGTCGATTTGCATCAGGCCGGAGCCATATCCCGTAACAGGATTAATGCCGATAGCATTAACCCTGTTACGGGATTCATGCCATGAAATCGCTCTCAGTAAATCGGGATCTATTTTGTAATCTCTGCCAGCAAGTTCAAAACAGTCAGAGGAATATGTATTTCCTGCAAACATTATGAGGATAATGGCGATAATCTTATGCATGCATTTACTATTTATAGTGTCAATACTATGGCGTGAGCATGCCATTTTTGTGCTTTACAGGCAATGCCCCGAAATTCCGAATCAGCCCCGGGATGCTTTTTGCCTCATCTCTCCTCTGAAAGTATTTTCCTCACACATCACGCAAAACTGTGTTTTGCATGATTTGTCTTTAAAATCAGCGCGTTAAAATTATTTTATGTGGCAAATTTCGAGTTTTTTAGCTATACGCAGCACTGTAACGGTGCTTGATTGTGGCTGGGTTAGGCACTATAAGCAGCACTGTTACAGTGCTAATTCTTATTAATCATAATGTTACTGAAATACAGGCACTGTAACGGTGCCTGTTACGGTGCTGGATTGTGGCTGGATTTTGCCTGTGCAGTGCTGCTTACAGTGCCTGATATTGATGCTATAGTGCCTGTTATGGTGCTGCGGTGCTGGATCAGGCACTGTTGCTTGTTTTTTAAACGGTGCTGCATCAGGCACTGTAATTTTGTAGCAGGAAATATTTAATGCCGAGACAAAACGTTTATATGAAACAAAAAACACTTGATGGTATTCGTCAGCTTGTTGATGAAAGACTGGCTGAAGGAGCCACTCCGGCTGATGTTAATATGTCAAGTGTCTGTTCCGAATTGCTGGAGACAGGACTACGCGTTGTACAGCAATTAAAAAAGCGTGAACAGGAAGAGGAAAAAAATGGCGGGTTAACTGATGAGGAATTGTTTCGTAAGCGACTTCTGGAAGAATGTATGAAGAGCCGTCTTACCACTCAGGCTATTCTTAATTGTATGTTTGATTTAACAGAAATAAAGTCGGATTCGCGTCATAACTATCATGAAATGATTTCGAAGTTTAAGCAGGAAATAAGGGAATCGTTGCAGGAGTTTTTTCCTGAGAAAGAATGAGAGATATTGAACCAGGAAAAAGTGTTTGATAAAATTTGCATTGAATAAATAGTTGGCAATATCTGACTATTTTAAAAATTTAACTGAATCGCACTGACAGGGGAATATCGGTCCCGCTGCCAGTGCTAACCACAATCTAGCCGTTACAGGAGAACTAGTTATGGCTAAGCACAACTCTATTGATCTATCTGTTAGATCTCAAGATCTTTTAACTGCTTTTCTGCAACATTATACAGATAATGCCGCTCCATGGTTCATTATGAACTCAGATGGAGAATATTTGCTACATTCCAGGACTGTTCCTGAGCTTTTCAAACTCAAGAATACCAATCTGTACGGGAAAACTGATGAAGAACTAGGCGTTTTGTCTAAAAATTATCGTCGCAGAAACAAAAAGATACGTACAACAGTGATGAGTAAATCACTTCGTATCATTACTCTTGAAATCCATCTTTTTTATTGTGATAAACATTATACGCCGCTTGTGTATATCACAGAACCTTTCCTCTTTGGTGATGAAAAATACACAATAACGCGAGTTATTGATGTGTGCTCTCTAAGGCGTTTTAGTTTTATGTCTTATAATAAGATGTTATCAAAAGAATCTTCAACAGATAGTGTTCTCGAAAAGCCAGTCAGAGAATTTTCTGAACTTAATCCTCTTGATTTTCTTAATGACTCACAATGGTGTGCGCTTTGGCTATGTTTGATGGGATATTCTTATCGTGATATATCGAAAATTACAGGGAGAAATTTGAAAAATACAGCAGAGCTGCTTAATCGTTCATTTAGAACATTGAATGTACATACTTTAAAAAACTTTCTCTATATTTCAGGGCTGTATGGATGGGAAAGATATATACCCAAAACGATCCAACCAAAAAGTGTTACAAAACTATTAAAAATAACTAAAGCAACATGCTAGAAAACATTTTGTAAAAATGACGGGTACAGGTGTACCCGTTTCGCTATTTGTTTTTTTCTGAAACAATATATCCATTAAGTTTTTTTTGGGGGGGGTATGAAAAGCTGTAGATCACGACATAAATCAGTATCGGTTGTAATGAGCGATGTTACAGCACAACGTCTTCATGAGGCCGCTAAGCGTTCAGGGCGTAAAGTCCGTCATGAAGCTATGTTGCGTTTAGCTCATAGCCTTAAACATGTCCCGGATATTGAGGAGATTTATTGGGAGATATTGAAGGAGAATTGATTTAGCCGTTTAAATCTTTGCTCAGTAAAGATCCTCCGTAGCGGGAGTTTAAATATCAGCAATACTCTTTTGTCTTTTACGGAGAAAGAGCTTCTTTTGCATTTGTCATGCCCTGTTATTTGTGGGCAGGGACTTTTGCGCCTCGCAGACCGTATTTCCCGGTCACGATCGGATTTGCACCCGAGGGCGGTAGCGTGCCTGAAATAGTCCGGAGTTACGTTCTGAATATCCACTCCCGGGTATTCAGAGGGCAATTCCGCCCATATAACTTTTTATTGTCCGTTAAAGAGGAATTTATATGGCTGAAATGACTGTTTTAAATAATGTCATGGCAACGTCTGCGAAAAAACGTAAGCCGGGGTTGTTGTCACGTTGTTTGGCTGTTGTTAATAAATCAACTGCCAAAGCCCTGGTAAAATATGTGGCTGCGCCGCTGGCTCTCTGGCTGGCGGCACAGGGAATGGCACAGGCAACGGACCTGGCTGCACCCGGTAAAGCAGACGTGGAAGCGACCTTTGGTCAGGACTCCACGATGATGTACTACTTCATGATCGCCGAAGTGTTCCTGGTCTTTATGCTCTATCTGCGTAACCACAACCCGGCAACCTTTGTGTTGATCCCGGTATTTATCGTGGTGACCAAGGTCATCTTCTCCATGATTGCTGGCTAATTTGCTTCCGTTTTATCAGGAGATGACGGTATGCGTGATGATGTGGAAGAACGTTACATCTTCCCTCAGACGCTGACCGAACAGAAACGCCTCATCGGGATCCCTCTCGATGAGGCTACCGTTGGACTGACTCCTCCGTGCATCGGGATTTACTTCAACCAGAGTCTGGCCGGTTTGATTGTCGGGCTTCTGTTCTGGTTTGCGTTAACCCACTTCAAAAAGGGAAAGGGGACGTCCTGGCTTTTTAATATGTGTTACTGGCATCTGCCGGGGCTGAACAGTCAGTTTAAAGTTTTGCCGGAGTCATGCCGGCGACTGTGGTTAAAATAAGGAGACGTTTATGGATCTGAGCGCACATCGCTCAGCCCTGAAGTTCACATCCCTGACGTTTGTCATCCTGTTGTTTTTTCTTGGTCTGAGTCTGGCCGCTAATGTCCTTGCCTGGTTACGAATTGAAGATCTGGCGCGGGGGCAGAAAGAAACCTACATCCCCATGTTCTTTAATCAACCGTTTTCGCTGTCCCGTAATGTGGCTGATGCCAGCTATCTGCAGCAGGTGGCGGAATCGTTGATGTTCCTGCGACTTAATGTCACGCCGGAATCGGTAAAAGCCCAGCATCAGGCCCTGCTGCGTTATTTCGATACAACAACCCGCCCTCAGATGAAAGAGATTCTGGATGGTGAAGCCAGTCAGATCATTACCAACAATGCCAGCTCTGCGTTTTATATGACCGGGATTGATGTGTATCCGAATGCCGGGGTGGTGGATTTCAGGGGAACGCTGAAGACGTGGATTGGACGGCGTGAAGCATTGCCGGAAGAAAAGGCATACCGGCTGGAACTGGGTTACAGGGACGGGATGACAACTATCCGGTCATTTAAGGAACTGGTGAATGAGAAAGAAAAACCAACGAAATAAATGGCGGACTCTTCCGGGGATGGCCGCATTGCTGTGCGGTCTGGCCGGTAACGTACAGGCCGCACCGGTGGCACAGAAACCCGTACAGGTTCCGGTTTCGCCTGATGCACAGGCCCGTATTGCGCTGAGCAACACACAGCCTAACCTGCTGGTTGTTCCCGGCGATCGTATTGTGGGCGTGGACAGTGCGCAGGGAACCTTCACGAATACCGGAGAGTACGGACAGACAGGTATTGCAAATGGCGGGGTGATCCTGATGACGGAGAAAACCGCGCCCTTCACGTTTTATATCCGTACCGAAGGTGGCCTGGTGGTCTCCGTTATCGGGCAGCCTCAGGCCCGGGACGGGCGGGTGGTACATCTGATAAGTGAGCGGCCGGTTCGCCACCAGGCTGCCGCCGCCTGGGAGCGCAGCCATGATTATGTGGCGTTGCTGGTTGATGTGCAAAGGACGCTGATGAAAGGCGATACTCCCCCGGGATATGTCTTTTCTCCGGTCGTGGCCGCGCCGGTGTTCTCACTGCCTGCCGGACTGGTTGCCCGGGCAGACGGCATGTGGAGTGGTGATCTTCTGCGGGTATATCGCTACCGGATAAGCAACAGGCAACAACATGCGGCAGTGTTATCTGAATCTCAGTTCAGTGCGCCGGGTGTGCGCAGTGTGGTGATTTATCCCCGTGCAGAAACCCTGTTACCCGGAGCGACCACCGATGTCTGGGTGATGGTCGGACAGACGGAGGCGCGGGATGGCTAATATCAATCAGCTGGTTCGTCGTAAACAAAACCTCAGAATGGCGCTTATTGGTCTGGGGATCAGTGCAGTGGGTGGGGCCGCCTGGTATCTGTCTTCCGCGCAGCATGCAGGAAAAGCAGCGCAGACACAGCAGCAAAAAGCGCCGCCGCCCAATATGACCGGAGTGGTCTCCCAGACCTTCGATAAAAAGGTGTCTGACGCGGCGGTTGCAGATATCCAGCATACCGCCAGTGAGGCGGAAAAGAAGCTGAAGGCATTTGAATCCCGTCTGGCGAAAATGGAGCAGCGGGAGCAGGACTACCGGGCCAAAATTGAAGAGCAGGAGAATGAACTGGCTATCCTGCGGGCCGAACAGGAGGCGATGAAAGAAAACAGCGCACCGGAATTGCCTGCCGGACAACCTGCACCTTCTTTTGGCCCGGGCGCGGCTGTTCCACCTCCAACCACATTTTACCCGCCGGGCAGTGGTAATGAGAACGTAAATCTGGCACCAGTCACGCAGTATCAGGTGACACCAAAGCCTGAGAAAGGCCTGTCCTCAATGACCGTGGATTATGGTGAAAAATCTGCTGTCAGCAATAAACCACCTCTGCCTTATATCCCGTCAGCCAGCTTTGCGCCGGCGGTTGTTATAGAAGGGGCCGATGCCAATGCCTCTGTCACCGGTAACAGCGATCCGTCCCCGATGCAGTTCCGCCTGACCGGCCTGGTCAGGATGCCCAACGATAAAACGTATGATCTGACAGGCTGTATGGTCACTGCCGGGGCCTATGGCGATATCTCCAGTGAGCGGGCGCTGATCCGTACCGATCGTCTTTCCTGCCATAAAAACGGGCATGTGATTGATATGCCTTTTAAAGGCCATGTTTCTTTTAAAGGGAAGAACGGTATCAAAGGTGAGCCAGTCATGCGTAACGGCAAAATTATTGGCTGGGCATTTGCAGCCGGTGCCGTGGATGGTATTGGCAGCGGTGTGGCCAAAATTGGTCAGGAAACCCCGGGAGCGGGGGCTGTGGCCTCGGTTTCCGGCAGTTCAGTGATGAACAGCGCGCTGGGTGGCGGGGCATCGCAGGTCGGTAAAACGCTGAGTGATTATTACATCAAGCGGGCAGAGCAGTATCACCCGGTCATCCCTGTAGGGGCAGGAACGGAAGTGACGGTGGTATTTCAGGAAGGTTTTCAGCTGAAGTACACGGACGAGGACAAGGCATCCACGCCGGCGCGTCAGGCGAAAGCGGTGGTGGATAACGGTATTCAGGTATCACAGCAGATGCTGCAGGAACTTAATCTCGGGGATACGGTGCCTGCCATACAGACGCCCAAATAACGGAGAAAGAAATGAAGATTCTGTATCTGACACCCGCTGCACTGGCTTTATTGCTGAGTGGTTGTGCGGGAATGAAGAGTGAATTTGACTGTAATGCCACAGCCAGTAACAGCTGTATGACAATGGATGAGGCGAACAATAAAGCCCGCTCAGCCACTGAACGTTCTGAAGCAACAAAACAGCCCTCGCTTCCCCGCCTTGCCGCTTCCGGTTCGCAACCCTTAACCAGAACCGTCCCGTTTGCCGTAAAGACACCTGCAGGAGCACCGGATTCAGTGGCGTCACCGGCATCGTCCCGGGCATCAGGAAACACAGCGACGGGGAGTCGCATTGTTCCTGACGGTGACAGTACACGCCAGAAATCCCGGCGTGTGGCGCAGGAACCCGTCCGGTTACAGGCGACAACGGCCCGGATGTGGATTGCCGCCTGGACTGATGAACAGGATGTATGGCATCAGCCGTCACTGGTGGCCTTTGAGGTCACGCCGTCGCGCTGGTTACATCAGCAGGGGGGTAAAGAGTGAGCAGGGAAAGACAACCTGAACAGCAGGAGGTAAAAGGCTGGCAGGTATTACTGTCGCAGTTGCTGGGTGGCTGGAAAACGCCGGATGGCAGCCAGCAGGCGCAGCAAATCCTGGATGAAATGGATTATCCGTCTTTCGCCAGTCTGCTGCCGTACCGCCGGTATGATCCGGACAGTGAGCTGTTCATTAATGCCAGAACGGCAGGGTTTATCCTCGAGTGTGCGCCGTTATCCGGTGCCAATGAGGCCATCAGTAAATCACTGGATTATTTTTTACGGGATAAAATCCCCCGCAAAGTTCCGCTGACATTCATGCTGCTTGGTTCTCCCTGTGTGCGTCCGATGCTGGAGCGTGGGCTGGCTGATTTTCGCTGGCAGGGAAAGCGGGGGGATGAATTCAATGCCATCACCCGTGCCTATTATGAACGGGCCGCCCTGACAAAATTTGCCAATAAAAAAGGCTATCCGCTGACGCTGCGCCATTACCGTCTGTTTGTCTCGTATGCGGAAGAGGTCAGCAGCCTGACGGAACAGAAGAAAACGGAGCTGAACCAGGTGGCCAACCGTGTAGTGGCTGGTCTGGCTTCTGCCGGTCTGTGGTCGACGCGGGTGGATAAACACGGGCTGGTTTCTCTGGTGCGTGAACTGGCCAATTTCCGGCATGGCAATACTGAACCCCCGGGCGGGGATGTGGCGGAGTTTGAGCCGCTGAATACAGAATGTGTTGACCGTTCCCTGCGGCTGATGCTGCATCCGGATCGGATTGAACAGAGTCTGCAGTCACAACGCGGTGGCGAACGTGAGCGTACACGCATTCTTAATTTCATGCTGGAAAAAAATCCGGAGAAACCGTATGCCCTGTGGCAGATGGGGGACAATATCAGCAACGTCACGGACCCGCTGTGCACCATTTCCTGCCCGTTTGTAATGACGCTGGCGCTGGAAGTGGAGGAGCAGGCCGGCACCCAGCGGGAGGCCAACCGCAAGTTTATCCAGCTGGACAAAAAGGCCAACTCCCCCTTTGCGAAGTTTGTGCCGTCGGTGAAAAAACAGGCCGCGGAATGGGGCGGGCTGCGGGAATCCCTCAGCACCAACCAGGATTCACTGGCGCGTTTTTACTTCAACGTCACGCTGTTCTGTGAAGACAGGGATGAAGTGGCGCTGGAAACGGAGATGACGGTGCTGAACACCTTCCGGCGTAACGGGCTGTCAATGTACATGCCGGAGTTTATGCAGCTGCGCAATTATCTCTCTGTCTTTCCGTTCATGATGCCGGAAGGGCTGTGGAGTGATATCTGCCGTTCCAATGCCATCCAGCGGGCGCGGGCCAGCAATGTGGCCAATATTCTGCCGGTGGTGGCAGATAACCAGGTCTGCCGGCAGGGCCTGCCCATACCGTCTTACCGTAATCAGCTCTCCTTTCTGAACCTGTTCGACCGTAATGCCGGGCTGGATACGGATAACAACAACCTCTCAGTTTCCGGTACATCCGGGGGCGGTAAGTCATTCCTGATGCAGGGCATCATTCGCCAGGTGCTGGACAGCGGTGGCCGGGCCTGGGTGTTTGATATGGGGGACTCCTACAAGGGACTCTGCCGTAATGTGGGCGGGGTGTATCTGAATGCCCTCGACCTGCGCTTTAACCCCTTTGCTAACATTGTTGATATTAAAGAGTCCGCCGAGAGTATCCGTAACCTGCTGGTTGTGCTGGCCAACCCGTCCGGTGACTGCGATGACACCTTTATGTCGCTGTTGCTGAAGGCGGTGCATGAAGTCTGGAATCGTAAAAAGAAAGAGGCGCTGATTGACGATATTGTGCAGTACATGCGGGAATCGCTGGAGCAGCCGGAATATCGCGACACCACCACCGTGCGGGCGCGTATGGATGAGATTATCGTCGGTCTGGAAAAGTACTGTCGCGGAGGAATTTACGGCGATTACTTCAACAGTAAGAAACCATCACTGGATGACAACGTGCGGTTCTCCGTGCTGGAGATGGGGGAGCTGAAGGACAAACCTGACCTGCTGGCTGCGGTGATGTTCTCGATGATGATTTATGTCGAGCAACGGATGTATCTCTCTGACCGTCAGCAGCCAAAAGTCTGTCTGATTGATGAAGCCTGGAAACTGCTGTCGAAAGATAACAAGCGGGCCGAGGACTTTATTGAGAATGGTTACCGCACGGCACGTAAATATAACGGTGCCTACATCACCATCACACAGGGGATTGAAGACTTCGACGGGCAGAAAGCCAGTGGTGCAGCCAAAGCCGCCTGGGCGAACTCCTCCTTCAAAATCATCCTGCGCCAGAACCGTGATGCGTTCCGTAAATACTGCCTGGATAACCCGGAGGCGTTTAACCGCTTTGAGCGGGAGGTTATTGAGGGCTTTCCGGCAGCCCGTGAGGCGCATTTCAGTGCCTTTATGCTGCGTTACGGGGGGCAGACATCATTCCACCGCCTGCTGCTCGACCCTATCAGTCGCGTCATGTTCTCATCCGACGGTGAGGATTTTGACTACCGCGAAGCCGGACTCCGTGCCGGTAAAGATATCCACGACATCATCGGAGAACTGGCCTGGCGTAAGTTCCCGCAGGAAATGGAGACACTGACGGAATGGATAAAACACAATCACTGATTTCCTCTGCCGGTACACCGGAAAAATCCCCCGCTAAATGCTCCCGTCGCCGTCGTTATCTGAAGTCTGTCGCCGGTGTGGTGGCGGGCATAATCGTGCTGAATGCGGCGGTCTCCCTGTTACTGACAGAGTGGCGCCAGCCAAAAACGGTCAGTTTTGATATGGCCGGAACCGTGAACAGTTTTATGTCACAGGCTGCGGCGCAGGCACTGGATGAAGCTCAGGTAAAGGCGCTGACTGCACGTTTTAACCGTGCACTCTCTGACAGTCTGACGGCATATCAGCGCGATCACCGGGCCGTCATTATTGTGGCGCCGGCCGTTGTGGGCGGAGCAGAAGATATTACGGCAGAGATTCAGCAGTCAGTGGCTGCACGTATGGCGGAAGGGAAGTGAGTATGGCAGATGAAATCGAACGTTTTCAGTCTCATCAGGCGATGCTGGAAGCCGATCGCATACAACGTATCCGTCAGCAGTTAACGGGCATCAGTGCCCTGTTCTGCGATGACTGTGGTGCGCCGGTCCCGGCAGAACGTCGCCGGCTGATACCGGGTGTGCGGAAATGCGTGGGGTGCCAGGAGGTACAGGAGATTCAGGCCCGCCATTACAGGAGGTGGCAGTGAAGCGGATGTGGTGCGGGCTGCTGATCAGCCTGCCGCTGGCGGCGAAGGATCTGGGTGTGCAGGGTGATCTCTGGCCGGTGCAGGAGCAGAGCATGCTTTCCCTGATCCATCAACGGCTGGAGAGCATGGAGGCCAGCGGGCAACTGGCAGAGATGCAGACGCAGTTTAAGGAACGGGTGGTGCAGAACACGCTGCGTCCGAAGCCGGTGGAGGGACTGCAGACAGACACCCGGTCGCACACACACCGTGTTGATCCGACAGTGAGCGTGACAGCCGATATGGCAGATCAGAACGGGCGCATTTTTGCCCGTAAAGGGCAGCGTATTAACCCGCTGGATACCGTGTCATTAGCCGGTCCGTTGTATTTTCTGGATGCGGATGATGAACGACAGGTGGAATGGTTTAAGCAGCAGCCGGCAGAACTGAACCGTAAGGTGATACTGGTCGGGGGAAATATCCGTGATGCCACAAAGGCGCTGAACACGCGAATTTATTTTGATCAGGATGGCACCCTGAGCCGTCGCTTCGGGCTGACCTGGATACCGGCAGTGGTGCGTCAGGACGGGAGTTCACTGGTTGTCACATCGGCAGCTATGCCGGAGGGAAAATCGTGATAAGAAAGACGCTGACAGCCGCTCTGATTGCGCTGGGGCTGTATTCCGGAAATGTGCTGGCAGAAGACAAGGATAAAATGTGTGACGGGAATTTTGTTAACCCGATCAGCGATATCTGCTGGGAGTGCATTTTCCCGATGAGCATCGGAGATGTTTCGGTCTTTGACGGTGATGCACCGGATACGGATAACCCGTCCATGCCCCTGCAGATTTGTCCTCTGGTGCCGGTGGGTTACCGCATCGGCATGGCGATCGGATACTGGGAGCCTTTTGCGCTGACGGACGTGACCCGTTCGCCGTACTGCATGGTTAATCTGGGGGGCTTCAATATTCCGGTCGGAAAAGTCGGTGCTGGTAATGCAGGACAGGAAGACAGACCTGTGGCAGGTGGTTTTTATCATGTGCACTGGTACAAATACCCGCTGACATACTGGCTGAATATCATCATGTCGATTGCCTGTCTGCAGCGTGGTGATCTGGATATTGGATATCTGTCTGAACTTGATCCGACCTGGGATGATGATGCGCTGTCGTTAATTCTCTCACCGGAAGCTCTGGTGGTGGCTAACCCGATTGCACAGGGAGCCTGTGCCGCAGATGCGATTAAAACGGTGAAGGGGAAACCCATCAATGCGTTGTTCTGGTGTGCCGGTTCTCACGGCAGTCTGTACCCGTTTACCGGAAATATTTCTGATGAATTCAGCCCACAACAGTCGTCGGTGCTGTTATCGGAGCGTATGGCGTTCAAACTGCACCGTCAGGGGATGATCCTGAACAGCATCGGTGAGGACCAGAAGGTCTGTAAGGAATATTACTCGCCGATTATGCCGAAAGACCGTTTTCGCTATCAGATGGTGAACATGCACCCGGATACGAAAGCCTGTCACCCGTTCGGGCGAACGGTGATGGCCTGGGAGGCCGGTCATGCGTCCCCCAATACCAAAAAGAACTACGGCTACCTGATCTGGCGTAAACGTAACTGCGTGTTTTTGTGAGTAGAAAAATGACAGTAAAAACGATACTGAAATGGCTGGATATGCTGACAGCCTGGGGATTTGTGATCGGATTAGCCTGCTGGGCATACGATCTCTTTATGGTCCAGTCTCCTGCCCGGTTTCGTGTTTTTGGGCAGGGGGAGATTATGGGGGATTTTACGGGGGTGCAGTTTGTGATGATGCCTTACATAACATGTGTAATCATTTCTCTTGCATCTCTGGGGCAGCTTAGTGGCTGGCCGGGAGAGCGAATATGCTGGAGAATGCTTATCTGGATGCACACTCGTCTCCTTGCGCCGACGCTTTTTAGTTATTACTCAGCGTATGTCCTGTTCGATAATGCAGAAGAACTCGTTAATGCGTCATTATCTCTTAAAATGATGAATTCTTCTTCGGTGATAGTTATTGTATTTTTCTGCTATTTCTTTTCTGCAGAGAGATATTATCAGTATAGAAACAGAAACCAACAACATGAGGATATTACCCCAGATTGATTCTGCTGCATCTTCAATAACGTGTTCTGATTTGTAATTGCTATTATTAGCAATGTGGTAAAATATTTTATGTTTAATAGAATATTTTGCCTTTTCCTCAAGGCATTTCACTGTGCACTGATGTTTTGGAATTGCATTAAGCAGAGACTCTGCGCGCTGATAGTCCTTGTTAGCATTAAAGTAACGCGCTGCAATGATTTTTTTATCAAAGGAGTACGTATCTTTCTGCAGCAGGTAGAGTAAGTGATTTACATCCTCTCGATTGATATCTTTCTTATTGCCATAATATGCACTGAGATAGAGTGGATTATCATGCAATGTTTCATCCAGAACGGAAAGCAGACGTGTTCGCTCATTCTCAGGTAGTTTATTTAATATAAATAACCGGTATATATCCTCAACCTTGTTTTCAGGCTGTGGTGTGTAGAAAAAAGGATGCAGCGTTTTGGCATACGCAGATGTCCATAGTTGTGCGGGCTGACCATGATTGTCTGGATCAATGGTTTCCCAGAACTGCGGCAGACCATTCTCGTCGGTGTAAGCAATAAACGCATGTCCGGGAGCATGAACAATATTTATTTGCCGGTTCAGTAACCTTGCTGCATCAAGTAACAAATAAACATTCAGGTCACAGTCTGAAATCTTTCGCGAATAACCCGCTGAGGCGAGGGCGGTTTCCTGGTAAGAAAAATGCTCGCCCAGAATGTTGTTGGCGCACTGCAAAAACTGCCCTGTATTTCTGGTTGATGAACACTGTTTCTTTATTTCCGAAAGCACAAACTGAGAGTTTGATAAAGCAGCCTGAACTTCTGCATCGGAAGTCAGACCATAATGCTGGTCTGTCATGATTATCCGGTGTGTCAGCAGTGAGTTGTCAGGCTTAACTGGCCCGGATGACATTATCTGAACAGGATGCTCTGTTGTTCCGGCATTTCTGAATGCAATAAAGCTGGCGCCGGCGCTGCCAGCAATGAATATCAGTGCCATAAAAAGGCACTTCTTTCTGAATAACATCATATCCCTCTGCGTTTGACTGTTTTTCCGTAAATTTTAATCAGGAGTATTACTGTGTGGAAGATTGTCTCTGTCTGCAGCATAGCGATGACCTGCATGCTGTCTCCCGGCATTGTCTGTGCTTCGCAGGACAGTGCGGCTTTTATTGAATCCCTGCGTGACCAGAGCGATATGTTGCGCCGGCAGGCCACTGTACCGGAGTTTCTGCAGCAGCCGATGCCCGGGAAACATAACGATGCGTGGATACAGAGTCTGACCCGAAAATCACAGCAGGCATCCGCCCGCAGTAAAAAAACACCGCGTGCGCTGTATTTTTTATCGTTTTCCATACCGGAAGACGGTCTGATTCGCATGCTGCCGGAGGCCCGGGCGCTGGGTATCCCCGCACTGGTTAACGGACTCATCGACAATGATTTCCGGAAAACAGCAGAGGCCGTATTCCGTATTACCCGGGAGAAAAATACCGGCGGTGTTCAGATAGACCCGATGCAGTTTGCAAAATACGGCATCACATCCGTGCCGGCACTGGTAGTGGCCTGTGGTGAACGGTATGACCTGATTCGTGGCAACATCCGCCTGAAAGCGGCGCTGGAGCGGGTAGCGAAGGAAGGGGAGTGTGCCCCGGTGGCTGAAGCGATTCTCAGGGAGAGTGAACGATGAAACGCGTTATCGTGATGATGCTGACAGCACTGACCACCTTCGGAACGGGATTGCAGGCCAGTGATAAATACGGTTCAGGGAAGCAGTTTGCGGACAGCCTGAAGGGAAATGGCTCAGGTGTCCTGAATAACTTTAATCCGGGAGAGGTTATTCCCGGCTATACCGAAAATCCGCCGGAATCGGCGCATTACGGCGGAGTGACATCATCAAACTCAGCCAGCCTCGAGAGCGCAGGTGCCAGCGCCCTGAATAATTCGGAAGTGGGAAAACTGACGTCAGAAGTCATCATGAATCGCCCGAAAGACCCCATTTCCATGGATGCGCCATTTATCAGTGGCGGTTTTGATGTTCAGGATAAAGCCGATATCGTCACGAACGGCACGTACGATAAGTGTGAAACCGTGAATGTCAGTAAAACGGAAATCACGTCGCATGTCTGTGAGCGAACGCCGGCGGCCGAGTTGACCTGCACCCGTAAGGCCAGCATAAAGGATAATGTTGTCCGGAAAACGGTGCGAAAAACTTACCAGAAGGTTGTCACGCTTGGTTACAACGCCAGAAACGTAAAATGGAGTGGAGCATTCAATATCCCGGAAAAGGGGCGTCTGTTGCATGTGGCTGTCGATGGGGAACGGCTGGTTGTTCCATGGAGTTCAAAATGTGACAGGGAGAGTGTGACATATGAGTGTAAGGCTTCAGTTAAGGAAACACTCAGTATCATGGGAAAAGAACTGCCCATAGATATTCTCATGTATCCCCGGGAAGACAGTATCTGCTCCGGTGGCGTGAACACGCACTGTACATACCATACCCGGAACGGATGGGGGCAAATCCATCAGGCGTTTGATACCGATATGCAGGTTTCTGCAGGGCAGTCGTTTCCGGTAGTGAAAACATCAAAGACATTTAACTGGTACAGTAACCAGGAGTCTGTGCAGGTGACAATAACGCTGATGCTGGATGTTGAGGTTACCGAACATAAGCCTTCTGTGGAGTGGGTGGAAACCTGCCCGTTTAATAAGGCTGAAGAGGTGTTGCAGGGAAGTCAGTGTACGGAAGCCGGAGGAAACAGGACGATTAATATCGACGGGAAAACCTATACCGTTTACAGCGACTGCTGGGCCTGGAAAGACACGTATCTGAAACAGGAAGCGGATAACGGCAGTTGTGATGTGTATATGAAGAATCCGGCCTGTACGGCATCGCGCGTGAACTGCCAGGAAAAGAGCGGCAGTGCCTGTCTGCAGGAAGAAGTGACCTTCTCCTGCGAGAAAAAGGTGACCGGGGAAGCGCAGCTATGCAGCGGTCAGCTGGTTTGTGCAAACGGTGAATGTGATGCCATTGAAAACAATACGTCTGATGGTTTCGGTAAGGCTGTTTCGGCGCTGGCTGCGGTGACAGCGGCCGCAAAGGATGTGGCTGCCATGAATGATGTGAATGTCCGGGCATTCACCGGTAAACCAGTGGAGTGCCGGATGGCCATTGCCGGATTTAACAACTGCTGTAAGGACTCCGGCTGGGGACAGGGCATTGGTCTGGCGCACTGTGACAGTGAAGAAAAGGCGCTGGGGAAAGCCAAAGAGAAACTGCTCACCGTTTATGTCGGCACGTACTGCTCGAAGAAGGCGCTGGGCGTGTGTCTGCAGAAGAAAAAGGTTTACTGCCAGTTTGATTCGAAGCTGGCACAGATTGTTCAGGCACAGGGGCGTAAAGGGCAGCTGGGCATCGGTTTTGGCAGCGGAAAGCATCCTGACTGCCGGGGCATCACGGTGGAAGAGCTGCAGTCGCTGCGGTTTGACCGGATGGATTTCAGCAACTTCTACAGTGACCTGAATGCCGGCACCACCATTCCGTCAGACAGCGAACTGGCTGAACGTGTGAAAGAACAGGTTGCTTCGGCGCTGCAGCAGTCTGCAGGAAAGGGGCAGTAAGATGAGACCGGTTGTTTTACTGCTTATTACCTCGCTGGGGCTGCTGATATCCGGTCATGGGCGAGCGCAACGTGAACCGGTCCGTACCTATGTGGACGAACCGATAGTGGGCTGGCACTGGTACAACGAACCTCAGAAACAGGATGAGGAGGAAACGCCGCCACCGGCCACTGTTCCCCTGACATCTCTTCCTCCGACAGCACAGATGAAGGTCCTTCAGCGAATGACGGAGGAGCGGCTGAATACCGCCATTCTCTACCCGACGGTGGAGAATTTTACGGCCTACATGAAGATGCAGAACTTCTGGACCAGTCAGGCCAGCCGTTTCAGTGCCGTGGCCACCAAATCCCTGCTGATGCATCCGGAGCTGGATTACAACCTGCAGTACAGCCATTACAACAGCACGGTCCCTCTGCAGCTGCAGGCTGACCAGAACCGTCAGGTGGCAGCCATTCGTCAGCTGGCCAGTCAGTACGGGCTGTTCTTCTTTTACCGGGGGAATGATGCACTGGATGGTGAGCTTGCAAAGGTGGTGCAGCGTTTCTCTGACGAATACAACGTTGCGCTGATTCCGGTCAGTATGGACGGAGCCCGGAGCGAGGCACTGCCGCAGACGCGTCCTGACAGCGGGCAGGCTCAGCGGCTGGGCGTGACGCATCTCCCGGCACTTTTCCTGGTTGAACCGGGGGCTGAGCGTTACCAGCCGCTGGCTTATGGCTTTATGACGCAGGATGACCTGATGAAACGATTTTTAAGTGTGGCGACAGATTTTGCGCCACGGTCGTGAACGAAACGGAGAGATGTATGACACGCGAACGTTTTACTGAAAATCTGCTGATGTACCCGGGAATGGCGCTGATGGTTGCTTCCGTTATCTGGTTTTATCTGGCCGGTCTTCTGTCCCTGCCTGCAGAGGCTGTCAGTGATGAACTGGCATACGCCCTGTACCAGATGACGCTGGCTCGTGATGCACTGGCGATATTTGTTATCGGGGCGACGATGGGATTATCCGGTCTGGGGCTGGCTGCTTTTCATGCCTGGAAGAAATGGCACGCAGCACCGGCAGGAGAGCAGTGATATGTGGAAGCAGGCCCTGACGGGTTTATTGCTGGTTGCCGCCTGTGTGCAGGCGTCGTCCACGCTGGAAGAACTGCGCCAGCTTGAAGCGAACAAGACAACGCCGGGTAAGGCCAGCCAGGTGCAGACAGCCGCCACTTCTTCATCACCTGTGGCTCCTGCAGTCCCTGAACGCCGGGATTACCGTCTGCCGGACGGCCGGGTGGTCAATCTGAAGAACTACAAACTGGTGTTGTTCATGCAGTCACGCTGTGGTTACTGCCAGCAGTTTGACCCGTTACTGAAGCGCGTGACCACACAGATGGGGCTGGATGTTTTCCCGTACACCCTGGACGGTATGGGCGATGCGTCTTTCCCGGATGCCATTCCGGCAACAGAGGCTGTGATTCGTGATATGTGGAGCAATATGCGACCGGTGACGCCGGCAGCGTTCCTGGTGGAAGTGAACACCCTGAAAACACTGCCGTTGCTGTATGGTATTGTGGATGAGCGGACGCTCAGGCAGCGTATTGATGAGGGACTGGGATTTGCTGTTTCGGCGAAGGGAAAACATGAAATCATGAAAAAACAAAAATAAATATTCCGCAGGAGCATAAAAAAACATATCTCACTGTCTGAATTAAATATTATCTGCCGTTACCGGTGAAGCTGTATTCTGAATGGAGTGACGCATGAGTTTCAGAAAACTACAATGTTGTATGGCGTATATGGTGTTAGCAGTCAGTCTTGTTGGTGGTATTTACATTATATGCAGGGATTATCTGGCTTTTGTGTTTTTATGGGAGCGTATTACAGCACTGCCATTCAGATATTTGTTTATGATGATTTTTCTTTTTCTGTGCGCATTTATCTGTATGGGGGTTGCTTTTTTCAGCAGTATTTTACCGCACAATCAAATCAGCAGGCGGGTGCTCTGGTGTTGTGTGGTTGTTTCAGTCGTTCTGCAGTGTGCGGGTATGTTACTGGTACAGGCGTGGAAGTGGCCTCTGCCTGCACTGGCAGGAGCGCTGTTCGTTATCCAGTACCTTTCCTGTTATCTGGCCGGTCTGATACAGAGAGATATTCAGGACGAGAAACTGGATGATAAATTTCTTTACGTGTTTCCTCAGTTCTGGATACAGGTTCCTCTGACAGCAATTGGATGGTTTTTTATGAGTGGATATTACTGATTGCTGATTATCCGGATGACACTATAAATAATGTTTATCTGAAACAATAAAACAAAGCACATTACCCACAACGAGTTTGTCCTTTTCCCGGACGGTGTGATTCTGTTAATCGCTGACTGAATGGAGTAAAGCCCCCACAGAAAAATCACTAATGACAGAATTATCACAAATGGTGAGATAAAGCAGGCCACTATGATGTGTTTAGTGAACAACCATGTGGCAGATGCTGCCATAACAGACATTAATGTTGTGCCGGTTAGTATATCTCTGAATATGTTTCGAAGGTTATCCTGGATATTTTCATTTTTCAGATGTTCTGTGATTTTTGTGATGAATAACTTCATAACCGGCTGTATCTCGTTATTAATATCGTGAGCTTTACAGGGGCATTATATGCAACATTTTTATTATTTTATATCTGCCAGAAAAGGTTATCGTATTCGGCGGCATTTACTGGCAGCACTAATGGGGGCCACGCTGACAGGCATTTCTTTTATGGCATCTGCGGATGTTAATAACGACCTGAACAAATTCTTCAACAAGCTGGGCTTCGAGGGCAATGCCACCCGCGCAGCTGTCTGGCAGGGGCAGGCGGCAGGCTATGCCACCGGCGGCAATCTGTTCTTACGCAATCAGGTGAATACCCTGCAGATAGCCTCCTTTACTCCACCGCATATTACCGCCGGTTGTGGTGGTATTGATGCTTATCTGGGCTCCTTTTCCTTTATCAACAGCGAACAGATTGAGCGTTTTGTGAAGCAGCTGATGGGGAACGCTGTGGGGTACTTTTTTGACCTGGCGCTGCAGACTGCCGTACCGGGGATGAAACAGGTTAAGGATTTTATGCAGAAGCTGGCCAGTGACCTCAACAACATGAATGTCTCCTCCTGCCAGGCTGCGCAGGGCATCATCGGCGGCCTGTGGCCGAAGAACACCGTACAGTCACAGAAAATCTGTCAGGACATTGCCGGTGAAACCAATATGTTCTCCGACTGGGCTGCCTCGAGGCAGGGATGCACGGTAGGTGGCCAGATGAATAAGGTGCTGGATAAGGCACCGGAAAACATGAAAGACCAGGTGATGCGTAATAAGAATCTGATGTGGGAGATTCTGAAGAAGAACGACATGATGAACGGTAACACCGAGCTGATGGAGCTGGTGATGAACGTTACCGGAACGCTGATTTTTGATGATAAAGGCGAAATCCAGTTTATCGGGCCACAGGCTAATCACCAGGGGCTTATCCGGGCGCTGATGTATGGCGGACAGGCCACTATCTTTGGCTGTACATCCACGGGGGACTGCCTCAAGACACGCAACCGCACAGTGACGGTCAGCCAGAACAACAGCCTGAACCAGCGTGTGCAGAACATGATAAAGAATATCTCTGACAAACTGGTCAGTGATGACCCGCTGACCAGCCAGGAAAAAGGGTTTATTGAAAGCACCAGTGTGCCCATTCTGCGTTACCTGGTGGACCCGCAGATGCTGAACATCTCCACTTTCTACCCGTCACTTTCCGATTACATTGCCTATGACATCCTGCTGCAGTACCTGAACGAACTGCTGAGTCAGGCCCGGGTGCAGGCCGGCAGTAAAAACTTCCCGGAAGAGCAGATGAAGATGTTACGGGAGAACTTCTCTGAAGCCTCCCGCCAGCTGGAAGGGCTGCAGGCTCAGGTGGATGTGAAGGCGAACACACTGATGGAGCTGGAGCAGCGCATGGGCTATCTGCGTCAGCAGGTATCCACGCAACTGATGGGTCGTTATGAGCAGAACCTGAACTATACATCTGTATCTTCTGCACAGCTGACGACAGGAGGTAACTGATGAGTATGGTGGATACCGTTTATGTCATGAGTGGCGGTGAGTTCTTCCAGGCGGCATTTAATGGCGTGGCCACGCTTATCGGCACATCCACATGGGACTCCCTGTTTCATATAGTGGGATTCTTCTCCGCGATGGCACTCTTTTTTGTTTATATCCGGGGCCATGACCCGAAGGAAGTGCTGAAGTTTATTGCGGTGTTCATTCTGATAACCAGTGTGCTGGTTATTCCGAAACGTACCGTGCATATCATCGATATGACGAATCCCACACTGGTGCTGCGGGTGGATAATGTGCCGACCGGGCTGTCGGTGCCGTTCCGGTTTATCACCAGTATTGGGGGCTCCCTGACGAAAATTTATGACTCCGTGTTCCATACGCCGGATTCCGTGGCATACAGCAAAACCGGTATGTTGTTTGGTGCCACCCTGATGGCCAATACCACGGATGTGGTGGCACAGAACGGTGACCTGGCCATGCTGCTGAGCGAATATGTACAGCAGTGTGTTATCGGCGACATTATGCTGACACACAAATACAGCATGGCTGAACTGATGCAGTCATCTGACCCTTATGAAATCATCTTCCGCAAACCCAGCCCGCTGCGTGGTGTGATTGTGCCACGTGGCAACAGCCTGGCACAGGCAGGATTCCAGACCTGCGAGGCGCTGGCCAACAACGTGCTGAAGCGTGAACTGAAAGTGGATACGACAAAGGGCGGAAAAACCTGGGATTATTATGTTAACCGCTTCATTGGCCCCCGTGCCAGTGCCGATACGCTGTTCGGTATGATGATGGCGGACAGCTATGGCTTCTACTATCAGGGCGGACGGGATGCCAGTGAAATCCTGCGCCAGAATGTGGTGATGAATGCCATAAAACAGGGTATCACCACCCATACGGCAGCCAGCGGCAACGTCGCCAGTCTGGTGAATATGGCGGACCAGTCATCGAACAGCAAAATGCGCCTCAGCTGGGCAGCATCCGGCGGGCTGGCGGCCACATTTGTGCCGGTGATGCATACTGTCCTGATGGCCATGCTGGTCGGAATGTTCCCGATAATCATTCTGCTGGCCACCATTCATGGTCTGACACTGCCGGTACTGAAAGGCTATGTGTTCTCCCTTGTTTATCTGCAGAGCTGGCCACCACTGTATGCCATTCTGAACTACGCGATGGCGTTTTACCTGAAAGGCGAAACGAAGGGGATGAATTTCTCCCTGTCGAATCTGAACACCATCCAGCAGACTCACAGTGATATCGGGCTGATGGCGGCCTGGCTGTCAAATTCGATTCCGTTTATTGCTGCCGGCCTGGTGTTTGGTCTGTGGCGCGTGGTTTCGCAGGCAGGGAACTATCTGGGCTCATCCATTAACAGCACAGCCTCGTCTGCCGCTTCTCAGGCTGCAGACGGCACATGGGCATTCAATAACATGCAGATGGAGAACGTCTCCGGCTTTAAATGGGATACCAACCAGTCCGTGCGTGACGGCCAGATGCTGACCCAGCATGCCAGCGGTGCGACGACAACAAAAACAGCAGGCGGGGGCATTCTGCATGATGGTAAATCCGCGATTTCCAGTCTGGCAACGGATATCCAGTTTGGTCGCATGCTCAGCAGCAGCTACCAGGTGCAACAGCGTGAAGCGGAAAGCCAGGTACAGAGTCTCAGTAACAGCATCAGTCATGGCAGCCAGCTGGTCGGCAGTCAGTTGACACAGTGGGCGCAGCAGCGGGGCAACAGCGATACGGTGGTAAGCGGTGCTGACAGCAGCCGGGCCACCACACTGACACAGGCCATCAATAAATTGAACAGCGTGGCTGATTCACTGGCAAAACGTGCCGGTATCAGTACGTCTGAAGCGGTTACGGAGGTACTGAATAAATCACAGAGTGGTGATTTTACTGCCGGTGGGCATGGCGAAGTCGGTATTGATACCAGGAAAAATATTCTCGGAAAAGCTGTTGAGTTAACAACCGGAGCCAGTGCCAGTGGAAAGCTGTATACCGACATTAGCTATAAAGGTTCGGATCAGTCGTTGCATGGTATCAATTCGGATATCAGTTCGAAAACGGATCATGATCGCAGCCTGACAGCGCAGGAAACAAAAGATGTGCGTGATGCCATGGATGTCATTAATAACCATCGCACGACGGATAACAGCAGTCATACCGACAATGCCTCTTCGTCCCTGTCTGAGCAGCTGGCCAGCAACCTGAGCGATTTGCAGAGCCAGATTAAGCAGTATAATGATGCACTTAACCGCAGCCATGAATATGCTCAGATGGCCAGTTATGCGGAAAACAACAGTGCAAGTATTAACAGCAACTACAGCCAGGAGTTTGTTAACTATGTGCATCAGTCTGCTCCGGGACGTGCCACGACCGTGCTGACCGATGCCGGAAATCCGTCACTGCGGGCGGAGCGGGAACAACTGGCGCAGGCATTTGTGGATGAGAAACTGAAACCCCAGCTGGAGCAGGAATTCAGGGAAAACCGGTTGCGGGCTTCAGAAGGTATGGGCAGCGTCGGGCCAGCCGTGGATATGCAGAGTGACCTGAAGCGAGCGTATGCAGAGAATTTTGCTGACATGCAGCAACGGGCTTCCGGCGCATCGGTTCAGGGGGCAGAGCAGATCCAGAAACAGGTGCGTGATACCCGTCAGACTGTGGAAGCGCAGGTGCTGAAAAATGAGCAGGAAATGGCATCATCTCAGCAGGAACTGAAGACACAACGGAACACGCTTGCGGGGCAGCATAAGGAGAGTGAAAAGGCTTTCGGTGAGGCTCTGGCGCAGGAGAAAGAAAAGCAGAAGCCCTGGCCGTTGTCGCCATCAGGTGCCTGGAATTCAGATAAAGATGAAGAGAATATGCAACGTCTGAGGGATGCTGCAAAGTGGAAGGACAAATAAAAGAAGAGAGCGTTATGGCAGGACAATTAACTGAAAAATTAAAAACGTTTAACTGGAAAGATGACAGGCTACGTATGTGGCCTGGTTGTAAATTTGGTGTGCAGATAACAGCATGTTGTATTTCTGTATCGTTTTTTATGACGATCTGTGCAGCCCTGGTTTACGGTGAAAGTGCTATGGGGCTATTAGTATGTTTTCTGGTTGTGCACTTTTTCTCTGCAATTATTACAATTGTTGTGCTGTGGGAAATATCTTCTACTCAGTATGTTCTTATGAAAATAGCGCCTGAAACGGATATTATTTCAAAATCAGAACAACTGAAAAAACGATGTGTATTATCTGCCTGCAGAGTGGCCCTGATCATTATCGCTGTTGCTGTTGGATTTGAACTGCAATTTGTCCTTTTCTCGGGGGCGGTGTTTGCTTTATTGGGGGCAGTTTTTACATGTGTTTTTTCTTATAAGGTGAGAAAACTATATCCTGACGATTTTGTTCGATTTGTTTATGTTAATCTGCCTGGAGAGTGTCGTTCAAAAGACGATGTGTGTTGTTCCAGTAATAATAGAGTTAATCCGGCAACTGGACTTCCCATGTTAGGTGGAATTGATGCGGGGGGGAATGCCTGGGGAATGAATAATCATCGCTGGGATGACCGTTGGTAAAAATACAGGTACGATTCATGCGATAACCCAGAGGTGTTATCAGCAATTGTTTTTTGTTTAAGGATAAATTTATGTTGTTAAATCGTAAAAATAACTTTATCGCTGCGGTTGTTCTGGGAGCGTTTCTCCTGTCTGGCTGTGGTGCGATGAGCACCGCAATTAAAAAGCGTAATCTGGAAGTCAAAACCCAGATGAGTGAAACCATCTGGCTTGAACCTTCCACGGATCGCACCGTTTATCTGCAAATCAAAAATACTTCCGATAAGGATATGAGTGGCCTTCAGGGAAAAATTAACAGCCAGGTGCAGGCGAAAGGCTATCGTATCGTGAATAATCCTGCCGACGCGCATTACTGGATTCAGGCGAACGTACTGAAAGCCGATAAAATGGATTTGCGGGAAGCACAGGGCTTTCTGAGTCGGGGGTACGAGGGCGCTGTTCAGGCTGCGGCGTTAGGGGCAGGCATTACAGCCTATAACTCCAATTCTGCCGGTGCCACGCTGGGGGTAGGACTGGCTGCCGGCCTTGTGGGAATGGCGGCTGATGCGATGGTGGAAGATATCAACTACACCATGGTAACTGATGTGCAGATCGCCGAGCGCACTTCCGCGCAGGTGACGACTGACAATGTGGCTGCGCTGAAGCAGGGAACGTCGGGTTATAAAGTGCAGACCAGCAGTGAAACAGGTAACCAGCATAAATATCAGACGCGTATTGTGTCCAGTGCCAACAAAGTTAACCTGAAATTTGAAGAAGCCAAACCGGTTCTTGAAGATCAGTTAGCAAAATCTATTGCTAATATTCTGTAATTTTTCTGATTCCCGCTGAATCCGCCAGCGGGAATGCCTTTACTGACATTTCACAAAATCTTATTCAACAGCGAAAAAATAATTTCTCTTTTCGCAGTGTCTGACCTGTTCACATAATGGAGTTTCTATGGCTACTCCGGTAGAAGATAAACTTGTTGCACCGCCAGAATATATTCATGAAGCACCAATACCAACCACGCACATACAATATATCAATAAACCCGCATATAACCTTGTCGATTTCATTAATGATAATATTGGTATAATGACCGTTTTATGTTTTTTTATTCTGGTAATGATAATTGCCTGGTTCTTTTTTCGGAGAAATAAAGAAAATCACGCTGTTGAGTGTTATGACTATTCTGCGTGTCTTTCAACGCGAAAAGAGTACCATCTCCTTACTCTCGTTGTTGTGGCTCCGGATACGTTACCATTGTTACAGCTTTGTCAGCAGATCGGGGATATCATTCTTCAGCATGGGCAACAGCTGGTCTGGATGCCGGGAATAAGCCGTATTGACGGGATTCAGGAGGATAATGTGACCTGGGCATTGCATTCTGCCTGCCTGGATGAAAAATCCGGCGAAATACTTTCAGGAAGAATCAACCCGGAAGGCGGATATTTTTTTCGACCAAAAGAATCTGGCGGCCCGGAAACACATCAGCGCCTGTGTCTGCAAATTCAGTATAAAAGCGGAAAAGATATTCAGTTTGTCATTGGATTAATTGAAAGAGCATTGCACATGATGAACTGCGGCTATCGTGCCGGAGGGCATATTTTCCGGGGAGAGGGATATACGTGGAATATGAATGGAGACTGATAATAAATGGAGTATGTTGTTTTTCTGGCAGTAATACTGCTTATCCTGATCCTTCCCGGAAGAACGAAGAAATATACAGGAAATCAGAAATACATTGACCGGCTTTTAAAAAAACATCGTTGTTATCAGTCAAAGCATTTTATGACTGCGCGCGAACGTGAATTTTTTCGTGAACTCTGCCGCGCGCTGGCGGGATACCCTTTGCTGGTGATGGCGCAGGTTCGTCTGGTTGATGTGGTTCAGGTTTGCCCAGGGTTCTCTGAGGCAGAGAACAGAAGGTTATTCCGGCAGATTTCGCAATGGCACTGTGACTATGTGGTTGTGGATCAGCAGGATTTCACTGTCAGGGCCATTATCGAACTGGATGATCGCTCTCATCTGCGCCCGGAACGTCAGCGCCGGGATACGTTATTTAATCTGGTTGTTATTCAGGCCGGTATTCCGTTGCACCGGCCCCGTTCTGTTAAACAGGTGAATGACGTCGCTGCCAGTATTATTCGCCATATCTGATTTTCATTTTTCTGATGTTCTTTAATAACCAGGTACTTATATGAGCTCAACCAAACATATCACGCAGGGTGGGCAGGTATTCAGCTATATGCTGAATATGTTCATGCAGGTAAACAAACGTGTTTCATTCTGGCTGATCTGGTTTTTCGTTATCTTTTTGCCGTTATTTTTCTGGTTGCGTCTGCCCTGGGAAACTATCCGTAATGGCGGACTGTACTGGTGGCTGTCACTTACTGCCCGTGGAGAAAAGGCGCTGTACCGGGTTCCGCCTGTCTATGACATTCCCTGGAACGGACAGGTGCTGCACGCAACGTCGGAGCAGATCCTGAAAGACGATTATATGGTCTGGGCCGGCAATATGTTCCTCCAGGAGCTGTATCTGGCCCTGTTCTGGGCGTCTGTGGCAGTTGGTGTGCTGGCCTTTCTGATTTTCCGTTTTCTGCGTCGCCTGGGTGAAAAACAGGCTCAGGATGAGCGCATGGGGGGGCGTGAGCTGACTGATGATGTAAAAGCGGTGGCCCGGGAGATGCATCGCCGTGGGCAGGCTTCCTCCATCTGTATCGATCAGCTTCCGCTGATATTAAATGGCGAAGTGCAGTATCTGATGATGTATGGCACGCCGGGATCAGGTAAGTCCAACACTATCAACAAGCTGCTGAAGCAAATCCGGGCACGCGGTGATATGGCCATTATTTACGATAAAGGCTGTTCCCTGATTAAAAAGCACTTTAATGAACGGGATGACACCCTGCTTAATGCGCTTGATCGCCGCTGTGCGTACTGGGATATGTTCCGTGAGTTTGAGTCCATTCCGGATTTTGACAGTGCAGCAAGCACGCTTATTCCGATGGGGGCAAAAGAAGATCCCTTCTGGCAAAGTTCAGCCCGTACCATTTTTTCTGCGGTGTCATATCGTCAGAAAAAGAAAGGTATTCACTCCTACAACGCGTTGTTGCGCACGCTGCTTGCCATTGATCTGAAGGCTCTGCGCGACTACCTGGCAGGTACGGAGGCCAGTAACCTGGTGGAAGAGAAGGTGGAAAAGACCGCCATCTCCATCCGCAGTGTGCTGACCAACTATGTCAAGGCATTACGTTATCTGCAGGGTATTGAACGTACCGGACGTCGTCCGTTTACCATCCGGGAATGGATGAGTGCTGTCAACGACCCACAGATTAAGCAACATGGCTGGTTGTGGGTGACCAGTAATGCCCGCCAGCATGAGTCACTGAAACCACTGATTTCCATGTGGCTGGCCCAGGCGGCTAACTGTCTGCTGGGTATGGGAGAAAATCTGCACCGCAGAGTCTGGTTTATTTACGATGAGCTTCCTTCACTGAACAAACTGCCGGAGCTGCCGGGCGTACTGGCGGAGGCACGACGATTTGGTGGGTGTTTTGTGCTGGGGTTTCAGGCCAAAGCCCAGATGGATTTTACTTACGGAAAAGAGACGGCTGACGCCATGCTGGGGCTGGTGAATACCCGTTTCTTTTTCCGCTCACCATCCAGCACAGAAGCGGAATGGGTGCAGCGTGAGATTGGCCAGCGTCGGGATAAAGTTTTCAGTGAGCAGTACAGCTATGGTGCGGATACCGTGCGTGACGGTGTCTCCTTCAGCAAGGTGGAAGAAGACCGCTATCTGGTGAACTACACCGATATCCAGAAACTGCCCAATCTCAGCTGCTATGTCACGTTTCCCGGTGATTATCCGGCTGTTCGTATGAGTATGCGTTACGAAAAGATAAAGGACTGTGCAGAGGATCTGCAGATGCGGGAAATCAACGACAGCCTTGATCCGGAGATTGAATCTGAAATCAGCCGTCGCGAAGAGGAAGATGGCGATATTACGGCGCTGTTGGCCCGGCTGGAGCAGGGTGAGGTCAGAAAAGATGATGAACAGAACAAAACGGCGTCTCAGGCCGGACAGGCAGAATCGCTTAACAATCCGGTACTGACTGCAGCGGTGACTCAGGGGACAGCGGCTGCGGTGACGGGTGGGACGGGTGAGAGCAACCCTGTGGAAGAAAAGACGCCTGTGGCAGAGCTGACTGAAATTGTGGACAAAGAAACCGGGGAAATCCTGTATCCGGACGATGAGCAGTATGACGAACTCTGCAGAGATTCAGGCCAGGCACAGGAAGCAATGCGACAGGATGAACGCAATCTGGTGAGTCACCAGACGAATGAAGCGCGTGAACAGGATGATGACCGCGAGGTAACCTGGTAATGCTGAGTATTGCACCCATTGCCGGTGGTGGCGCAGGCTATTACACATCGCAGGATAACTACTATTTTCTGGGCAGTATGCAGTCCCGGTGGTTAGGGGAAGGTGCAAAATCGCTGCAACTGGAAGGGCCGGTGGATGCTTTCCGGCTGGATGAGCTGATGGCCGGACGTCTGCCCAATGGCGTCAGTCTGGAGAGAATGGAAGGCGGCATTAATGTGCATCGCAGCGGTTATGATCTGACATTTTCTGCCCCCAAAAGTGTGTCTGTACTGATTGCGCTGTATGGTGAGAATCGTTTACTGGAGGCCTGGAACAGGGCAGTAAGTGAAACGCTAAAAGAAGTTGAATCGCTGGTTTCCAGTCGGGTGATGAAAGAGGGAGAGACAGAGACACAACTGACACAGAAAGCGGTTATTGCCACATTTAATCATGACACTTCACGGAATCTGGATCCGCAACTTCATACCCATGCTTTGTTTCTGAATATGACACCAACGGAAAGTGGCTGGCGAACGCTGGCAAGCGGTACGGTCAGGAAAGACGGATTTATTGAAGCTGTTTATGCGAACCAGTTAGCTCTGGGGCAGATACAACTGAATTTATTGCGTCGCCAGGTTGAGGCGATGGGCTATGAGACGGTGGATACCGGAAAAAATGGTCTCTGGGAGATTAAAGGTGTACCGGTCGATATTTTCTCAACCCGCAGTCAGCAAATCCGGGAAGCGGTCGGGGATGATGCATCGGCTAAATCCCGCAGTGTGGCTGCACTGGATACCCGTCGTGCCAAGCAGAAAGAGCCGGACAGGGAGGAGCTGCTGACAGAGTGGCATGAGCGTATTGACCGGACAGGATTCAGTTATCAGGCATTGCGGGAGAAAGCAGCAGAACGGGAAGCCCTGCAGCAGTCTGCACGTTCTGTTTCTGAACCGGAACAGGCTGTTTTGTCAGGAGAAGCCGGAGGGTATTCTCAGCGGGAGACATCGTCTTCATCCACTTCTGGCCAGCGTGAAGGCGTGACCGTACCGTCAGTGATGCGGGATGCTGTGTCACAGGCCATCTCCCTGCTGAGTGACCGCAGGGCGCAGTTTACCTACTCCGATGTCCTGAGCAGGACGCTGGCACTGGTGGAGGCTGAACCGGGCAGTATTGCCATGGCTCGTGCCGGGATTGAGCAGGCCATCAGCAGCGGCGAACTGGTGCCACTTGATAAGGAAAAGGGGCTTTTCACCTCCTCCATTCATCTGCTCGATGAGCTGAGCGTGCAGCAGCTGGCGCAGCAGGCGATGCGCGAAAACCGGGTAATGGTGACCATGCGGCCTGAAATGCCCCTGCAGGGCGCGGCTGCGGTTCTGGCAGACACACTGCCTGCGGTGGCCATTATCAGCACCGGACGGGGAATGGCGGCACAGCGGGAGCAGATACAGGCTGTAGTGGCGATGTCAGAAGGTCAGGGACGGCAGGTGCAGGTGATGGCACCGGATAAGAAGATGACTACTTTTCTGGCAGAGCAGCAGGGGCTGAACGGAAAAGTGAGCGGGAGAGATTTACTGACCGGGGAAGGGCTGAAGCATGACAGTACACTGGTGATTGCCGGCGCGGAGAAACTGTCTGTTAAGGAGACGGTCACGCTGCTTGACCAGGCGTTGCGTAACAATGTGCAGGTGGTGCTGATGGATGGCGGTGGTCGTAAGGGCACCGGAAATGCGCTGGCCACACTGGAAGACGCCGGTGTGGTGCGGCTTCAGGGGGGAACGGACAGGGGCGTCAGGGTGTCGGTGATAAGTCACGGTGACCGCCGGCAGCGTTATGAACAACTGGCTCTGGATTATGCTGTTCTGCATGCACAGGGTGAGAGCGTGGTGGCGCAGGCTCCTGGTCGTGAGCAGCGGGCGCTGACGGAGGCCATCCGTCAGTCACTGAAAGCGGCCGGAGAGCTGGGCGACAGGGAGGTAACGGTATCCACGCTGACGCCGGTGTTTCTTGACAGTAAAAACCGCAGACTGACGGACAGCTACCGGGAAGGACAGATACTGGAGCGGTATGATGCAGAACGCCGGACGTCTGAGCGTTACACCATTGACCGGGTGACGGCCCGCAGTCGCACACTGACGCTGACGGATGAGAAAGGCAGAAGTCAGCTGATAAAGGTCCGGGACATGGACAGCAGCTGGCGGTTGTATCAGCCCGGGACGCTTCCGGTGGCTGAAGGTGAAAAGCTGATGCTGCTCGGCAGTCACGGAAAACTGCGTGCAGGTGACAGTGTCACGGTTGAACGCATCACAGACCGGACGCTGACGGTCCGGCAGGGGGAGCGCCGGCATCGTCTTCCGGTTGCAGACGGACTGAAAATCAGTCAGGGATATGTGACCACGCCCGGAAAAACGGTGAGCGAACAGGGTGTTGTTCTGGCGGCTGTCTCTGCCCGTGACACGCAGGCACAGACACTGAACACGCTGGCCACCAGTGGTGACCGGGTACAGATTTATACGTCACTGTCAGAAGAAGACGCACATGCGCGTCTTGCCCGTTCTCCACTGTACCGGCAGGCCCGGGAGCAGGTCAGTCCGGAGGGTAAGCCACTGGATACGGCCATGCAGCAGGCCCGGGACAGTGTGATGCCGGTGACTGAAAAAGCCGTACGTCAGGCCATAACGCTGGCACAGGGCAGCAGTGTGGTCTTTTCCCGTCAGGATGTGGTACTGGAGGCACTGAAAGCGCATCCGTCAGTGACGCCATATGGTATTCACCACACATTTGCAGAGCTGGTTCAGCGTGGGGAAATCCTGTCCGTGCCGGGTGACGGAAGTGCCAGTCGTTATGTGCCGGCTGAAACCTGGCTGCAGGAAAAAACCATCCTTCGCACAATGGCAGAAGGAAAGAACACGCAACGCCCGCTGATGGAAACTGTGGACCCGTCTCTCCTGTCGGGTCTGACGTCAGGCCAGCAGGCAGCCAGCCGGCTGATTCTTGAAAGCACGGACCGTTTTGTGGCCATTCAGGGCTATGCCGGTGTGGGGAAAACCACACAGTTTCGCAGTGTCCTGGCTGCGCTGGAAACCCTGCCTGAAGCTGACAGACCGGTTGTGGTGGGGCTGGCACCCACGCACCGGGCCGTCAGTGAAATGCAGGGCGTGGGGGTGAAAGCGCAGACCATCGCCTCTTTTCTGATGGACACGGAGCGACGTCAGCAGAGCGGTGAACAGCTTAACTTCTCAAAAACGCTGTTTCTTATCGATGAAAGCTCCATGGTGGGCAACCGGGATATGGCTGACACACTGGCCCGCATTGCTGCCGCAGGTGGTCGTGCGGTTCTGTCCGGTGACAGTCTGCAGTTACAGCCGGTGGCCAGTGGTGCGCCTTTTACCCTGATGCAGCAGCGCAGCGCCATCGATGTGGCGGTGATGAAAGACATTGTGCGTCAGTCACCGGAACTGCGACCGGCGGTGTATGCACTGCTGGAAGGGCGTACCGGCGAGGCGCTGGACACGATACGCCGCGTTTCACCGGAACAGGTGCCCCGGGATAATGGCGCATATGTACCGGCATCATCGGTGACTGAAATTCGCCAGACCCGCGAACAGAGAGAAACGCAGGGAGACAGGGTGATATCCGCCATTGTGGATGATTACACCGGACGCACCGCAGAGGCCCGGCGTCAGACGCTGATTGTCACCCAGACGAACGCCGATGCAATGGCCATAAATGCCGGCATTCATGACCGTCTGCATGAGGCCGGAAAGACCGGAGAGCAGGAACTTCCGGTAACGGTGCTGGTCAGGGAGAAAACGCAGACGGAAGCCCTGAAATCCGTTGCAGGACTGGCACAGCATAATGGCGGTGTGGCGCTGATAAATCAGCAGTATTACACCATCCACAGCCCTGATGCAGCAAACGGTGTGGTGATGCTGCGTGATGCAGAAGGCCGGGACCATCTGCTCTCCGCTTTTGAAAGCAGTCTGCGGGATATTGCGGTATTTTCCCGGCGTGAAATCCGGCTGTCGGAAGGTGACCTGGTACGCTTCACCCGCCAGAACCGGGAGCAGGGACGGGATACCCAGACGCTGTGGGAGGTTTCCGGGATAGCTGATAACGGTGATATCACGCTGAAGCACGGTGAACGTACACGGCTGATTCAGCCGGGGCGTGAGATGTCGGATATGCATCTGGATTACGGCTATGCCGGTACGGCACACCGGGCACAGGGGGCCAGCGAGGCCTTTGTGATAGCCCTGGCCGGGGCAACTGACGCACGCCAGCGGCTTGCCTCTCTCAGTGATGCGTATGTGGCACTCTCAAGGATGAAGCAGCATGTGCAGGTGTATACCGATGATACCGGAAAATGGCTGGCATCCGTGGCGGCCAGTGAAAGCCGGAAGACAGCGCATGATGTGCTGGACGTTCAACAGGATGTTCATGCCACAACAGCTCAGAATCTGTGGGACAGTGCCCGGACGCTTAATCAGAATGCGCTGGGGCGGGCGTTACTGCGGGAAACCGGGTTACCGGACCACAGTGAAGCCCGCTTCATCAGTGGCAGCCGCAAATATCCGGCACCGCATGTGGCCTGGCCGGCTTACGACCGGAACGGCAGACAACAGGGTGTCTGGTTGCAGGAAATCCGTATGGATGAAGAGGGGCGAATGCAGGGACTGGATGAGCAGGGCAGATGGCTGGGGCGTGATGATGCCGGCGTTGTGGTTCTGCAGCAGAGCCACAATGGCGTAACGCTGACGGCATCAGACCCGGCATCTGCACTGGCGCTGGCCCGACAGTACTCTGAAAGTGGTGTTGTGCTGCAACAGGATACCGTGCCACTTCCCGGCTGGTTGCTTCAGAAGTTAACGCAGGGACAGGCAGAAATGACACCTGAAGCCATGAACACTGCACAGGCTGCACAGAAAACCGACGCAGAACTGCTCAGTCTGCAGACGCCGGAAGAGCGGGCACGCCAGGAAGCAGAAAGAGCGGTCAGGGAAACCCTGCGACAGGATGAAACGCGGAACATCCTGCCGGCAGAGAATGAGGCCATGCAGGCTGCAGAAAATGCGGTGGCAGAACAGGAAATCAGGGCAGCCGGACAGACAGCAGCCCGTGAAGAGAAAGAAAACGCACAATTACTTCAGCATGAAGTGGCTGCCCTGAAACGCATAAACGCACAGGAGCAGTTGCGGCAGATGGAGAAAGAACTGGTGATTGACAGAGAGAAGACGCTCTGATGGAGAAAAAAGAACATTATTGTGAACTCCGGATGTATGGCGATGAACGGATTGCAGAGCCGTTGCGATACAGGGAGAAGGTGAAGAGAAGGCGCAAAACGGAAAGCCGGTTTATGGCCGGAATGCTGACGGGGGCATTACTGATGCTGGTCACGTTGTTTGTTGCGCCCTGGCTGGTCATCGAAACACTGGCCGGATGTCTCAGTCAGGTGCTGGAGTGAAACCATAATGACGGCATGTGTTCAGCGAAAAGATGCCAGGGGAACGGTGCGTTTCCTGTGGCAACTGGTGCCATTACAGCGCGATATTATCAAAATCGTGGCATTTCTGGCGATGGCCGGCGACCACATTGCCACAGCATTTCATGTGGGGACTCCCTGGCTTAACCTGACCGGGCGGTGCGCATTCCCGCTTTTCGCACTGATGGCGGGCTGTAACCTGGCGGGGCGGCAGATACGACAGGCTGCTGTAAATCGCCTGTGGCTGATGGCAGTGCTGGCGCAACCCGTGTTCTGGCTGGCATTTTGTGGTACAGGAAATCAGTGGTGGGAGCTGAACATTCTGTTCTGCTTTGCCGTGGTGATGCAGGTGGTCTGTTTCTGGCAACGCCCTGATGCCATAAAAGGTGCCATAACCGGCACCATGCTGGCACTGTATCTGCCGTTCAGTACTGCCAGTTATGGCTGGCAGGGACTGGTGATGCTGCTGGCAGCCGTATCCGTCTGGCAGGTGCCGGAGCAGTACCAGGGGCGGTTATTTTTACTGTGGCTGTGCTCTGTTGTATGGCTGAACGGTGCAAATGGGGCAGTCCCCGTGCTGGCCGGTATGGGCATGACACTGCTGGTATTGTGTCTTGTGTATGAGTATGTACCTGCATCATCAAAGCGCCTGCAGATAAGCCGGTGGTTTGCAGAAGGTTATGCCCTGCATCTGCTGATTATTGCCGTCATTGTTTACGGGCTGCAGACTTAACATACCGTGATGAAATATGGCATAAAAGGCTGAAGCAACGCCAGCGGCAGAATATAACGACAGGTATTCGCAAATGACAGAGCAGAAACGACCGGTACTGACACTGAAGCGGAAAACAGAGGGAACAACACCTGTCCGCAGCCGGAAAACCATCATCAATGTCACCACGCCACCAAAATGGAAGGTGAAAAAGCAGAAGCTGGCCGAGAAAGCGGCCCGGGAAGCAGAGCTGGCGGCAAAAAAAGCGCAGGCCAGACAGGCGCTGTCCATTTATCTGACCCTGCCCACGCTGGATGAGGCCGTGAATACCCTGAAACCCTGGTGGCCGGGATTATTTGACGGTGACACACCCCGACTTCTGGCCTGCGGTATCCGGGACGTGTTACTGGAAGACGTATCAAAGCGGAATATCCCGCTCTCGCATAAAAAACTGCGCCGGGCGCTGAAGGCCATCACCCGTTCAGAAAGCTATCTGTGTGCCATGAAAGCCGGTGCCTGCCGGTATGACACGGAAGGGTATGTGACGGAGCATATTTCTCAGGAGGAGGAAGCGTATGCGGCAGCGCGTCTGGATAAAATCCGCCGCCAGAACCGGATAAAGGCAGAACTTCAGGCCGTGCTTGATGAGAAATAAAAAAAAGCCTCCATCAGAGAGGAGGCAGGGAAATAAGGCTTAAAAGGAAATAACTTCCGTACCCGAAAGGAAGCCAATTCAGTAGATTATTTAACACCATAATACTGACGGGTTAAAGAGGAGTGATAAAGATGAATGGATTCAGAAACAGTTCACGGAACGGTCAGGTCTGGCGCTGGCAGCGTGCCGGAAGCCGTGCCGTCAGCCTGGAGGTCAGGGGATTCCGGAAGGAGGCCGCTGAAGCGTGGCTCCAGGCTGCCCGTGTGGCGCCCCGTACAGACTGGCAGCAGTTTGCACGGCAGAGAGCCGAACGCTGTCAGCGACGGAAATAATGAAAAAAACGGCAAAAAAAGACCTCCCCTGAGCAAGGGAGGCCAAAAATCATTCATGACGTATCACTGGCATTGAATGAATGCTCTGTACATCAACCCTGTGAAGCTACCACCGGTTAATGCCGGGAGGTTGCGGGAAGAAAGATAACACACAGTAATTACATGGTTAATACCCGTGGGGATGTTTTTGTGGCCAGAGGCCATCAGGTGAATAAAAAAAGACCGCCATGTGACGGTCAACGTTGTCCTGTCAGGGACAAATGCATTCAGTAAGGAGAGCAAAATAATAACATCACGTTGCCCGGCTGTTAATATCAGGCGATGTTAAGTGTTATTTATGACTCTTTTATCTGGTTGTGAAGTCTGTTAATCAGGAAGAGAAAATGGCGACCGGAAAATCAGAGAAGCAACAGGTGATTGCCTTTATCGATTACGAGAACTGCAGTAACCTGACAGAAATTTCCTTAAATATATATACGGAGTTAATTATATTCGCGGGCGCGAAACAGAATAATGTGGCACTGCCAGTAAACGCTTTCCCTGAAGCAGTAAAAGTCACACTCCGGCATGTCAGTGAAGTCTCCCGGAACAATGTTGATTTTCATCTGGTGCTGGAGCTGGGGCAGTGTGTATGCCACTACGGGCCGGAGAAGGAATACCATATTGTTTCCGCTGACAAGGGATATGACGGTATTGTCCGGACACTGCAGGCGCGCGGGATTCGCTGCCGTCGCGTCTCCCCGGATAAGGCGTCATCAGTAAAGATGGCTGCACCCGACATGGATATCGTTATCCGGTGGGCAAACAAAATTCAACAGGTAGCGCGGAAGGTTTGTAATATGCCGGTAACAGCAGAGACATTTAATAATTATTTAAAATCACAGATGCGTGGTGAATGGCGTGATGCCCTGACCAACGGTATCCGGGATGAACTGGTCCGTCGCGGGGTAATGAAAATTCAGGGGAATAAAATCATCTGGTAAGACTGCCAGAATAAAATGATATTTATTTTATTTATAAAAACAGAAAGGTCGAAAATCAATAATGGCATTTATTTCCATGACAAGACAGAAAGCGCCGTACAGATATGCAAGCAAGACCCGGTTATCGATAAGACGAACAGACTCAGGCTCTGCCGGGTGTTATGTGACGGTTGCCGTTCGGGGGAAGCAGGAATTTATTATTGCTGAACTTGATTCAGAAATCCGGAAAATCAGGCTGAAACTGACGGACTCCTATGAAGAAGGGGTAAGGCTGTCTTCGGGCACGTTTACGCTTCCGGCCAGATTCTGCCGGGAAATACTGCCGGACGACGTCAGGAGTATCACCATTATTCTGGAAAAAAGCGACGATGAGTGGTGGTACGGGAGTTACTGATATGTGGCAGAACTCCGGACACTGACGCCTTCGCGTTGCTCAGTTGTCCAACCCCGGAAACGGGAAAAAGCAAGTTTTCCCCGCTCCCGGCGTTTCTATAACTGAAAACCATACTATTTCACAGTTTAAATCACATTAAACGACAGTAATCCCCGTTGATTTGTGCGCCAACACAGATCTTCGTCATAATTCTCAA
>SKEQ01000373.1_pt1 | contig 37895 bp, 31 predicted proteins | sample 4826751 | NCBI WGS metagenome assembly SKEQ01 (sample SAMN11008805, study PRJNA524170) | human gut metagenome | biome: Human fecal sample; material: Feces; isolation source: fecal sample from pouch patient p44 | host: Homo sapiens | place: Israel: Tel-Aviv | collected 2013-07-11
GAGATGTATAGAGAAATATATTTGACAGACAGACAGACAGACAGACAGACAGACAGACAGACAGACAGACAGACAGGAGATTTAATATGATTTCGAGAGCAAAGAAATATGTGGCAGTATTACTGGCTTTTGTATGCGTGTGTATGATATTTTCTCCCCAGACTGCATATGCAGCCGAGGACAGTTCGCAGCATGAAACTGTCAAAGTCGGTTTCTTTGCCATGGATGGTTATCATGTGATGGATGAAGAAGGCAACCGCAGCGGGTATGGCTATGATTTTCTTCGGCTGATGGCCCGTTATTGGGATGTAGATTACGAATATGTCGGATATGATAAGAGCTGGGATGATATGCAGCAGATGCTTGAAGATGGCGAGATTGATATGGTAACATCTCCCCGCAAAACACCGGAAAGAGAAGAAAAGTTTGATTTTTCACGTCCGATCGGAACCAATAATGGGATTCTGACCGTCCGCAGTGACAACAGCACGATTGTGGATGGCAATTACAGTACTTACAACGGTATGCGTGTGGCACTTTTGAACGGAAGCTCACGAGATAAAGAGCTTGCGGATTTTGCAGGCAATAAAGGATTTACATATGATCCATTTTATTTTGATACGACAGCAGAGATGGAGGAAGCTCTTCAGAGTGGAAATGTTGATGCTATTGCTGCTAGTTCTCTGAGAAAAACAAACAATGAGCGTATCGTGGATAAATTTGACAGCAGCGATTTCTATGTCATGGTTAAAAAAGGTAATACAGAATTGCTGAATGAGATCAATTATGCAATCGACCAGATGAATGCAGTTGAGGGTGACTGGAAAACGACACTTTATAATAAAAATTATGAAAGCATCGAAACTAAGAATCTGGAATATACGGAGAAAGAAAAAAGTATTATTTCACAGTATTCCAAGGACAACCCGCTTCATGTTCTGTGTGATCCGACCCGTTATCCATATTCTTATAATGAAAATGGTGAGATGAAGGGTATTATCCCGGATTACTTCCGGAAAATTGCAGACTATGCCGGGATTTCCTATGAGTTTCTTACACCTGCTACCAGAGATGAGTATATTGCTTATCAGAAAAATACGGAAACCACAGATATGAGCATCGATGCACGCCTGGAAACAGATAATTATGCTGAGACGAAAAAATGGGGGATTACTGCACCTTTCATTACGATGCAGCTGGCAAGGGTGACACGGCGTGACTTTGATGGAAAAATTAATGTTGTTACTACGGTTGACCAGACAGCATCAAAGTCAATTGAAGATGCAATGGCACCCGGTGCAGAAAAACTGATGTGCAGTACCCGACAGGAAATGATGGAAGCTGTCCGTGAGGGTAAAGCAGATGCTGCCTTCGTCTACTATTACATGGCACAGGCGTTTGTGAACAGTGACACTACGGGCACCATGACATATACTCTGCTGGAACAGCCTACATTCACCTACCGCATGGTAATTTCATCAACTGAGAACCATGCGCTGGCTGGTATTCTGACGAAAGCAATGTATGCCATGCCCCAAAATCTTGTTGAAGATCTTGCAGCACAGTATACCACATACAAAGCAACAGAGCTGACATTAGTTGATTGGATCCGTCTGCATCCTGTTGTTACTGTTTGGGTTCTTCTTATTTTTGGAGGGCTGCTGACTGCTATGGCTGTGACACTGATGCATCTCAGTACAAGAAAAAAAGCTCAGAAGGCGGCCCAGGAGAAAGCTGAGGAAATGGCGGAACTGGCAGAGCATGCACAGGCTGCAAACAAGGCAAAAACAGCATTTCTGTCACATATGTCCCATGATATGAGGACACCGATGAATGCAATCATAGGATTTACCGGTATTGCCATGAAAAACAATCCGTCAGACGAAGTGAAAAATTGTCTGGAAAAGATTGACGAAAGCTCAGAGCATTTACTGTCGCTGATTAATGATGTATTAGATCTGACCCGCATAGAAAGTGGAAAAGTGAAATACAATCCGGTACCGGCGGATGTGAAAAACATTACAGATTCTGCATTGGATATTATAAAAGGCTTTCTTACGAACAGGGATATCAACTTTAAGATTCAGCGTGAAGATGCAAAGATTCCAAATGTACTTGCGGATCCTGCACGCCTGCGTGATGTGCTGGTCAATATTCTGAGCAATGCCGTGAAATTCACTCCGGATGGAGGGACGATTACATTTGAAGCCCGGTGTCAGGAAAAGGGCGGGGATGGATATATAAATATGCGTTACCGCATTTCGGATACTGGTATTGGCATGAGTGAGGAATTTACAAAAGAAGTTTTTGAGGAATTTGCACAGGAAGATTCCGGTGTGAGAACGCAGTACCATGGAGTTGGACTGGGGATGGCTATCGTAAAGAAGTATGTAGATATGATGGGTGGAACCATTTCCGTGCAGAGTAAAAAGCATGAGGGAACCACATTTACTGTGGATATTCCTTTGGAAATTACAGATAAGGAATGTAATAAGGCAGACACAGGTTTTTCTGAAAAGGTAAATCTTACAGGTGTGAATGTCCTTCTTGCAGAGGATAATGAACTGAATGCAGAGATTGCTGCCGTGCAGTTGGAAGAGTTCGGGATGAATGTAGAAAGAGCTGTGGATGGAAAGAATGCTGTTGAGATTTTCAGAAATCATCCGGAAGGCACATTTGATGTAATCCTGATGGATATCATGATGCCTGAAATGAATGGTTATGAAGCGGTAAAAGCAATCAGGGCAATGAATGACAGACCGGATGGAAAAAACATTCCTATTATAGCAATGACAGCTAATTCATTTGCAGAAGATGTTCAGGCATCACTGGATGCAGGAATGAACGCACATTTGTCAAAGCCGATTGTGATTGATGAAGTTATAAAAACGATTATAAGGTATGTATATCATTGATTAGCAGAGGTTCATGAATTAGTGGAGTACAATTGACAGGAGGACCAAAATATGACAATGCGAGAGTGCTATGAAGCTATTGGAGGAAACTATGAAGCTGTCCTGGGACGCCTTCACAGCGAAGTGTTACCAAACCGGATTTTCAGCTCTCCTGGTACGCCCTTTTCTTTTGCCTCCAGGACACCGCCCGTGATCATCAGCTTGATCAGATCAACATTTTCCCGCTTTGCTTCTTCTACGTGAGCAACTGCAGCATCGATGTTTTCTGCGGCAATTGCAACAGAACCCGCCATATGACCGCCCGGTACAGAAATTCCTTCGTTTGCCGCAAGGATTCTCGGGCCGATTTTCTTTCCGGCCGCAATTCCATCCCGCAGCCGTGTATCAAACGTGCCAAGACCGCCTACGGTTCGGATGGTAGTGACGCCGCTTAGCAGCTCTGTTTTTGCAAAGCCTGCCACCGTGCGGTAGGCAGTGGCACGGGAAAGCCCGGTGCTCATCAGGGTTTTGACCAGTTTTTCATTGTCCCGCTGTTTTTTCTACGGTTTTCCGTTTCCGGCAAGGTGCACATGCATGTTAATAAGTCCCGGCATGATGTACTTTCCGGCAAGATCTACTTCCGTATAACCCGAAAGATCAGAACCATTCGGGACAAGGCCGGTGATTTTTTCTCTATTAATGATGTTAGGGGGCAGTTACTGCAAACAGTAACTGCCCCCTAACTAGGATATTTATGTAAATTATTTCTGGTCCAGTACGGACTGAATCTGCTTCATCAGCTGATCGTAGTTTGACTGATCGTCAATGCCACCCATGAAAGGTTCCCCAACGATATTTCCGTCTTTATCTACAAGAACGGTTGTAGGAAATGCCATGATGTTTCCTTTTCCAGCATAGTTTCCAACTGTTGAATTAGAATCGAAAGTCAGGTTCTTGTAGGAAGCGCCCTGAGCTTTCAGGATTTCTTTTGCCTCTTTGATTCCGGCTTCATTGTTGTCTAAAGTATCCATGTTGATACCAACAACTTCGCCACCCATTTCTTTGAGTTTCTCATTTAATTCATTCAGCTTAGAGAGCTCTCCGACACATGGCTTGCATCCACTGAACCAGAAATTTACAACTGTAACTTTATTTTTAGCGAAAAGACTGTCATCTACATCGTTTCCATCCAGATCTTTTCCTTTGAAACCTTTGAATACAGCTGTGGATTCGTCTGATTTGGAGGAAGAGCTGTCAGAGGAATCGGATGCAGCAATCTCTTTCTCAAGCTTGGCAATTTCTTCTTCAATTCCGCGGATTGTCTCGATGTCTTTGCACAGAGTTTCATATTCTTCTTCAGAGAAAGAGTCTTTGTTAGATTCCACTGTGCTTGCGAGGGAATCAGCATAGTTTTCGCTCATGGCATCACCGGCAGCGTTCTTGTTCATAAGACCAAAGGCTTTGTCCCATGCATCTTTGTGATCAGCAAAAAGCTGGTTTTCCTGCTGGTAAAGGTCGTTCAGTTTTTCGTTCAGCTCGTCTGCGCTGCCAGTTTCTGTTGTGGAAGAAGATTCCTGTTTTGTGTTTGTATTGTTTGTTGAGGAAGAGCTTCCGCAGCCTGTAAACGCAAAAAGTACAGAAATGGCAAGGGATGCAGCAATTACCTTTTTTAATTTCATTGAGTTTGTTCTAAGTGTTTTGTTTTTCATGAGTTTAAATCTCCTTTAAATTACGTTTTATTAGTTTTTATTTTCAGCCTGTTTCTTAGTTGAAAATCCGTAATGATAGCAGATTGCATCAGTCGGACAGGCTTTCATACATTCTCCGCATCGGATACACTCCGGATGGTTTGGTGTGTCTACTACATTGACATCCATCTTACAGACACGACTACATTTCTGGCAGCCAACACATTTCTCATGATCAACCTGAATCTTAAGAAAAGATACCTTGTTAAACAGTGAATAAATAGCACCCAGCGGGCAGATCCATTTACAAAATGGACGGTAAAACAAGATGCTCAGGATGATGAAAAGCGCAAGGATTGTGAACTTAAATGTAAATAAATGTCCGAGTGCGGCACGGATTCCTGAGTTGGCAAGTGCCAGCGGAATTGCGCCTTCAAGTACGCCCTGTGGGCAAATGTATTTGCAGAAGAAAGGATCTCCCATACCAAGTGAATTGGTTACAAATGCCGGAAGTAGTATAACAAAGACGACCAGAATCACATATTTCAGATACCGCAGAAGCTTCAGTTTTGCGGTGGAAAGTTTCTTGCCCGGAATCTTATGCAGCAGATCCTGGAACCATCCAAACGGACAGAGGAATCCACAGATAAACCGCCCTAACAGAACACCTAACAGGATGAAAAATCCGGTGATGTAGTAGGTAAATTTGAATTTTGAAGAACCGACCACGGCTTGAAAAGCTCCAATCGGACAGGCACCTGTGGCGGCAGGACAAGAGTAACAGTTTAGTCCCGGGACGCACATCGTTTTTACATTTCCCTGATAAATTTTCCCTTTAAACAGATTCGGGATGTGAATGTTGGTCAGCAGTGTAGCAGCTGCCTGAATCCATCCGCGGAAGCGGGCCAGAAAGTTTTTGTTTGATTTCATTTTCTTATCCAATTCCTACACACTCCATACATAATTTTATTGCCTTACTAAGAACAACCGCTGCTTCTCCGCGGAAGATCCCGACAAGGAAAAACACCAAACCGGCTGCAAGTAAAAGAATTTGTGTTGCTTTTTCAGATTTCATTAAAATACTCCTTTCAATGTTCAAAGTCCGTTTATTGACCTTTCGATGTTTGCATTATACAATAGAGGGCGTAAAATTCCTGTTAAGAAAATGGAGAAAAATAAATTGAGATTATTAGTTGTTGAAGATGAGAAGAAATTATGTGTAGGCCGATTGCTTATGTTCAAGGAATGCCTGAAGTACAATATCGTTCCGTTCATGATCGAAGAGGATCTGAAGATGTTTTATTATCGTGGTCTGAAAGAATGGAACAATGAAAAAGGTTATCTGATGGATACCTGTCTGACAGCGCAGGATCGGTATAAGGAATATTTAGACTATTTTAGGATTTCGTATTCATAACTCATTTTGAGAAGAGGAATGTTGAAAAGATGGAAGGACAACAGATCAAAGATGAAGTATTAAGATAAGCGGGAATTCATGACGTGGAGTTTCAAGTGATTAAAAAATTTATGAAAATGAATAAGTGGAAAGTTGCATGTCCATTGACATGGCTTTCCACTTATTTTTATGAATTCCTATGCGCCAGACGAGCAGACAACAGATATTGGCATCTTACCCGCGAATTTCTGCATTTTACATCATGCAGACTGGACGAATGCTGTAAAATCATATATAAAAGAAATAGGAATAACTGGGGGTGAGATGGATGAAATGTGAGGTGGAACAGATTGATCCAAAGCAGGAAGAACATGTTATGGTATATTGCCACAACAGGGAAGCATCCTGGGTGCAGAATGTTCGGGAAGCTGTATTTGGACAAACATCGGTATGTGGATATAAAAATCACGTTTTGTATCAATTGAAATTGTCTGATATTTTTTATGTGGAACAGCAAAGAAATCAAAGGAGAGGGCAGGCGTAATGGAAACAGATATGATTAAAATCACTCATTTAAAGAAAAGCTTTGGTGATGTAAAAGCAGTCAATGATCTGAGTTTTCAGGTGAAAAAAGGAGAGTTCTTTGCATTCCTTGGTGTAAACGGGGCAGGGAAGAGCACAACGATTTCGATCATCTGCGGGCAGCTTCGCAAAGACAGCGGAACGGTTCAGATCCAGGGCACAGATCTGGATAAGATCGGAAGGAAAGTTGGAACAATGCTTGGCGTGGTATTTCAGGACAGTGTGCTGGACAAGCCACTTACCGTCAGGGAAAATCTGAAAAACAGAGCAGCGCTTTATGGAATAACAGGAAAAGCGTTTGAAAAAAGATTGCGGGAACTAGTGGAGATTTTTGATTTCGGAGATTATCTGAACCGGCCGGTCGGAAAACTGTCCGGCGGACAGAGAAGAAGAATTGATATTGCAAGAGCCTTGCTGCATCGGCCCGAACTTCTGATTTTAGATGAACCAACGACAGGACTTGACCCACAGACGCGGCTTTTGATCTGGGATATCATTGAAAAACTTCGAGTGGAAGAAAAGCTGACAGTTTTTCTGACTACGCACTACATGGAAGAAGCTGCAAATGCCGGTTATGTGGTGATTCTGGATAAAGGAAGCATCGTGGCGGAAGGAACTCCTTTTGAGCTGAAAAATGAGTATGTGCAGGACACTATGTCTGTTTATGGTGTGACAGGAGAAGAAATCAAAACACTGGGCAGAGAGTATAAAAAGATCCGGGATGGCTATCAGTTAAAAGTAAAAAATACCGCAGAGGCTACCCGGCTGATTGTGGAACATCAGGAAATATTCCGTGATTATGAAGTGGTAAAGGGCAGAATGGATGATGTATTTCTTGCTGTAACAGGAAAAACATTGGGAGGTGAGCACAGATGAAGGCAGTATTTGCACTTATAAGTCGAAACAGAAAATTGTTTTTTAAAGACAGAGGAATGTTTTTTTCGGCTTTAATTACTCCGGGAATTCTGATTTTGCTGTATGCTACATTTCTGGCAAACGTATACAGAGATTCCTTTGTGTCCGCGATCCCGGACATGATTACAATCTCAGACAAACTGGTCGATGGAACGGTGGCCGCACAGCTTGCCGCGGCTCTTCTGGCAGTCAGCTGTGTGACTGTGACATTCTGCGTGAATCTTACGATGGTACAGGACCGGGCAAACGGAACAAGGAAAGATTTTAATGTATCGCCAATCAGCAAAGCACAGCTTTATCTTGGGTATTTTTTATCTACTGTAGTCAATTCCCTGCTGGTGAATGGGCTTGCGCTTGTATTATGCCTTGGCTATATGTACAAAATGGGCTGGTATATGAGCGCTGTAGATGTATTCTGGGTTCTTCTCGATGAAATTTTACTGGTACTCTTTGGAAGCACGTTGTCAAGCATCGTCAGTTTTCCACTGACAACCCAGGGTCAGTTATCCGCAGTGGGAACGATCGTAAGTGCCGGGTATGGATTTTTATGCGGAGCTTACATGCCGATTTCAAATTTCGGCAGCGGCCTGCAGAAAGTACTGTCGTATCTGCCAAGTACCTACGGAACTTCTCTGTTGAAAAATCATATGCTCCGTGGAATCTTCGAAGAGATGGAGAACAATCAGCTGCCAGAAGAAATGATTACTGCGATTCGTGATACACTGGATTGTAACCCGAAGTTCCAGGGGTCTGTAGTAAGTGTAAATCAGATGGTGATGCTTATGGTTGGATGTGTTGTGGTATTTGGAATTATTTTTTTGTGCATGACAGCTCTTCCGGAGAAAGATGGGAAGTAAATATATCCTTCGACTATAGAATGAATAAAAAATGAGAAAAGAGACAGTTATGAATATTACAGAAAGAGAGATCGATGACCCGGAAAAAGGGGCGTTATACTCGAATATGTAAATTTTACGAAAGAATTTGCAGAAATAAAAGAGTATGTAAGAAGCAAAGGGGAATCTATCCGGGGATACACAGAAAAGAAATAATGTGTTTCCATAAGAACAGAAGATATTTTATATTTCGAGGCAGTGCAAAACAAGGTGTTTGCTTATACGTCAAATAAGTTTTATGAAATTAAAAGCAGACTGTATCAGCTGGAAGAGAAAATAACAAGAAAATGTATGTAGCGTGCATCAAAGACAACGATTGTAAATGCGGATCGTATTGTTTCGGTTCGTACCGCATTAAATGGGCGTTTGTATGTGCGGATGGAGGCTTTGAGCAGATTGGAAATGGCCTTGCAAAAACAGGAGCAGATCCTCTGCAAAGCGCTGCATACGGATCTTGGAAAGAGCAAGACGGAGATGATGTGTGAGATTGGACTGGTGCAGGGGGAAATCCGCTGGATGAAGCAGCACTTAGGGCGGCTTTGCAGACAAAAACATGTCAGAACACCGCTGGCGCAGTTCGCTGCGAAAAGTTATCAAAGCCCTTCTCCTTATGGCAATGTGCTGATTATGAGCCCGTGGAATTACCCTGTTCTGCTGACGTTAGAACCGCTGGTAGATGCCATTGCGGCAGGAAATACTGCGGTGGTAAAGCCAAGTGCTTATGCACCGGCCAGTGCAAATGTCCTGAAAGATCTGTTAGAAGAATGTTTTCCACCAGAATATGTTGCCGTTGTTTTAGGCGGACGGGAGGAAAATCAGGCACTTTTACAGGAAAAATTTGATAAGATTTTTTTCACAGGAAGTGTAGCGGTCGGAAAGCAGGTCATGGAAAGTGCTGCAAGACATCTGACGCCCGTGACACTGGAACTTGGCGGAAAAAGCCCATGCATTGTAGAAAAAAGCAGTAAGATCCGGCTTGCGGCAAGACGCATTGTCTTTGGAAAGTTTATCAACTGCGGATCGAACCTATTGTGTTGGATCACGTAGAATGGGAAGATGCGGTCATGCAAGAGGAGATTTTTGGTCCCATCCTGCCAGTATTGACGTATGAAAAACTTGAGGATGCACTCTCCTGGATCAATCAACGCCCCAAACCGCTTGCCCTGTACTGCTTTACGGAAAACAAAAAGGTGAAGAAAACGGTTCTGGAGAAGTGTCGGTTTGGCGGTGGCTGCATCAACGACACACTGATTCATCTTGCTACCAGTGAGATGCCGTTTGGCGGTGTAGGAGAAAGCGGTATGGGCGGCTATCACGGTGAGGCCGGATTTGCGGAATTCACACATAAGCGCAGCATCGTGGATAAAAAGAAATGGATGGATTTTCCGATCCGCTATCAGCCGTATACAGCAAAAAAAGTTGAAACTGATTCGAATATTTTTATACAGCATACCATACAAGGGATAGACATCTCCAAGAAAATCCGATATAAAAGAGGATAAGGAAAAAGAAAAGAGGGGACCAATGTGAAGATAACGATCATCAATCCATCTCCGGACGAAGAGGAAGAAATCATCATCAAATGCCGTGTGCTGACGGATGACATCAACCATCTGATCTGCAAACTGAAAAACGGGGATCGGAAAATTACGGGATACGATGCAAAAGGAATTACTCTTCTGGCACTTCCGGATATTTTTTATTTTGAGGCAACGGACAATAAGGTTTTTGCCTATGGACAAAAGAATGTTTATGAAGTTAAAGAAAAACTGTATCAGTTAGAAGAACAGCTGGTGTCTTTTCCATTTATGCGGGCCTCCAAATCCATGATTCTAAATCTGGACAAAATCCGGCATTTGTCGCCTGCTTTTGGCGGCAGATTTGAAGCGTTACTCGAAAATGAGGAAAAAGTGATTATTTCCCGGCAGTATGTGCCGGTTCTGAAAGAACGACTGGGATTGTAGGGAGGCGAAAACAATGATGAATAAAATAAAAATTCTTGCAAATATTTTTTCGAAAATTACCGTGTGCGTTCTGCTTGCATCCGCGATCTATATTACTGTGATGTGCGGTCTGGATGCCCAGATCAGTGTCATGATTCTCTGGCAGATTCTTCTGGTTTCCGCTGTATGCTCCATCCCGATTCTGATGTACCCGGATGAGGAAGGAAAAGAAGTATCCAAACAGGGCATGATTGCACGGCAGATCATCTATTTTATCTATGCCAATTGTGCTGTCCTGGGACTTGGCAGAGCATTCGGATGGTTTTACTTCAGCAAAGCTAAAATGGTCGTGCTGATGGAGGTTTTGATTATTGGAGTTTATGTTACGGTGAATCTGATCGTATATGTAAATGACCATATGGTGGCGGAAAGCATGAACCAGAAACTGAAAGAGATGAGAAAGCGGAAAGAAAAATTGTAAACTACGATAGAGTTGCATGAAATTTGAAAAGAACTTAGAGCGTACCCCAACAAGCTCTGAGAAAACTTGCAAGTAAGAATTTCTATGACGGTAAGAATAAAATTGCGTGTAAAAGAGCAGGCGAATTTCCGCCTGCTCTTAAAAAATCAAGGATGAGAAAAAATTTATAAATATCATAGACAGAAAAACTGCATCAGACAATTTTCTCACGAAGAACCTCCACCTTACATTCATGAAGTTTTTTGATATCGTCTTTATGGTAAGCAATACCCACCGCGAGAATACGACCGGTATATTCCGCTTTTTCGCCAAATTTTCCTTCAAAACGTAATGCATACTGCCGGTCTTTGATTTGCTGGATGGCTTCATCAGCAGAGTGGTTAACTTTTAATTCTATGATAATGGCATCATCATTTTTTTGAAATGGATAGAAAATAAAATCAACATAACCGATACCGGCTTTATCTTCCCGTTCAATACGATAAAAATCTAAAGCCTTCAAATATACCCAGCGAATGATAGAAGCCAGTTCCGCTTCATTGTTATACAGTGTCAGCGAGCTGTGGGTGTTGTGTGCGTATTCCAGCAGTTCGGCCATTGTTTTCGTATCGCCGGCTTTTGTAGCTGCAAGCATTCGGCCGGATTCTTTCGCAAGCTTGTAAACATTTCCAAGGGATGGTTCTCTTTGAATTACTTCGGCAAATTTGTCCATCAACTCTTTGTTTGGTATGGATATATAGCCCTTGGAATAATTTAAAAATCCATAGACTACCATGGCAGAAAAAATTTCATCTTTTGTTTTCAGTTCCATAGACGTTGCCGCATATTCCTGAATTTTGGCAGGAACGGGAATGTCGGCGACCATAAGAGCAATATCATCTTTTACAGCATCTACATTTGCGCCGATATAATAGAAAATTTCATCGTACGGACCAGAACTTGTCCAGTAATTTCCCAATTGATTGTCACTTAAAGCCCCTACGACAGAGCGTGGGTTATAGAGTTTTTTCCCGCCTGCGGTCTGATAGCCATCGTACCATAATTCCAATCCTTCCCGCGTAACGGAAGGATTTTTTTCTATTTGCAAATATCTTTGATATAACAGATCGACTTCATCGTCCGTGAACCCAAAATATTCGCTGAATTTTGCGCGGGTTGCCATAGAATATTCAAAAAACATGTTCAGTTCAGAACCGCTGGAATATTTTGCAATTGGCAAAATACCGGTCATATAGGCCATTTCTACATAAGCTTTATCTTTCAGAAGATTGCTCAGAAATTTGGTATAGGCAGTCTTATCTGCATCGGTCATATAAGGCTGATGATAAATGTAATCCCACTCATCTAATATAAAAATAAATTGTTCCTGGTTACAATATTCGTAAATTCTGGTCAACGCATCCCATACCGAGTCCTCTTTTTCAATCGCAGCATCTGGGTAAGCTTTTTGCAGATCCAGAAGCAGCGTTTTTTTTATGCGGTTTATATAATGGTTATAATCGGTGATTTCAGCAGGAATCTCATTGAACATGATATGAATCACATTATGCTGGTTTAAGTGCTTTTGATACCAGGGATACTGAGAGACAGCTAATCGATCAAAAATTTTACTGCTGTCAATTCCTCTGCCAAAGTAGGAAGCAATCATATTGGCCATGACGGTTTTTCCAAACCTGCGCGGTCTGGTAATCGCCACATATTTTTGACTGTTTTGAGAATTCAAAACGGTTTTTTCCGGATCATAATCATCTGATTCAACGAGTGGAACAAGTTCTTTTAAGATAGAAGATTTATCTATGAAATAGGTTGATAGACAATCTCTGCGAAATAATCCAAAAGCACTGCTGCTGTTTAGATAGATTCCCATCGGGGGTATTTGCTCCTTTCTAAATGGAAGTGTCTGCATGATTTACAGACATAGCTACGAATAAAAGTCAAATCTAAAGATATCTTAACCTTATCATAAAGGGCATTTGATTACAAGGGAGAAAATGTTACTGTTCACAGGTATCCTGCGAACAGTAACGTAAGCAGCCCTCATTTAGAGTTTTGCTTCGCAAAAGGAGGGCTGCTCACACCTGAATCACATTCTTACGTACCTGAACAGCAAGTGTTCAGGTACTGAGTGAACATTAACGAGAAAATTCATCTGACAGATGAATGAAAAATATCCGTTTTCATCTGACGGATGAATGCGAAAAGGTAAGGAGTGTGGTACCCTTGTTTTAAGGATACCTGACGAAAAAAAACAGCAAACAGCGAAGGAAAGCAGCCTTGCGCTGAAAATTGGAAGGGGAGATATAAGATGAAGGAGCTGTTTTAAACAAAATGAATCCGAAGGAAAGAAAAATCCTGGAAGCAGAATTGCAGAAAGTGTACACAAAACAGACGCACTCTTTCCGGGATGCAGGAAAAGCGGTCTGGAATACAAAAGGAATCCGCGAACTTCTGGACGGATGCACCGAATACGCTGGTTGCTATTTTAAGTGGCAATATTGCACTATTGCAGGCATTTGAAAAGGAAAGACAAATGGAAGAAGAGGATGAAGAAGAAGACCTTGGCTGGAAGGAAGAATTTGCCCCTTGTAGGAGCAGGAAAGCTGCCTTGATATACGATAGGCCGGGAAAACGTTTCGAAAAAATTCTGTATTCCAAATGTACTCACCGCACTCATTCTCTTAGGGGATATGGGAATGCTGGAATATGGTTTCGACCATTACAAACTGGAAAACCCGGTAGTCTGCAGGGGCGAAATCGAAGCATTGGGAGAGGCGCTTCTTTATGGAGATGAAACAAAAAGAACAGGAAATTAACAAGAGAAAAAAGAGATTATTATGGAAGGAAAAACGAATGAAAGAGATAGTCTTAAATGCAATGAACCCAGTAGAAAGAGAGATTTTTGAGAAAGAACTGCAGAAAGTACACCTGAAAAAATCCACAGCCTTAAATGATATCGGAAAAACAGTCTGGGATACGAAAAAGATCCGGGAACTCCTGGATCAGGACGCAGAACTGGAAGAAATCAAGAGATTCTTTGATGAAAATCAACTGAAACCAGACCAGTATAACCGAAATGCCATTCCGCTGGCCGCCTATACTTACTGGTATGGAAGAGGCTGCGGCAGGGAAGATGTCTGCCTGTGGGCACTCGAATCTGCCACAACGATTGACGGACTTCTTCAGGTACAGGAGTCGTCCCATCTGGAGAAAATTGCAAAGAAATTTATCAGCATGGATAAATACGGTGTCGTTGCGTTCCGAAAGATGTATCTTCATGAAGAACTGTGCTGGACCGATGCGCCCAATTATCTGGCGGCTGTGATGAGCGGAAACGTTTCCCTGCTGCAGATGTTTGAAGCAAAAGACGAGGAAATGACGGAAGAAAATATGGAGTACTGGGAATACACCTGTGAATGGGATCGTATTCCGGGAGCCAGAAAAACCTATTACAGCATTCGCCGGGAAACGATTGTCGGAGATTTTTATATCCCGGGTATTCTCACAGCGGCGATTCTGTCCGGCAGTCCGGAGATGCTGGATTACTGCATCGACCATTATGATATCGATGGCGCAAGCCTGGCGTACGGAGAAAAAGAGGCACTGGGTCAGGCAGTTGCCGGTGCGGGGAAAGAGCTGACAGAATACATGCTGGAACACTACACAGGATTAATCGAACTTGCAGAGCCGGATCAGGTGATGAAAGCCGGAAATGTGCCGCTGCTGCGTTATCTGTTAGAGACACATTTCGAGCATCTGAACTGGTATGCAACTCTGTTTTTCAATCTGAGAGACATACGGACACCATACATGTCAGCACCGGGATTTCCAAGAGACGTCGATACCGATGTGGAAATGTACCGTGCTTTTCTGGAATGGGAGAGTCCTGCATTTTCCATGGACTTTATTATCGGCCAGATGCGCGCGGAACTGGCAAAGCCGGCAGAAAGAGAAATTGATCTGAAGTATTACGGAGAACAGGAGATACAGAAAACTTATAACGTAAACGGTCTGTTTTCCAAAAAAATGGCGCGTGAATGGGAAAAAGTGCCAGGATGCGAGGAACGCCAGGAAAGATTGCTTGAATTCTACCAGGAACTGGGCGGAGAAGTAACAGAAGAACTTGAAAAATTAGCCAATCGCGTAGAGAACAGCAGATTAATTGATGGGCTGTTTGAGAATTTTTGAAAAAACAACAGGGACAGAGAAAAAGAATTCTGTAGTGGACGCTGGAGCGTGTTTGAAAAATCATTTCCGCAGTCTGCATGCCCCGCTTGAGGTATAGGAAGAACGCATTTACCCCGGAAGAAAAGAAATTTCTCTTCCAGGGTAAATGCGTTTTAAAGAAAAGCAAAATGAAATGGAAGAGAGAAGAGGACAGACATGACATTAGAAGAATCATATGAAATTTTAGAAAACTATTATCAGAATATTTACGGTATGTACGATGATAACTGGATTGATTACGATTTAGATGTAGCATTTACGAAATTGCAGCTAGAAAAAATCATTCAAAAAAGATATCAGCTGGATCACCAGGAGAAAATGATTCTGCAGTGGCTGCTGGAAGAAGACATGGAACCAAAGGTATGTGAGGCTATTCGGGTGATTCTGGAAATGGATGTTTAAGGAAAGGATGGAAAGGTGACGATGAAAAAGATAAACGTAAAAAAGGCAGAAACGACACAAGAATTTCTGGCAGAGGAATGGCTGGAAATTGTACTGAAAGGACAGGATAAAGGGGAAGGACGGTTCTGCCGGCATGGTGTGTGCAATTTTATGGTAAGACAGCCATTAACATTTCGGCCAGTGAAGAGAAAAACGGAATTGAAAAAGCGATTTATGGAGAGTCGAATCATGGAAAGTCGAATTATGGAAAGTCGAACCATGAAAAATCGGTTCAGGGGGACGCGGAACAGCTGGTTCGGACAGGAAGAACTGGACAGTGAAAGAAACGGATATGGGGAAAGACTGCGCGATAAAACAGAACTGACGGAAGAAGCAGAAGCGATAGAAGAAACAGAAATGGAAGGACAGCTGGTGCAAAAGTATCAGACAGCACGCTGGGAGGAAGCTGTGAGACATGTTCTTTTGTTTCTTCCGGAAGTACTGGTTTATCTGGGCAGTTTTTTGCTGTTTTTGGGAAATGAAGTATTGGCGGAAGTTGGCGGAGTTTTGGAGCTTTATGGAAGAGAAAACGCTGTGAGAAGACAGTGGGGGAGAGAAGAAAAGGAAGAGAAAGAAGAAAATCTGGAAGGGAAGCAGAGAAACAGTAAAAATAGGACAACTCTGGATACGCAGAAAGAGGAAACGATGGACTGGAATACGGCGTTTGCAGTGCTGCGGGAGTTTTATGAAGAAGGATGGGACTATTTGAATGGATGTCCGAGAAATGAAAAAGCGTGGGATGAGGAAGGGGAACTACAGTGTAAAATATATGTATCGAAAACGCGGGGGCTGGATCGGGATCAGAAAATGGAAGTGTTGAAACTGTATGAGACGGTGGAGGATAGGAAAGTGCGGGAGGCGGTGAGGGTGGTCTTGAAAAAGAAAGGCTGTAAAAATTAAAAAGATGACTGGGTCTAGAGGGTAAGCGCTAGAACCAGTCATTTTTTTGAGATAAACCAGTTGTCAATTTTTTTTGTTGACAAATAGGAAAATGGCTGTTATACTATGCTAAAGATAATGGCTGGCGGTACAAAATTATATTAATTAGGAGGGCATGAACATGGCCAGGGAAAACTATTTGTCACTTTCTGTGACTCCGTCTGAAATGCAGATCTTCGACTGCTTTGTGAAAGAAAAGGGACTAACGAAAGCGGCTGCGCTCCAAGACATGTTGGAGATTTATATGCTGGCAACAGATGAAGAGGCGTATTTGAGACTAAAAAGGAAAGTTCTGGCTGTCGATGCTGCAAAGCAGCTGCTGGAACAGCGGGCACAGCGACAATCGCATCTTGCAGCACCGTTTGTTTTTGATTCGTTTTGGATGCGTGCAACAGAGGTTAGAGCAGATGTTGACGGTCGGGAAAGCAAAATTTCTGCCAAGGACATGATTAATATTTATAATCGAGTCAGCACAACTCATGGGTCAGTATGGTTTTCCTGCAATGGTCCGGCGAGAAAAACGGGAATATCGGAAAGCAGAATGAAATATATCTGGTCACGGCTGGAGTCAGGGCTTCCGGTCAAAATTTATGTTTCCGACACGGAGACGGGGCAGATGTATTCCGCAGATGTGGAGGACGTGATCTCTGAATCTGCTCCATTCCGTCCTGAAGGAATTGAACCGATTCCGGAGGAATTTTTGTTTGAAAAAAATCGTGTCTGGATGAAGATTGGGGAGTTCCGTTTGGAAAGCGCTGATGCAGTGGTAGGCTTGAAGTTTGAAAATGGTGGCTCACTGGTAGAGACTATAGGGAGGTGCCAGCTTTCATTCGGGTATTTGGTGAGTGAGTGAAACTAAAAAAAGAGACGATAAACCAGGAAAACTTCTGGTTTATCGTCTCTTCATTGTTATGTTATGATGGTAGGAAGATTGTATGGTCAAAATAATAATGATACAGCTTGTAGACACAGATCAACATATACGACATATGCTATTGCGATTAGAATAAAAACAACAAGCAAGAACATCGCCCGCTGCAAGAAAGACCCGGTCACGACCCGGTCACACCTCTCCCCGCACAATCCGTTCATGCACACTGGCCACGAAATCATCGATCTGTTTCGCATCCGGAACCTCCGGCAGATCGGTGTTTTCTTTTGCGTAATCCAGCCGTTTCTGAAGTTCATCCAGAAATTCGGAAAATTCTTCGGTCGGCTGCTGGTTTTAATCGAGAAATTTTCCGTTGCGGATTTCCATCAGAAATGGAAGATCCTGTTTCCGGTACGTGTGGATTTCTCCTTTTTCGAGAATATCAAATGCCATCAGGTAAAGTCTGACAAGGTGCATCATGTGTTTGGAAAGTTTGGCGTGCTCAATGGCGTGTTTATTTCGTTTTCCCAGTTTGTCATAGTCTCTGACGATGCTGTTCATCTCATTCCACATGGAGCGGTAGTCGCGGAGCGGATAATGCTTCAGAGAAAGATCCATGTAGATTTCGGCTTCCATATCATCCCGCGGTGACGAATCGAGGTAAAGATGGATATTATCTTCGGTATAGGAAAAGTACCGCTCTTTAAAATCATAAGAAGCATTCTGGATACTGTTCAGGATATGCTGCTCCCGCTGTGCCTGTCCGGTGAGGCGTGCGGACTTGTTGTCCAGTCTGCGCAGCTGGCTGTTGGCGTATCCGCTGAAGGACTGGATTGCTTTTTTGGACAGAAACAGGGATTTGTGATTCAGTAGTTCCTGTCCGATGGGGGAAATATAAAAATATTGTTCCGGTTCCAGACCAAGGATTTCGATGGTGTTTGGGTTGCAGTTACTAAGCAGTTGGATCAGCTTTCGGAAGGAATAAATGGTCGTATCGGTTTCTACATGGCAGACCTGCTTAAAATCAGCTCCGGTCAGGATTTCGCGTTTGCTGTTTACGGCACAGCCGCGCACATCCAGATCAGAGTTTTCTGTGTTTGTGCCGTATGCATAAGAGCCGCCCAAGCCGAGCAGAATGATATTCTTTCCCATATGCGGATTGGTTCGCAGAAAATCGTATGCGGGGGTCTGCAGCTGTTGTTTCATTTCCTGTATTTTCATAGGGTATTCCTTTTTGACGTGATGGAAAAAGAGACCGGAAAATATTTGCCGCAGGATCAGGTCAAAGAGATGGTAACGGAGCTGGGACTGACCTATGTGCCGGTCTTTTACGATGGACCGTTTGTGTCCTGGAAAGCGATTTCGACCACAAACCGGGTGAGAGAGAGGATGAAAAACCAGAAACAAATATGCGTAAGAAAGAATATAAAGATAACTTATCCTGGCGTGCATAAATCTAAAACGATAAAAAAGTGCTAAGAAAACCCCCTTTCAGTAGCAGAAATGAAAATAAAAAAATTTTATCCTGACCTAGAAAATTTTTAGGCGGAACTGTAGAATATTTTATATCAGCAGAGCGCTGAAATAAAATAGCAGGAGGATGTTCAGGATGAATGAACATATTTGTGTGGCAGTAAACACCAAAGCAACAGGAGAGAAAATCCGGAAACTGAGAGAAAAATGTGGTTTCAGCAAAACGGAAGTTCAGGAAAGCCTTGGACTGGTAGGCGTGCAGAGCATTTATGATTGGGAGAACGGTGTGAAACTGCCCAATATCGAAAATGCACTGGGTCTGGCACGGCTCCTTGGGGTAGATCTCGACCAGCTTCTGGTTGCCCAGCCGCTCGTTAAGGAAAATGCTACGAAAACGGAGCAGGAGCTTTCAGACCGGTGCCGGATTTCAGAAGCAGTAGAAAAACTGGAACCAATGTTCGCGGACATGCTGCTGGAAGATGGCAGTGCCAGCGATCCGGCGGCCGACACGGAAATCCAGCTGGAAGACGGAACCTGGGAAAAGTATCATTACCCGGTACCGGAGGTGCTGGCTTACTATTCCGTCAGCCAGTTCCGGCTGGAGATTTGTAACAGGACGGACAGCTACGCAAGATTTTATCCAAAAGAAAGAAGGTTTGTCGTTTCGGAAAAGGGTCTTGAGGATGAAGCATTGCTGCTGCACGAGATGATTCACATGAATGAATATGCGCTGAGCCAGCTGCCATCACAGTACCGGGGGAGAGTTGCCGCCTGCCTTTGTGAATCATTGCAGAAGAACATCTATGACGTCGACCAGATGGTGAAGGAAAACCTGTCCTTTTTCCAGGACAGCTCTGTAGACAGGGAAGAACACGATACTTTGTTCTACCTGAAGAGCCTTGATCTGGATATGCGTATGCATTACAAACTCGGCACCATCTATGCGTGCGGCCGGGAGCACAGGGCATGTGCCTGAACCGCAAAGTGTGTGACAGAATCACAGGCAGACGGATCCATACTGCTTATGTGCTCCGGTTAAATCGAGGGTATTGTAGAAACAAAAGAAAAAATTTGAAAAATTTCAAAAAATAGCGTTGACAAACAGAACAAAGCGTGCTAATATACATATTGTCAGCAGGACATAAAAACTGCTGGAAAACAGATATGGGGTCTTAGCTCAGCTGGGAGAGCATCTGCCTTACAAGCAGAGGGTCACAGGTTCGAGCCCTGTAGGCCCCATACTTCTAAAAATATAGTATGGCGAGATAGCTCAGTTGGCTAGAGCACGCGGTTCATACCCGCGGTGTCGAGGGTTCGAATCCCCCTCTCGCTATGAAAAGAGAAAACTCCTGCGGAAGCGGGAGTTTTTTTGCGTTATGATACATTCACAGAAAGGGTCAGGTAGAAGTATATGAAGTTATTCCACTTATCCGATCTTCACATCGGAAAACGAGTCAATGAATTTTCGATGATTGAAGATCAGAAATACATTCTGTCGCAGATTCTCCATGCTGCGAAAATTAAGAAACCGGATGGCATTCTGCTTTCCGGGGATATTTATGACAGTACGATTCCAAGCGCGGAAGCGGTTCAGGTTTTTGATGCGTTTCTGACGGAACTGTCCGTGGAACGGATCCCCGCTTTTATCATCAGTGGAAACCATGACTCTGCGGAGCGTCTGGCGTTTGGTTCCAGCCTGATGGGAAAAAGCGGAATCTATTTTTCCAGGGTGTACGATGGAACGATCGAAAAGATTCCGCTGCAGGATGCGTATGGCACGGTGTGGATTCACCTGCTTCCGTTTTTGCGGCCTGCCGTGGTGCGCCATGCGCTGCCGGAGCGTGCAGAAGAGGTGTCGTATGCAGCTGACGCTGTCCGGATCGCGCTGGAGCAGAGTGCTGTTGATGAGAATGAGCGGAATGTACTCCTGGCGCATCAGTTTGTAACCGGGGCAAAACGATGCGAGGCCGAAGAACTGCAGGTCGGTGACCTGGATCAGATCCCGGTGGAACTTTTTGAAAAGTTCGATTATGTGGCACTGGGACATATCCACAGCCCACAGAAAGTGGGAAGGGAGACGGTGCGTTACTGTGGATCGCCGCTCAAATATTCTTTCTCGGAAGCCGGTCAGGAAAAATCCATCACGGTGGTCGAGCTGAAAGAAAAAGGAACAGTGGAACTTCGAACCATTCCGTTAGAGCCGCTGCGCGACATGCGGAAAATCCGGGGCATGTATCTGGAAGTCACGGCAAAATCATTTTATGAAAACAGCAACTGCGAGGATTATCTTCTGGTAACGCTGACCGATGAGGAGGATGTGCCGGATGGAATGGCAAAACTCCGCACCATTTATCCGAATCTGATGCGGCTGGAATACGATAATAAAAGAACAAGATCCTGCGCGGACATCGGCACATCGGAACGTGTGGAGAAAAAATCAGAACTGGAATTGTTCCGGGAACTCTATGAATTACAGAATAATCAGGACATGACCGCGCAGCAGGAAGCGCTGGTGGAAGAATTGATACGGGGGTTGAAAGCATGAAACCAAAGAAATTAGTCATTAGCGCATTCGGACCGTATGCGGACCGGATGGAACTGGATTTTGAACGCCTGGGCGGCGGTGGCCTGTATCTGATTACGGGAGATACCGGTGCGGGAAAAACGACGATTTTTGATGCCATTACGTTTGCACTTTACGGAGAGGCGAGTGGAGAAGTCCGCAAAGGCGATATGTTCCGCAGCAAGTATGCAAAACCGGAAGTGCGTACCTTTGTCGAGCTTACCTTTACGTATCAGGGAAAGGATTATACGGTAAAGAGAAATCCGGAATATCTGCGGCCGAAAGACCGTGGACAGGGAATGACGATGGAAAAAGCGAATGCGGAGCTGATTTTTCCGGATGAACGGCAGCCGGTGACGAAGATTTCGGAAGTGACAAAGGCGGTGACAGAGCTTCTCGGGCTGGATCAGCGTCAGTTCCGGCAGATCGCCATGATCGCACAGGGAGATTTTCAGAAACTGCTGCTGGCAGGAACGGCGGACCGGAGTGAAATTTTCCGGAAAATGTTTCACACAGAGATTTACCAGGAACTGCAGAACCGTCTGCGGGAGGAAGCAAAGGCGCGCTGGAAAACGTACGATGAAAAGAAACGAAGTATCAGCCAGTACCTGGACAATGTTGTATGCCCGGAGGATGCCAGATGGAAAAAAGAGTTTGACCGGCTGAAAAAAGAGAATTTTAACGGTCAGGTGATGCGCGGCATGGAACTGCTTGCGGAGTGTATCGAATGGGACGAGGAGCAGCTTTTCATGCTGAAAGAAGAGCAGCGTGCGATCCATGGCGAGATAGAAAAGAAAAACCAGCTGCTTGGAAAGATAAAAGACAGACAGACAAGGCAGGCGGAAAAAGAGCAGAAGGAAAACGAGCGGAAACTGCTGCTTCCGGAAGTAGAAGAAAAGAAAAAGAAAAGTGAGCGGGCGGAAAAAGAAGCCGGGATCTGTGAGAAGTTAGAAGAACAGATCCGGGAAGAAAAAGCGTGTCTGGAACTGCTGCGAAAAATGAAGCAGGAGCAGGAAGCGATGACGCAGCTGCAAAAGGAACTGCAGGAAACAGCGGAAGCAAAAGGAAAGCTGCAGGAAGAGCAGGAAAATGCGAAAAAGGAGCTGGAACAGCAGAAAGCACGGAAAGAAAAACTCTCCGGCACGGAAGTGGAACTGGCACGGACGGAGCAGAAAGAAACGTATGCCGCAGAGCAGGTGCAGCAGCTGAGCGCGTACTGTGAGAAAATTGGAAAGACAGCCGCTGAGGAAGCTGCAAAAAAAGAAGAGGAAAGTGCTCTTTGCGAAAAAATAAAAGAAGCAGAGCATACGGAAGGCAAGGCAGCCGAAGAGGCAGAAAAGCTGGCAGGGCAGGATAAAGTCTGCGAAAAGTTTCAGGAAGAAAAGGAAAGCATCAGGCGCAAAATCCTCACTTTGGCAGAAGCGAAAAAGCAGCTGGAAAAAAAGACGGATGAAGTGCAGCGGCTCGCAAAACGGCTGAAACAGTTACAAAGAGAAGAAGAGAAACTGCAGGCGGACAGAACAGTGACAGCAGAGCAGATGGCCAAAAGAGGCAGTGCTGCGCTGCTGCAGGAAAAATACCGTCAGGAGCGGGAAACACTGGAAAATCTGCTGAGAGGCTGGGAACAGGCCTGCCAAGAGCTGGAAGAGAAACAAAGTGCATACCGCGACGGAATCTGGAAGAGAGACGATCTGCGGAAAAATTATCAGGCGATGGAATCGTTATTTCTGGATGCGCAGGCGGGAATTCTGGCGGAAAAACTGACAGAAGGAAAGCCATGCCCGGTCTGCGGCGCGATTCATCACCCACAGCCTGCAAAACGGGCGGAGCATACGCCGGACAAAGCGACGCTGGATCAGAAAAAGGAAGAACTGCGGGAGCAGGAAGAAACAGCGGCAGGACAGAGCGAAGCGGCCGGAAACTGCGGCAGACGGGTAAAAGAACTGCGGGAGCAGCTGACTGTGTGTCTGGTAAAAGAGATGCCGTATGCGAAAAAAGAAAAGCAGGAAAGTGGTCTGACGGAAACTGACTTTATGAAATCAGCCCCGTATGCCAAAAGAAATGAAACGGATAGGAAATCAAATGAAACACAAAGATTTCTTCAAATGTCAGACTCCCTGTTCCGCCAGAAGGTAGAAAAGAAAGCAGAGCAGCTCCGGGAAGAAGAAAGTAAGCAGAAAGTGCGTCAGGCAGAATATGCGGAACTGGAAAAAACACAGACCAGTCAGCAGGAAAAACTGGAAACGCTGAAACAGGCAATCGCCGGGGCGCAGGCAGATCTTGGCCGGGCGGAAGGAACACAGAAAGCGCTGGAAGAACAGCTGAATAAAGAAATTTCAGGAGCAGAAAAGGAGCCAGGTTTTGAAGAAACAATAGTTTCTGCAGAGAAAAAGGGTTCTGCAGAGGATAAGGATTACGCAGAGACGGACGACAGAAACTTCCTTGCTGGTCAGATCGAAAAAGTGCTGCTCTTCTGGGAAAACAGGCAGAAACAGTGTGGAGAAGAATTCGCTGTGGCACAGGCAAAGATGAAACGCCGCATAGAATGCATTGCACTGCAAAAAGAGGCAGAATCCAGTCAGAAAAAGGATCAGGAACAGCTTCAGCGTGTGCGGAGTTGTCTTGAAGTCCTGCAAAGTGACCGGAAAAGATGGAATGAAAAGGAAGAGAAACTGCTGGAAACTCTGGAGCAGCAGAGAAAAGAAATAAAGTCGGCGGATCAGTTTGAGAATATTGCAGAGATTTCATTCACAGAAAAACAATTCCTGGAAATCCTGACAGATACAGAAAAACAACTTTGGGTTCGTTCGATGCAGGAACAGCGTTATTGGAAAGAAAAACAGGAGACGTTAGAAAAGCAGAAACGGAACCTTCTTGCGCAGAAAGAAGAGTTACAGAGAATCCAGCTGGAAATCCAGGCAGAAACGCAGAAAATAGAGCAGAGAGAAAAAACAATCCGCGAGAAGGAATTGCTGGAAGCAAAACGAAAGGCGGAGCAAAAGGCACTGCAGGAAAGAATTCAGGAAAAAGAAACCAAACTGGCGGGAAAAGAAGAAAAAGAACTGCTGGAGCATATCAAAGGATGGGAGACGCAGAAAGAACAGCGGAAAGCGGCGCAGAAAACGGCAAAAGAAGAACTGGACGCTGTGCAGAAAAAGCTGACGGAAGTACAGGCGGCTCTTGCGGCCATCCAGACGCTGGAAGCAGCGGATGAGGAAGCGGATTTACAGGGGCAGCAGCTCCCTTCAGAAACGGAGCTGCAGGAGAATCTTGAGATGCTTTCCGGGCGGAAGCAGGAACTGGATCAGCGTTACAACGAACAGTATCATGCGGCAAATACGAATCAGAACGTATACCAGGCTGTGCAAACGCAGCAAAGCCAGATGCAGGAGGTAGAGGAAGAATATAAATGGGTCAACGCGCTTGCGGATACCGCAACGGGAAATGTGACCGGAAAGCGGAAGATTGATTTGGAAACGTATGCGCAGATGGCGTATTTTGACCGGATTCTGCGCAAAGCCAATGTGCGTTTCCTGACGATGAGTCAGGGACAGTATGAGCTAAAACGGCAGGAAGACGGCGGAAATATAAAGAGCAAAGCCGGACTGGAACTGAATGTGATTGACCACTATAACGGGACGGAGCGAAGTGTCCGCACGCTTTCCGGCGGAGAATCTTTCCAGGCTTCCCTTTCCCTGGCGCTTGGCCTGTCGGATGAAATCCAGTCGTATGCGGGCGGCATTCAGTTAGACTCTATGTTTGTGGATGAAGGTTTTGGATCGCTCGATGCAGAGTCTCTGAACCAGGCCGTAAAAGCACTGGAAGGTCTGGCAGAAGGAAACTGTCTGGTCGGAATTATTTCTCACGTACCGGAGTTAAAAGACAGGATTGAGAAAAAAATTGTTGTGACGAAAAACCGGAGCCGGGATGGAGTAGGCAGCCGGGCTGTGATAGAATAAACGGCACAATCTGAAAATGCACCAGAAGTGTAAAAAAGTGAAAAAGAAAATGTTACAGCTTGCGGGTTGCTAGTGAGCTGTAACAAGAATGCAGCAAGAGATCAGCTGGATTCGAGAGAATTCCTTGTCAGAAGGAATAGGAAATGCTATAATGGGTCCGTTGGGCAAAAAAAGTTGAACAAACAGAGCAAATCCGGCGAACTTGTGCCGGCTGCCATAGAATGGAGGAAACAAATGAAAACATCAGATTTTTATTATGATCTGCCAAAAGAACTGATTGCACAGGATCCGCTGGAAGACCGCAGCGCTTCCCGCCTGATGCATCTGGATAAAACGACAGGTGAATATAAGCATGGTCATTTCCGTGATATTCTGCAGTATCTGAAACCAGGCGACTGTCTGGTTATCAATGATACGAAGGTAATTCCGGCACGTCTTTATGGTTCCAAGGTCGGAACGGATGCGGCAATTGAGATTCTTCTTTTAAAGAGAAAAGAAAATGACATTTGGGAAACGCTGGTAAAACCGGGCAAAAAATGCAAGGTCGGAACCGTAATCTCCTTTGGAGACGGAATTCTGACAGGCGAAGTAGTCGATATCGTGGATGAAGGAAACCGCCTGATCAAGTTTCACTATGAAGGCATTTTTGAAGAAATTCTGGATCAGCTTGGTGAAATGCCGCTGCCGCCATATATCACACATAAACTGCAGGACAAGAACCGTTATCAGACGGTATACGCAAAACACGAAGGCTCCGCAGCAGCTCCGACCGCCGGACTGCATTTTACGAAAGAGCTTTTGCAGCAGGTGCAGGATGCCGGTGTGAAAATTGCACACGTTACCCTGCATGTCGGCCTTGGCACCTTCCGTCCGGTGAAAGTGGAGGATGTCACCCAGCATCACATGCACTCTGAGTTCTATGTGGTAGAAGAAGATCAGGCAAAACTGATCAACGATACGAAAGCAGCAGGCGGCCGTGTGATCGCAGTCGGAACAACGAGCTGCCGTACTCTGGAGTCGGCAACCGGCGAGGACGGCATTTTAAAAGCCGGAAGCGGCTGGACCGAGATCTTTATCTATCCGGGTTACCGCTTCAAGATGATCGACGGACTGATCACCAATTTCCATCTGCCGGAGTCCACACTGGTGATGCTGGTATCGGCACTGGCTGGAAAAGAGCATATTATGGCAGCTTATGAAGAGGCTGTGAGAGAAAAATACCGCTTTTTCTCCTTCGGCGATGCCATGATGATTGAATAAAAAATTCGTTTATGACAAAAATACGATGCTGAAAGAAAACGACCATATAGGAACACCCGCGAAGCCCTATATGGTCGTTTTTTGTCCAGCGAATCTTCTAAATCTTTCTTTTTCCCTGCCGAAAAACAGAAGATTTTATTAAGGTTTCTGAAAACGAGCGGAACTGGGTTGTGTCAGGGAATGTTTTTGCGTATACTGATACGTGTTTGAGACAAGGGAGGACGGATTTTGAAGAGAGACGAGAGAAGAAAGTTTCCATACTATGGTATCCTGCCGCTAATTCTGACGCTGACAGCGAATTTTATCGCTTATTTTGGAACGCGGCCGTTTACCAGTTCGTGGAAACATTACAATATAGAAACGGTGCTGGACCAGCAGATCCCGGTGATCCCGTGGACGATCGTGATTTATTTTGGCTGTTATCTGGTCTGGATTGTAAATTATCTGATTGCCGCAAGCAGAGAGAAAGAATTTGTCTGGCGGTTCTTTGCAGCAGATGTTCTGGCGCGGCTTGTCTGTATGGCATTTTATCTGCTGCTGCCGACAACGAACGTAAGGCCGTCGATCCCGGAACAGGGATTCTGGAATCAGATGCTTGCCTTGCTCTACCAGATGGATGCGGCGGACAATTTGTTCCCATCGATTCACTGCCTGAACAGCTGGTTCTGCTATATCGCAGTCCGCAGCAGACGGGAGATTCCGCGCTGGTATCAGCGGTTCTCTTTCTGGGCGGCACTTGCCGTGTTTGTCTCTACGCTGACAACAAAGCAGCATGTGATTGCAGATGTGATTGGTGGAGCGCTTCTGGCAGAAGTGACGTGGCAGATCGCGGGACGCACGCATCTTGGTGCATGGTATGGCATGATATTGGAACGAAGGAGGTGGAAACGCCGTGCAGAGTAAGAAAAAAATGATCGTGAATACTGTTTTTCTCGTTGTGATTTTTGCGTTGACGATATACGGTGTTTTCCACGGCGAAGACCTTGGCGCAATGATGGAAGCAATGCGGCGAGCAGATGTGCGGTGGCTGTTGCCGGGACTGTTCTGTGTCGTGTTTTTTATCTGGGGAGAATCGATCATCATCTGGTACATGATGCATTCCTTCCAGATTCCGGTGAAGAGGCGGACATGTTTTCTGTTTTCTTCCGTCGGATTCTTTTTCAGCTGTATCACACCGTCCGCAAGCGGCGGCCAGCCGATGCAGCTCTACTATATGAAAAAGGAGAAAATATCTCTTCCGGTATCAACGGTGATTCTGATGATCGTCACGATCACCTACAAAGCGGTGCTGGTCGTGGTGGGACTTGGGCTTGTTCTGTTCGGACAGGGCTTCCTGCACCGGTATCTGACGGAAATCCTTCCGGTTTTCTATCTGGGAATCGGTCTGAATGTCTTCTGTGTCACAGCCATGCTTATTCTGGTTTTTCATCCGGCGCTTGCGCGGACAATTCTGGTTTTGGGACTGAAAATCGTGGAAAAACTGCATTTGATGAAACGAAAAGAAAGCCGCCTGAAAAAACTGGAAGCTTCCATGGAAGTCTACCAGAATACGGCAGCGTATCTTGGCACCCACAAAATGGTGCTGGTCAATGTCCTTGCGATTACCTTTGCACAGAGGTTTGCTTTGTTTGCAGCAACATGGTTTGTATACCGCGCCTTCCATTTATCAGGCATTTCCTTTATCACCATTGTGCTGCTGCAGGCGGTCATTTCCGTATCGGTTGACATGCTGCCGCTTCCGGGAGGAATGGGAATCAGCGAGACACTGTTTCTAAAAATTTTCCCGCCGGTCTTTGGAAGCACGCTGCTTCTTCCGGCAATGGTGCTTTCCAGAGGGCTCGGCTACTACGGGGAGCTGCTGGTGAGTGCAGTCTTTACCATCGTCGCACAGCTTACGATCGGGAATACGAAAAGAGAAAAAAGAGGGGGAACTACATATGATAGGGTTCTATGATTATACCGTAATATTAACATATATCAGCTTTGCATCGTCCATCAGCGGCATTTTTCTTGCAACGCGGGGACACTTTAACTGGGCGATTTTTTGTCTTGCTTTTTCCGGACTGTGCGATATGTTCGATGGAAAAATTGCGCGGACGAAGAAAAACAGGACCGAAGATGAAAAGCGGTTCGGCATTCAGATCGATTCGCTCTGCGATGTGGTCTGTTTCGGCGTCTTTCCGATCGTGCTCTGCTATGAGCTTGGCATGACACATTTTTACAGCATTCCGATTCTTGTTTTCTACGGTCTTGCGGGCGTGATCCGTCTGGGATATTTTAACGTGATGGAAGAGAAGCGTCAGAATGAAACTTCGGAGAACCGGAAATATTACCAGGGACTGCCGATTACCTCGATGTCAGTAGCTCTGCCGCTGCTGTTCGTCTTTGCACCGCTCTGCCGCGGATACTTTCTGATCTGGCTGCATCTGCTGGTGCTGGCGGTCGGCGTTCTGTTTATCACGGATTTCCGCTTCCGCAAGCCGACGAATAAAGAGCTTGCTGTGCTGGTAGCGGTCGTTGGAGTGGCTGTGCTCCGCGGACTTCTGATCTGGAAGGGAGGAAGAACGGTTTGAGACTCTGCGCTTATCCTTACCGAAAACAGGGGAAAAATTATCCAAAGCTTGATTTGATCCGCGAGGAAAATGATCTGCAGGACCGTTTTCTACACATGATGTACAGCCATGCCGCCGGAAGAGCCGCGATGCAGCCGCTGGTTCAGTCATTTGTATCTCGTGCGGCAGGCTGCTTTCTGGACAGCCGCTTATCGGTGCCGCTGGTTGCACCGTTTGTAAAGAAAAATCATATTTCACTGAAGGAATGTACCGCAAAGCAGTTTATCTCGTTCAATGATTTCTTTGTGCGGAAGCTGAAAATGGATGCACGTCCGTTTTCCAATGCGCCGCAGGATTTTATCAGCCCGTGTGATGCGCGGCTTACGGTTTATCCGATTCATGAGAACGGGAAGTTTGAGATCAAGAACACAGAATATACGCTGGAACAGCTTCTGCGCGACCGGAAGCTGGCAAAACGGTATGAGGGCGGAACGTTATTTCTGTTTCGGCTTTCCGTGGACGATTATCACCGGTATCTCTTTGTGGATGACGGCGTCTGTTCGACGGAACGGCGGATTGAGGGTGTGCTCCACACGGTCAATCCGGCGGCGAATGATTTTTGCCCGATCTATAAAGAAAATACGAGAACCTACACGCTGCTGCAGTCCGCAAATTTCGGCACACTGCTGCAGATGGAGGTCGGCGCGATGATGGTCGGAAAGATTGTCAATGAAAATGCCGGAGCGGCGAGACGTGTACAGCGCGGCGAAGAGAAAGGCTATTTTGCCTTCGGTGGTTCGACAGTGATCGTTCTGGCACAGAAGGGAAGCGCAGTGCCGGAAAAACGGATCTGGAATTATTCGCGGCTTGGAATCGAAACGCGGGTACGGCAGGGAGAAACGGTTGGGACGGCCGGAAGAACAGGGTAAAAGCAAAAAAATGGATTGTGAGGAAATGATCTTCACAATCCATTTTTGTTTAAACGTTTTTTATGCCTGCAGCCGTGCCAGATCCTGGTAGAATGTCGGATACGAGATATCCACACAGCCGGCGCGCAGGATTTCCGTCGGTGTCTCTGCGGCAAGCGAAGCGATTGCAAACGACATCGCAATGCGGTGGTCGAGGCGGCTGTCGATTTGGGCGCCGTGGAACGGTTTTCCGCCCTCAATGATCATGCCGTCGTCCGTGCCTTCCAGGGAAACACCCATCGCGGTGAGTTCGTTTACCATGATATCAAGACGGTTCGATTCTTTGACTTTCAGCTCCTCCGCATTCCGGATCACGGTTGTACCGTTCGCTGTGGCGGCAAGAACCGCGATGATCGGGATTTCATCGATCAGGGTCGGGATCAGTTCGCCCTCGATGACGGTGCCGGAAAGAGACGGCGTATAGCGCACGAGAAGGTCTGCAACCGGTTCTCCGCCGGAGTTCTGCTCATTCAGAAGTGTGATGTCAGCACCCATGGCGCGGCAGACGCGGAGCATACCGTCGCGGGTCGGGTTGATGCCGACATTTTTCAGGAGCACCTCAGAGCCTGGAACTATCAGCGCGGCGGCGATGAAGTAGGCGGCGGAGGAAATATCTCCCGGCACACGGACGAGATTTCCATGGAGATCCGGGTCCGGCAGAACCGATGCGGTCAGCCCTTCGGAGGCAACGTCGGCGCCGAAGAATTTCAGCATCAGCTCCGTATGGTTTCTGGAAAGAGCCGGTTCGGTAACGCTTGTTTTTCCGTCAGCATACAGTCCGGCAAGCAGGACACACGATTTGACCTGTGCGGATGCGACCGGCGAAAGATAGGAGATGGCGTGGAGCGGATGGCCGTTGATCGCAAGCGGCGCACAGCCGTTTTCCGGAATACTGCGGATGGAAGCGCCCATCTGGGTCAGCGGATTGATGATGCGTCCCATCGGCCGTTTCTGAATGGAGGCGTCACCGGTCAGTGTACTGGAAAAGTTCTGGCCGGAAAGAATGCCGGAGATCAGGCGTGTCGTTGTTCCGCTGTTTCCGCAGTCGAGAACGGCGGACGGAGCCGAAAGCCCGTGCAGGCCTTTTCCATGAACGAGGATGCGCTCCGGCGTGTTCTCGATCTCAATGCCCATACTGCGGAAGCAGGAGATGGTGGAGAGACAGTCGGCACCCTGTAAAAAGTTTGTGACTTCTGTGGTTCCCTCTGAAATGGCACCGAACATGACGGCGCGGTGGGAAATGGATTTATCGCCCGGCACGGAGATTTCTCCGCGCAGAGGACGTACTGCTTTCTGGAACTGCATAACGTAACTTCCTCCTGTCAAGATATACGCGCTTTTAATTGCGGATATGAATGGTATAGCCATGGTCTTTTAAGACCTTCCGGGCAAGAATGCCTGCCTGCTCTTCATAAAATTCAATGCGGAGAGCACCCTCTTCGAACTCGCGGTTATGCGTAATGCCGATATTTTTAATACTGATCTGGTTGATGGCAAGAATTGTTGTAACGGCTGCGATTCCGCCGGCTTCATCGAGCAGGTCGCAGTAAACGACGTATTCTTTCTTTGTCGGTCCATAGGAAGAATCTTCCATGGAATTCCGGTATTCGCGGGAACTCTCAAACATATTGTAGAGCTCGTGGCCTTTTTTGTTGTCAACTAGGTATTTTGCCTGGACGAGAAGGCGGATATAGGAATCCAGCACATTCGAGAGCTGCTTCTGGTTTGAGAGACAGATCTGCTGCCATACCTCCGGGGAGGAGGAAGCGATGCGGGTGATGTCCTTGAAGCCACCAGCAGCAACGGTTTTCATCTGCTCTTCCGGTGTGTCCAGGGATGCGAGCGCATTGACCAGGGTAGCGGCAACGATATGCGGCAGATGACTGACACCTGCGGTGATGTAGTCGTGCTCTTCGTATGTTAAAACCATCGGGATCGCCTTTAAGGACTGGACAAGATCAACGAAAGCGGAGACTGTCGCGATCTCAACATCTGGTCCGGGTGTAATCATATAGTAAGCATTTTCCAGCAGGTAATCGGTGGCACTGGAATATCCCGTCTTTTCGGAGCCTGCCATCGGATGGCCGCCGATAAACTGGTGCGTCATGCCGAGGGTCTCAACCGCCTGATGGATTTCTCCTTTTACACTTCCGACGTCTGTGATGATACAGCCCGGTTTTGCGATGCCTTTCACGAACGGAAGATAGGAGATGTTGGTGCTGACAGGAGCACATAAGAAGATATAGTCACAGTCGGCAAAGCGGTCGTCCCGTTCTTCCAGCGCGATATCAATCACGCCTTCCTGAATTGCCTCTTCGATCGTCGCTTTGGTGCGGCAGTAGGCCATCAGTTTATACTCCGGGTGAACCTTTCTGAGGGTTTTTGCAATGGAGCCGCCGATGAGGCCAAGGCCGATAAAGCCGATACAGATTTTTTCGGATGTATCACACATAATTCAAGTAGTCCTTTCTGACAATTTTCGTAGGTAAATCGTATAAAAGACATTGTAAAACATCTGAAATCAAATGTCAAAGATTTCTTGCTTTAAAGTGACAAAGTATTTTTGAAAGGCAGCAATCTTGCTTGTTTTGCAAAATCCGGCAGATTCCACAGAAAAGCCAGACAGAAAAGCGGAAGAAAGGCAGAATAACCAGCTAAAATACATATAAAATTTAAAAATTCAGAAATATATTGTGAAATATGAATAATATACTTGCAAAAAAGCAAAAACTTTAGTAGAATAGTGACTATGATAAGAGGAGCGGAAGACGTGAATCTTGATAAAAAGCAGAAAGGCGAATAAGAGCGGCCTTGCAATCTGCAAATTTACTTACATGGGAGGTATTACATATGGACGTTTTTAGAACTGACCGAATCAGAAATGTGGTGCTGCTGGGGCACAGCGGCTCCGGAAAGACAAGTCTGACCGAAGCTATGGCTTATCTTTCCGGTATGACAAACCGTCTCGGAAAAGTGACAGACGGAAATACCGTCAGCGATTTTGACAAAGAAGAAATCAAGCGAAAATGCTCTATTTCCACAACGCTTGTCCCGGTCGTATGGGGAAAAAATAAGATCAATGTTCTGGATACTCCTGGAATGTTTGATTTCGTAGGAGAAGCACAGGAAGCCGCTTCCGCAGCAGATGCCGCTGTAATCGTGGTATCCGGAAAGGCCGGCGTGCAGGTCGGAACCCAGAAAGCATGGGAACTCTGCGAGAAATACAATCTTCCGCGTATGATCTTCGTAACGGAAATGGATCAGGACGATGTCAGCTACCGAGAAGTCGTTGAGCAGCTCACCAAACTGTACGGAAAACGAATCGCACCGCTTCATATGCCTCTGCGTGAAAACGGTAAATTTGTAGGATATATCAATATTGTAAAGAACAAAGGCCGCAGATATATCGAAAAAGATAAAAAAGAAGAATGCCCGATTCCAGATTACTCCGTAGAATATCTGGAGAAGTACCGTGAAACCCTGATGGAATCCGTGGCAGAAACAAGTGAAGAGTTTATGGACCGCTACTTTGGCGGAGAAGAGTTCTCGGTAGCAGAGATTTCCGCAGCGCTTGCCATGAACGTAGGAGACGGCACCATCGTTCCGGTATGCATGGGATCTCCGGTGAACCTGCAGGGCGTATCGAACCTTCTGGATGATATCTGCGGATACTTCCCGGATCCGTCCACCCGTCCGTGTGCCGGCATCAATCTCGATACGAACGAAATTTTCGAGGCAAATTACGACTTCGCGAAACCGAAGAGCGCGACCATTTTCAAGACGATCGTGGATCCGTTCCTTGGAAAATATTCAATGATTAAGGTTTGCTCCGGCGTTATTAAAAGCGATGATGTGCTCTATAATGTAGATCAGGAATCCGAAGAAAAACTGAGCAAGCTGTACGTGCTCGAAGGCTCCAAGCCGATCGAAGTACCGGAGCTTCATGCAGGAGATATCGGTGCCATCGCAAAACTCGGCGATGCAAGAACCGGCGATTCCCTTGCGACAAAGAACAATCAGGTCCGCTACGGAAAACCGGATGTTTCGACTCCGTACACCGCAAAACGATATAAACCGAAGAACAAAGCCGATGTAGATAAGATCTCCCAGGCCTTTGCCAAGATGATGCAGGAAGACCTGACAATGAAGGCAGTCAATGATTCTGCAAACCATCAGACATTGCTGTACGGCATGGGCGACCAGCACATCGATATTATCGTCAGCAAGCTGCTGGAGCGCTACAAAGTAGAAGTAGAGCTGTCCCGTCCGAAGGTAGCCTTCCGCGAGACGATCCGCAAAAATTCGGATGTAGAAGCAAAATACAAAAAACAGTCCGGCGGCCACGGCCAGTACGGTCATGTAAAAATGCGCTTCTCCGCTTCCGGAGATCTCGAGAAACCATACGTTTTCGAGCAGGAAGTTGTCGGCGGCGCCGTTCCGAAGAACTACTTCCCGGCTGTTGAAAAAGGTATCCAGGAAGCCGTACAGAAAGGCCCTCTGGCTGCTTATCCGGTAGTCGGCGTCAAAGCCGTTCTGTATGATGGTTCTTATCATCCGGTAGACTCCTCCGAGATGGCATTCAAGACCGCAGCGATCCAGGCGTTCAAGAAAGGCTTTATGGAAGCATCCCCGGTTCTCCTTGAGCCGATCGTTTCGATGAAGATCACTGTAGACGATAAATACACCGGCGATATCATGGGCGATCTCAACAAACGCCGCGGCCGTGTGCTCGGCATGAATCCGGATCACAAGGGCCATACGATTATCGAGGCTGATGTTCCGGAACTTGAGATCTACGGATACGGCACAACACTCCGCTCCATGACAGGCGGAAGCGGTGATTTCTCCTATGAGTTTGCGAGATATGAGCAGGCTCCGTCCGATATCCAGGCAAAAGAGATTGAGGCAAGAGCTTCGAAGGTTGAAAAAGCAGAAGAATAAAGCTTTATAAAATAGTGTGATAAAACAGAGAAAATCCGGTTTCGGGAGCAGAATTCGCCCGGAAACCGGATTTTTCTGCGGTTTTTGAAGAAAAACGGAGGATATAGGAAAAAATAAATTGTAAAAACAGGGAAAGAGTGATAGAATACAGCTATATGTTCAAATGCGCATGCTGTCCTATGCGGCGGTGTGAGAAAAAAGAACTTTGAACTTGAACATGCAGGAGGTTACCTATGAGTAAAAGATATGAGCCACAGGACATTGAAAAAAAGTGGCAGAAGATCTGGCAGGATGAAAAAGCCTTTGCCGCCACAGATGATTATACAAAACCGAAATACTACGCACTCGTTGAGTTTCCGTATCCGTCAGGACAGGGACTTCACGTAGGCCATCCGCGTCCGTACACTGCACTGGACATCGTAGCCAGAAAGCGCAGAATGCAGGGTTACAACGTTCTGTATCCGATGGGATGGGATGCATTTGGTCTTCCGACTGAGAACTATGCGATCAAGAACCACATCCATCCGAAGATCGTTACCAAAAACAACGTACATCACTTCAAAGACCAGCTTCAGTCTCTTGGATATTCCTTCGACTGGGACAGAGAGATCAACACGACGGATCCGGAATACTATCACTGGACCCAGTGGATTTTCCTGAAACTTTTCAAAGCCGGACTGGCATATAAAAAAGAGATGCCGATCAACTGGTGTACTTCCTGTAAGGTAGGCCTTGCAAACGAGGAAGTTGTAAACGGCGTGTGCGAGCGCTGCGGAAGCCCGGTTGTCCGCAAAGTAAAGAGCGAGTGGATGCTGAAGATTACCGAGTATGCAGACAAGCTGATTGACGGTCTGGACGGCGTTGACTATATTGAGCGTGTCAAAACTTCCCAGAAAAACTGGATCGGACGTTCCCACGGAGCAGAGGTTGACTTCTCCCTGAAAGATAAACCGGAGAAGCTGACTATCTACACCACACGCCCGGATACCCTGTTCGGTGTTACGTACATGGTACTCTCCCCGGAGCATCCGTACATCGACCAGTACAAAGATGAGATCAAGAACTGGGATGAGGTCTGCGCATACCGTGAGATGGCAGCCAGAAAATCCGATTTCGAGCGTTCCGAGCTTGCAAAAGACAAGACCGGTGTCATGATCGACGGACTTTCCGCAGTCAACCCGGTTAATGGAAAAGAGATCCCGATCTGGATTTCCGATTATGTACTGATGAGCTACGGCACCGGCGCCATCATGGCAGTACCGGCACACGATGAGCGTGACTGGGAGTTCGCAAAGAAATTCAACATGCCGATCATCGAGGTCGTTGCAGGCGGCGACGTACAGAACGAAGTTTACACCGACGTTGCAGAGGGAACTCTTGTCAACTCCGGTTTCCTGAACGGACTTTCCGTTGCGGAAGCAAAAAAGAAAATTCTTGAGTGGCTCGAAGAGAACCACGTTGGAAAAGCAAAAACAAACTATAAGCTGCGTGACTGGGTATTCTCCCGTCAGCGTTACTGGGGTGAGCCGATTCCGATCGTACACTGCGACAAATGCGGTTACGTTCCGGTTCCGGAAGAATCTCTTCCGCTGGAGCTGCCGGATGTAGAGAGCTACATGCCGACCGATAACGGCGAGTCTCCGCTGGCTGCCATGACAGACTGGGTCAACACCACCTGCCCGTGCTGCGGAGGACCTGCAAAACGTGAGACCGATACCATGCCGCAGTGGGCTGGTTCTTCCTGGTATTACATCCGCTATACCGATCCGAAGAACAAAGAGGCTCTGGCAAGCAAAGAAGCTATGAAATACTGGCTGCCGGTTGACTGGTACAACGGAGGAATGGAGCACACCACCCTTCACCTTCTGTATTCCCGTTTCTGGCATAAATTCCTGTACGATCAGGGCGTAGTTACCTGCCCGGAACCGTATCAGAAACGTACTTCCCACGGAATGATCCTCGGCGAGAACGGCGAGAAGATGAGTAAATCCCGTGGAAACGTTGTCAACCCGGATGATATCGTAGCTGAGTTTGGTGCAGATACCCTGCGTACGTACGAGATGTTCATCGGTGCCTTCGACTTAAGCGCATCCTGGTCTCAGGAAGGCGTAAAAGGATGCCGTCGTTTCCTCGAGCGTGTATGGAAACTGCAGGACAGCCTGGTAGACGGAGATTCCTACTCCAAAGAGCTGGAGTCCAAAATGCACCAGACCATCAAGAAAGTATCCAGCGACTATGAGTCCCTGAAATACAACACAGCGATCGCAGCCATGATGACCCTGGTCAACGAGTTCTACAAAGCCGGAAAAGTAACGAGAAAAGAGTTCGAAACCCTTCTGATCCTGCTGAATCCGGTTGCACCGCATATGACCGAGGAACTGTGGGCAGACCTTGGATATGAAGGTCGTCTGTATCAGACCGCATGGCCGGAGTTTGACGAGGAGAAGACCGTAGAGGCAGTAGCCGAGATCGCTGTTCAGATCAACGGCAAAATGCGCGGAACGATCAAAATCGCCAAAGATGCAGATAAAGAGACCGCAATCGCCGCTGCAAAAGAGGCAGTTGCAGACAAACTGACCGGAAACATCGTAAAAGAAATTTACGTACCGGGAAGAATTGTGAATATCGTAATGAAATAATTTGAGAGAAAATCTCACAACAGAATAAAGTGCTTGGGAATATTGAAAAGTTCGCTTAAAATCAAGGCTTGCAGACATTTTTCTTCAAGGGAAAGGTATCATAGAATACCGTAAAATATCGTAACAGATTTTTAAAATGGAGTAAAATTGGAGTAAAGATTGAAAGAAAATGGAGTAAATATTTCAAAGATGTAATGAGAAATGGCGTAGGTAGTGGAAACATTATCTGCGTCATTTCTTATTTGTAAAATTAGGGGTAGTTTTATTGAA